>Ga0213820_1000029_pt1 | contig 174848 bp, 167 predicted proteins | sample MC6MC0910MG_FD_179889 | JGI IMG/M metagenome (GOLD analysis project Ga0213820, IMG submission 179889) | Enriched soil aggregate microbial communities from Iowa State University, Ames, United States - MC6-MC0910-MG | ecosystem: Environmental > Terrestrial > Soil > Unclassified | place: USA...
TCCTTTAGGTTCTCGTACAAAGTATACGCTCATTTTTATAATAGAGCATATTCGACATTGTTGCAATGACAACATTGTGTCAACCCAATTACAATTGATATAATAACTTACAATAATGGTGATGAAAGGAGTCCTGTATGAAAGCTTTATTCCGCATATTAATGGTTTGTGGTGCAATGGCATTAATCGGCTTTATGTTTTTTAATACCCCTAAGGAAAATGAACCACTAGAAGGCCCTAGTACCAATTCAAATATAATCCCTCAAACAGAACTAAAACAGCCTGCTGTAGGAGCAATGACACGTCCACAAACGGGCATTTCAACATTAATAGGGAAAGGTACACAAATTATTTTGGAAAAATATGGTGAACCAGTAAGAAAAGAACCTTCTTCATTTGGTTATGAATGGTGGGTTTATAATAAAGATGTTTCTACCTTTTTTATGATTGGCGTTGAAAATAACGTCGTGACGCAAGTTTACATAGCAGGACAAGATATCGATGCATTTCCTTTTAAAGTTGGGCAAAAACGAGATGAAATCTACCGCATGACAATCATTGATTATGAGGTAGCGGCCAATGTTGGTGATAATATTTACATATTCTCAATGAATGAAGAAGATATGCAAACAAGGTTGCTGGTCAAATTTGATGGGCTATATGCTCAGCTCTATATTGATCGAGAAACAAGCGAGTTACAGGGAATACGATATACCAACAGTGAAACACTTGTCCTTCATCAGCCATATGAAATGAGCTATCAAGGTGAGCTTGTTAGACGTAGACCCCCTTCTTCATTTTTACAGCAAGAAATTGATGTAGCGAATGCTAAACAGCTCGATGATTTACTTAATGTAACGAGAGAACATCATGGGTTGCCACCTGTAGAGATGAATGAATCATTGGAAAATACAGCAAAAATGCATAGTGAAGACATGAAGGTACAAAATTTTTTATCACATGAATCTCCGAAAAATGGAGATCTAAAAAAGAGGCTACAAGCGCAGAACATAGACTATAGCGATGCAAATGAAAATCTAGCAACTGCCTATTTTGATGCGATTGAGGCTATGCAAGGCTGGACAAATTCTCCAGAACATCGGAAGGTTCTTTTAAATGAAAAATATTCACAAGTTGGTTCAGGCGTTTTCGTAGATTATTATACGCAAATTTATGTAGAACCTAATTCACAAAAAGTGGATAGTGAGGAGCAAAATAACGAAGATCAGGACAGTGAAGAGCCCGTTAAGGAAGAGAAGACCGATCAATCACCATAACGTATTAAATTTTCATGAAGGCAAGCCTTAGTAATTAGGTTTGTCTTCATTTTTTTGTGCTTGCCATGCCCCCATTGGCTTCTACATTTTTCGTCACACCGTTACAAAGGCCGTCATATGATAGAGAACTGAAAGGGGGAAGAGGTTTGCAATTAGCTGAGTTATTAAAAGACTGGCCATGTAGTGTGACAGGAGGATCGATTCGAACAGAAATTACAGGCGTAGAGGACTATGCACAGGCAGTACAACCAGGCGACATTTTTATTGTACGGAAAGGCAAAAAAACTTCAGGAAGTCGTTTTGTCAAGGAAGCTTTGGCTCGTGGAGCAGCGGCAATCGTCTCTGAGGAAAGTATTTCTTTACCAATTATTGATAAAGAAATTCCTTTTGTGTGGGTCCCTAATACAGCGCTATTTCTATCGTATGCAAGTGCGAAGCTAGCTTCTTTTCCAGCAGAAGCATTAAGTGTCATTGCGATAACAGGGACAAATGGTAAGACAACAGTGAGTCATTTTGTTAGTCAGCTTTTAAACGCTCTACATAAAAAAGCAGCAGTTATAGGAACGATTGGCTTTTACTTCAATGGTGAAAAGCAACAGACATCTTATGAGCAGCTTACAACATTGCAGGCCAAAGAATTACATCCGATACTAAAACAATGTGTACGGAAAGGTGTCACACATGTTGTATTAGAAGCTTCTTCAATGGGGTTACAACAACATAGACTTGATCATTGTGATATTGATTGTGGTGTGTTTTTAAACTTATCTGAAGATCATTTAGAAGATCATGGGGGATTAGAAGCCTATAAGCGTGCGAAGAAAAGATTAGCGGATTTATCTAAAAAGCTAGTATTAAATGGGGATGATAACTTTTGCCGTTCTGTTGGAATTTATGATAAGAAAAAATCCTGCTCATTTGGTTTTGATAATCACAATGATTTACATATCCAAATTATCAGTGAAGCAGTTGGCAAAACAGTACTTTGCTTACAAACCTCATCGAGTGAGCATATTGTAGAAATCCCTTTTGTAGGAAAATATCATGTGCAGAATACTGTTGCTGCATTAATGGCAGTATGGCGCTTAGGTATTTCAATGGATGATATAGTTGGACATATGTGGTCCTTAAGGCTCCCAGAGGGTAGGCTTGAGAGGATTGATAACCCATTAGGAATTGATGTATATGTTGATTATGCCCATACTGCAGAAGCCCTGCAAGCAGTATTACAAACCTTCGATCGCTCGAAAACGATTTATCTTGTTTTTAGTTGTGGTGGGAATCGGGATAAGGCGAAACGTTTTGCCATGGGCGCTGTAGCAAGTAAATATGCCGACGTCATTTATTTAACAACGGATAATCCCCGAGATGAAGATCCAATTATTATTAACGAAAGTATTATTGCTGGTTTTACAGAGCAACAATACTACGAAATATATTTAGACCGTAAAGTCGCTATCCATCAAGCGTTAGCAAAGGCGAAAAAAGGGGACATTGTCCTTGTTGCCGGAAAAGGGCATGAACAAACACAGCAAATTAAAAATCACAAATTCCCTTTTTCCGATCAACAATGTATCAAGGATTATTTTTCAGGTCTACTTACCGACGCTGAATAATAAAAAATGATCCTGTAGCAATGGCTAGCTTGCGTCCTGTCTCATCTTCGATATCACATTCCATTACAAGTGTTTGTCGTCCTTTATGGACAAAACGACCATGCGCAATTAATTCTGTATTCGTTGTTGTGGCAATATACGTTACATTCATATTTGTAGTAACTACATTAAATCCTTTTGGTACAGAGCGTGACGCAAGCCCGCCCATAGCTGCGTCGGCAATAGTCGCAATAATGCCACCATGTGGCACCTTAATCGTGTTATGAATAACTGGTGTAATTGGAATACGGACCTCACTGATCTCAGGCTCAAATTTCCCGACCATATGTAAGGCAGCGTTAATATAGCGACGATGTATGCCTTGCTGTTTTTCTCGAAGCCCATTTAAGAGATGTAATAAAACTTCTTCATCTTCCTCAGTACTTTCTTGTAAAATTGCCGCTAATAATTGATTGATTTCTTCTTTGTATGTTGTCATCAATTGGAAAACCTCTTTCATTAAAAATCTCAATAATGTAAAATTACCATAAAATCTGTTATGATGGAAAAGAGATTGGGGGAATTAAAAATGATGATGACCTCTGACTGGGTATTCATTTTAGATGAGGCGGAAGCGCTTTGTGAGATGATTCTTTCCTCAGAACCTGCGATGGCGCTCCAACAAGCGTATGATGCGGTTTATAGTGATGCACAAATTGTAGAAGCTATTTACGCATTTAATCGCATGAAAGAGCAGTACGAAGATGTACAACGTTTCGGAAAATATCATCCGGACTACCATACAATTATGAAGTCGATTCGCCAACAGAAAAGGGCACTCGACTTAAATGAAAAGGTTTCAGCATTAAAAATTGCTGAAAACGATTTTCAGGACTTGCTTGATGAGATTAGCCTACTTGTAGGTAAAACGGTCTCTGAAGCGGTAAAAGTGCCTGTTAGCAATCCATTCTTTGCATCTGGTTCTTCTTGCGGAGGTGGGTGTGGCTCGGGTGGGTCATGCTCTTGCTCAGCGTAAATTAAGATGTGTAGAAACACATCTATCCTAGACTGTAGACAACTCGAAGCTATGAACAGAGTTTGTTTACAGTCTTTTTCTATACAATTATTGAAGGGGGTAACATAAATGGAAACATATCGGATTGCTGTCATACCAGGGGATGGAATAGGAAAAGAGGTGGTACCAGCCGCCATAGAGATTCTCAATAAGGCTGCTTTATTGGATGGTCGCTTTCAATTTGAATGGACAACCTTTCCATGGGGGTGTGATTATTACTTAGAGACTGGAAATATGATGCCTGAAAATGGCATTGAAATTTTAAAACAATACGATCAAATTTTCTTAGGAGCAGTGGGCATGCCGGAATTGGTGCCAGATCATGTGTCATTATGGGGCTTACTTATTAAAATTCGCCGCGAGATGCAGCAATCTATTAATGTACGACCTGCAAAACTACTACAAGGTTTACCTTCACCTTTACGTCATCCTAATGGGTTTGATTTTATTGTTGTCAGAGAAAATTCTGAAGGGGAGTATGCTGAAAGTGGTGGGAGAATACATAGTGGTCAAGATGAGGTAGCGATCCAAAATGCCATTTTTACAAGAAAGGGTACAGAACGTGCGATGCGGTATGCTTTTGAACTAGCTAAAGCCCGTAGGCAACATGTGACAAGTGCCACAAAATCAAATGGCATTACCTATAGTATGCCATTTTGGGATGAAGTATTTGCACAAGTTGGGAAAGAATATGAAGAAGTGAGGAAAACATCTAATCATATAGATGCATTAGCGGCTTTTTTAGTAATGAAGCCTGAAAGCTTTGATGTTATTGTAGCATCCAATTTATTTGGTGATATTTTAACAGATTTAGGGGGTGCCATCATGGGGAGCATTGGTATAGCACCAGCAGCCAATATAAATACAGAGGGCGTGTATCCGTCTATGTTTGAGCCTGTTCATGGCTCTGCACCTGATATAGCAGGTCAAGGGATTGCAAATCCAATTGGGCAAATATGGACCGGAAAAATGATGCTTGATTTTCTTGGCTATCAGGATGCGGGAACTAACATCTTGCGCTCTATAGAATTGACATTGGCGCGGGGAATTAAAACGCCAGATTTAGATGGAACAGCAACATTACGAGAAGTAACCGATGCAGTATTACATTATTTAGAATAAACCTATAAATATATGAAAGAAGGGAAGGCGGTTATTTAGTGGCCTTCCCTTTTTATAGCGCGTATCCTTGTTAAGAATCTTGAGTTTGAAATAACTCTGTAGCAATATCGGGGCGATCAGTAACAATCCCTTTTGCGCCGTTATTAATTAATTTTTTCATCGTCTCTATTTCATTGATTGTCCAATAATGAACAGGGATGTTGAGATTATTTAGAAACTGAATAAACTTTGGAGAATCTAATGCGATAACACCTGATTTAGGAGGGATTTGGAAAACATCTACTTTTGGATGATATAAATGTCCGAATTGACTGGAGAAGGAAGCAAACGCTTTTCTCACATCTGATTCTCCTGCACCAAGTGCCACCTGATTTTGAGCATATAAATTAAAGCGATCTATTTGCTCTCCATAAAAACTTGTCACAACAACACGATCTTCTGCACCAAGTTCCTCAATTAAGCGCCAGAGTTTAGAAGGCATTAGACTTCCTTCATAGGTCTCTGGGGCATCTTTAATATCAATATTGATTAACATATTTGGATAAGACTCAAGTAGCTCTCGTAATGTTACAACATCTAATTTATCCTCACGGTGGGGGAAGGCTCCATCCAAATCTTCAAATTGATAGCCGTGGTTTAAGGCATTAATTTCAGCCAATGTCATATCAGCTATGAGACCGTAGCCATCTGTTGTACGTTCGACTGTATCATCGTGGAAAACAATAATTTCCTCGTCTTTTGTTAAACGTATGTCAATTTCAAAGCCATCAACGCCTAGCTGTGCTGCTTTGTCAAAGGCTATTATAGTATGTTCAGGTGCTAAATGAGCTCCGCCACGATGTGCAAGAATGATAGGGCGATCAAATTGTAAAGCTTGTTTACCTTCACGTTGCTGTGGTTTAGAAATAGCTTTACTACCTGCCCAAGCTGCCGCGCTTGCAGCTGCGATTGCAATTGCTATTTTAGTTTTCTTCCCCATATTCGTCCTCCTTAACAATTTTCTTCCTATAAAAGTAATGGTGAATTCATTGTTCAATGATTAACAAATGCTCAACGACCGTCCGAGAGCTTTATAAAACTAGTAATTAGTTAATTGAATGATGAATCTTTCATGCCGATTTTTTCCATCATCAATGATGGAGGTTTGAGGTATTATCATCCTTCAGCAAAATTTACATGCAATCAATGGAAAAATAATCATTTAAGTCATTTAAAACAACTGATTCGAATTCCTACGATGTTTAACGTAGTATGCTTTTCCATTATAACGGAAAATCGAGCGTTCTGTCAGCTAAACTCTGTTGCTATCATTTTCTGGTCTATGGTATTCTTTTATGTAAGAAATGAGGGAATCCAATATGAACGAACGACAAGGGCTAATCGTTTACGTCCATCAATTAAAACATGCGAAGTCTCTTCGGAAATATGGTCATGTTCTTTATATTTCTAGAAGGCAAAAATATGTAGTGCTGTACTGCGATCGTGAGGACATTGATATGATGACAACAAAATTACAACGTCTTCCTTTTGTGAAAGACGTTGTGGAATCTTATCGTCCATTTGTGAAAACTGAATATGAAAATGCAAAGCCAGATAAAGCAAAGGAATATGACTATAAAGTAGGTCTATAATATTATACTAATGCTGGTATATAGTTATTTAGTCTTAATATGCCGATTAAGTATTGATAAAATAGTTTTGATTCCGAAAATATAGATGAGTGCTTTATTTCTACAACAACTGCTTTTCGATCGAGTTGTTCTATTTGTGCTTCAAACATATTTTGTCGCTTAGTTGGTTGCTCATCTTTATAAGGAATACCTTCGCGACAAATATAAATTGGCATGAACTTACTTTCGCCAACTGGTTTGAAGGCAACAGCTAAAGAGATTACCTTTTTATCTTCTTTTGTAGATGTTAGTATAAAGGCCTGATGAAAGCGTTCTTGATTTGTTTTAATAATTTCGAGTAGCTCGTAAACATCACCATAGCCTTCTCCTAATTCTATAAATTGTTGTGGCATAATAATTGCACATCCTTTCCAATACTCATAGTATCATGCTGCGGGAGGTCAAGCACATGAAATTTGCATTAAGCTTTTTTTCTATTTTAGTACTTATTATTGCAGGAACGTTATTTTTCCAGTACCATGCTTACTCATCTGATTTAGAAACTGGCATAGGGGATTTTCATTATTCGCAGGAAATTGAGATTGTCTATCGTGAAAATAGCTTAGATATTCGTCAGCATTTTAAAAATTTACCCAACCAAAAGGTAAAAATTAAATGGCCAGAAAAAGCAACAAACCCTAGTTGCTTTATCGAGAATGAAAATAGCTGTGATCGATTATCAGATGAGGTCTCTTATTTTGCCAAAGGGGAAACAAAATCACAATCTGTGTCATACATAATTCCGATTGAGGGTGGCTTGAAAAATAAGATGCTCCTTCAAGATGTTTTTGCTACACTAATAAATGGTGAAGCGTCCTATTCGATTGTTCATATTTCTACAGATAGTAAAATTAACGGACAATGGATTACTGGTTTGCCATTAGTAGGTCAACAACAGCTATCACTTGTTAATTATACAATGTTTAGAGGCAACGGTACTGTCCATGATCTTTATTGGCAAGCAGGGAAACTCAAAGTCCAAGAACAAACGCCTGTGTTATCTATTTATGCACAGCAGGCAATTCCAAATGATTTCCTAAAATCATTAGAGAATTTACAGTTTTTAAATGATGAACATATCGCGATTATTCAAGAAAAAAATCCTGCAACAGTCCATGATGAAAGATTGTTATTTTTACCAACACTTACAGCACAAGCTGTTGAACAGGAAGTAATTTTGTCCCAAATAAAATCGCAATATAATTTTGTAGACTCGCCAGAATGGTTGTTAGAAGTTGTGGCATCCTATTTAGTAAACGACCCAATTGGTGGAGATAAAGCAAAGAAAATCGTGAAGACATTAAATGATTACATGACAGATAGTCAACAGCAGGCTTGGCAGGAAATGTTGAAAAAACTTGGAGATGAACCTATTTCACCAGATACAATAGACAAGTATTTATCGCAAGTATTAGATGCTAAAACATCTTACTTTACATTAAATGCAGGCCAGAAAAACGGAACATACCCATTATTATTTGAGGATTCTCGCGATGTGTATGTGAATGATGTGTTGAAAAAAGACGTTCATGTTATTCTATATGAAGGTCAAGCGCTATATACGGCAGATACGTTATTACCTTATCTTGGTTACTCGGTTGGCGAAGGGAAGAATGGCTATTATGTAAATAGTGAGCATCGTACATTCCGATTCCCGAAAGAACCAGGGTTTTATGTATTTAATCAGCGAAGATATTCAACTATTTCTGAACCAATTATTAAAATTGCAGATCACTATTACGTGGAAGAAGCTTGGTTACAACGTTTATTCTTAGTCGAATTACAAAAGAAAGAGGAACGTATTCAAGTATTAACACAAGAGCAACAATAATTTTTGCAGCGGAGGATTCCCCTTCGCTGCAAAAATACTTTATATGGATGAAAGTACGGTGATATGCTTATATGAGAGTTGTAGCAGGAGAGCGTAAAGGAATGCCGCTAAAGGCGATAACTGGGAATACGACAAGACCTACAACCGATAAAGTAAAGGAATCAATTTTTAATATTATTGGTCCGTTTTTTGATGGAGGGACTGCTCTTGATTTGTTTGCAGGAAGCGGTGGTTTAGGCATTGAATCACTAAGTCGTGGTGCAGAGTGTGCTATTTTTATTGAAAAAGATGCAAAAGCCTTTCAGGTGCTGCAAGAAAATATTAAAAAATGCCGTTATGAAGAACAAACCGAGCTTTTTCGTATTGATGCAAAGCGAGCGGTGAAAGCGCTATTAAAACGCGATATTACGTTTTCACTAGTTTTTTTAGATCCACCTTATCATCAAAAGGAATATTATGACTTGGTGCAATTACTGGTTGATAATAAAAAAATACAACAAAACGGTATAATTTTGTGTGAACATGCAAAAGAAGTACCATTACCTCAAAGTTTTGGTGAGTTTGTTTTAAAAAGACAAGAAACATATGGCGGAACAATTATATCTGTTTATCGCTGTACAGAGGAAGAGGGAGAATAAGTTGTCAGAGAAAATTGCTGTAGTTCCTGGAAGTTTTGACCCTGTGACATTCGGCCATTTAGATATTATAAAACGTGCAGCGGATGTGTTTGATATCGTATATGTAGCCGTATTAAACAATTCAGCAAAGAATCCGTTGTTTTCTGTAGAGGAACGTATGGCTTTAATGGCTGAAGTAACAAAAGCATTACCTAATGTTCGGATAGAAAGTTCTTCAGGTCTTCTGATAGACTATGCGAAGGAAAAAAAAGCTAAGGCCATTGTACGTGGCTTACGAGCAGTTTCAGATTTTGAATATGAAATGCAAATTACTTCCATGAACCGTTTTTTAGATGAAACAATTGAAACATTTTTCATTATGACGAAAAACCAATACTCATTCCTAAGTTCCAGTATAGTAAAAGAGGTTGCGAAATACGGAAGTGATGTAAATGAACTAGTTCCAGAATGTGTTGTACAAGCTTTAAAAGAAAAATATGGGTTTACTCAATAGTGGGTTAAGAGGATGTCGGTAATAAAGTGACATCCTCTTTTTTATCATCGAAAACTAATTATTACAGAAAAAATAGAGCATAAATAGTTGGTACAATGATTATGCTAAGGAGGCGGAATTTTATATAAGGTCTCACAGAAAGTTTGGCTGATTTAGCAATCACAAAAATTTGTAAGTGAATACTTATACTTTGCATCGTCAACAGAATGACGACTAGTAAAGGGGTATACGAGAGATCTGGGAAGGCCGTGACAGTCATTTTAAGACCGTTTGTCACTTCTAGGATTGCGGCTAAGGAAAGTTCAATACTATAAGGAAGCTTCGGTATTAGTTGATCTAAACCCTGTTGCACAATGGTCTGAATGGTTGTGAAAAAGATAATGGTTGTGCCCACTAACAGAATTGTTGGGGCTGTTTCTTTAATACTTTCAGAAAAAGGAGCCATATACAGTGTAGTGTTGTGTACGGAGATACTTGGTGAATCCGTTTTGCGAAATAAGAAGTAACCAATTATTAAGCAACAAATATTAAACGTATGTAGTAAACATAAAAACAACCATCCGAACGTATTACTGTGTAGTAAATCAAGGCTTACAAAACCTAGAACAAATAAAGGACTTGGTGCATGACAAACAGCAAGTAGAAAATTTGCTTCCTTGGGATGTAACTGACCACTATTTTTTAAATAAACAATAGTTGTCGCCCCAGTTGGGTAGCCTCCAAGTGCGCTAATAACATAGGCTTGTACGTATAAAGAAGCTCTTTTCGTTTTCGTTCGCATAGGGGCTGTTAAACGCAGGAGCCATTGTGTTAACACCAGATACGGCAATAAATACGGAAATAGCGCCTCCATGAAAAGAGTTAAGCCTAAATCAGTACCACTATGAGCGGTTTGTGGGAATAACAAGAGTAAGAGAATTAGAATTACGCAGAGAGCTATTTGAATTGTAGCAAACATGTTATCATCTCGTTTCAACTTTTTGTCATTCACATAGGCAAATGCTAAAATCAATATATGTGAGAAAGGCAAAAACATGAACGTATGGTTTTTACAAGCGTCCTAGGAGGTGTATTCAAGTGAAGAAAAAAATTGGAATTTATGCTGTGTTAATAGTCGTGATTTGTTTTATGATGTTGTACCGACTAGACGCGTATATAATGAAACCTGGTAGCGCTTATGATGTCAGTAAATTTGTTACTGTCGATAGCAAGGAAGCTGATAGCTTAGGGTCCCTGAGTCTAATGACGGTAGCAATGCAGCAAGCCACACCGTTTTCGTACTTATGGGCTAAAACTCAAAAATATCAAAAGCTCATGGATATTGAACAAGTCCGCAATCCATTAGAGGATGATGAGGAATATAATGTTCGACAGTTAAAATTAATGTCTGATTCGCAATTTAATGCAAAATATGTGGCTTTCCAAAGAGCTGGATTAGAGACAAAAGTCCATTTTAATGGTGTCTTTATATTAAATGTGTTAGATGGTGGAGCGTCAGATGGCATCTTAAAAGCTGGGGATGAAATAATTGAGGTTGATGGTCAAAAAATAACTAATCAACAAATGCTTGTTGAGCTTTTACAGCCTAAACAGCTTGGCGATCAAGTAACGATTCAATTTATACGTAATAGGGAACAACAACAGGCAACGATTACATTACAAGAAATTCCAAATGCACAAGAACATAGAGCCGGTTTAGGGATTTCATATACAGAAAGCAAATCGATTGAAACAATTCCACAAGTGACAATGAAAACAGAGGATATTGGCGGTCCCTCTGCAGGATTGATGTTTACACTTGAAATTTTAGATCAGCTTCTTGATGAGGATTTAACGAAAGGTTATGCCATCGCTGGTACAGGAGAAATGCTCATTGATGGATCAGTTGGACGAATTGGCGGAATTGATTATAAGATCATAGCTGCTGATCGTGACGATATGGAAATCTTTTTTGCCCCTGACGATGAAATTTCTCAAGATATGAAGGCAAAATATCCAGAGCTAGAATCCAATTATACGACTGCTGTAAAAACAGCAAAAGACATTGGAACAAAGATGAAAATTGTACCTGTGAAAAATGTTGACGATGCCATTAACTATTTAAAGCAGCTACAACCAAAATAAAATAACGAAAAAAGGATGCTAGCCCCTTCTAGCATCCTTTTTTATGACTTTAATAACGGATTGGTGGTGTTTGATAATCTTTAGGGAGACTTGGCGCTGTTACTCCTTGTTCTATACTTAAATTGTATAGATCTGCAGCGTGAATATCGATGGCTAACATAGCATCATTTGTAGCTGCAACTCGGCTTATTAAAGGTAATTCGATATCTTTTTTGCGCTTTCCTAAATAAGCCTGGCCCATTGTGCTCATGCCAAGCAAACGGATAAATGATGGTGCTTCAAAGCTTTGTAGTTGCTCTTTAGAAAATCCTGTGTAAATATGTGTGATCATACGTTGAAGGCGGGTCCATGTATAACGTTTAGATTTTATTTTTTCCATAAAGCTATTAAATGATGAGCTGCTTTTGGCGGCTTTCATAATAGCGTTCTCAATTCCCTCAGTTACTTCTGCATAACGAGTGAGTTCAGAAGGCGTGTGTCTAATAATGGTGAACTGTAATAGTGGCCAAAATGATTCCCAGCTTGCAAATTTTTTATAATTATGATGCCAGTCTGCCAAATAGTCAAAGGATGTATCAGGGACAACATTTTGCACACTCTGTAAAGAACTTGTAGATGCCAATGCTTTGCGGATTCCTGTGGCACTTGCGATTGAAGCATCTTCTTTTAGTGCATCATGGTAACCTGCTGCGATGCGGGGAATTGTTAATGGCTGGATTTTACTGTCCAGTGTTTTCGCTGCCTCAAGATAATGAAAGCCAAGAATATTATTGGGTTGTGCAAGATCAATGTATGGAGCAGGGAATTTCTGAGAAAGCTGTTCATAGGCATAATGAAGGCTCTTTGGATAGCTTACCCCTGTTTTGAGGCTTTCTTTAATGAGTGTGTCATATTCTGTACGGTGTTTGTCGATCAACTCAAAAGTGTTCAAGAAGGGTTGAATAGAACCATCCTCACTACCAAAAGCAAATGAGTCACAGCCAACCGCAGTTAATAATGAAATCGCCCCTTTTGCGAAATCAGTGGCAGGAGCTGTACTATAGACATAAGGTAGCTCTATGACAATGTCTACACCACCAGCAAGTGCCATTTTTGTGCGTGTCCATTTATCAACCATAGCAGGTTCACCACGTTGTAAAAATGTTCCACTCATGACAGCGATAACGATATCCGCTTTCGCTACTTTTTTAGCCTGTGTTAAATGATAAGCATGTCCGTTGTGAAAAGGATTATATTCAACAACAATTCCAACTGCTTTCATGTTTTCCCCCCTATAATTTATATTTTTATTTTAAGCTACTAGGAGCAAATACACTTCTCATAGTATATAATTATAGGTGGGTTTTAAAGTGGTGACAAGAAATTATCTTGACATCTATTTTTACACATTATATAATCAACAGTGTTGTCTCGAGGTGATTAAACGAATGAAATGGTCAATTCATCAATTATCTAAATACCGCCAAAACGGGATGCCAATCGATGCCTTTGTCCAAGTGGACGAAGTGATGGAGCGAAACCAGGATATTCGAGCAATTTCGCCCGTTCATGTAAAAGGGCTATGTACTTTTGGTGCATCGCAAATGACATGTCAGTTAACTGTGACAGCGACGTTAACACTACCATGTGCTCGCACGTGGGAGGATGTTGAGTTTCCTATCAACGTTGAGACAGTTGAAATTTTTAGCTGGATTGACGAAGATCAAAGAGGAGATGATGACGGAGACATTCACTATATTGACGGTGAAGTCATCGACATGAAACCAGTTCTTGAGGAACTAGTGTTACTTGAGGTACCTATGCAAGTGTTTAAAGAAAATTCTGAAGGACAAGTGCATGGTGGTAAAAGCTGGTCTTATGCAACAGATGAAGACGTAGAGCTACACAAAAAGGCTGACGAACAAAAAGTGGATCCAAGACTAGCTACTTTAGCTAAGTATTTTGATCAAACAGACGAATAGACGATCTGTAAGGAGGTGCCATCAATGGCTGTACCATTTAGAAGAACTTCTAAAACTGCAAAAAGAAAGCGTCGTACGCATTTCAAATTATCTGTACCTGGTATGGTAGCTTGCCCTAACTGTGGTGAAGCTAAATTATCACACCGTGTTTGTAAAGCTTGCGGACAATACAAAGGTAAAGAAGTAGTAAGCAAATAATACAGTGTTTGCTCACTTAAAAGGCTAGTAGAGAGACCATGGCTCTTTACTAGCCTTTTTTTGATGGATTAAAAACAGAATATTTCGTTGATTTATGAAGTTTAATACAATAGTGAAATAATTGTATGCTACAATTTATTCATTGAGACAAAAAAAGGGGGGGACGATGTGGGATATACGATTGATAATCATGATGGTGTTATGACTTTTACGATTAATCGAGAAGAGAAGCGTAATGCTGTCAATGACGAGGTTATGAATGGTCTGCAAGAGGTCATTACGTATATTCGTAAACATGAGGATGTGCGATTTTTAGTAGTGACTGGTGCTGGAGACAAATCATTTTGCTCTGGAGGAGATTTATCTGAGTTTCATTCGCTTGAGACAGAGGATGAGGCATTTGGTATGTTAAGTAAGATGGGGAAAATATTATACGACCTTGCGACACTTCCAGTACCAACTATAGCGCTGATAAATGGAACTGCAGTTGGTGGAGGCTGTGAGATTGCTACAGCTTGTGATTTCCGTCTAGTGGCAAACCATGCAAAGTGTGGTTTTATTCAAGGGACCTTAGCCATCACGAGTGGTTGGGGTGGCGGTACATACCTTTTTGAACGAGGTTTACGTCATGACCGTGCGTTAAAAATGCTTGTGGATGCAAAACCGTATCCTGCACACTTGCTCTATGAAATAGGGTGGGCAATGCGAGTTTTTGAAGGCTCAAAAGAAGAGGCGTTAAATGATTTTATTGAACATATGCAAAAAATTCATCCTTCTGTTCATAAAGCTTACAAGGAAATCGAACTTCGTAAATGGCGTGAACGAAATATGTATGAGCGTGTGATGGAGGAAGTTCGCACCTGTGCAAAATTGTGGGAAAGTGAAGCGCATCACCAGGCTGTTAATAATTTCTTGACGAAGAAGAATAATAAGTGATGTATAAAGACAGTGATGAAAGTAAAACTTAATCACTGTCTTTTTTTGTGCAAAGATTCTATTTTGCTCGCTACTGCATATAGTAGTAAAAAATGCGAGGGTGATAGATTATGGAATTGAAAAAAAGAAAAGATCAATGGACAAAGGAAGACGATGAAAGACTAGCAGAAATTGTCTTGCATAATGTGCAAAATGGTAAAACACAGTTGGAGGCTTTTGAGATGGCGGCTGTGGAATTAGGCCGTACAAAACAGGCATGTGGCTTCCGTTGGAATAAAACATTGCGTGGTCAATATAGCCAGTCATTATTAGCTGTACGAAATCAACCACAACAATCTATGAGAAGTCATTTGAAGTTGGCGTTGACAAGTTTTGACGAATTAACAGATGCCTATCAAACCCTAGAAATGAAACATCGAGAGTTGCAAAATGAACATGAAAAATTAGTGAAGTGGTTACAACAAGGTTATTCGTTGATGAAAGATTAAACTTACAGTAACTTTTGAAGGGCATACATTATTTTTCTTTCCTAGAGATAAAACCCTTTCTGTATATCGTCAATAATCAGTCAATCTTGTATAATAGAAGAACCTACTTAGAGGTGCCTTAGAATTTATTCTGAGGCACCTTATTCTTATAGCTTCATAAAGTAGTGAGGAAAGGATGTAGAATGATGAAGGTAGCAGTTATTGGTGCTGGAGCGGTTGGTCAATTAACAGCGAGTTTTTTAGTAGAGTCGGGAATGTCAGTGTCGTTGGTTGCAAGAAAACGGGAGCAGGTAGATGAACTAACTACCAATAAGTTAACGCGACTGAATGTTGACGGAACTATAACTGTACAAAAAATTGCTTCTACTACAAATTTAACTGCACTCCCATCTCAAGATTTGATTGTGATTGCCGTTAAATATGTCCATTTACAAAAGCTCTACAAACAATTAGCATCACTATCAAATGAAATACCTTTGCTCTTTATGCAAAATGGCTTAGCTCATTTTGAGGAGGCACTAAATTTACCTCAAAAAAATATCGCATTTTGCTCAGTGTCCTTTGGAGCGCAATTGCTAGATCGAACTACGGTTCAACATAGAGGGATTGGGCCGTGTAAAGTTGCTATCGAACGAGGAGATCAACATGCTTTTCTACAACTGTTGCAATTACAAAACCCTTTGTTCCCTATTGAAACTGTCGATAATGCGGAGCAAATGCTGTTTGAGAAAGCAATATTCAATAGCTTAATTAATCCATTAACTTGTGTCTTGCAAGTAAAAAACGGGGAGTTAGTGACTAATACACAAGCGTACTTACTTATGAAAAATATATATCAGGAGTTAACGGTTGCGTTTGAAGGTATTGAACGCACTATATTTTTTGAAGATGTGGTAGACTTATGTAGGAAAACAGCCGGAAATACATCTTCTATGCTTGCGGATCGTATGCAGGGGAGAAAAAGTGAGATTGAAACAATAGTTGGTGCCATTCTGAATAAAGCTTGGACAAATGGTCATAATTTGCCTACTTTGCGTACTTTATATCATCAAGTACTTGCGATAGAGGAGAGCGGTGAACAAAGTTGAAAGACCTTTTACATATCATTATTAGTATCGTTATTTTTTGTCCGATTGTTCTTTTTGTCATAGTCTATATAATCGGACGAAAAGTTAAAATACGTGGCACACACGCGTTTGGTGCAGCCTCTGATGTGACAACATTATGTTTGTTCTTTTCGGTACCCTTAGGCATAGGGGTATTGTGGCGTGTAAATGTAGGGGCACTTTTAGTAATCCTTGCAATAATGATGGCCATGGTTTTTACATATATTGATTGGCGGACAAAAAAAGAAATAGAAGTGAAGCCATTATTAAAGAAAATTTGGCGTTTTTTATTTTTAATACTGAGTGCAGCGTATATTGTAATCTGTATAGTAGGTGTCATTCAGTCCATTGTAGAATATTTACAGGTTGTCTAAGCATTTTCTTTTCATGTTGAAGCTATAAGCGTTAAAATAATAGCATTATAAAATAGTTATAAAAAATCATTCTTTATGGATAGGAAATTGATTAAATTTCACGAATCCTAATGCTAGAAGTATAGTTCAGTAATATTGCACTGTTGCTATGTAGTGATGGAGAACAGTGTTATGGGCAAAAACATTTATAGCATCATATGCATAATATGAGGGGAATCGATTTCTTGTTATAAGTTAGATAATGATTTAGTAAGTAGAGGAGTTTATGTTAAATGAAACTGGAGTCTATCCAAGGACCTATAAAAAATCATGTGCTAGCCGATTACTGGTCACCAAATACTGCCATTCATCAGTTTTTTGAATACGATTATAATGATCAGGCTTTTGAGAAAAGAGCGAAGCATTTAGCACAACATGCCAGAGATCAAAAAGAACTGACAGCCATCATCCGTCAATTTATGGAGCCGCTAGGGCTATCACAAAAAGCGAATGAGCATTTACAACAACTAGAACAAGGAGCTATGGTCATAGTCGGTGGACAACAAGCAGGTATCTTAACTGGCCCTCTTTATTCCATTCATAAAGCTATTTCAGTAATTGCATTAGCAAAGGAGCAAGGTGCAAAGCTTCAAAAGTCTGTGATTCCTGTTTTTTGGATAGCTGGAGAAGATCATGATTTAGAAGAAATAAATCATACCTATACAGTGCATGGCGAGTTACTGAAAAAACGTGCATACAGTGAGCGCTCTAGACGTAAAACAATGGCTTCGGCAACAATGCTAAATAAAGAGTCGATGACACAATTTATCAATACCATTGTTAGAGATATTGGGGAAACAGAGTTTACAGAGGCGCTTATTAAACAATTAGTGGATGTACTGAACGAGAGTGATACATTCACTGATTTCTTTGTGCGACTAATGAATCAATTATTTAAAGATGAAGGGTTACTGTTAATTGATGCGGCGGACTATAATTTCCGTCAATATGAGAGTAGCAATTTTGTGCATATCATTCAGCACAATGAAGAAATTGCTAGAGTGGTAACAGAGAAGGAACAGCAGCTAGAGCAAGCTGGCTACGGTACGCCTATTTTGGCGACAAAGGAAGCAGCTAATTTATTCTATGTAGAGGATGGAGAACGTCATCTTTTAGAAAGAAAAAATAACCTATTTGTTAACTTAGCTGCAAACCTTAAGTTCTCACAAGAAGAGTTAATAGAGATTGCCGACAAACATCCAGAGCGTTTGAGTAATAACGTAGTGTCTCGTCCATTAATGCAGGAAATGACATTCCCTGTACTAGCATTTGTCGGTGGTCCAGGGGAATTAGCTTATTGGGCAACGCTAAAGAATGCGTTTTCTGTACTAGACCTACAAATGCCGATTTTTGCCCCTCGTCTTCATATCACGATTGTTACGCGGCATGTTGAGCAATTATTACGTGAACATCAACTTACAGTAACTGATGTTTGGGATGGCAAAGCCTTAGAGATGAAAGAGCAATTTATCCATGGTGTGCAAGATAGTGAAGCTAAACGTCAAATCGAGGCTATGCAGCGGTTATTAGCGGAAAAGTATGGGGAGCTTGCATCATACTTAGAGGAACAGCATTTATCTTTAGATAAAATTCTTGTGAAAAATCAAGAAAATCATTCAAAACAATTTGACTACCTACAGCAAAAAATTGAACAAACTGTACTCAACAAGCATGAAACTACTATACGCAAATTTACGACACTGCAAAATGAGTTGTATCCAAATGATGGTTTCCAAGAGAGAACTTATAACCCATATCAATATTTCAATGAGTTTGGACCTATGTTGATTGCAGAAATGTTAAAGCAAAACTATAGTATCGGTAAACACCACTATTTACTTTATTTATAAACCTTTATGATGGGTGCTTTATACCCAAATGAATATTTAATAAAATATGAATTTGGTGAATAATGTCGATAAAAATAGTATATAAAGAGCTATCCTACTAAGGATAGCTCTTTCTTTATGTCATTTAGCATATATCAAAAATTCTCATCAAGGTCTAATTGCACATCGGAAGATTAAATGTCAAGTTTTTTTTAAAAAAAGTGGAGGAAAGTGGGGGGATGTGGTACATTATTTAATAAAGTGGGGTGAGTAGTATGTTCATGGGAGAATATCAACACTCCGTTGATGCGAAAGGGCGATTAATCGTACCGGCAAAATTTCGTGAAGCTTTAGGCGAAACGTTTGTTGTCACAAGAGGTCTCGATAACTGTCTATTTGGCTATCCTATGAATGAATGGCGAAAACTCGAAGAAAAATTAAAAGATCTACCGATGACCAAAAAGGATACACGAGCATTTGCAAGGTTTTTCTTTTCTGGAGCAACAGAGGTAGAAATAGACAAGCAGGGGCGAATCAATATCCCATCTACTCTTATGCAACATGCACATCTTGTAAAGGAATGTGTAGTGCTAGGGGTTTCGAATCGAATTGAGATTTGGGCAAAAGATGCATGGGAAGCTTACTTCAGCGAGTCTGAACAATCTTTTAATGAAATTGCAGAAAATATGATTGGCTTTGATTTTTAACTTTTGATAGGTATGTCGATGCAAAATTGACATAAGGTTAAGGCCTGAAGGGAGCGAGTGGTATGTTCGATCATACAACCGTGTTATTAAAAGAAACTGTTGATGGGTTGAACATCGATCCTGATGGTGTATATGTAGACTGTACCTTAGGTGGTGCAGGTCATAGTGAATATTTAGTCCAACAATTATCAGATAATGGCCGTTTAATTTGTTTCGATCAAGATATGACGGCTATTGAAAATGCGAAAATTCGATTAGCGCCTTATATTGAGCGCGTCACGTTTATCCATTCGAATTTCCGTTATTTAAAAGAAGAACTATTAGCTCATGGTTTCGAGCAAGTTGATGGTATTTTATACGACTTAGGCGTATCTTCACCTCAGTTAGATACACCAGAGCGTGGCTTTAGCTATCACCATGATGCACCACTGGATATGCGCATGGATCAAACAGCGACACTTTCAGCTTTTGAAGTTGTCAATCAATGGGCATATGAAGATTTAGTTCGTATTTTTTTCCGATATGGGGAAGAAAAGTTTTCAAAGCAAGTTGCCCGTAAAATTGAAGAGGCCCGTAAATTAGCACCAATTGAAACAACTGGCCAACTTGTAGAACTTATTAAAGAGGGTATTCCAGCAGCGGCACGCCGAAAGGGTGGACATCCAGCAAAGCGCATTTTCCAAGCAATACGAATTGCTGTCAATGACGAGTTAGGCGCAGCAGAGGATTCATTAGTCGATGCGATTGATATGATTAACGTAGGTGGACGCATTAGTGTCATTACGTTCCATTCATTGGAGGACCGCCTATGCAAGACCATCTTTAAGGAAGCGTCATCATTACCGGAATTACCACCAAATTTACCTGTAATTCCTGATGACATGAAGCCAACTTTAAAGCTTATTTCACGAAAGCCAATTCTTCCTTCTGATGAGGAATTAGAGGTAAATAATCGTGCGCGTTCTGCAAAGCTTAGAGTGGTGGAGAAAATTAACGACAAAGGGCGTGAGTAAATGGCAGCAGTTCGTGTAAGGCAACAGCACCAACATCAACAAGTGCAACAACCGATAACACCACCTAGTCCACAACCCACTATCATACGTCGTAAAAAAACGAACCAGAAGTTTGAGAAAACAATGCTAATCGTTTTAATTAGTATTATTGCTGTATTAGGAGTCGTAGTATTAAATAAACAAGCAGCTATTCAAACTACTAGCATGGACATTCAAAAAATCGAATCAGAAGCAGATGAGATTGCAAAACAGAATGTTGACTTAACGGTTCGTGTAAGTGAACTTTCTACATACGATAACATATGGAAAAAAGCGAAAGAACTCGGTTTAACTCAAAATGAGAAAAATGTAAAGGTAGTGCCGGGAGAATGAAAAAAAAGAGATTTCGATTCCAATGGGGAGCCTTTCTATTATTAATTTTTTATGGAGGGCTCTTTTTTCTATTATTTACAAGAATGGTGACCATTCAGGCGACAGGACAAGTTGAAGGACAGGAGCTTGCAGCAAGAGCAGCGGCTAAGTATGGGAAGGAAAGTGTTATTACAGCAAACCGTGGGAAGATTTATGACCAAACTGGCCAAGTCATTGCAGAGGATACGTTAAGTTATCGCTTGGTTGCTGTCGTAAGCGAAGCAGCTACAACTGATCCAAAGAAACCAAGGCATGTTGTAGATGCTGAAAAAACGGCACAAGTTTTAGCGAAGTATATTCCAGCAATGCAAGGAAAAGAAGATGAAATTCTTAAAAAGCTAAATAATCGCTATAGAAGCGATGGTAAACCTTTATATCAAGTGGAGTTTGGGAGTTCGGGACGCGGTATTAGTCATGAGGTCATGAGTAAAATAAAGGAAGAAGAATTACCAGGAGTCCTATTTGTTAGTGACTTAAAACGCTATTATCCAAATGGTGTCTTTGCCTCACATTTAATCGGCTATGCGCTGAAAAAGGATAATAAAGATGGAACCGTCACAACAAAAGGCGAAATGGGCCTAGAATATACGTATGATAAAGAACTGACAGGCGTTAACGGTAAAATGAAATATGAGACAGATGCTTTCAGTTATTTATTACCACACAGTGAAAAAATGGTAACACCTGCTAAAGATGGCGATGATATTTATTTAACAATCGATAAAACCATCCAAAGCTTTTTAGAAGAAGCAATGTCGAAGGTTGAAAAGGAATACAATCCAGAATCCATGACTGCGGTCGTAGCAGACCCGAAAACAGGGAAAATATTAGCGATGTCTCAACGCCCTACTTTTAACCCTGAAACACGCGATAGCCAAAACATGAAATGGCTAAACGAGGTGATTGAGGAGACAATTGAGCCGGGTTCAACGATGAAAACATTCACGCTTGCTTCAGCTATTGATACAAATACATGGGCTCCAAACGCTAAATACCATTCAGGTTCCTATACAGTACATGACCGCACAATTCGAGACCATAATCAAGTTGGATGGGGTACTATCGACTATTTACAGGGATTCCAACGATCTTCGAATACAGCAATGGCAAATTTATTAAAATTAATTGGCGATGATGTCTTTGTTGAATATTTAGACCGCTTTGGTTTTGGCCACAAAACAGGTATTGATTTACCAAATGAAGCGACAGGTACAATATTATCTAGATATCCAATTCAACGAGTAACGACAACATATGGGCAAGGGTCAACAGTAACACCTATTCAGCTTATTCAAGCGATGACTGCTATTGCAAACGATGGCAAGATGATGCAACCCTATGTTATTGACCGTATTGTTGATTCATCAACAGGAAAAGTTATTCAAAATCACGAACCTGTTGAAAAGGGACAGCCGATAAAAGCAGATACGGCGAAACAAGTCCGAGAAATCCTAGCCTCTACATTAACATCAAAATATGGTACTGCGAAGGATTTTATACTGGAGGATTATGAGGTTGCGGGGAAGACAGGGACAGCGCAAATTCCGAGAGCAGATGGTACTTATGCTTGGGGTGCTAACCAATTCCTATATTCATTTTTAGGAATGGCTCCCGTCGATGATCCTCAGCTCATCATGTATGTCTCAGTGAAAAAACCTAAGTTAAATAATGAGCTTGGATCAGTACCAGTATCAAAAGTATTTAATCCGGTTATGTTAAATAGCTTAAAGCATCTTAATATTAATCCTGGTGATGTGCAGCATGTGGATAAAGTCAATATCCAGGATTATACAGATCAAAATGCTGAGGCGCTTGAGGTAGAATTAGGGAATGATGGATTAGAGCCTGTAGTAATTGGTAGTGGTGGTAAAATTACAGATCAATATCCTAAAGATACAAAACAACTAGTAAAAGGTAGCTATGTATTTTTGAAGACGGATGGCGATATAACTTTGCCAGACTTTACGAATTGGTCATTACGAAATTTACTTGTTTTCAAGTCTATGACAGGAGTAGAGATGGAGATTTTCGGTGAAGGCTTTGTAGCGAGTCAGAGTGTATCTCCAGGAACCGTTATAACTGATAATTCACCGATTGTTGTTAAGCTCAAAACACCTGCTGAAAGCTTTGTACAAGACGTTGAAGCTGCCTCTGAGGGTGAAATTGAACAATTAGAGGATGAATAATATTGAATAGAAGTCCACTTTATTTCATACGTTGTAAAAAACAAGGTGTGATGTCGAATGAAGTGGATTTCTATCCATTCTAAAAAGCGTTTACGTATTTTATACGTGTTGTTTATGTGTGTAGCAGTGGCAATTGTTATTAGGCTTTTCTTTTTGCAAGTATTGGATCAAAAAGAACTGACAACGAAGGCAGAAGAGAATTGGGACCGAGAAATTCCGTTTGCTAATGAGCGGGGGCATATTACCGATCGAGATGGTGAAAGCATTGTAACCAATAAGCTAGCACCTACTTTATATTTTATGCCTTCCCAAAGTAAAGATATTGAAGGTGCTGCCGAAAAAATTGCGCAAGTTCTGGAAGTAGATAAAGAGAAACTATTAGAGAAAATGAAGAAAAGAGCCTATCTAGTAAAGCTAGCGCCAGAAGGGAAAAATATCCCTTATGAAAAAGCGGTGGAATTACAAGGTTTGCAAATTGAAGGCCTATATAGTGGTGTTGACTATTCTAGGGACTACCCTTATGGAACACTATTATCTCGATTTTTAGGTTTTACTGGGTATGATGCACAAGGCTTAGCTGGCATTGAATATGAATATGATAAACTTTTACAAGCTAATTCTTCTGCCATTCGCCTTTTTACAGATGCTAAGGGCAATAGTTTACCAAATGTCGCGAGTGCTTGGAAAGCGGGCGAAGATGGTGCAACCATTGAACTAACTATTGATGTCGATGTCCAACAGGTGGTTGAGCGTGAATTGTCACAAGCTATGGAGCGCTATGAAGCTGACCAAGCATTGGCCATAGCTATGAATCCGAATAATGGTGAAATTTTAGCGTTAGCCTCCTATCCAACTTTTCATCCGTCTGAATATCAATTAGTAGAGCCTGCGATCTACAATCGGAATTTACCTGTATGGATGACATATGAGCCAGGTTCTACTTTTAAAATTATTACCCTCAGTGCTGCATTGGAAGAAAATTTAGTGGATTTAGAACATGAAACTTTTTATGATCCAGGGTATACGATGGTAGCTGGGGCAAAACTTCGTTGCTGGAAACGTGAGGGGCATGGCCATGAAACTTTTTTAGAGGTCGTGGAAAATTCTTGTAACCCAGGCTTTATAGAATTAGGGCAGCGTTTAGGCAATGAGCGACTACTGCAATATATTAAAGATTTTGGTTTTGGTCAGAAGACAGGTTCCAATATTGCTGGTGAAGCATCAGGGATTTTATTTTCTAAGGAAGCCTTTGGACCTGTTGAACAGGCCACAACCTCATTTGGGCAAGGGGTAGCTGTAACACCTATTCAACAAGTTCAAGCGGTAGCTGCAGCAATAAATGGAGGCAAGCTTTATACGCCTTATGTTGTGAAAAAGGTATTTAATCCGAATACAGGGGAAGTTATACAGGAAACTGAACCAGTTGCTAAAAACCAGGTGATTCGTGAGGAGACTTCTGCAAAGGTTCGTGGGGCATTGGAGTCAGTAGTGGCGAATGGTTCAGGTCGACAAGCCTTTCGAGATGGCTTACGAATTGGCGGTAAAACAGGAACAGCGCAAAAGGTAGAAAACGGCCGTTATAAGAGCGGTGAATATATCGTGTCATTTATAGGCTTTGCTCCAGCAGACAATCCGCAAATTGTCGTCTATGTAGCAGTCGATAACCCTAAAAAAACGACCCAGTTTGGTGGCGTTGTAGCAGCACCTATAGTTGGGCAAATTATTGAGGATGTTGCACCTTTTGTAGGTATTGAAAAATCGAAGGAACAGCTTGAAAAGGATTATCGTTATGGTGATCCAGTTACTGTGAAGGTACCGAATTTTATAGGCCTGACAAAGGATGATATTGCCAAGCAATTTTATCCATTCCGTATAGAATGGCATGGTGAAGGGACTAAAATTGGTAACCAATTACCTGAAGTGGATAGTGTTATCAAACAAGACGGTACCATTCATTTATATTTGGAGAACTGAAATAACTTTACCTTTAAAAAATGGGAAAGAACCACTATTATTATGAAGGGTAGTAATAAATAAATGAAAGTTTATGCTTTTTTCCTAAAGAAGAAAGTGAAACAAGATTTAAAGGAGATTTTTCAATGAAACTCGCAACAACACTTACCATTTTAGCTCTTGCTTTTATAGTAACAGTTATCCTGGCACCAATTAGTATTCCACTTCTTCGTCGCCTTAAGTTTGGGCAAAGTATTCGTGAAGAGGGACCGAAATCTCATATGAAAAAAGCTGGTACACCAACAATGGGTGGTATAATTTTCTTAATTTCTATCGTCCTAACAACTGTTGGTGTAGGAAGCTTTTTAGATTTATTAACGACACAGACCGTAGTACTTCTATTAGTATTAGCAGGATTTGGCTTAATAGGTTTATTGGATGATGGTTTAAAGGTTGTATTTAAAAGAAATTTAGGGTTAACCTCTCTTCAAAAATTAATTGGTCAAATTGTTATCGCCATCCTTGCATATTTTCTACTGCATGTTGGATCTTTTGATACAACACTTGCTATTCCATTTACGGAGTTGACTGTAGATCTTGGAGTCTTCTATGTTGCCTTCTTAATTTTTTGGTTAGTAGGCTTCTCCAATGCGGTGAATTTAACAGATGGATTAGATGGACTAGTGGCAGGAACTGCATCGATAGCTTTTGCGGCATTTGGGGTTATTGCGCTTTTCCAAAGCCAAGCAGATATCGCTTTATTTGCATTTGCTGTTACAGGAGCATTATTAGGATTTTTACTATTTAATGCGAACCCAGCGAAAGTATTTATGGGTGATACGGGTTCATTAGCATTGGGTGGGGCATTAGCAATGGTATCGGTATTAGTAAAAGAAGAGTTCTTACTTTTACTAGTGGGCTTGGTATTTGTCATCGAAACATTATCCGTTATTTTACAGGTAGGGAGCTTTAAGCTTCGTAAAAAGCGTATTTTTAAGATGAGTCCAATCCATCACCATTTTGAATTATCAGGTTGGTCAGAGTGGAAAGTAGTGCTTGTCTTCTGGTCAACTGCCCTAGCAGTAGCATTGATTGCAGTCTTATCGGAGGCGTTTTAATGAAAAACTATACAGATTTACAACATAAAAAAGTCCTTGTGTTAGGTCTAGCCAAAAGTGGTGTGGCCGCTGCGGAAATTTTACATGAGCTTGGCGCCTTTGTAACAGTCAATGATTCCAAACCATTTGATGAAAGTCCAGATGCACAGGGATTATTACAAAAGGGGATTACTGTGATTTGCGGTCGCCATCCTGAAGATTTACTGGATGAAGGTTTCGAATTAGTAGTCAAAAACCCAGGTATTCCTTATAGCAATCGCATTGTAGCGGATGCTATACATCGTGATATTCCTGTTTGGACAGAGATTGAACTTGCTTATTTAATAAGTGAAGCACCATTCATTGGTATTACAGGTTCGAATGGTAAAACAACAACAACCACTTTAATATTCGATATGTTGAATAGTGGAAGTAAAAATCCGTTGATTGCTGGAAATATTGGGACAGTTGCTTGTGGTGTCGCTAAAGAAGCCAGTAAAGATGACATTATTGTAACGGAATTGTCATCGTTCCAATTGATGGGGACAAAAACATTTAAGCCTAAAATTGCTATTTTAACAAACCTTTATGATGCGCATCTCGACTATCATGGAACATTTGATAACTATGCTGAAGCGAAGTTTGGTGTCACACGTAATCAAGATGATAGTGATTATTTTATTTATAATGCTGACCAACCAATTGTAGTTGGATATGCGGCACAATCGAATGCACAAAAAATCCCATTCAGTTCAAAGGGGCGTACTGACAACGGGATCAGTGCAGATGATACAACGATATACTGGCATGGGGAACCATATATGGATCGGGCAAACATCGCGCTCCCTGGTAAGCATAATTTAGAAAATATTCTAGCAGCAGTGGCAGCTTGTATTTTAGTTGGCTGCGACAAACGGAAGATGGAAGAGGTTTTAGCGACATTTGGTGGGGTGAGACACCGTACTCAATTCGTACGTGAATGGAATGGTCGTAAGATTTATAATGACTCGAAAGCAACAAACTGTTTAGCAACAAAGAGTGCTTTAGATGCATTCCAAGCGCCCGTTATTTTGCTAGCAGGTGGTTTAGATCGAGGACATTCTTTTGAGGAGCTTCGACCTAGTATGAATCATGTCAAAGGCGTTGTCGCATTTGGTGAAACTGGCTTACGTTTTGTTGAATTTGCAAAATCGTGTGGCGTCCAACAAACAGTTATCGCTCAAAATGTGGAAGACGCTGTACACTATGCAGCACCGATGTCAGCAGAGGGAGATATTATTTTATTATCTCCAGCATGTGCAAGCTGGGATCAATATGACAGCTTCGAAATACGCGGTGATGTTTTTATTGATGCTGTAATGAAGCTGTAATGAGCCTGTAACTATTTTAGAATATACTTGACTTGGAAGGATGGCATTACTGAGAGGGAAAGAAAGCTACTTATTGCTCGTCACAACTTTGATGCTATCAGTAATCGGCATTATTTTCGTCTATTCTGCGGGGACTTATTGGAGTGCCATTCATTATAGTGGGAAAATGCCGTTTTATATGAAGCAAAGCGTATATTTTGTGGTAGCCATAATCGTATTTTTAATCACAATCCGATTAAATATTTTGAGAGAGCAGTCCTTTTGGAAAATGGCCTATATATTTTCGTTAATTTTACTTGTTCTAGTGTTAATACCTGGTATTGGGCTAGTGAGAAATGGTTCACAGAGCTGGATTGGTATTGGTCCATTGACAATCCAGCCAGCCGAGCTTACGAAAATAACTGTCATTGTTTACCTGAGTCATATTTTAGCGCAGCATAAAACAGGAGCGCCAGTGGTTAATTGGCGCCATGGTTTAGTCCTGCTAATACCTGTTGTTTTAATCATGTTGCAGCCTGACTTTGGTTCTGTGTTTATTCTTGTCGTCGCTGTATTTTTATTGTTTTTTGTCGCAGGGTACCCATTAAAGCTATATGCCATGATTATGTTGGGCGGTATAGCAGGGTTAGCAGGGCTGATTGCGACCGCACCATATCGACTAAAGCGAATAGAGGCATTCCTCGATCCTTGGGCTGATCCCTTGGTAAGTGGATTCCAAGCAGTGCAATCATTAATGGCGATAGGCCCCGCTGGAATTTTTGGCCATGGTTTTGGACAAAGCCGGCAAAAGTTTCTTTATTTGCCAGAGCCCCAAAATGATTTTATTTACGCTATTATTTTGGAAGAAGTCGGCTTAATTGGTGGTCTCATTATTTTAGCGCTCTTTGTACTGACAATTTATGCAGGCTATAGATTTGCAGTACAGGCTAAAAACAGAACATCCTATTATGCGATTATAGGGCTTGTCACAATGCTGATGGTGCAAGCATTTCTTAATATAGCGGTAGTAATAGGTTTAGTACCTGTAACTGGAGTTACATTGCCATTTATTAGCTACGGAGGAACATCTTTAGTCACAATGTGGTTAATAATAGGTATTATTTATCAATTAGCGAAATAAATATAAAGGAGGAGTACTTTTTGGAGAAAGTAATTGATATAGAAGATCGTATACCTACGCTAAAAAAGCGACGAAAAAAGCGTACAAACCGTAAATTTATCGTGCTAATATTACTTTTCTTTATTGTGTTAGCAGTACTCCTTTATTTTCAATCTCCATACAGTAACATCAATAAAATAACAGTCAATGGTGCTAAGCTGGTAGATAATGAATATTATGTGGAGAAAAGTACCCTTGCGCTAGGTAAATCAATGTGGGGGTTCAAAGTAGAAGATGTTGAGAAGATTTTATTAAAGGATAAATGGGTTAAAGAAGCACAAGTTAATCGTAACTGGCTTAGAGGCGTAACGATCGATATGAAAGAATGGAAAAAAGTTGCGTATTTGGCTGGGGACGGCACCTATTATCCTTTACTTGAAAATGGTGAACGTTTTGAGCAAAAGGGAAATGATACCCCAATTGATGCACCCGTTTTTATCGGTATTACTGGTGAAAAAACAATTAAAAAACTTGTTGAACAGCTAGCACAATTAAAACCAGAAGTATTAGCTTTAATTTCTCAGGTTAACACGAATAGTAATGATACAAATCCTAATGCGGTTAAGCTTTATATGAATGATGGCTATGAGGTACGAGCTATTATTCAGTCGCTTGCGGATAAGTTAAATTATTATCCCTCCATTGTTGCGCAAATTGCAAATTTAGAAAAAGGCGTGATTGATTTAGAGGTCGGTTCATACTATCGTCCTTTTAACGAGGAGTACAACAAAATAAGTATCGACATGGAAACTAATGCAGATGGGGAAATGGTTAACCAGGAAGTGACAGAAGATGAACAACAAGAAGATGAATAGCAAAGGGAGTTTTTTTACAAGAAAACAATTTGAATTACTTATTGTATGTGTGACAACAGGGTTTATCATCGGCTATTCATATAATCAGGCAAAAGATAATCGGGAAGCAGGCACCGTAAATTCAGAGCTTTTTGAGCAAGAGGATTCTTATCGCGAGGAATTGATCACTCAACAAGAACGCAATAAGGAGCTTTCAGAGGAACTAAATAATCTACAGGACCAAATTCGGAAGTATGAGAAATCATTCGCTTCTAATGAAAAGGACTATAAGAAGCTTGTAGAACAAGCAGAGGATTTACGGCTTCTACTTGGTGAGTTGAAGAGTGACGGAAAAGGAATACGTATAACCCTTCAAGATGGTGACTATGATCCAAAATCTTTGAATCCGAATGATTATATCGTTCATGAAAGCCATGTTTTTAAATTGTTGAATGAACTGAAAATTTCAGGTGCTCAAGCAATTGCAATCAATGGCCAACGTGTCATGGCCAATTCCTATATCCGTTGTAATGGTCCAGTGATCACTATTGATGGTACACAGCATCCTGCTCCTTTTGTGATAGAAGCGGTAGGAGATTCCGATACTTTAATGGCATCATTAAATTTAAATGGCGGCGTTGTAGATCAATTATTGAATGACAATATTGTGGTGTCTTTAGAAGAAAATCAAAAACTTACAATGCCAAGAGTAAAAGTAGAAAGTTAAGGACAAGCCTTATTTCATGTTTAAAGTCTAATTTTAGCCTCTAGGAAAGTTATGAATTGTAAAATTATATACTTACAATTTTAAATCGTTTACTGAGGGGCATACGATACGTCTAGGAGGGGCTATTTTGAGAAGAAATATGTACACCCGAATAACGATCGTGCTATTTATTATCGGTTTGATGATAGCGGTACAATACAATACCATTCAAAAACCAGCAGAGCGAGATACACGAGATATTTGGGCAATAAGAGAGGAATTAGCACAAGAAAAGCAAAGACATTCCGCATTACTGGCAGAAATTCGTTCACTTCATGAAGTAGTGGATCGCTATGAGCAATCTGAAAAAGTAAATCAGCAAGCTGCCTTACATGAAACATTGAATCGTTTAAAACAACAGGCTGGCCTAACAGAAGTAAAAGGACCTGGGGTCATACTTCGTATTGAACCTGCACCAGAATTAATTGAGATGGGCTATGTGATCAAAGAAATATCGCCCGATTTGCTAACTCAATTATTAAATGCGCTGTTTAAAAACGATGCGACTAGTGTTTCAATCGATGGTAATCGTGTTGTTCAAACAACGGCCATTCGGGACATTAATGGAAAGACCACAGTGAATAGTGTACCATTGTCGTCACCTAAATTCGATATATATGTTGGGACAAGCGATTTTAAAGCAGCCCAAAAAATGTATAATTCATTACAAGCTTCAACGTTTATAGATTCATTTTATTTAGATAATTTTAATTTAGTGATTGAAGAACCAACAGAACAATTACAAATTCCAGCATTTGATCAGCCATTGACAAATGATTATTTAGCAGAGGTAAAAAAAGGAGATTAATATATGTGGCTACCATTTTTAGGTTTGATATTTGGACTTGCCCTTGGCTTGTTAACAAATATACAAATCCCCTCTATGTATGAAAATTATCTGTCAATAGCTGTTTTAGCAGCTTTAGATACATTATTTGGTGGTATCCGTGCTCAATTACAGCAAGTATACGATGATAAAGTATTTGTATCAGGATTCTTTTTTAATATAGTTCTCGCAGCAGGGTTAGCTTTTATAGGTGTGAATTTAGGGATAGATTTGTATTTAGCGGCCATTTTCGCTTTCGGAGTACGTTTGTTCCAAAATATAGCAATAATTAGGCGTATATTACTAACGCGTCTAGATGATAAACGTCACAAGAGAAAAAAAACTTCCATAGAATGAGAGAAAAATTGACCAAAATACTCGATTTGCTTAGACATTATGCCAGATTTACAATAGAATGAAAATAAGAGCATTTTTCAAGGAGGTGCAGCGAATTGAATCAGCAAGATTTATACATTTCACTTGATATTGGTTCCTCCTCTATCAAGGTATTAATAGGTGAAATGAGTGACGGACAATTACACGTAATTGGCGTCGGAAATGTAAAGTCGAATGGGGTTCGAAAAGGAGCAATTGTTGACATTGATGCAACAGTTCAATCTATTCGAAAAGCAATAGAACAAGCCGAACGAATGACAGGTTACCAAATTCATGAAGTCGTTTTAGGTGTTCCTGCTAACCAAACGATGTTACAGCTAGTCAAAGGTGTTGTCGCTGTAAATAGTGAAAACAGAGAAATTACAGATGATGATTTAGACAGAGTGGTAGAATCTGCACAAGTCATGTCAATACCTCCTGAACGTGAATTAGTTAACATCATTCCAAGACAGTTTATTGTGGACAACCTTGATGAAATCAAAGATCCTCGTGGTATGATTGGCATCCGTTTAGAAATGGATGCAACAATGATAACAACATCCAAAACGCTTCTACACAATGTTCTTCGCTGTGTCGAGCGTGCAGGTTTAAGTATACGAGAAATATATTTGCAACCATTAGCATCAGGCTACTTAGCATTAACTGAAGATGAAAAAAACCAAGGAACTGCCTTTGTAGATATAGGAGGCGGCTCTACTACAATCGCAGTATTTGAAGAGGGATTGTTAACGCATACAGGTGTCATACCAGTTGGTGGTGATCATATAACGAAAGATATTTCCATTGTCCTAAAGACACCAACAGAGCAAGCTGAGAATATCAAACACCAATTTGGACATGCCTTTTATGATGATGCATCTGATGACGAAATCTTTGAAGTACCGATTGTAGGCACAGATTCTACTGATCAGTATAGCCAACGCTATATATCAGAAATTATTGGCGCTCGCCTAGAAGAATTACTAGAATTAGTGATTGACGAGTTAGCGCGTTTAGGCGTTAGAGATTTACCAGGTGGCGTTGTTTTAACTGGTGGTGTTGCTAAACTTGAAGGTATCGCCCAGTTAGCACGTCAAATTCTACAAACGCGTGTAAGAATTTATACACCCGATTATATTGGCGTTAGAGAGCCTTCATTTGCAACGGCGGTTGGACTTATTCGTTACGCCTATTTAGAAGATGATTTTTACGGTAAAAGTACGAATACGCAACCTAATGAATATGCAGTTGTAGGAGCTCAAGCAGCTATGCCTAAAAAGCAAGAGTATTCTGCACCTTCAGAACCAAAGGAAAGCGTAATCGGGAGAGCAAAAAAATTATTTGATAAGTTTTTTGATTAACTAGAATGCGTAATGATTGATACAGAGTCGAGTTACCGTGGGAGGAAAAAGAGATGTTAGAATTTGATACAAGTGTAGATGAACTTGCAGTAATAAAGGTCATAGGTGTTGGTGGCGGCGGTAACAACGCTGTCAATCGAATGATAGAACATGGTGTACAAGGTGTTGACTTTATCGCAGTTAACACAGATTCACAGGCATTGAATTTATCAAAGGCAGAGGTTAGGCTTCAAATTGGTGCTAAACTGACGCGTGGATTAGGTGCAGGTGCAAATCCAGAAGTAGGAAAAAAAGCTGCAGAAGAGAGCCGTGAACAGTTAGAAGAGGTTCTACGTGGTGCAGATATGATATTCGTAACTGCTGGTATGGGCGGAGGAACTGGTACTGGTGCAGCGCCAGTGATTGCACAAATTGCTCGTGAATTAGGAGCACTAACAGTTGGTGTTGTGACACGTCCATTTACGTTTGAAGGTCGTAAACGTCAATCACAAGCTATCGGCGGAATTGGTAGTATGAAAGAATCAGTGGATACACTGATTGTTATCCCGAATGACAAGCTATTACAAATTGTCGATAAATCCACACCTATGTTAGAAGCTTTCAGAGAAGCTGATAACGTACTACGTCAAGGTGTACAAGGTATTTCGGATTTAATTGCCACACCTGGTCTTATTAACTTAGACTTTGCAGACGTGAAGACAATTATGTCAAACAAAGGTTCAGCATTGATGGGTATTGGTATTGCAACAGGTGAAAATCGCGCTTCCGAAGCAGCAAAGAAAGCCATTTCAAGTCCATTGCTAGAATCATCTATCGATGGTGCTAAAGGTGTTCTTATGAATATTACAGGTGGCTCTAATCTTAGCTTATTTGAAGTACAAGAAGCTGCAGATATTGTAGCCTCTGCGTCCGACGAAGAAGTAAACATGATTTTCGGTTCTGTCATTAATGAAAACCTCAAAGATGAAATTATTGTTACAGTAATTGCAACAGGTTTCACAGAGGAAGCTTTGCAACAACAACAACGTAATGTAACAAAACCGACACTCAATATGAATAGACAATCTGCTCCACAACAACAAGCACCAATTCGTGAACAACGACAAGAAATGCATGTTCAGCAAGAGCAGCCTCGTCAAAATCAGCAACATTATGCACAGGATGACATGCTTGAAGTCCCAGCATTTTTACGTAATCGCAAAAATCGTGGTTAATTGAAAAAACAACTTCTAAAAAGCTCGTATTTTACATATGTAAAATACGAGCTTTTTATATTTGTTGTCGAGTTGTTCAAATGTGTAAGGAAACCATGTATTTTGTCAAAACATTTTAAGGAAATGATGCGATTGTTTGACAATATTTGTGGGAGTAACATGCTAACTTTGTAAGTAGGAGGCGGCTGTTATGTATGGAGAATGGCTGGTGCTCATTAATACGCTTTTTAATCTAGCAATACTCACGTTTACGGCAAGAGTAACAGGTGTTTTAGTGAAAAATTCAAGATTATTAATGAGTTCGTTTTGTAGTAGTTTAGTAGCTGTAATTGGCGGTCAAATGCTGTGGACAACGGTGCTTAGTTTTATATTACTCATAGGTATAGCTTTTCACTTTAAGCTTCGAAGCTTCCAAAAGCAAGGACCAATCGTTTTAACAGCGACGATAGTTATCGGCGGATTGTTAACAGCACTACAACCTTTTTTTAAAAATCTTTCTGCCGTCCATTTTATAATGATTTGTTTTTTCCTCGCAGTGTTAAATCTTATTGCGTTTTATAAGCAATGGGGGTTTGTGAAGCTAGAGCGTTTAAGTGGCCAATTTGTATTTGATACCAATTTAAAAATCTTTGGTGTGACAATACCACTGTCGGCATTTGTTGATACAGGAAACCAAGCAATTGAGCCGCTTTCAGGTAAACCTGTTCATTTTGTCTCGTATACCGCTTTGCGCCCACATTTACCTGCGGATTTTCGTAAATCATTAGTAGAATGGCAAGAAACAGATCCGTACAATGTATCTATGTTTACAGAAGATTATCAGCGTTATATACGATTTATTCATGTCAATACCGTGCAGCAGCAAACCGTTGTACTTGGTTTTCGCTTTGAGGAATGGCATATAAAAGGGGAGCCTTCTCAAGTGAAATCGAATGAATATATCGTTTTAACAAAAAAAGCTAAAAATTTTCCACATAGCACAGCAGCAATTTTACATTTTTCAGCGCTTTCAAATAACTCATAGAGGGGGAGAACTATTGCTTCTTAGGCTACTTGCTAGCTTGAAAAAATTTTGGAGTAAGTTTCGGAGTCGTGAAACGTACTATATAGGGGGAAATGATTCATTGCCAGTGCCACTAAGTCGAGAAGAAGAAGTTACAGTCATTGCATCCTTTATGAACGGTGATTTACGAGCTAGAGATACACTAATTGAACGTAATTTACGTCTTGTTGTTTATATTGCTAGACGTTTTGACAATACGGGAACGCCAATTGAAGATCTAATCAGCATTGGTTCTATCGGGTTAATAAAGGCGATTGAAACGTTCAATACGGATAAAAATATTAAGCTTGCAACATACGCATCACGCTGCATTGAAAATGAAATTTTAATGCATTTACGAAAAACAAGTCGTATGAAGGGTGAAGTTTCATTAGATGAGCCACTAAACTCTGATGCAGATGGAAATGAATTATTACTATCAGATATTTTAGGAACAGAAGAGCATATTATTCTTGATAATGTGGAGAAGAAAATCGAACGTCAGCATATGTTCCATGCCATTAATTTATTAGGTGCACGTGAACGATATATTATGGAATGCCGTTTTGGTCTCAATGGAAAAGTGGAAATGACACAAAAAGAAGTGGCAGATCATTTAGGTATATCGCAATCATATATTTCCCGCTTAGAGAAGAAAATTATTCAAGATTTACGTGAAAATTTAAATCAACCAATTTCTTAGAAAGGGAAATTTAACCTACCTAAAATTGGTCGGAGCTTTTGTGCATATTCTTGTTTCTCTCGGACAAACTGATGTCACGGTTTAGTCAGAGAATAACATCCGGAGGAATCGAATATGCGAACAAAAGTAGATCTTTGCGGCTTAGATACATCGACTTTGCCAATTTTAAAGCACGAGGAAATGAAGGAACTCTTCATTCGTTTGCAAGCTGGTGAAACTGAAATCAGAGAAGAGCTTGTAATGTGCAATTTAAGGTTAGTGCTAAGTATTGTCGGTAGATTTGCCTATAGAGGTGAACAGGCAGATGATTTATTTCAAGTTGGCTGTATTGGCCTCATGAAAGCCATTGATCATTTTGATTTAAAGCATAATGTTAGATTTTCGACATATGCTGTACCAATGATTATTGGTGAAATTCGTCGCCATCTGCGTGATCATCATGCATTACGAGTATCCCGTTCTTTAAGGGATATTGCGTATAAGGCAATGCAGGCAAAAGAACAGTGGATAACCGATAATTTGCGAGAGCCAACGATTGAAGAAATTGCTGACATGATTGACATGAAAAAAGAAGATGTTTTATTTGCTTTAGATGCCATTCAAGACCCAGTGTCCTTACAAGAGCCCATTTATTCAGATGGCGGAGACGCTGTTTATATGATGGACCAATTGCGTGATGATGATGTATCAGAGGATCAATGGGTTGCCTACGTGTCGGTAAAGGAAAGCTTGCAAAAGCTAGATGAACGTCAGCAAATGATCGTGGCAAAACGTTTTTATTATGGAGAGACACAAACTGAGATTGCTAAGGAATTAGGGATTTCTCAAGCCCAAATTTCGCGTCTTGAAAAAAATGCAATTGAAACTATGCAAAAAGATTACAAATAAAAAAATGCGCATCGAATTATTCGGTGCGCATTTTATCTTCATTCAATGAACGATTGATACATAAATATAAAGAGATAGCAAAGTTTGGTGATAGAGAAACAAGAAACATAAAATAGACGAAAGTAATGGATAGAGGAGGTATTTCATTGCGTTTCTCAATGTTACAGCAAAAAGAAGTAATTGAAGCAGGAAATGGACGATTTATAGGATTTGTGGTAGATGCTGAAGTATCAAAAGAAACGGGCTATGTGACAGCATTTTTAATTGCAGAGCCTCGAAAATATCTAGGTTTTTTTAAAGGAGAAGAATCTGTAAGAAAAGTGTATATGAAAGATGTGCTTGTTGTTGGCAAGGATGTCATTTTGGTAAAGGCACTTTCCTAATAGTACTGACATATGTCAGGCTATTCATTGATAAATCAAGCATTGCTTGTTACAATAAGAGAAACTATTGTTGTAAAGTTGGGAAAAACAGTGACAAAAATCTTAACAAATTTAAACAAACTAAATGATTTAATAACAGCAGCAGAAACAAGAGTCAATCGTGAAGCCAATAATGTCCAAATAATTGCTGTGACGAAAGAGGTTTCTGTAGAAAGAACACAAGAAGCAATCGAAGCCGGACTGACTCATTTAGGGGAAAACAGACCTGAGGGCTTAAATGGTAAAATTGCATCGATTCAAGCAAATGTCAATTGGCATTATATCGGGTCTCTACAAACACGTAAAGTAAAACAAGTGATTAACAGCATTGATTATTTACATTCATTAGATCGTTTGAGTTTGGCAGAAGAAATTGAAAAAAGAGCAGAAAAACCTGTTAAATGTTTTATACAAGTAAATGTTTCAGGGGAAGAATCAAAACATGGTTTAAGAATGGAAGAAGTTTTACCTTTCGTAGAATCATTGAAGAGTTTTGCAAAAGTCCAAGTTGTCGGTTTAATGACAATGGCACCAAACACAGAAGACGAAGCACTTATTCGCTCTGTTTTTAAGCAATTAAAACAATGTCAACAGCAAATAGCCGAGCAAGGATTCGCACACGCACCTTGTACCGAGTTATCAATGGGCATGTCTAATGACTTTGAAATTGCGGTAGAGGAAGGGGCTACTTTTGTTCGAGTCGGAACGGCTCTTGTTGGAAATGAAAGAGGGGAACAGGATGAGCATGAAAAATAAAATTAAAAACTTCTTTTACCTTGAAGAAGAATTAGAAGAAGAAATCACGCAAGCTCCTATTCAGCAGCAACAACAACCCATACAACAACAGCAACCGATTCACTCAGTAAAGCCTAAAAAAACAATCAAAGAACGTAAGGCATCTATCCATGAAATTGTGCCGCAAAGTACAGCTACTCCTAACAACATTGTCAGTTTACAAGCGGCAATGAGTTCAAAGGGAGCAAAGGTTGTCTTAATAGAGCCTAGAGTCTATGCAGAAGCACAAGATATCGCGGAACATTTAAAAAATAAACGCGCAGCAATCGTTAATTTACAACGTATTGAACGAGAGCAAGGTAAGCGCATTATTGATTTTTTAAGTGGCACAGTCTACGCCCTTGCAGGGGATATCCAACGTATCGGTAAAGATATTTTCCTTTGCACCCCAGATAGTGTAGAAGTGACTGGTGAAATTACAAACTTTATTTTAGACGATAATTAATAGCGAGGATTGTAGTTTATATGACTTTTTTTATAATACTTGGTTATGTATCAATAGCATTTAGGATTTATTCATTTATGCTAATTGCATATATCTTAATGTCTTGGGTGCCTGCCGCTCAAAATTCAGCCATTGGACGAATGCTTGAAAAAGTGTGTGAGCCTTATTTGGGGATATTCCGAAAGTTTATCCCGCCGCTTGGTATGATTGATATTTCACCAATTGTGGCTATCTTTATGCTGAATTTTATTGAAAGAGGGCTTGTGATAGTCATTCAAAAAATATTTCTTATGTTTGTATAGAAATAAAATCCTCACGTTTTGGTGGGGATTTTTTATTTATCTGGATTCAACAAAATGGAAGTGTCAGGTAATTTTAACGGGGGGCTATTCGAACGAACTTGAAAAATTTTACCGTAATGATGTCGAGGCACTAATGATTGGCAATACTATGTTCATCCAGTCAACTAAGTAAATAGGAACGAAGAAGAAAGAGGAGACAACGAGATGGAGCACTTGATTCAGCATTTTCGAAAAGATGAACAACCTTTTATTGAACAGGTAATAAGCTGGCAGCGAGAGGTTGAAGATCGTTATGCACCCAAGCTGACAGATTTTCTTGATCCAAGGCAGCGCTTCATAGTGACATCTGTTATTGGGCAGGATGCCACAATGAACATGTTATGTGAAGGATTATTTAACGAGGCGGAGAGACAGCGTATGCTCATTTTTCCAGCCTATTATGAACCTACTGATGAAGACTTTCAACTGATGGCTTTTACACTTCATTATCCTGTTAAATTTGTACAAATACGCCATCCGGATGTTTTAGGAGCTTTATTATCATTAGGTTTAAATCGCGGCAAATTCGGTGATATTCGTGTAAATGAGCATCAGATACAATTTGTCGTCGCACAAGAAGTGGCAGAATATGTACGATTACATTTAACAGGTATTGGTAAAGTAAAGGTACATGTAGAATCCCTTAAAGAACAAGAGCCTCTCCTTATTAATGAAGAAGAATGGTTGGAGGAAGCACACACAGTTACCTCTATGCGATTAGATGTTATTATTGCAACCGTTTTAAAAGTGTCACGTCAAAAGGCACAAGCTTTCATTACTGGTAAAAAAGTGCGAGTAAATTGGACAGAGCGTGATGCTGTTGCTTTTGAATTACAGGAAGGGGATATTTTATCAATACGAGGAAGCGGTCGTATGAAAATAATTATGACGGAAGGCCGTACGAAAAAAGATAAAATCCGTCTACAAGTCGGTCGATTGGCCCAAAAAAGCTAAAAGTAAAGTAAATTTCATTAATTTTTACTGCTAAGTTGTTGGAACAATTGTATAATAGGAGATACGAATGTACACGAAAAGGAGAGAAGGATTGTATGCCATTATCACCTATTGATATACATAATAAGGAGTTTACAAAAGCCTTCAGAGGCTATGCTGAAGATGAAGTAAACGAATTTTTAGACCAAATCATTAAAGACTATGAAATTTTGCTGCGCGAAAAAAAGGAAGTTGATAAGCAACTAGAAATGTCCTTAGAACAAGCGAGGCATTTTAGCTCTTTGGAAGAGACTTTACAGAAGTCCATCGTTGTTGCACAAGAAGCTGCAGACGAAGTACGAAGAAATTCTCAAAAAGAGGCAAAGCTCATTGTCAAAGAGGCTGAGAAAAATGCTGATCGAATCGTCAATGACGCCTTAACGAAAGCGCGTAAGGTGACAATTGAAATCGATGAGCTTAAAAAGCAATCTAAAGTGTTCCGTAATCGTTTCAAGATGCTTGTTGAGGCACAGCTTGATTTATTAAATGCGGATGATTGGGATCATTTGCTTCAATACGATATTGATTTAACGGAAATTCAAGCATCAGTGGATGAAGCACAAGAATCCGAAGATATTTAGCTTTCCTTTTAATATCATGGCGAACGATTATAAATGAAACTTGACGCGATTGTTTGAATTTCATATACTTTGTAATAGTAATTATGTTGTACAGACATATGCATAGAAGCAGAGACGAAGACAGTATTTGTTAGGTGTGGTGAAGCGATTTGGGGATAGTGGAAGCCCAAACAAGCAACTAACAATGAACATCACTTCTGAGCTAAATAACTGAAAAAAGTAAGTTATTTCGTGATGCACGGCGTTAATGTGCTTTAAAGAGGTAGTGCAAGCTATATTAATTGTGCTACAAGTAGGGTGGTACCGCGAGTAGAAGCTTCTCGTCCCTTTGTGGGATTGAGGGCTTTTTTTATTTGTCCGCGAATCGTTTTAGATAAGTTTGCCAATAACTGTCGTATGAGAAATGCGTCGATATGCTTTATGTAAAATAAGGGAGGAATTTTTTAATGGTTGAATACAAAGATACTTTATTAATGCCAAAAACAGATTTCCCAATGCGTGGAAATTTACCAGCAAATGAGCCGAAAATGCAAGAAAAATGGAATGAGATCGATATTAACAAATTACAAATGGAACGTACAGAAGGTCGCCCTGAATATGTACTGCATGATGGTCCTCCGTATGCAAACGGTGATATTCATATTGGACATGCATTGAATAAAGTATTGAAGGACATGATTACACGTCATCGTTCAATGACTGGCTACCAAGTTAATTATATTCCTGGCTGGGATACGCATGGTCTACCTATCGAACAAGCATTGACAAATAAAGGTGTAAAACGAAAAGAAATGTCAGTAGCAGCTTTCCGTCAACTTTGTGAAGAATATGCATATGAGCAAATTAACAATCAAAGAGCTCAATTCCGTCGTTTAGGTATTCGTGGTAATTGGGAAAATCCTTACATTACATTAAAACCTGAGTTTGAAGCTCGCCAAATTGAAGTATTTGGTAAGATGGCAGAAAAAGGCTATATCTATAAAGGGTTAAAGCCAGTGTATTGGTCACCGTCTTCTGAATCTGCTCTTGCTGAAGCAGAAATTGAATATAAAGATATTAAATCGCCATCCATTTATGTAAGCTTTGCTATTAAAGATGCAAAAGGTGTCGTACCAACAGATGCTAAATTTATCATTTGGACAACAACTCCTTGGACATTACCAGCAAACTTAGGGATCTCATTAAATCCAGAATTTATCTATGTTGTCGTTGCAGTAGCAAATAAAAAATTCATCATTGCAAAAGATTTATTAGAAACAGTGGCAACTGCTCTTGAATGGGAAGCGTTTGAGGTCATTCAAGAAGTGAAGGGTGAGGCATTAGATCGTATTGTTGCTCAGCATCCTTTCTATGATCGTGAATCTCTTGTGATGATAGGGGAACACGTTACTGCTGACGCAGGTACTGGCTGTGTTCACACAGCTCCTGGACACGGGGAAGACGATTATCATATTAGCAAACAATATGGCTTAGATATTCTTAGCCCACTTGATAATAGTGGCTGCTATACGGATGAAGCACCTGGGTTTGAGGGCGTATTTTATAATGATGCCAATAAACTAGTAACAGAAAAGCTAAAAGAAGTAGGCGCATTAGAAAGCCTTGGTTTCATTACGCACTCTTACCCACATGATTGGCGTACAAAAAAACCAGTTATTTATCGTGCAACACCACAATGGTTTGCATCTGTTGAAGCGTTCCGTGGTGAATTACTTGAGGCTGTTAAAGCGACTGCATTCACACCAGCTTGGGGCGAAACACGCCTGTACAATATGATTCGTGACCGTGGAGACTGGGTAATATCTCGTCAACGTGCTTGGGGTGTGCCAATTCCGATTTTCTACGCTGAAAATGGTGAACCAATTATTACACCTGAAACAATCAGCCATATCTCAGCATTATTCCGTGAGCATGGCTCAAATATTTGGTTCCAAAAAACAGCAAAAGAGTTGTTACCAGAAGGCTTTACACATCCGGGTAGCCCGAACGGAGAATTTACAAAAGAAAATGACATTATGGACGTATGGTTTGACTCAGGTTCTTCACACCAAGGTGTACTTGTAGAGCGTGGCATGAAATACCCAGCTGATCTATATTTAGAAGGCTCTGACCAACACCGTGGTTGGTTTAACTCTTCTCTTATTACATCTGTAGCTATTAACGGCTTTGCTCCATACAAAGGACTTTTAACACATGGTTTCGTTCTTGATGGTGATGGTCGTAAAATGAGTAAATCATTAGGGAATGTAATCATTCCACAAAAGGTAATGGATCAATATGGGGCAGATATTCTTCGTCTATGGGTTGCATCTGTAGACTACACAGCTGATGTGCGAATTTCTATGGATATGTTGAAGCAGGTATCAGAAGTATATCGTAAAATTCGTAATACATTCCGTTTCTTACACGGCAATATTGCTGATTTCGATCCAAAGAAAGATCGAGTAGCCTATGCAGACCTTCGTGAAATGGATCAATATGTGTATATGCGCTTACAGGATGTCTTGAAGACTGTGCGTGCTGCATATGATCGTTATGATTTCGCTGCTGTATACCATGTAGTGAATAATTTTGTAGCAGTAGAGTTATCTTCATTCTATTTAGATATTGCAAAAGATGTTGTTTACATCGAAGGTACTGACAATAAAGATCGTCGCGCGATGCAAACTGTCATTTATGATACATTAATGACTTTAGTTAAAATTATGACGCCAATTATCCCTCATACTACAGACGAAATGTGGTCTTACTTACATGCTCAAGGTACTGTAGAGGAAGCTTCTGTTCAATTAACGGACTTCCCAGAGGTAGATGTACAAGCGAATTTTGAAAGTCTTCGTGCAAAATGGGAAAAAATCATTGATGTGCGTGACGATATTTTAAAAGCTTTAGAAGAGGCTCGTAATGCTAAAACGATTGGTAAATCTCTTGAAGCAAAAGTGACAGTGTATGCAAAAGAAGATGTTGTGGCATTATTGAACGATGCGAACATTGATTTTGCACAACTATCCATCGTTTCTGCATTTGAGGTAGCTACAATCGAGGAAGCACCAACTAATGCTTTAGTACTTGAACATGTATCTATTGTTGTTGAGAAGGCAACAGGTGAGAAGTGTGATCGTTGTTGGTCCATTTCAGAAACAGTTGGTGCTAATGAGGCACATCCAACAGTTTGTACTCGCTGTGCAGAAGTGGTAGAAAAATATTACATTTAAGTGGAATCAATGAATAATAAGAATCTGCATTCTATGTAGCATATAAGCAAGTCTCCTTTATGGGGGCTTGCTTTTTTCATAAGGTTTTTGCAGATTCTTTAAAGACTAGCAACCTATTTAAATAAAATTTCTTTCGTATTACGGTAGTCTGTTGGCGAAATCCCAACATATTTTTTAAAGGTTAGACTGTAGTAATTGGGCGTATTGAACCCACAGGTAGAGGAAATTTTTTCAACTGTATAATCGAACTTTCGTAAAAAGGGTAAAGTTTTGATAATACGCGTAAAGGCAACATAGTCCACAAAATTACGACCAGTCTCTTTTTTAAATAGCCGGCTAAAATGTGTTGGACTAAAGCTTATAGATTTAGCAACAACACTTATTGTAAGTTGTTCATCAAAATGCTCTTCTATAAATTGAATGGCTTTTTGAAGCTGTTGATGTTTGGTTAAATCTTCGTAATAACGTATATGAATGTTATCGATAGGCGGTTTTCTTCGTGCTTTTCGTGCCTGACTATAGGATTCCTTCACTTGCATAGCATCCTGAAATACACCTCCAACTCCCATAAAAAGATGGATACAATGGTCCTTCTTTAGTGTCTCGATGACCTCTAATAAAGATGTTTTGCCTTCTGGCCAATGTTTAAATGAGTTATAGTCATTAGGAATTCGCAGTAGAAGAAGTAAATAGCGTTCAAAATGTAAAAAAGACAATGGCGCTTTATCAGCAAATTTCTGGCGAATAACTGTTGTAATGATACTACATGCATCATGTGGAATAGCTTTCTTTTCATTTACATCAACATAGCCCTGTATTAAGAACACAATATTAGGAATACAGTTTGTTGATAAAAAGGATGCAGATTGTATGATTTCTTGCTCGTCATCGATTTCCCCCCGTATTAGACGTTTTAAAAATGCTTCTCGGAAGGGAGAAGTATGGTGCAGGGATATTTGTTGTGATAGTTCGAGCATTGTAAGTGTACTAGCCTTTTTATCCTGATAGGACGTGTACAGCTTTTTTACAATACGTAAAAATTTTGATTTTTGTAATGGTTTTATGAGAAGTGCAGGTAAAACTAATTCAATTGCTATACCAGTCGAGTAGGTGAGGTGTTCTGTAACAATCGGGACAATTATACTATTAGGATAATTTCTTTTTAGTCGATTAATTTTTACCCAATCAAATAACCGATTGACTTCATAGACAATAATGGCCTCATCTATTGGCTTTGGCTCTTTACATTCCTCTAAAGCGTTTGGCAAAACCTCTTCTAACCAATCACTCATTTGTTGCTTGTCAAATGAGCTTTCCATAAACCATACCACCTTTAAAATGCTACCAGCCCCCTAAGAATAAAAAAGATAGAAATATTTTAACTTAAAATAGCAATTTTTTGTACTAATACAGCAATATTTTATATCTATATTGCTGTTGAAATAGAATAGAATAATTGTAGTAAATAATAATTTGAAATTTCAGATAATTATTTACTGATACAGAAAAGGGGGAGTTGGCAATGGCGGAAGTAGGGAGTCATGATTATGAATACGTGGAGGCAGGGACCATTGATGTAAAGGATCTTCCACCTCTAGATGCAGCAACAAATAAAATTATGAAAGATGAATTTACAACAGGTTTATCTTTATCGGTATTTTACTTTATTTTGATTTTTAGTATCCCTGTTATGAATTGGTTTGCTCCAGCGTTTGCTTTTAAGAAAATTTGGGGTGGAATAACAGTTACATGGTTTGTGACAACTGTTGTGATGATGGCTATGGCATTTATTATTGCTTATGTGCATACTGCCATGTACGAGAAGCGCCTAAAAAAATACGATATAGCCAATAAGTAGTTGAATCAAAGGGGGAAATGTTGAATGATGGAAGCTCTTTTAGAACCAAAGATGTTAATGACTATTGCATTAATGGGAACGATTGTATACATTACGTATTTAACAAAAAGAAATGCAACAGCATCGGATTTCTTTGTAGGAGGACGAAGCTTTGGCTGGTTTACGAATGGTTCTGCAATTGGTGGGGATTATTTAAGTGCAGCAACATTCCTTGGTATCGCTGGTTTAACATTCCAACTAGGGTATGATGGGGCCTATTATGCTTTTTGTTTCTCAATCGGTTTAACTTTATTAGCTATTTTCGTAGCCGGTCCTTTGAGACGTTTTGGAGCATTTACGGTAGCTGATTTTTTGGCCTATCGATTTCATAGTAAACGAGCACGACTTGTAGCGGTTGCTGTAGTTTTAGCAATCTCAGGCTTTTATGCGGCTCCCCAATTACTAGGTGCTGCTCAAATTTTAAGTATGTTTTTCGGTACTTCCTATGAATTTGGCATTATCTTTACCTGTGTAGTAATGATTTTTTATGTAGGTATTGGTGGAATGAAAGGAACAACCATCAACCAAGCTTTAGAGCTATGGATTCGACTTGGGGCTTTTATTGTAATGTTAGTGGCAGCAGTATATAGTGGCTTGCATTACGATAAAATTCTTGCGGCCATCAATTCCTTTAGCGGTCCTATTACAGGAACTTCACCATATGCATTAGATGGAAATGATGTCAATTTTGATGGTGCGGCATGGACAGGGACAGGCTTTTATTTCCCTACATTCTGGCAAACTATTAGCATGACTATTGGTTTAGCCTTAGGAACTATTGGACTTCCTCATATTTTATTGCGTTTTTATACAAATCCAAGTGCCAAAGCAGCTCGTAAATCTGCCCTGATGGCTATCGGGATCGCTAGTACGTTCTTTTTATTAGCTGTTTATTTAGGGGTTGTTGGTCGATCTATTTTCATCTCAGGAACAGCTAGTGAAGAGGTTATGCGCGATCTAGTGCTTGGCGGGAACAATATGGTGATACCTACTACAGCACTTGCCCTAGGTGGAAAATGGTTACTGGGCTTAGTTATAGCGGGTGCATTTGCTGCTATTTTCTCCAATCTTTCAGGGCTCTTTATTACAAGCTCTGGGGCACTCGCTCATGATTTATATGCTAACATTATGAAGAAGGACATTACGCAAAAACAGCGTGTCATAGCTGGAAAAGTAGCCATTGTATTATTAGGTATTTTATATGGGGCACTTGGACTCCTTGTAAAGGATGCATCCATCGGTCATTTAGTAGCGCTAGCCTTTACAGTAGCAGCAAGTACATTTACGCCAATATTCATTCTAGGTATTTGGTGGAGAGGCATGACAGAGAAGGGTGCCATTGCAGGATTACTTATTGGGCTTGGTGTGTCCATGTGGATGATCTTTTTACCAGGAACTTTACCGAGTTTCTTACAATTTAAAATTCCAGGAATTGTGACTGTTCCTGTAGGCTTCTTATCAGTTATTATTGTGTCTCTATTAGATCGAAAGGTACCTGCTGATGTCAATGAGTTTATGAAGCGGGTCCATTCAAAGGAATCTGAAACAGTATAATACAATAAGTTATGGCTATTTCTATTACTTGAAAAGTGATTGGAATAGCTTTTTTGTATTTGCAAGAGATTTCGAATCCGCCATATTTTGATGAGATATTAGTTATTGTGAATGGTGCTGATATGGTAGAATAGGTTAGATGTTGAGCGAACGGAGGAATGTTTGTGTATAAATATTACGGATTAGCTGCTTTTGTCATATTATTGGATCAATGGACAAAGTGGCTAATTGTGAAAAATATGGAGTATGGTGAACGTATCGCTGTTTTAGACCCATGGTTTGGCATTTTATCTCATCGAAATAGAGGTGCAGCCTGGGGGATGCTAGAGGGACAAATGTGGTTGTTTAGTATTGTGACGGTTGTCGTCATTTGTGCCATTCTCTATTTTTATCATAAAGAAGCCAAAGGGAAGCCGATTTTTCAAGTGGGCTTAATGCTTTTACTTGGTGGAGCAATAGGGAATTTTATCGATCGTTTATTTAGAGGTGAAGTGGTCGATTTTGTAGATGTTTTGATTCCGATTATTAATTATGATTTCCCGATTTTTAATGTGGCAGATGCTGCATTAACAATTGCTGTTGTTATATTAATGATTGGATTAATTATGGAAGATAAAAAAGAGAAGAAACAGGTGAAACAATGACGCAAGTAACATATACAATCGAAGAACAGCAGCAAGGAGAGCGCATTGATAAAGCACTTTCTAGTTTACAATCAGAGTGGTCACGCTCACAAATTGGTAACTGGATTAGTGAGGGGAATATCAAGGTAAATGGTGATGCTGTGAAAGCAAAATATAAAGTAAAAATTGGGGACATTATTGCTATAGATGTACCTGAAGCCGAACCCCTTGATGTCATTGCAGAAAATTTAGCGCTTGATATTGTCTATGAGGATGCTGATGTTCTTGTTGTGAATAAACCAAAGGGTATGGTCGTTCATCCGGCACCAGGGCATATGTCAGGGACGCTGGTTAATGGGTTGATGTATCAATGTAAAGATTTATCTGGCATCAATGGTATTTTGCGTCCGGGTATTGTCCATCGTATTGATAAAGATACATCAGGCTTATTAATGGTTGCCAAAAACGATGCAGCTCATGAATCGTTAGTGAATCAGTTAGTCAATAAAACGGTTACTCGTAAATATATTGCTCTTGTACACGGGCATATTGCACACGATAAAGGGACTATCGATGCGCCAATCGGTCGTGACCAGAAAGATCGCCAAAAACAGGCTATTGTTGATAAGGGTAAACATGCTGTTACACACTTCCAAGTGGTAGAGCGCTTCGGTGACTATACGCTTGTAGAGTGTCGCTTAGAAACAGGACGAACACATCAAATTCGTGTTCATATGAATTATATCGGCTTCCCACTTGTAGGGGATCCAAAATATGGACCGAAAAAGACAATTGATTTTGGTGGACAAGTTCTTCATGCAGCAACGCTTGGCTTCGATCATCCTTCATCAGGTGAATACTTGGAGTTTGAAACACCACTTCCTGCTGATTATGAGCAATTATTAAATGAATTACGAAATAAGCATTGACGTATACGCTAAGAAAGTCTATACTAACGACAGTGAATGAACAACCTAATTAAATATTCACCTTTAATAGCAGTCCAGAGAGGCTGAGAAGGGACATGTGATAATGTTGTAAAAATTTGTGCTGCAAATTTTTCAACATGCTTTTTAAACACGTATACAACCCTCTCAGGCTATTCGCCTCGAGAGGTTTTTTTATGGACACATGACCACAATAGATGGAAGAGAGGAGGAAACGAATTTGGCACAAAATGAATTATTAGATAGCCCATCAATGGCACGAGCATTAACGCGTATTGCCCATGAAATTATTGAACGTAACAAAGGAATCGATGAATGTATTTTAGTCGGCATTAAAACACGAGGTGCCTTTCTAGCCAAACGCTTAGCACAAAGAATTGAAAAAATCGAAGGCAAACCGATTCGTACAGGGGAGCTTGATATTACTCTTTACCGAGATGATTTAACAACTAAACATGAAAATGAACAAGCACATGTAGAGCAAGTGGATATTGAGTATGTAGTAAAAAATCAAAAAATTATTTTAGTCGATGATGTTCTTTATACAGGACGAACAGTTCGTGCAGCACTTGATGCTATCATGGATTTAGGGAGACCTGCTCAAATTCAACTAGCCGTACTAGTAGATAGAGGCCATCGAGAGTTACCAATCAGAGCAGACTATGTAGGGAAAAACGTTCCGACTTCTGGCTCTGAGCGCATCATTGTCAATTTACAAGATGTAGATGGGGAAGATTGCGTCATTATTTATAAAGAAGACGAACAATAAAGTGAGGAAACAGTATGTCAAATGCAGTTTTAGATATTAAGGATAAACCAACCCCAATTCAGCTAGTGACATTAAGTTTCCAGCATATGTTTGCGATGTTTGGATCAACGATCTTAGTGCCACAGTTAGTAGGTCTTAGTCCGGCGATTGCTCTTTTAACGAGCGGAATTGCTACATTATTCTTCCTATTAATTACGAAATTTCAGGTACCGGCTTACTTAGGATCATCCTTCGCCTTTATTGCTCCAATATTATTGGCAGCTGGCGGTTTAAATGAGGATGGCTCCAGTGTAAACCCAGGAAACGCCATGATTGGCGCCATGGCTGTCGGGATCACGTACGGCATTGTATCTTTAATCATTTGGAAAAGTGGTTATAAGTGGATAATGAAAATTTTACCACCGATCGTAGTTGGACCAGTAATCATGGTTATTGGACTAGGTCTATCGGGTACAGCCGTGAATATGGCGATGAACGTCAATGGAGAGTATAGCTTTTTACATTTCTCAGCAGCTTTAGTCACAGTCTTTACAGCAATTATTTTCACGATTTTCTTTAAAGGAATTTTAAGTACAATGCCAATTTTAATGGGTTTAGTAGTAGGGTACATTTACTCCATGATTGTCGACATTGTTGATTATACACCGATTGCCAAAGCAAATTTCTTCTCTATGCCTGATTTCTTACTACCAGGTGTGCATTATGAGTTTGAAATAACAACAAAAATACTTCTTATAATGGTGCCAATCGTAATTGTAACGATTTCTGAACATATTGGTCACCAGCTTGTATTAGGGAAAGTAGTCAATCGCGATTACATTAAGGAACCGGGTTTACACCGCTCACTACTAGGTGATGGACTTGGCACATTAGTAAGTGCATTAATCGGAGGTCCTCCAAAAACAACTTACGGTGAAAATATTGGGGTTCTAGCAATTACACGCGTATATAGTGTGTACGTTATTGCAGGTGCTGCAGTTGTAGCCATATTACTATCATTCTTCGGGAAAGCAATGGCAGTGATCGCAACTATCCCAACCGCAGTACTTGGTGGTGTTTCCATCTTGCTCTTCGGTATTATCGCAGCTAGTGGTTTACGTATGCTAGTAGATAATCATATTGATTTTGGGAATAGTCGTAACCTAGTTATAGCTTCAGTGATTTTAGTCATTGGGATCGGCGGGGCAAAATTCGTCATTTCAGAATCATTGAGTATTGAAGGAATGGCACTAGCAGCTATTATCGGTGTCCTATTGAATGCCGTATTGCCAGGTAAGAAAGAAGCCGAAAAACCTGTACCATACAATCAAAATAAAAATTCATAGTCGTACCTTTTAATGAATTGTCCAGAGAGGCAAAAAAAGGGAAGTTGTGGATAAGCTAAGTAGGGATCATTTCCTACTATAGTTTGTCACGCCTCCTTATGCCTCGTTGATGACATCAACGGGGCTTTTACTTTATGAAAAGAACGTCACACATAAATAGACGTTCATGACACACAACCTTATGGAGGTCACATGATGAAGAACTTATTATCGATGGAACATTTAACAACAGAAGAGATTAACCACATCCTAGATCTTGCGCAAGCGTTTGAAAATGGGGAAACATCATCGTTATCTCGGACATACAATGTTGCCAATCTATTTTTTGAACCGAGTACTCGGACAAAATCAAGCTTTGAAATGGCTGAACACAAAATTGGCTGCCATATCATCCCTTTCGATGCTGGATTTTCGAGTGTTACTAAAGGAGAGACATTGTACGATACGGTCAAAACTTTAGAAATGATTGGTTTAGATGCAGTCATTATTCGAGCATCAGAAGATGAATATTATAATGAGCTACTGAACGGTATTAATGTGGCAATCATCAATGCAGGGGACGGTGCAGGTCAGCATCCATCACAATCATTATTGGATCTATATACAATTAAAAAAGAGTTTGGCTATTTTGAAGGGCTGAATATCACGATTGTTGGGGATATCTCACATAGCCGAGTTGCAAAGTCAAATGCCAATGCATTGCAACGCTTAGGGGCTAATGTTCACTTCCTTTGTCCGGAAGAATGGTCAGGAGGGTTTGAAGCGCATCATTCATGGGATGATTTAATCGAAGTAAGTGATGTCATTATGTTACTACGTGTGCAACATGAGCGTCATAAAGTAAATAAAAGCTTTTCGAAAGAAGGCTACCATCAAGAATATGGCTTAACAATTGAACGAGAAAAGCAAATGAAAGAATCAGCTATTATTATGCATCCAGCACCAGTGAATCGTGATGTAGAAATTGCTTCTGAGCTTGTAGAGTGTGAACGCTCTCGGATTTTCGAGCAGGTGCGAAATGGAGTTTACACACGGATGGCAATTGTGGAAACAATTTTAAAGGGGAGAGAATAACATGACAAAAGTACTTCAAAATGTCCAAATGTTAAATGAGCAAGGTGAGCTGCAAACAGTCAATATCGCAATGGCAGAAGGAAAGATTACAGCGATTGGCCAGGATGTAACGGTAGCAGGTGCAGAAATCATTGAAGGTAATGGTTTCATTGTGGCACCAGGTTTTGTCGATGTGCATACACATTTACGTGAGCCAGGCTTTGAGCATAAGGAGACAATTGCAACAGGGTCAGCATCCGCAGCAAAAGGTGGTTTTACAACAATTTGTGCCATGCCAAATACAAAACCGGTACCAGATTCAGTAGAAAACATGCAACTTATTAATGGATTGATTAAAGAAAGTGCTGTTATTCGAGTACTCCCATATGGTTCGCTAACAAAGGATATCTCAGGAGAGGTTCGAACAAACATTGAAGAGCTAAAAGCACATGGAGCTGTAGCATTCTCAGATGATGGCGTAGGCATTCAGCTTGCCTCGACAATGTACGAGCAAATGAAAGAGGCTGCACAACACGATATGGTAGTTGTGGCTCACTGTGAGGATAATTCATTAATTTATGATGGGGTCATGCATGAAGGAAAGCGTAATAAGGAGCTTGGTCTTCCAGGGATCCCTTCCATTTGCGAATCAGTTCAAATTGCACGAGATGTTCTACTAGCTGAAGCAGCCGGTGCCCGCTACCATGTTTGTCACGTATCAACAAAAGAATCTGTTCGTGCCGTAAGAGATGCCAAGGCAGCAGGGATTCGTGTCACAGCAGAAGTTTGTCCCCATCACTTATTACTAGAAGAAATGGATATTCCATCTGATGATGCGAACTGGAAAATGAATCCGCCATTACGTGGGGCTGATGATAAGGATTCACTACATGCCGCACTACTAGATGGAACTATCGATTGTATTGCGACAGACCATGCACCACATACAGTGGAAGAAAAATGCTGCGGTATGGTTGGTGCACCATTCGGCATTGTAGGTTTCGAAACAGCTTTCCCACTGTTATACACACAATTTGTTGAAACAGGGAAATGGACTTTAAAACAATTAATCGACTGGATGTCAGTGAAGGCAGCTGAGATTTTTGATCTACCATATGGCACATTAGAAGTAGGTGCTTCAGCGGATATGAGTTTAATAGATATTCAGAAAGAGCAAACAATAGATGCTGAAGGCTTTGTGTCAAAAGGACGCAATACACCATTCAATGGTTGGGTTGCAAAGGGTTGGCCAGTCCTAACAATTTTTGAAGGAAATATCGTATATCAGGAGGCAGAGTAATGAAAAAACGTTTACTAGTTTTAGAAGATGGCACAGTGTTTACAGGTACAGCATTTGGGAGTGATCGCGCTTCACAAGGTGAGGTCGTATTTACGACAGGTATGACGGGTTATCAAGAAACTATTTCAGACCCTTCATTCTACGGTCAAATTATCACATTGACGTATCCATTGGTAGGAAATTACGGCATTAACCGAGATGATTTTGAATCAATTACGCCAGCTATACGTGGATTCGTTGTACGTGAGCTAGCTAAAACGCCTTCTAACTTCCGTTGCGATTTAACAGTAGATGATTATTTGACATCAAAAGATATCCCAGGTATTGAGGGCATTGATACTCGAAAATTAACGCGTATTATTCGCAGTAAAGGGTCAGTGAAGGCGATTTTGACAGCTGCTGATGAAGAAGTAAATGTGGAAGAGATTGTGGCACAATTGCAAGCGACACCGGTCATTACACATCATGTACGTGAAGTATCGCCAAAAGCAGCCTATCCATCACCTGGACGAGGTAAACGAGTTGTCTTAATTGATTACGGCATGAAACACGGTATCCTTCGAGAATTAAACAAACGTGATTGTGACGTACTAGTAGTCCCTTACAATACGTCAGCTGAGGAAATTTTAGCTTGGCATCCAGATGGCATCATGCTTTCAAACGGGCCAGGGAATCCTGAAGATGTCCAAGAAGGAATAGAAACGGTACGTAACTTAATCGGAAAAGTGCCAATGTTCGGTATTTGCTTAGGGCATCAAATCTTTTCATTAGCGAGTGGAGCAAAATCCTTTAAATTACCGTTTGGACACCGCGGTGGTAATCATCCAGTAAAGGATTTACGCACGGGCCGTACAGATTTAACATCTCAAAATCATGGTTATGCAATTGACATTGAATCATTAAAAGATACTGATTTAGAATTAACACATATCGCATTAAATGACGGTACATGTGAAGGTGTACGTCATAAAAAATATCCGATTTTCACAGTTCAATACCACCCAGAAGCATCACCAGGACCAGAAGATTCAAACCACTTATTTGATGAGTTCATCGAAATGATGGAAGTAGAAGCAGGGAAGGGGAAACAACATGCCTAAACGTACAGATATTGAAACAATTTTAGTAATCGGCTCAGGCCCAATCGTCATCGGACAAGCAGCAGAATTTGACTACGCAGGAACACAAGCTTGTTTGTCATTAAAAGAAGAGGGCTACCGTGTTATTTTAATCAACTCAAACCCTGCCACAATCATGACAGATACAGAAATTGCTGACAAAGTTTATATTGAGCCGATTACTCTTGATTTTGTATCTCGTATTTTACGTAAAGAACGTCCAGATGCTATTTTGCCAACACTTGGTGGTCAAACAGGTCTAAATATGGCGATCGAGTTAGACAAATCAGGCATTTTAGATGAGCTTGGTATAGAAATCCTTGGTACAAAACTAGATGCTATTCATAAAGCAGAAGACCGTGATTTATTCCGTAACTTAATGTATGAACTAGGTGCACCAGTTCCAGAATCTGATATTATCCATAACTTAGATGAAGCGAAAAACTTTGTCGCAAAAATCGGTTATCCAGTAATTGTACGTCCTGCATTCACGCTAGGAGGTACAGGCGGCGGTATTTGCTATAACGACCAAGACTTAGAAGAAATTGTGACATCAGGTCTGAAATATTCGCCAGTTACACAATGTTTACTTGAAAAATCAATCGCTGGCTTTAAAGAAATTGAATATGAAGTAATGCGTGATGCGGTAGACAATGCCATCGTTGTTTGTAACATGGAAAATGTGGATCCAGTAGGTATTCATACAGGAGATTCCATTGTAGTAGCACCAACACAAACACTTTCTGATCGTGAAAACCAAATGCTACGTAATATTTCATTAGATATTATTCGTGCGCTAAAAATTGAAGGTGGCTGTAACGTACAGCTAGCACTAGATCCATATAGCTTTAATTACTATGTGATTGAAGTAAATCCGCGTGTATCACGCTCTTCTGCGTTAGCTTCTAAAGCAACAGGCTATCCTATTGCCAAGCTTGCAGCGAAAATTGCCGTTGGTTTAACATTAGATGAAATTAAAAACCCTGTAACAGGGTCAACATATGCTTGTTTTGAGCCTGCTCTTGACTATATCGTCGCAAAAATCCCACGTTGGCCATTCGATAAATTCGAATCAGCAAAGCGTAATCTTGGCACGCAAATGAAAGCTACTGGTGAAGTTATGGCACTAGGCCGTACATTCGAGGAAGCAATGTTAAAAGCGGTTCGTTCACTTGAGACAGGTCAAGTACACTTAGAGCTAAAACATGCTGAAGAAAACTCCGATTCTTGGATTGAAAAACGTATCCGCAAGGCTGGAGATGAACGCTTATTCTTCATCGGTGAAGCAATACGTCGCGGTGTGACAATTGAGCAAATCCATGAATGGTCAGCCATTGACTTATTTTTCTTAAATAAATTCAAAAACATCGTAGATATGGAACAAACACTTGCTGATCATAAAGATGATAAAGAGGTGCTACGTACGGCAAAACGTTTAGGCTTTGCAGATAAGAAAATAGCTGAGCTTTGGGGCACAACTGAAGAAGCCATCTACGCATATCGTAAAGAGCAGGGGATTATTCCTGTCTATAAAATGGTTGACACATGTGCGGCAGAGTTTGAATCAGAAACCCCATATTTCTATGGCACATATGAGGAAGAAAACGAATCAATTAAATCAGAAAAACCATCTGTAATAGTACTTGGTTCAGGTCCAATCCGCATCGGTCAAGGGGTAGAATTTGACTATGCCACTGTACACTCAGTATGGGCCATTCAAGAAGCTGGCTATGAAGCAATTATCATCAATTCAAATCCAGAAACGGTGTCTACTGACTTCTCGATTTCAGATAAATTATACTTCGAGCCATTAACAATCGAGGATGTAATGCATATTATCGACTTAGAACAACCAATCGGTGTTGTTGTTCAGTTCGGTGGTCAAACAGCGATTAATCTTGCTGATAAATTAGCTGCAAATGGTGTAAAAATCTTAGGCACTTCTTTAGAGGATATCGACCGCGCTGAAAATCGCGATAAATTTGAGCAAGCTTTACGTGATTTAAACATTCCACAGCCACAGGGTGAAACAGCGGTTTCTACAGATGAAGCAATTGCCATTGGTGAGCGACTAGGCTTCCCAGTTCTTGTTCGTCCTTCTTATGTACTTGGTGGACGTGCAATGGAAATTGTCTATAATCAAGAAGAATTACACCACTATATGGAGAACGCAGTGGAAGCATCACCAGATCATCCGGTATTAGTGGACCGTTACTTAACAGGTCAGGAAATTGAAGTAGATGCTATCTGTGACGGTGAAAGTGTATTAATTCCAGGGATTATGGAGCATATTGAGCGCGCAGGGGTACACTCTGGTGACTCTATCTCGGTTTACCCACCACAAAAATTAACACAGCAACAAAAAGATACATTAGTAGACTATACAACGCGTCTTGCAAAAGGTCTTGGAATCGTTGGCTTAATGAACATTCAATATGTAATTTCTCAAGGAGGAGTATATGTCATTGAGGTGAACCCACGTTCATCACGTACAGTACCATTCTTAAGTAAAATTACAAATATCCCTATGGCAAATATTGCAACGAAAGCAATTCTAGGGAAATCTATTGTAGAGCAAGGCTATCCAACAGGATTAGCACCTGAGCAAAAAGGTGTATTTGTGAAAGTTCCAGTGTTCTCATTTGCCAAACTACGTCGTGTAGATATAACATTAGGCCCTGAAATGAAATCAACTGGAGAAGTAATGGGCAAAGATGCAACATTAGAAAAAGCCCTTTATAAAGGCTTAGTTGCAGCTGGTATGGAAATTCGCACAGAAGGCACAGTATTATTTACAGTATCTGATAAAGATAAAGAAGAAGCGATCGCATTAGCAAAACGTTTCTCAACAGTAGGCTATCGCATTGTAGCGACTGAAGGGACAGCAAAAGCATTTGAAGCAGCAGGAGTGCGCACAGATGTTGTTGGCAAGATTGGTGCGAAGGGACAAACACTGATTGACCTTATCCAAAATGGTGAAGCTCAACTTGTAGTCAACACATTAACAAAAGGTAAGCAACCCGCTCGTGATGGTTTCCGAATTCGTCGTGAGTCTGTAGAAAATGGGGTACCTTGTCTAACATCTTTAGATACGGCAGAAGCAATGGTACGTGTTATTGAATCCATGACATTTACAGCAGAAGAAATGCCAAAAGCGGAGGTAGTACACTAATATGATACGTCAAGAGAAAATGACGGTCGTCTCTCAAAAGCAAATTGCGACAAACATTTTCGAACTGACACTTCATGGTGAACTGGTTCAGGATATGACTCCTGGCCAGTTTGTCCATGTAAAGGTGTCGGATTCATTGGAGCCGCTTTTACGTCGACCAATTAGTATTGCGAATATTGATAAAGACAACAATGAATTTACAATGATTTATCGTGCGGAGGGTCGTGGTACCAAAGTGCTAGCGACAAATCGTGAAGGCCAACAGGTCAATGTCCTTGGACCAATAGGCAATGGCTTCCCTGTAGATGCTATACAAGAGGGGGGCACTGCACTATTAGTAGGCGGTGGAATCGGTGTACCTCCATTACATGAACTAGCCAAACAATTAAATGCTCGTGGAGTGAAAACTATTCATGTATTAGGCTTTCAAACAGAGGATGTCTGCTTCTATGAAGAGGAATTTACTGCACTGGGAGAAACGCATTATGTTACAGTTGATGGTTCGAAAGGAACAAAAGGCTTTGTCACAACTGTATTAGAGTCACGAGCACCTGAATTTGATGTCTTTTATTCCTGTGGCCCATTACCAATGTTAAAAGCATTAGAAGGTTTTTATCCTGAAAAAGAGGGCTATTTATCATTTGAAGAGCGTATGGGCTGCGGTATTGGTGCTTGTTTTGCATGTGTATGCAAAACAACAGATCAAGTAGCAAAAGATTATGTCAAAGTATGCTCTGATGGTCCAGTTTTCCCGAAAGGTACGGTGGCATTATGAGTCGTTTAAACATTCAATTACCAGGTTTAGATTTAAAAAACCCTATTATGCCAGCTTCCGGTTGCTTTGGCTTTGGACGAGAATATGCACAGCTTTATGATCTATCAAAGCTAGGTGCGATAATGATTAAAGCAACGACGGTCGAAACTCGTGCAGGAAATCCAACACCACGAGTGGCTGAAACAGCGGCAGGGATGTTAAATGCAATTGGGTTACAAAATCCTGGCATTGAAAAAGTTATGAATGAGGAATTAAAATTTTTAGAGGGCTATGATGTACCGATCATTGCCAATGTTGCTGGAACAGAGACTGCAGATTATATAGAAGTAGCACGACGTATTTCAACAGCACCAAATGTGAAAGCTTTGGAGCTGAATATTTCATGTCCAAATGTTAAGTGTGGTGGCATTCAATTTGGGACAGATCCAGACACAGCACGTGAGCTTGTCAAGGCGGTAAAAGCAGTATCAACTGTGCCAGTATATGTGAAGCTATCACCAAATGTAACAAATATCGTGGATATTGCTTTAGCTGTGGAAGCTGGCGGAGCAGATGGTATAACAATGATTAACACATTAGTGGGTATGCGTTTAGATGAACGTACAGGGAAGCCCGTCATAGCAAATGGCACAGGTGGCCTATCAGGTCCTGCTGTAAAACCTGTAGCAATCCGAATGGTTTATGAGGTGTACAAGGCTGTCAATATTCCGATAATTGGCATGGGTGGTGTGACAGAAGCACAGGATGTCATCGATTTTATGTCAGCAGGTGCATCAGCTGTAGCAGTAGGAACAGCAAACTTCGTGGATCACTTCGTTTGTCCAAATATTATTGATGAATTACCAGCAAAACTTGACGCATTAGGGGTAGAACAGATAACAGATATTATTGGAAGGAGCCATCGTTGATGAATACTAAACCTATACTAGCATTAGATTTTCCAGGAGAAAAAGAAGTATTCGATTTTTTAAAACACTTCAATGAGCCCCTTTTTGTGAAAATTGGTATGGAATTATATATGCAAGAAGGACCAGATATCGTTCGAAAAGTAAAAGAGTTAGGTCATGATATTTTTCTTGATTTAAAATTGCATGATATCCCAAATACAGTAGGCTCTGCTATGAAGGGTTTAGCAAAACTAGGGGTAAGCCTAGTCAATGTCCATGCAGCAGGCGGTCGTCCAATGATGGAGGCTGCACTAGAAGGGCTAGAAGCGGGAACACCAGCAGGCAAAGAACGTCCAGCGTTAATCGCCGTTACACAATTAACATCAACAACAGAAGAACAAATGCAAGCGGAGCAAAAAATTGCTCTATCTTTACAGGAGTCTGTCTTGCATTATGCAAGTCTAACAAAACAAGCTGGCTTACAAGGTGTCGTTTGCTCGGTACACGAGGCAAGGGCAATTGCTGAAGTATGTGGAGATGATTTTCTTCGCGTAACACCTGGAATTCGCCTAGCAGGCGGTGCTGCACACGATCAAAAACGTATTGCAACACCTGATGGGGCAAAACGTGATGGTTCATCACTTATCGTAGTTGGACGTGCTGTAACAGGTGCACAGGATCCAGTAGCAGCATATAAAATCGTAAATGAATTATGGGAGGCATAAATTATGACATTACAAAATGAAATTGCACACGCTATGTTAAAGGTTGGTGCTGTAGAATTAAATCCAACAGATTTATTTACATGGGCATCTGGTATTAAATCACCTATATATTGTGACACACGTCTAACAATCTCTGACCCTGTTATTCGTAAAGAACTAGCGAATGGCTTAGCAGCTGTTATTAAAGAGAACTTTGGAGCGACAGAAATTGTAGCAGGAACGGCTACAGCAGGTATCCCACATGCAGCATGGGTAAGCGATATTTTAGAATTACCAATGGTTTATGTACGCTCAAAAGCGAAAGAACATGGCCGTGGCAATCAAATCGAAGGAAAATACGCAGCTGGTCAAAAAGTCATTGTGGTGGAAGATATCGTATCTACAGGTGGTTCTTCGATTACAGCAGTTGAAGCATTGCGTGCAGCAGGTTGTGAAGTACTAGGAGTTGTTTGTGTCTACACTTACAATCTTCCACGAGCTGAACAAGCATTTGATGAGGCTGGCATCCAATATGTATCGTTAACAAACTTCGATTATTTAATTGAAGCAGCAAATGAATCAGGTGCTATCAAAGAAGAAGATATTCCATTCTTAAAAGAGTGGCATGGAAAGTTAAAAGCAGGAGAGCTATAACATTACAGTAATCTTCTTAAAGTAGCCGTAAAAAATAGAGTTACTGGAATATAAAATTGAAAAAATGCATACAAAACAACTATCGATATTTTTGTTGATAGTTGTTTTTTTGTTTTTTTGACATCCTAAAAAGAAAAATATATTTGTTAAATGTAAAGAAGTATGGGACGAAGAATAAAGAAATTGTAAAAATAAATTATTTTTTTAATGTAGTATAATACACTTCATTTGTTTAACACTTTAATAAATAAAATTATTCATTAATAATAAATTTGAAAATTTAGAATCATTTTGTTAATTAGCAAAAAGGATAAAACCCTTTTATATTCATGTTTTCCTAATAAAAGTAAAATTTAGATTGAAGCAATAGGAACGTATGTTTAGGTTGTTATTATATTAATAAAATAAAAAAATGATACTTTAGGCGAATAAAGCCAAAAATGAACAAATGTTCAGTGTAGAAGAATGAAAAAGAATCAATTTGAATTGGAATAGATGTATGGATTATTTTGTATATAAGATTATAAGAATTGTAAAAATTCACTTGATTAAATGTATTATTTCCAGATAAAATAGCATTACGCCTAATTGTCAGAATATTATATACCAATCCAGTTACTTTTATATTTGGGAAATAGGGTCATTATTATGCGTAAGTAGACAGTCACTTTAAGATTTAGTGTTTTTTTTACCGAATATAATTTTGAAATAGGTTTAACATCATTTGTCTTTATTTTTCGGAATATTTAATCTTGTGAGAAATCTTAAAGAGCTAATTTCTAGTTACATCTTTTACTTAAAGAATACATTTTGGACATATGATTCTATTACTTACATAAAGGATGTAGTGATTTTTAGTAAAAAAATTAAAGGTGTGATACTAAATGAGCTTAATGTTAGAAGTGAAAAACCTTAAAACCGGATTTGATATAGATGGGGAGATTTATCATGCTGTTGATGATGTTTCTTTTACCGTCAAACCGGGGCAAATTGTGGGGGTAGTCGGTGAATCAGGGTGTGGAAAAAGTGTGATGTCACTTTCAGTCATGCAACTTCTTCCAAAAGGAATTGGTAAAATCACTGGCGGAGAAATAAAATTTCAAGGCAAGAGCATAGAAAAGTATTCAAGTGATGAAATGAATAAGATTAGAGGAAAAGATATTAGTATGATTTTCCAAGAGCCCATGACATCTTTAAATCCAGTTTTTACAATAGGCTCACAAATCGAAGAGATTATTTTAAATCACTCTAATATGTCAAAGGCAGAGGCTAAAAATAGGGCAATTGAATTATTAAAACAAGTCGGTATTCCACGAGCTGATCAAATTATCAATGAGTACCCTCACCAATTATCTGGTGGTATGAGACAAAGGGTAATGATTGCAATTGCAATTGCCTGCCACCCTAAATTATTAATTGCTGATGAACCTACAACAGCACTTGATGTGACGGTACAAGCTCAAATCTTAGAGTTATTGAAAACGATTCAAACAAAAAATGATATGTCCATTGTTCTCATTACACATGATCTAGGCGTTGTAGCAGAAATGTGTGACGAAGTGATCATCATGTATGCTGGGAAAATTGTTGAACGAACAGATGTGGATAGTTTATTCCACAATCCTCAACATCCATATACAAAACTATTAATGGCCTCTATTCCAAGAATCGATGAAGAAGTTGAAAAACTAACAACAATTCAAGGGATTGTGCCTTCTTTAAAAAATATGCCTCAGTTAGGTTGCCGTTTTGTAGACAGATGTCCTTCGGCTATGTCTGAATGCAGCAAGGTAACACCGAAGCTGTCCTTTATAGATGAGGGTCATGAAGTTTCATGTTTACTTTACAAGGGTTGCAATACTAGAGAGGGTGTGAGCTGACAGCATGAATGAAACAGTAGTGAAACAAGACAAAGAAAACTTATTGGAAATTATTGATTTGAAGACATACTACCCCATTAAAGGTGGATTTTTAAGACATACGGTTGGTCATGTAAAGGCAGTTGATAACATCTCTTTTTCGATTAAAAATGGAGAAACGTTAGGGCTAGTGGGTGAATCAGGTTGTGGGAAATCTACAACTGGACGCACTATTTTAAGATTACTAGACGCAACTGATGGGAGAATTATCTTTGATGGTCAAGACATTACAAAACTGAGAGGAAAATCTTTAAGGGATATACGAAAAGATATTCAAATGGTCTTTCAGGATCCATATGCATCACTAAACCCGATGCAAATGGTTGGTGATATTGTTGCAGAACCAATTATGAATTTCAGTAACAAATCATTGAAATCATTAAAAGATGAAGTAATAGAGCTATTAAGAAAAGTTGGCTTACCTGAAGATGCTTATTATAAATATGCACATGAGTTCTCAGGCGGTCAACGTCAGCGTATTGGAATTGCTAGAGCACTAGCACTTAGACCGAAACTTATCATTGCCGATGAACCTGTTTCAGCATTAGATGTATCGGTTCAATCACAAGTTCTGAATCTATTAAAAGAACTACAAGATGAGTTTGATTTAACATTCTTATTTATCGCGCATGATTTAAGCGTGGTCAAGCATATGAGTGATCGAATCGGTGTAATGTATCTAGGAAATATTGTAGAGATAGCAGATAAGGAACATATTTATGATGAGCCATTACATCCTTATACACAGGCATTAATCTCTGCCATACCAGTACCAGATCCAAGAATGAAAAATAGCCGTATTGTTTTAGAGGGAGATATACCAAGTCCTGCTAATCCGCCAAAAGGCTGTCCATTCCACCCAAGATGCCCAAAGGCAATGGCGGAATGTTCATTAACTAAACCAGTCTTAAAGGAGGTGAAGTCAGGGCATAGTGTTGCTTGCCACTTATATTAAGCTAAAAAAGGTGAATATTAGTTCATGACAAAATAAAATTTACGGGGGGATAAGAATGAAGAAATCAGCATTATGGTCATTCATGCTTTTGCTAGTTATGGCATTATTTTTAGCAGCATGTAATAATGACTCATCATCAACAGAAAAAGAAAGTGAAAAGAAACCTAGCGGGGACACAACCGCAACAACAGATACGGCTGCAAAAGGTGGAGTTGTAACATTTGGTACAGATACTGCTCCAGAGGGCGTATATGACCCAGCGTATTCAGGTAGTATTGTAGATAGCTATATTCAAGGTTTTACAATGGAAGGTATTTATGATGTAAATGATGACTTAGAATACGTTCCTAACTTAGCTTCTTGGGAAATCAGTGAAGATAAATTAACGTATACATTTACATTCCAAAAAGGCGTGAAATGGCATAACGGAGAAGAATTAACAGGTGATGACTGGGTATTTGCATTAGAAACTCTTGCGGATCCAGATTATGATGGACCTCGTTACAATTATGCAGAAGGAATTAAAGGTGCAAAAGCTAAAAAAGAAGGTAAGGCTGACAAAATCGAAGGTATTGAAGTTGTTGATCCATACACTGTAAAAATTACGTTTGAACAAGTAAAAATTAATAACTTAGAAAACCTATGGTCAAACCCAATGCCGAAAAAACATTATGAAGGTATTGCTGTAAAAGATTTAGCGGAATCTAAACAGGTTCGTGAAAATCCTGTTGGCTTAGGACCATTTAAAGTGAAAAAGGTTGTAGATGGTGAGTATTCTGAATTAGAGCGTTTTGATGATTACTGGAAAGGTAAACCACAGCTAGATGGTGTCATTGTAAAAGTAATCGACCCATCATTAGCAGCAGGTGCGTTCCAAAACGGAGAAATTGACATCATGGCTATTAAACCACAGTCAGTTAAAGAATTAACAGCATTAGATAACGTACGTATTGAAGAAACAAATGGTGTTAGTTATTCATACATTGGTCTTCGTTTTGGTCACCGCGATAAAGCTACGCTAAAAAATGTGGCAGATGTTGATAAATTTAAATCAAAAGAATTACGTCAAGCATTACTATATGCTATTAACCGTCCAGCAATGATCGATGCTTTCTTAGAAGGAAAAGCTGCAGTTGCCAATACAGTGATTCCAACTACTTTCTGGACTGCTGCTCCAGAATCAGATTTAAATCAATATGAATTTAATACTGAAAAAGCAAAAGAGCTATTAGCATCTGCAGGCTATGTAGATAAAGATGGTGATGGCTTTGTAGAGGATCCAAATGGTCAACCATTTAAGATTTCATTTGGTCACTATGCTGGTTCAGCAGCATTTGAAGGCCGTTCTCAAGCCATCATCCAATCATGGAATGATATCGGTGTGAAAACAGAACAAGCTACAGGTAGTTTAATTGAGTTTAACTTATACAATGATATGAAAGATAACGATGATGCAGCATTAGAAGCATTCTTCGGGGCATGGAGTACTGGAGCAGATCCAGATCCATCAGGTTTATGGGGCAATGACGCAGAGTGGAACTATGGTCGTTGGGTAGACGCGAAGAACCAAGAATTATTAAATAAAGGCTTAAGTGAAGAAGCATTTGACAAAGACACACGTATGAAAACATATGTTGAATGGCAAAAACATTTCAACGAAGAATTACCTGCCCTTCCATTATGGGAAAACATGGATTTATACGGCATTAATAATCGCTTACAAGGTGTTCATATCAACGCTGTTGGTTTCCAAACAGACGTTTATAAGTGGAATGTCCAAGAATAATTTTTAGACTTATAAAGAAAAGTCTATATTCCTACTACTAAGTCCTCTGTTGAGGACTTAGTTAGTAAATTTGAAGATAAGGAGACGTTACATGCTTCAATATACACTTCGACGACTGCTTGGCATGATCCCATTGTTACTCCTTATTTCGTTGGTGGTATTCTTTTTAGCAAAAATGATGCCAGGAGATGCATTTGCTGGTGAAATTGATCCTTCTAATACGAATCCACAATACATCGAAGAAATGAGAGAAAAATTAGGCTATAACGATCCAATTATCCAGCAATATGGTAGATGGATTGTTAGTTTTGTACAAGGGGATTTTGGCAAATCAACTGTTTATAAAAAACCTGCTGCAGAGATTATTGTACAGCGTATTCCTAATACCATATTCTTAGCATTTACATCATTAGTTATTACCTACATATTTGCATTTATTATGGGCATGTATGCTGGTAGAAAACCTTATACACTTGGTGACAATTTGATTGGAACGTACAATTATCTAGCTTTAGCAATTCCATCATTTGTTGCGGGGATTGTTGCTATTTACTTTTTCTCATTTAAATTGGGATGGTTTCCATTCAATGGTTCTGTAGGTGTGGGTTTAGAGCCAGGAACTTTAGATTACTTTGTAAGTAAACTCCACCATGTTCTCTTACCTGCGCTTATATTGGGATTAATGGGGACAGCTTCCTATACACAATTTTTACGAAATGACATTATCGAAAATAGTAGAAAAGATTTTGTAAGAACTGCAAGAGCAAAGGGAACAAAAGAATCTAAAATTTACAACAAACATATTTTACGTAACTCCATTATTCCACTTATTACGTTCCTTGGTTTTGATATCGCAACATTAATCAGTGGTGCAGTGATAACAGAAACAATCTTTACGTATCCTGGAATAGGTGCTCTCTTCCTAGAATCTGTTGGAAGAAGGGATTATGCAGTCATGATGTCGATCACTATGTTACTTTCGCTTTTGACACTTTTTGGGAATTTAGTTGCGGATTTATTATATGGTGTAGTAGATCCACGAATTAGATTGGATTAAGGAGGGGGAAATATGACATTGGTAACAGATCAAGAAGTTTTAACGCCGAAATCGCCAAAAAAAAGCCCCTCACCATGGGTGATCGCAAGAAGGAAGTTCTTTAAAAATAAATTAGCCATGATTAGTCTTCTATTTTTATTAATCGTAATCATTCTATCGTTCCTTGCACCATACATCACCACGAAAGATATTGTCCGTGTAGATTTTACAAAAATAAGTCAACCGCCATCAAGTGAAAACTGGTTGGGCACAGATACGAATGGACGAGATGTATTTACAAGAATGCTCTACGCTGGTAGATCATCATTAACAGTAGGATTAAGCTGTATGTTATTTATTGTTTTTATTGGAACAACAGTTGGTGCCATTTCAGGGTACTTTGGTGGAAAGATTGACCAAATATTAATGAGATTTACTGACTTTGTATTAATGTTCCCATTCATGGTATTTGTAATTGTTTTAAACTCGATTGTGGTTGGAAAAATATCGGGCCTATGGACTTTAATTATTGTTATTTCGCTGTTAGCGTGGGGTGGTGTTGCGAGGGTTGTACGAAGTAGAGTACTTGCTGAAAAGGAAAATGAATATATTTTAGCATCCCAATCAATTGGATGTAAGTCTTCCAAGGTCATTATTAAGCATTTACTACCTAACGTTGCTTCGACGATTATTGTACAAGCAACGTTGATAATGGCAGTAACGATCGTTGCTGAATCTGGTTTAAGCTTCCTAGGATTGGGTGTACCAGCAGATACGCCAAGTTGGGGTAATATGCTGTTCGAAGCTAGAAACTCAGATGTATTAAAGGATAAGCTTTGGATGTGGGTACCACCTGCCACAGCTATTACGTTAGTGATTTTGTCGATAAACTTTATCGGTGAAGGTTTAAAAGATGCATTAAATCCAAAATCAAGAAGGTAATTGAATATCAAATGAATTGAATGAAGAGACAAGAAAATAGGGCACCTTTAAATGTAAAAATAATTGCATTTAAAGGTGCCGAATTTTATAAAAGTATTATAGTTTAATACATATTAAAGCAGCTAGTTATTCCAGAAAAAATATCAACCCAGAAATATTGTTTGATTATGTTTAAAATCAATAAAATAAAAGACAGCATTCAGCTGCCTTTTATCAAACATTATGGTCTAATCACACAAGGCTTTGGACTATGACATGGACCTGGATATGCGGACGCAGTTGTTGAACCGATGCTAAATAAAAATATTGTTAAACAACCTGTCGCAAGAATAAGTTTCATATATTTTTTCATTTGAATACACCCCTTTATTCGTATTAACTATATTTTAATATATTCTCAAATATTTTTAAATATATTTTACAAAAATGGTATTTATTTACTATGTTTTTCGTGTAGAATAAAGGAGTGAGGTAAATTCAATATACCGATAGGTTATGAATTTATTTAGGTTTACATTACTGAGGAACATGGGTAATAAAGAATTAAACTAAAAAACTCCCATCACAGTAATTATACTGTTGATAGGAGTTAAAATTTTTATCGGTTAGCAACCCAAGTTTTTACTAAATCAGCAGTACCATAAACATAGTGTTGATCGCCTACTTCGTGGTAAGAAGCACTTTCATCAACTTCTGTATGCTTGTATTGAATACGTTGACGGCGTTTCTCTGACATTGGATCAGGAAGTGGGATAGCTGATAGTAAAGATTTTGTATACGGATGAACAGGGTGATTGTAAATATCATCTGCTTTACCGATTTCCATGATTTTACCACGGTACATTACAGCAATGCGATCACTGATGTATTTTACCATAGAAAGGTCATGGGCAATGAAAAGATAGGTTAAGCCACGCTCTTTTTGTAATTCTTTCAGTAAGTTAACAACTTGTGCTTGGATAGATACGTCAAGCGCAGAAATTGGCTCATCGGCAATGATAAACTTAGGATCTAAGCTTAGTGCACGGGCAATCCCAATACGTTGACGTTGACCACCAGAGAATTCGTGTGCGTAACGATTCGCGTGCTCTTTGTTTAAACCAACAGCTTCAAGTAACTCTTGAATTTTCGCACGACGTTCTTTTTTATCCTTGTAAAGGCCATGAATATCAAAGGCTTCACCAATGATTTCACCAGCTGTCATACGAGGGTTTAAAGAAGCGTAAGGGTCTTGGAAAATCATTTGCATTTGGCGGTTAAATTTCTTCAAATCGCTTTTTGATTTTTTACCATGGACATTTTCACCGTCGAAAATAATTTCGCCACCTGTAATATCATAAAGGCGAATGATCGAGCGACCAGTCGTCGATTTACCACAGCCTGATTCACCAACAAGGCCAAGTGTTTCACCTTCATAGACATCAAAGCTAATGTCGTCAACAGCTTTAATTGGGTTGCTTGGTGAACCGAAATATTGCTTTACGTTTTTAATTTCAAGTATTTTTTTTGCACCCGTTTTAGTCATTGAATTCTGCCTCCTTCGCTAAAAAGCCCTCAATACGTTTAGCAACCGCATCTGGAAGTGGAATTTTTGGCGCGTCAGGATGTAACAACCAAGTTTTTGCAAAATGAGTGTCGCTTATTTGGAACATCGGTGGCTCTTGTTCATAATCAATAGCCATTGCGAACTCGTTACGTGCTGCAAATGCATCACCTTTAGGTGGGTTTGTAAGATCCGGTGGTGAACCAGGAATCGTGCGCAATAACTCATCCGTATCATTATCTAAATCAGGCATTGAACCTAGTAGACCCCATGTGTATGGGTGCTTTGGATTATAGAAAATATCATTGACAGTACCATATTCAACGATTTGACCAGCATACATAACAGCTACACGGTCAGCAACGTTAGCCACAACACCTAAGTCGTGGGTAATGAAGATGATAGATGTTTTCGAACTTTTTTGGATTTCTTTCATTAATTCTAAAATTTGTGCTTGAATCGTAACGTCCAATGCTGTTGTTGGCTCATCGGCAATAAGCAGCTTTGGATCAGCCGCAAGTGCAATGGCGATAACAACACGTTGACGCATTCCGCCTGAAAATTCATGTGGATATTGTTTATAACGTTTTTCTGGGAAGGGAATGCCTACCTGTGTTAAAAGTTCGATTGCACGTTTTTTAGCATCAGCCTTTGAAACTTTTTTATGTTGTAAAATTACTTCGGTTATTTGACGTCCGACCTTCATCGTTGGATTCAAACTTGTCATCGGATCTTGGAAGATCATAGCAATTTCGTTCCCGCGTACTTTTGTCATTTCTTTATCAGTTAGTGGAATTAAATCACGGCCGTTAAATAAAATTTGTCCTGACTCATAAATACCAGGTGGCTGTGGAATTAATTTCATTAAGGCGTTACTCGTAACACTCTTACCAGAACCAGATTCACCAACGATTGCTAGTGTTTCACCTTCTTTTAAATCGAAGTTTACACCACGAACTGCATGGACAAGCCCTGCATATGTTTTAAAGTTAATTTTTAAATCTTTTACTTCTAAAATTGTTTTACTCATTTCGGCCACCTCCTTATTTACGTAGTTTTGGATCTAGAGCGTCACGTAAGCCGTCACCAACTGCGTTAAACGCAAAGATTGTTAGTGAGATAAATACCGCTGGGAAAATCAAGCGCCATGGAGCATTCGCAATGGCTTTATTACCCTCAGAAGCCATTGTACCCCAGGAAGCTGTTGGAGCAGGAACCCCAAGACCAAGGTAACTTAAGAATGATTCAGTGAAAATAGCAGATGGAATTGTTAAAGTCATCGTTACTAAAATGGCACCAAGAGCATTCGGAACTAAGTGTTTAATAATTAAGTGACTTGTACTAGCACCTAATGTACGAGCAGCAAGAACGTATTCTTGGTTTTTAATAGATAATACTTCACCACGAACGATACGTGCCATGGTAATCCATCCAGTGATGGACAGGGCAACAATCATAGGGAATAGACCAGGCTGCATGACAACTAACAGTACGATTACAACTAAAAGGTAAGGTACAGCTGTTAAAACATCGGCAATACGCATCATAATATTATCAACACGACCACCTGATAAACCTGAAATACTTCCCCAAATAACACCAATAATTAAGTCAATAATCGCTGCAGCAATTCCGATAAATAGGGAAATACGAGCTCCTTCCCAAATACGAACGAAAATATCACGACCTAGATCATCCGTCCCAAACCAAAATTGTGCAGAGGGAGGTGCATTGTAAACACCTAGCTGGTCACTTGATTTATATTGGGAAAACATAGGTGCGAAAATAGCCATTAAAATAACAATGACTAAAATAATTATCCCGATAACGGCCATTTTATTATGAGAGAAACGGAGAAATACTTCTTTCCAAAAGGAGACAGATTTATCAGCTAATTTATCCGTTGCTTCATGATTGCCACCAACAATCTTAAACTTATCTTTTTCAATTTGTTGCTGTGTCATTACTTTTTCGCTCCTTTCAGTTTAATACGCGGATCAATCACACTATATAGAATATCTACGATTAATACTGCAAATAAAAGGATGATGGAATAGAACACCGTCGTACCCATAATTACTGTATAGTCACGGTTTGTAATACTTTGAACGAAGTGTTTGCCAAGTCCTGGAATAGCAAAAATTTGCTCAACAATGAAACTACCTGTTACAACACCAGCAGTTAATGGACCAAGGTACGTTACAACTGGTAGAAGGGCGTTTCGTAATGTATGGCGGAATACGATTGTCCATTTACCAATACCTTTCGCACGAGCCATTTTTACATAATCACTATTGTTTTGCTCAAGCATACTTGAACGTGTTAATTTTGCGATAAAGCCCATGTGCGAGAAAGCGATTGCAAAGGCTGGTAATATACTATAAACAAAGCCCTTCCATCCACCGATAGGGAACCAACCTAGCTTAAAGGCTAAGAAATACTGCATTAAACCTGCCAAAATAAATGAAGGTACTGATATAAATAGCACCGCAAAGGACGTTGCCAAATAATCCGGGAACTTATTATGATATAGCGCGGAAACTACGCCAATTAAAATACCGAATCCAATTGCTAATAGCATAGCTTCAATCCCTAATGTCAAAGAAACAGGGAAACTTTCAGAGATCATATCATTTGTAGAACGCGCTTTATATTTCATTGACTCACCGAAATTGAAAGTGGCCGTATCGATTAAATAATCTTTATATTGTACATACCAAGGGTTATTTAATCCATACGTTTCGTTTAACTTCTCCTCAATTTGAGGTGGGAAATTACGTTCACTCGCAAAAGGACTACCGGGAGCGAGACGCATTAAGAAAAACGTAACCGTTACGATGACGAAAAGCGCGAGAAGTATATACATCAGCCTTTTCAAAATATATTTAATCACATAAAACTCCTCCTTCTATTTGTCAATTTTCAGACAAATATATGCCTTCGTATTTTAAAAAGAGCTGACTCGCGCCGTAGTGGCTACGAGGCAGCTCTTTGCTGTAGAGCTAAAAACCGAAATAAAATAATATGATTAATTATTTTTTTTCTACTACAACCTCTTTAAGTGGAATGTTACCTAGAACATCCGCTTGAATGTTTTTCACGTTATCTTGTACTACAGAAAGATTAGTGTAGTAGTAGATAGGAGCAGCAGGTAATTCATTCATAATGATTGCCTCTGCTTGTTTTAGAAGATCAAGACGTTTAGCAGGATCTGTTTCTAAATTAGATTGATCTAATAATTTTTTGTATTCTGGATTTTCCCAACCAGTATCATTATTACCGTTGGCAGCAGTGTCATAGATTTCTAAGAATGTATATGCGTCGTTATAGTCACCTGTCCAGCCTAGACGTCCAGCTTGGTAATCTAATTGGTTAAGCTTCTCAAGGTAAACTTGCCATTCTGAGTTATCAAGACCTACCTTAATACCAAGGTTTTTTGTCCAGCCCTCTTGTATAAATTGAGCGATTGCAGCATGTCCTTCACTTGTGTTGAAAGAAATGTTAACAGTGATTTCTGATGGATCTTTAATACCAAGTTCTTGCATACCAGCTTCAAGTGCAGCTTTTGCGCCTTCAATATCATTATCCTTATAGTAACCACGGTCCTCTTCAAAACCACTAACAGCGATTGGAACCATACCTAATGCAGGTTTTTGCTCCCCTTTAGTAATATTGTCGATTAAACCTTGACGATTCATTGCTAATGTTAACGCTTTTCGAATGTTAGCGTTTCCAGTAAATTTATCTTTTGTATTTAATTTATAGACATATACAGAAGCTTGGTCAGCAATTTTTAATGAACCATCAGCTTTGAATCCATCAATTACATCAAGTCCGATAGATTGGTATGGAGCACCAAGATAGTCTATTTCTCCAGCTTTAAACATTGTAGCGGCAGTTGTTTCAGATTCAACCATACCGATATTAACCGTTTCTAAAGAAACTTTATCAGCATCCCAGTATTCTGGGTTTTTCTTTAATACGATTGTATCGTTGTGTCTCCATTCATTTAAAGTGAATGGTCCGTTTGTTACATAGTCATCACCAGCATCAGCGTACCAGTTTTCATTACCCTCAACTGCTTTTTGATTTAACGGTGCATATGTTTTGAATGCTGTTAATTCTAAGAAGTAAGGAGTTGGGTTTTCTAAAGTAACTACTAAAGTTTTTTCATCTTCCGCTTTAACGCCTACGTCATCAGCAGAACCTTCACCACTGTTGTAAGCAGCAGCGCCTTTAATTGAGTAAAAGATTGAAGCATACTCAGAAAGATTATCTGGGTTAAGTGCCCATTTCCAAGCATATTCAAAGTCACTTGCAGTTACTGGATCTCCATTTGACCATTTATTATCACGTAATGTGAACGTGTAAGTTTTTTGGTCATCGCTAATCTTCCAGTCAGAAGCGGCAGCAGCAACTGGTTTAGCATTTTCATCTAGTGTTGTTAAATTTTCAAATACGTTTGTAAGAATAGCACTAGAAGTTGTATCTGTTGCTAATCCCGGATGTAGTGATGGTGGCTCAGAACCTACTACTAAATTTAATTCACCACCACCTGATGAAGTTGTTTCAGATGAACCAGCATCTTTACCATCGTCTTTTGATTTTTCAGACGAATCTCCACCGAAGCCACATGCAGCAAGTACTAATGAAAATACTGCAAGGACTGTTAGTAATAAAAACTTTTTGTTTTTATTCATGTGAATCCCCCTTATACAATTTTTAAGCCTTTTGTGAAGCTCCTATTTAATATACCAAAAAAATCATTGTGCACAAAATAAAAAAGATTCAAATTTATATAGTATTATCTGACAGTTAAGAGAATAATAAATTTTTCCGATTTAACACGCTAAAGAAATAGAGTATATGTATATTAAAAATTTGATAATTACCTATTCTGAATATCAAAAATAGAATAAAAATAAAAAAATGATTTACTATATAGAAAATTCCTATTTTTTAGATAATAATATCAATATTTGAAAAATGATACAAAAGTCATAGATGTAATACCTTGAGGGATTTGCATAGATTTGTAGAAAATCTAAGTAAAACTCAGTGAATTAGTTTCATTTGCAGGTGATTTATTGTAATTAATGATAGCGGAACATGATTATTTCTATCTATTAATGATATATAAGAAACTTGTTTTGTATTTTTCTAGGATTAAACAGTTGTTGATTAGAAAAAGGAATAATAGAGTAAATCTATGAAAAAATGTACCCATACTAAGGAAAAATTGGATTTAATGAAACATCAGTTGTCCCAAATATATTCTTTTGAAATAATTTCCTTGAAATTAGAGTATACATGCATATATGCAAACGTATTAAGTTTTATTCATCAAAGAGCTAGTATATAAAATGCTTGATTCTTGTATATTTCCTGCCAATCTAACCCATTTGTTTAGTTTTGTTTTTTTGAGGATGTCATTTGTCTTACTGACGAGGATTGATTATGCAAATAATTACTAAAAATCTGATTATTAAACGTTTAGGTCCTGTGCACATATCACAATAAAGGAATTTTAATATGTTTTTCAGAAGATCTACATGACAATATGAACAAAAAATAGCGCATTCCCAGTTTAGAGAATGCACCATTTGCTTCATTAAAGTTTAAACTGATTAATTTGATGCTGTAAATCTAAGGACTTTTCACTTAGATGTGCGGCAACCTGGTTAACTTGCTGCATCGTGAGTGTTTGTTCTCTGCTAGCTGAGGCTACTATTTGGGTGCTGGTTGAGGTAGTCGAAGCACCGTGAGCAATTTCTGCGACTGAAGCTGCTACTTGTTCTGCGCTAGCTGAAATTTCTTCAGAAGTTGCTGATATATCTTCTATTTGATCTGTCATTGCATTAATGGCTTTTACGATTGCCTCAAATGCTTGACCAGCATGACCAATGATTTTGACACCGTCTGTGACTGAATGGATGCCATCTAAAACAGCTTTTTCTACATTTTGCGTATCTTCTTGAATCTCCTGCGTTAAGGTAACAATTTGATTAGCAGATTGTTTGGATTCTTCAGCGAGTTTACGGACCTCATCTGCGACAACAGCAAATCCCTTCCCATGCTCTCCAGCACGTGCTGCTTCAATAGCTGCATTGAGTGCCAATAAATTAGTTTGATCGGTGATTGCTGTAATAACAGTAGTAATTTGGCTAATCTCTTCGGATTGTTTACTTAATTTTTGAACAAGGTTGTTGATTATCTGTGTTGAGTCATGGATAACACTCATTTGTTGTTGAGCATCTTCTACTGTGCTGTTCCCATTTGTTGCTAATTCAGAGGTTGTTACAGCATTATGATGAAGTTGTTGTGTTGCTTCGGCTATACGTTGGACGCCAACCGCTGTTTCATCCATTGCATGAGCACTTTCGTTGGCTGCGATTGTAGCAGTTTCAGCTGCAATGGCTGTTTCGTTAATACGCACTGTTATCTCGTCTGCTGAGGCAGTAATATCTTCTGTAGAAGCCGAAAGTTCTTCTACAGAGGCAGTTAAATGCTCAGTATTGTCTTGAATATGTGTCAATAAGGTTTTCAGGTTACCCTTCATCGAATTAAAGGCCGTTGAAAGTTGACCAATTTCATCTTTAGCATGGTAAGTTACATCTTGATGATATAATTCCCCGTTTGCAATATGGTTTGCCGCATGGACTACGGTTTTTAATGGCCGCGAAATAGTTCGCTGTATATAAACCATTAGGAAAATACCAAGGACGACACCAATAATTATGGCGATAATTGAGATAATTTGAGAGCTAAAAACTGCTTGTTTAGATTCTTGTGTAACCTTTTCAAGTTGTCCCTTTTGATAGTTCGCAATTTTATCTGATACATCTTGGATGGCTTTATTAGCTCGCTGTACTTCACCATTGACCTTTTGTAAAGCTCCTTCCAAGTTACCTGCCTCAAAAAGTGTGAGTGCATCATTAGCTGATTTATTAAAAGCATCATTATACGTATTTAATTCATTTGCATATGTATCCATTTCAGATGAATTTGATTTTTCTTTGATTTCAGCTACATACTTATCGAGTAAATTTGCATGTTCTGTGAAGCTCTCTTTATTAGCAGGATTGTCTTCAATGAAAATTGAGCGAATAAAAAGACCTTGCATGGCCATCTCAAATTGAATATCATCTGCTAATTCCACAAGGGCTACGTGACCGTCCAATGCATTTTCAATCTTCTTTTCGATGTGTGAAAATAGCATGAACATAATCATTAATGAAATGATTAACGTGAGAATAATGGTAAAGAATCCGAAACTTAATTTTTTGCCTACAGACATATTGATACGCCCTTTCCAAAATGCTATTCAATCTTTTATATTTTGATTTTGCTTTGCTAAAAGGTAGAAGTCAATAACTGTAGTAAGAAACAGTTCAGATGATTCATATGTTTTTTAATCATTATTATAATAAGGAAGATTGTCTGTAAGAATCAATCAAGATGTGGCTGTTTTCATCGTTTTATAGTACGGATTACGTGCTAACAATTGAAAAAAAGAAAAAACCGAGAAAATCCATCTCGGTTTCTATCTTTACGACTGCTTTTTTAGTTGTAAAATGACAGCTTCATCAGGATCGATATACAAAGTTTTTTGTTCGAAGTAAATCACAAAACCAGGTTTGGCCCCATTTGGTTTCTTGACCTGGCGAATTTCTGTGTAATCCACTGGAACAGAAGAAGAGTCTCTTGCTTTTGAAAAATAGGCAGCTAATGTGGCTGCTTCACGCAAAGTTGTTTCATCAGGTTCACTAGAATGGATCACAACATGGGAACCTGGAATATCCTTCGTGTGTAACCAGATATCTGTACGTTTGGCTATTTTAAATGTCAGCATATCATTTTGCTTGTTGTTCTTGCCGACAGAGATGCCCGTTCCTGTAGAGGAAACATAGCGTTCGGGCTCCGGTTTTACGGGCTTTTTCTTTTTCTTTGAATGGCGTAGTTTCAAGTAGCCTTGCTCAGCAAGTTCTTCACGAATTTCTTCAATATCCCCAGGGGAGGCTTGCTGAACTTGTTGTGCCAGCATTTCAAAGTAAGATATTTCTTCTTTTGTTTTTTCAAGTTGTTCTTGCACCATGATTAATGCATTTTTTGCTTTCGTATATTTCGTATAATAGCTTTGAGCATTTTCTATAGGTGTTTTACGCTCACTGACCTGAATGGTAATCTCTTCACTATCTTCACTGTAATAATTTGTGACTGTTACTTCTTTGACCCCTTTTTCAAAAGCATAAATATTGGCCATTAATAGCTCACCATATAGCTGGAATTGATCGAGCTTTGAGGCGCGCTCAAAATCCTTTGTCAGTTTTTTCGTTTTTAAAGACAGTTTATCAATTTCATTTTGTAGCCATCTTTCTAAATCACCTGCTTGCTGCTTGACGCGGTCCCGCTCCGCACGTGCAAAGAATACACGATCAAGAAGTTCATGAACATTCGGATAAACTGTAACATCCCCATGTAAGTGGGTTAACTCTATTGGTGAGAAGTAAGTTTTGTGATTAGCCAATACATACATAGGACTCGTACCGCCATTTGCAAAAGCAGCTATAAAGTCTTTGAAACATTGTACTTGATTCGATGTTGATGACATGCGGTACAATAATTCCTCAGCATGAAGAGGTGAAAAACCAGTAAATTGTGTCACGACTTCTTTGGCAGTTTTGGTTTCCGAAAAAAATGTTGATAACTCTTCGTCTGTAACTAGTAAGGGATTCCATTTATTTTGTGTTGGTGGAGCTAGATAAGGTTGACCAGGTAATACCGTACGAAAACTATTTACAGATGGAGGTAAGTGCTTTAAACTATCAACAATTTTATCTTGCTCTTTATCAATTAAAAGTAGATTACTATGTCTACCCATAATTTCAGCATGCAGTTCTCTGACAATAGGGTCACCAATTTCATTTTTACTTTCGATTTCTACTATTATAATACGATCAAAACCAAGCTGTTTAATGGAGGAAATAAAACCACCCTCTAAATGCTTGCGCAACAGCATACAAAACATAGGAGGTTCTGCAGGGTTATCAATCGTTTGCTCTGTAAGATGCACTCGTGCATAAGAAGAATGAATGGAAAAAAGCAATTTATGATTTTTTCCGTTAGCACGAACTTGGAAAACAACCTCTTGAGCGTTAGGTTGATGTATTTTTGTAATCCGACCTGTCACTAGTTGTTGTAGGTCGGCTGTTATTGAATAAGTAAATAAGCCGTCAAATGCCATATGAATTCCTCTTTCCAATGATAACAAGCATCTTGGTACTTTCGTATTTTTTTCTGAATGCATTTAATTTATGTCAATTAGCTTCTGCAAATGCATTAATTGTATGTTTATCATAGCATTTTTTAGGTGAATATTAAAATATACCTTCAATTGTGGTAGAATTAGCTTTTATTCGATTCAATTTTTTTTGGAGAGTCGTCATATTCGATTAAAGCTTATGTTATAATATTCCCAGTATGCAAAGAAAGGTGTGACGAACCTTGGTGCGTAGTATGACTGGTTTTGGCAGAGGTGTCACAACAACTAGAGACTTTCAATTAACCGTAGAAATGCGCTCGGTCAACCATCGCTTTTTAGAAATTAATGCTAAATTTCCGAAGGAATGGCTTGAGGCGGAAATTTTTGCAAAGAAACTTATTTCTCAAGCTTTGTCACGCGGCAAAATTGATGTGATGGTATATGTGAAGGACTTAGATAATGTAGAGCAATCTATTGAGATTAATTGGTCATTAATTGAAGCGTATCGTAAGGCAAAAGAGCAATTAGCAAGTAAGGTACCACTAGAAGAAAAATGGACGATGCAGGAGCTTTTATCGTTAGAGCAAGCACTCGTACAGCAAAAACCACAACTGACACCAGAGGATTTGCTTAGTGCCGTTGAACAAGCGATTTCACATGCGATTGAACAACTCGTTCTTATGCGTGAGCGTGAGGGGCAAGAATTGCAGGAAGTTGTTGTACAATATAAGGAACAGTTAAAGGAACAGGTGAATCAAATACGTTCATGCTCATCTCTTGCTGTTGAAAAATATCGTACACGATTAGTAGATCGAATTGCAGAAGTAGCAGATGGAACTTTGTTAGATGACCGTTTACTAGCAGAAGTAGCGATTTTTGCAGAACGTGTTGACATCTCCGAAGAATTAGACAGATTAGATAGTCATTTTAATCAACTGGAAGAAACTTTACTTGAAACGATTTCAGTCGGCCGGAAATTAGACTTTTTAATGCAGGAAATTCATCGAGAGATCAATACAATTGGTTCAAAAAATCAATCTACAGAAGCAGCGGTTGCTGTTGTTCAGGCGAAAACAATTTTAGAAAAGATGCGTGAGCAAGTTCAAAATATCGAATAACTTGCGCGTGTCTGTTATAAATTAAGGGAGATATAGAGAATAAATGATAAAAGAACGTGGATTATTAATTGTTCTGTCTGGCCCATCCGGTGTAGGTAAAGGGACAGTGCGAAAAGAATTATTTTCTCAGCCGAATACGAATTATGAGTATTCCATCTCGATGACGACACGAAATCCTCGCGAAGGTGAAATAGATGGTGTAGACTATTTTTTCAAGACACGTGAAGACTTTGAAACGTTAATTGAACAGGGCGGCTTATTAGAGCATGCTGAATTTGTAGGGAACTACTATGGTACACCACTGGCCTATGTGAATGAAACATTGGATGCAGGTCGTGATGTGTTTTTAGAAATCGAAGTGCAGGGTGCAGCACAAATTCGTAAAAAAGCACCAGATGCCTTATTTATTTTCTTAGCCCCTCCAAGTTTAACTGAATTAAAAGATCGTTTAGTTGGACGTGGGACGGAAACAGAGGACATCATAGCGAAACGCATTGCTACAGCAAGTGAAGAGCTTGAAATGATGAGCTTATATGATTACGTTGTAGAGAATGATGAAGTAACAAATGCCTGCGATCGTATTAATGCGATTATTAAAGCAGAGCATTGCCGTAGAGAACGTGTTGAAAAAAGATATTTGTCAATGTTGAGAGGAGAATAAACAATGTTATACCCATCAGTAGATGCTTTAAAAAAGGAAATCGATTCAAAATATTCATTAGTGAGCCTTGCTTCAAAACGTGCTCGTCAAATGCAAGAAGAGCAAAATACGGAACGTTTACACAAGTATGTTTCCTATAAATATGTAGGAAAAGCACTTGAAGAAGTAGCAGCAGGTGTACTTACGAAAGTATCACAGGATGAGTCAACTGTGTACGAAGACGAAATCTAACTTTAATGTTAGTCAGCAGTAGATTTGATTATACAGTATGCCGAGAGCTCCCAGGGAATCCTCCTTTGGGAGCTTATCATTTGAAGGGAAGACACCTAGCATGAATAAAAATATTTTACTATGTGTTTCAGGCGGGATTGCCGTATATAAAGCTGTTGCTCTTGTTAGCAAGCTATCACAAGCAGGGGCAAACGTAAAAGTTATTATGACTGCCTCTGCTAGACAGTTTGTGAATCCATTAAGCTTTCAAGTGATGTCCAAAAATGATGTTTATTTTGACACATTTGATGAAAAAGATTCAAGTGTGATTGCCCATATTGACTTAGCGGATTGGGCTGATTTGATTTTAGTTGCCCCTGCAACTGCCAATGTTATTGGAAAAATGGCTAATGGTATTGCAGATGATATGGCAACAACAACCTTACTTGCAACTACTGCTCCTGTATGGATAGCTCCAGCAATGAATGTACACATGTATGACCATCCAGCAGTAAAGCGTAATTTAGATAGATTAGCAGCAGATGGCTATCAATTTATAGAGCCTTCAGAAGGGTTTTTAGCATGTGGTTATGTCGGTAAGGGACGTTTAGAAGAACCAGAAAAAATAACGGCTATTGTTAAGGATTTTTTTTCAGAGAAAACCCAACCACTTACAGATAAAACGGTAGTAGTGACAGTTGGTGGCTTGCATGTACCTTTGGATGAACAGCATATTATTAGTCCACAAGCGAATGGTGTCATTGGACAGGCTTTAGCTAATGAGGCGAGGGCACTAGGAGCACGTGTTATACAAATAGAAAATGGTAGTTTGAATGATTTTATACAGCAGCTTGAAGACTATAAGGATCAAGATCCACAAATACTCTTGATACATGCAGCGAATGTACCGACAATGGAGAAAACGCCACTTGTTTCGGTAGACGGAATCAAGGCTGTCACATTTGGTCAAAAAGTGCTTGGTGAACCAATGCTCAACATTCAATCGGAACGTTGGATTGACTTCAGTGAGAAAGCTCAGCTAAATGGGCAGATAATTGCTACGACTAACCCACAGCAATTTGCCCGAACATTATGGTCTCATATTCTAAAGGGTGAGGAGCAATGAGCTTATTGATAGCGGAAGTCATTGTAGACGTCTCGACTTACCATGTCGACCGTCCTTTCGATTATCAAGTACCTCCTGAATGGGTAAACGTAATAGAAAAGGGCTGTCGTGTAAAAGTTCCGTTTGGTCCTAGAAATGTTTTAGGCTTTGTAGTGGGATTAAAAACCGAAACAGCCGTACCACTCAATAAATTAAAATCAATCACTCAAATTTTAGATATGGAGCCAGTACTAACTTCAGAATTGCTGCAAATGGCGAAGTGGTTGAAGAATGACACGATTTGCTATGAAATAGATGCTTTACAAGTAATGTTACCTTCAGCATTACGTGCAAAATATGAAAAAATTATAAAAATACATGAAGCTCAAGATCTACCGAATGAAGTGCAAGTGATTTTTGGTAAGCGACAACAAGTTAATTTTAAAGAATTTGAACGGGCAGATTTACTCCCTTTATTAAAGCAATTAGTTGCCGAAAATAAGGTGACCATTGAAAATGTTGTGAAACAACAAGGCCAAGTTAAAGAAATACGTATGGTGAAAATTATAGAAGAGCCTAAAGTGATTGAAAAAGCATTAGAGCAATCAACTAGAGCTATTAAACAACGTCTACTACTAGAATGGATGGGTAAGCATTTAGGGGAAGTTTTGTCACCACAACAAATTTGTGAGGAAGCAGGAATTTCTTCATCGGTTTTAGAAGGTGTTATTGACAAAGGTGCTGCACAATTTATTCAAGAGGAAGTGTATCGTGATCCATTTACAAAGGAAGTTGCACGTACGCATGCTTTACAATTAACTGATGAGCAGCAGGTTGCTCTACAAGCCATTATTGCAACGATGGAGCAGCAACAAGCGCAAACATTTTTGTTGCATGGTGTAACAGGGAGCGGTAAGACAGAGGTTTATTTACAAGCTATACAAAAGGTACTTGACGAAGGCAAAGAAGCTATTATGCTCGTACCTGAAATCTCTTTAACCCCTCAAATGACAGAGCGTTTCCGCAGTCGTTTTGGCGAGATGGTTGCGGTTATGCATAGCGGATTGTCTGTTGGCGAAAAGTATGATGAATGGCGCAAAATCCAGCAAGGGAAAGTGAGCGTAGTAGTTGGTGCTCGTTCAGCTATTTTTGCACCCTTTACGAATATTGGACTCATAATTTTGGATGAAGAGCATGAATCGACTTATAAACAAGAAGACTCACCACGTTACCATGCAAGAGATGTGGCCATTTGGCGTAGTGAGTATTATAATTGTCCTGTTATTTTGGGCAGTGCTACACCAGGATTAGAATCATTTGCAAGAGCTAAAAAAGGTGTTTATACGCTACTTTCATTAAAGCTGAGAGCATTACATCAATCTTTACCAACCGTTTTTATTGCAGACATGCGTGAAGAGCTTCGACAAGGAAATCGATCCATGTTTTCGCAATCACTTATTGAAGCCATCCGTTTAAGATTAGAGAAAAAAGAGCAAATGGTGTTATTTTTAAATCGGCGTGGCTACTCGTCTTTTGTGCTATGTCGGGATTGTGGGACAGTTGTACAATGTCCCAATTGTGACATCTCTTTAACCTATCATCGCACAACAGAAAAATTGAAATGCCATTATTGCGGTTATGAGGAACATGTTCCTCAAATCTGTCCGCAATGTCAAAGTGATCATATTCGTTATTTTGGTACAGGTACACAAAAAGTAGAGGAAGAATTATTTAAGCTGTTTCCAGAAGCAAGAGTATTGCGTATGGATGTTGATACAACGAAGCATAAAGGGGCACATGAAGAAATTTTAGGGGTTTTTGGAGAGGGACAAGCAGATATTTTACTTGGTACTCAAATGATTGCGAAAGGGCTTGATTTTCCGAATATTACACTTGTAGGTGTACTCAGCGCCGATACCTCCTTACATTTACCAGATTACCGTGCAGCAGAACGTACATTCCAGCTATTAACACAGGTAAGTGGGAGAGCAGGGCGACATGATAAACCTGGAGAGGTAATTATTCAGACCTATACACCTGAGCATTACGCAATCGAATTAGCTAAAACGCAGGATTATGAACCATTTTATGAACGAGAGATGTTTCTACGGCGTCGTTCTAGCTATCCTCCCTATTATTATGTGGCTCTCGTTCAAATTTCTCATGAAGATGTGATGATGGCTGCGGAATACGCTGGTCGTATGGCAGATTGGTTACGTGGAAATTTATCGAATCAAGTAGCCATTATTGGCCCGACGACTGCAAGTATTGCTCGACTCCAAAATAGATATCGTTATCAATGTTTGATAAAATATAAAATTGAACCAAATCTAATTCCGGTTTTACAGCGTTTGCTTGCTATGTATCGAGCAGATTGGATCAAACAAGGAATATTAATGACGGTAGATTTAGATCCGTCTACCATATAAGATGAGAGCCGTTTTACTAAAAGGGCATATATCAATTAAATAAATAAACGGTATAGCTCTAGCTTAAAGCAGAAATGAGGATATAATAATGGCAATAAAAAAAGTAGTCGAACATCCAGCGCAAGTACTTTCAACACCGTGTTCAGAAGTGACAGAAATTAATGATGAAATTATTACATTACTGGATGATTTGTATGACACAATGGTGGAATATGATGGTGTTGGGATTGCCGCACCTCAAATTAATATAGGTTTACGAGTAGCGATTGTAGAGCTAGGTGAGGAACGCGATATTTTAGAAATGATAAATCCAACTGTTATTGAAACAGATGGAGCTGAAATAGATATTGAAGGTTGCTTGAGTTTCCCAGAATTATATGGTGAGGTAGAACGCCCTAACTATGTGAAAATTGAAGCATGCGATCGTGAAGGACGTGTCTATGAATTAGAAGCTGGAGGCTTTGATGCTCGTGCAATCTTACATGAGATTGATCATTTAGATGGCGTGCTATTTAATTCAAAAATAAAACGTATTGTAACACAAGAAGAACTTGAAGAAATGTACGCTGAAGAGGAGGAATAAAATGACTTCTATTATTTTTATGGGGACACCTGATTTCTCCGCACCCATTTTGCGTATGCTACATGATGAAGGATACAATATTAAAGCAGTCGTTACGCAACCAGATCGACCAGTGGGGCGTAAACGTGTTTTGACACCACCACCTGTAAAGGCAGCAGCTTTGGAGCTAGGCTTACCTATTATACAACCAGAAAAACTACGTGGCTCTGAGGAACTACAACAGATTCTTGCCCTACAGCCAGATTTAGTCATTACAGCTGCATTTGGACAAATTTTGCCGAAAGAACTATTAGATGCTCCTGCACTTGGCTGTATTAATGTCCATGCTTCCTTATTACCAAAATATCGTGGAGGCGCTCCTATTCACCAAGCTATTATGGATGGGGAAAAAGAAACGGGCGTAACAATTATGTATATGGCAGAAAAGCTTGATGCAGGTGATATTATTTCTCAAAAAGCTATACCCATTGCACAAGAGGATCATACTGGTGGCCTTTTTGATAAGTTAAGTATTGTTGGCCGAGAATTATTAAGGGATACACTTCCATCAATTATTAATGGTACAAATAGCCGTACAGTGCAAGATGAAGCACAAGTTACCTTTGCCAGCAATATTTCGAGAGACCAAGAACATATTGATTGGACAAAGGATGCCACAACTCTTTACAATCAAGTACGCGGGCTTCATCCATGGCCAGTAGCTTATACTACTTTTGAAGATGGTAATTTTAAAGTTTGGTGGGCGACTATTGGCAATAGCAAGCATGAGGCTAATCCAGGTACTGTTGTTACGATTGCCAAAGACCATTTTGAAGTAGCGGCAGGCAATGGGACAACACTAGCATTATACGATATACAACCTGCAGGTAAAAAGCGCATGACGGCTGAGGAATATTTACGTGGTACAGGTTCTAAATTACAGATTGGGGACCAATTTAAATGAGTAAAAAAAGTGTAGTTATTTGGGATGGAAATGTGCGAGACGCCGCATTATCTATTCTGTTAGCAGTTGATAAAAATCAAGCCTATAGCAATTTACTGCTAAATGAAACCATTAAACGACATAAAATAGAGGCGAAGGATCGCGCTTTATTAACAGAATTAACATATGGTACATTGCAACATAAAATGACACTTGATTATTATTTAGAGCCTTTTATCCGTGGTTCTATAGATCATTGGGTTCGATGGTTATTGCGAATATCTTTATATCAAATGCATTATTTAACGCGTATTCCAGCGCATGCTGCTGTTAATGAGGCGGTAGAAATTGCGAAGCGCCGAGGGCATCGTGGTATTGCTTCGACGGTCAATGGTATTTTAAGATCTGTGCTACGTCAAGGTGTTCCTTCTACAAATGACATAGAAAATCCGATAGAGCGTCTTGCTATTGAAACAAGTCATCCAATATGGCTAGTACAACGTTTTGTTGATAACTACGGTCTAGAAGTAGCTACAGGAATGTTACATGAAAATAATGTACCACCTATGCAAACTGTCCGTGTGAATACAACAAAAGTAACTGTTAAGCAAGCGATGGCAGAACTTGAGGCAGAAGGTTTAACAGCAAAACAAAGCGACGTTATGCCAGAATGCTTACACATAACAAATGGTCAGCCTGCCCGTACCAATGCATTTAAAGAGGGGCTTTTTACCATACAAGATGAGAGTTCGATGATACCAGCCAAAGTACTAAATCCATCCCCAGGTATGCGTGTTTTTGATATGTGTGCCGCACCAGGAGGAAAAACAACGCATTTAGCTGAAATCATGAAAAATGAAGGCTCTATTTTAGCAACAGACCTTCATCCACATAAATTAGATTTAATCGACCATAATACAGAACGTCTAGGGCTTGATATTATTGAAACTGCCCCGATTGACGGACGTAAAGCACCAGATTTTTTACAAGCAGAGTCATATGATGCAATTTTAGTGGATGCACCTTGTAGTGGACTGGGGGTTATGCGACGTAAGCCAGATATTAAATATACGAAGCGAGAAGAAGATTTAAAAAATCTTCAAACAATCCAACTAGCATTACTGGATGCAGCTACAAAAGTATTGAAAATTGAGGGTAAGCTTGTGTACAGTACATGTACAGTCGATAAACAAGAAAATGAAGGTACAGTAAAAGCCTTTTTAACAGCGCATCCAGAAATGGAAGCAATACAACTAGAATCTTTACCGACAAAATTAGCGGAAAAGCAAGCCAATGGCATGCTTCAAGTCTTTCCACAAGACTTTGGCAGTGACGGTTTCTTCGTTGCCGCCTTTCGTAAAAAAGGAGAATCCAACTAATGGTGGATCAAGAGAAATTTAATGAACGTATCAACGATTTAGTTGATGAAGCAGAAGAAAAACCAGTTCGACGGGCGAAAAAAGAAAAACCAGATTTAAAAGAATCCATTTATTCATTCCAGCCACATCAATTAGAAGATTGGCTAAAGGAAAATGGAGAAAAGCCTTTCCGTGCAGCTCAGATTTTTGACTGGTTATATAATAAAAGAGTTAAAACGTTTGAAGAGATGTCAAACCTTGCAAAGGGATTACGGGACAAGCTGTCTGCAAATTTTGCATTATCGACATTATCAACCATTATCAAGCAAGAGTCTAAAGATGGTACTATTAAATTTTTATTTCAATTGCAAGATGGTTACTCTATAGAAACAGTACTAATGCGCCATGAATACGGCAACTCTGTTTGTGTAACAACACAGGTAGGATGCCGTATTGGATGTACATTTTGTGCCTCAACTTTGGGTGGTTTGAAGCGACATTTATTGGCTGGAGAAATTGTGGAGCAAGTTGTAAAAGTACAGCAAACTTTAGATGAAGTGGGCGAGCGAGTATCTCATATTGTTATTATGGGAATTGGAGAGCCTTTCGATAATTATGATGCAATGATGAACTTCTTAAAAGTGATCAATCATGAAAAAGGGTTAAATATTGGTGCTCGACACATCACTGTATCAACATCAGGTATTGTGCCTAAAATTTACCAATTTGCTGATGAACAATTACAAATTAACTTTGCGGTGTCTCTTCATGCACCAAATCAAGAGGCTCGTCAAAAGCTTATGCCAATTGCTCGTGCTTATAAATTAGATGAATTAATGGAAGCCGTTCGTTACTATACTAAAAAAACTGGCAGACGTGTGAGTTTTGAGTATGGTTTAATGTCTGGTGAAAATGATTCTGTAGAAATTGCAGAGGAGCTATCTGCTTTAATAAAAGGAATTAAATGTCACGTAAATTTAATTCCTGTAAACTACGTACCAGAACGTGATTATGTTCGTACGTCTCGTAGCCAAATTTTTGCGTTTGAAAAAACGTTAAAGAAAAATGGTATAAACGTAACGATCCGCCGGGAACAAGGTTCTGACATTGCAGCTGCGTGTGGTCAATTACGTGCGCAAGAGAGATCTGAAGAAACGAGGTGACCAGTGTTGGAATACACAGTCGAAAGTGATATTGGTTTAAAACGATCAATTAATGAAGACCGTGCTGCGTTTTTTAAACGTCCTGATGGGCTTGCACTAGCACTTGTAGCGGACGGCATGGGTGGTCATAATGCTGGAGATGTAGCAAGTGATATGGCAATAAAGCAGATGGAAACCTTTTTTTTACAGGCAGACACACATCATTTTGTATCAACAACATCAAAGAAAGAATGGTTATTGCAAACAGTAAAACAATTAAATAAAAATATATATGACTATTCTTTATCACATGAAGACTGTAAAGGAATGGGCACGACGTTTATTGCGGTGTTAATAGAAGAGCATCATTGCTTCATTGCACATGTTGGGGATAGTCGCGTGTATTATTTCTTTGAAGATGGTGCACAACAAATAACAAGAGATCATTCATATGTTAATGTACTGGTTGAAAACGGTGAAATTAGTGAAGAGGAAGCTTTGACGCATCCAAAGAAAAATTTCATCTTAAAAGCTATGGGTACAGAGGAAACAATAGAACCAGATTTTTATGAAGTAGAGTTGGCACCAAAATCGTATTTACTCATTTGTTCAGATGGATTAAGCAATAAATTAACTGTCTATGAAATGGCTTCGATTATTACGTATCCAGATTCTATAGATGAAAAAGGACGTAAACTAGTAGAATTAGCAAATGCAAGCGGGGGAGAAGATAATATCTCCCTCGTGCTACTAACAAAAAAGGATGAGGAGGTGTAAGAATGCTTGTAGGTAAAAGAATTAGTGACCGTTATAAAATTATAGAACTCATTGGTGGCGGTGGTATGTCCAATGTTTATTTAGCTCATGATATGATATTAAATCGAGATGTAGCCATAAAAATATTACGCTATGATTTTTCCAATGAGGATGAATTACATCGACGTTTTCAACGTGAGGCACTGTCTGCCACAAGTCTTACACATCCAAATATTGTTAGTGTTTATGATGTAGGTGACGATGGAGATCTACATTATATTGTGATGGAATTTGTTCAAGGAAAAACTTTAAAGCAGTACATACAAGAATTTGCACCAATTTCTCCTGCTAGAAGTGTGCATATTATGAAGCAATTAACTTCTGCTATTGCTAATGCCCATGAAAACCATATTATTCACCGTGATATTAAACCACAAAATATTTTAATGGATGCAGAGGGTAATGTAAAAATAACAGATTTTGGAATTGCTATGACGTTAAGCGCTACATCATTTACCCAAACGAATTCTGTGCTGGGGACAGTGCATTATTTATCACCAGAGCAAGCTCGAGGCGGTACAGCTACGAATCAATCTGACATTTATGCACTGGGTATTGTTTTGTACGAATTATTGACAGGTGAATTACCATTTTCCGGTGAGTCGGCTGTTTCTATTGCACTTAAGCATTTACAAGCAGAAACGCCTTCTGTTCGTGCTTTTGATGGAACCATCCCACAAAGCTTGGAAAATGTGGTGCTCAAAGCTACTGCCAAAGACGCATCCCATCGCTACAATACAGTAGAAGAAATGTATGATGATTTGGAAACTGTATTATCATCATCTCGAATAAATGAACCAAAATTTGTCATACCTGTGGACAATGATGTAACAAAGGCCATTCCAATCATTAAAGAGGAAGTTCTAAAGAAAGATGAAGATTTAACCAAAACAAGAGTTATTGAACCGATTCTGGAGTTTAAATCACCATCTCAGGCACAGCCTAAAAAAGCTGTAGAAAAACCTGTTCCTGTTAAAGCAAAGAAGAAAAAATGGCCAAAGTATGTGGCTGGTTTATTCATTGCAGTAATTATCATCTTCCTATTCTTTTTATTCGCAAAAGATTTATTTAGCCCGAAAAACGTGGCTATACCTGATGTGACAAATTTAACAGTAGTGGACGCTATAAGGAAATTAGAAGCAGAGGGATTTGTTGTTGGTGAGGAGCCCCAGGAGCGAAATCATGAAGACATTGAAAAGGGTAAGGTCATTGAAACGGATCCAGCAAAAAATTCGATGCGAGCAAAAGGCTCTGAGATCGATTTAATTGTTAGCTTGGGTGTAGAGATGACGACCGTTGATAATTATGTAGGACAGAATTATAGTCAGGTCGAAACTTTAATAAAAGGCAAGTATAAAGAAGTAAACATAGAGGAAGTTCCTTCTCGTGAACCTGAAGGCAGAATTATTGAGCAAAGTATTCCTGCAAATACGGAAGTAGTAGCGAAAGAAGAAACGATTACCTTTAAAGTAAGTCAAGGAGTAAGAATGGTAAGGGTTGAAAATGTTGCAAATTATACAGAAGCAGATATGGATGCTTATGTGAAAAGAGTGGGTCTGGGGTGGCGTGAATCACGTGCAGACTATCATGAGTCGATCCCAGCTGGCAGTGTGATCTCGCAATTGACAAAGGCAGGTACTATGGTGGAGGAAGGTTCTGTTATATCGGTTGTCATCAGTAAGGGTCCTGCTAAAAAGCCAGATAAACCAATACTCAAACCTGTAGTCATTGAGTATAAACCTACTGAAGAGGGTGTACCTCAAAAAATTCGCATTGAAATTCAAGATAAAAATCATACATTTTCTGATCCAGTTGATGATTTTGAAATTTTAAATGATACACCTTACAATATACAACTTGTTATTGAAGAAGGCAAAGAGGCGAGTTATAGAATTATACGTGACTCAGAAATAATTTTAGAAGGAAAGGTTAATTATAATGATTTCGATTAAGGAGGAATTGGATGGCGCAAGGCCAAATAAGAAAAGCATTAAGCGGTTATTATTATGTTTATGATGGTCATCAACTTATTCAATGTCGAGGACGTGGGGTCTTTCGTAATCGTGGAGAATCCCCACTTGTCGGTGATATTGTAGAATATACAATGGAAATAGAAGGTTCGGATGGCACCATTCAGAAGATTTTAGAACGTCAAAATGAATTGGTTCGCCCGCCAATTGCTAATATTGATCAAGGTATTTTGGTATTTTCTGTAAAAGAACCTAATTTCAATACCATTTTACTCGATCGCTTTTTAGTTGTTTTAGAATCCTTCCATGTACATCCCATTATTTGTCTAACAAAGATGGATTTACTAGAAAATGATGAACGTGATGAATTACAAAGTTATATAGCGGATTATCAAAATATGGGTTATACGGTTCTTCAAACTTATAAAGATGAAGAAGAATTAGTGGAACGACTGCAGCCTATTTTAAAAGAGAAAACAACTGTTTTGGCGGGCCAATCTGGTGTGGGGAAATCAACCTTGCTAAATACACTGATTCCTGATTTAAACTTAAAAACAGGGATTATTTCGCAAAGTTTGGGTCGCGGAAAACATACGACGCGTCACGTAGAACTTATTGAGGTCTGTGATGGTTTGTTGGCAGATACTCCTGGATTTAGTTCTTTTGATTTTGATGAAATCGATAAAGAGGAATTAGGCGCTTGTTTTCCTGAAATGATTAGAGTAGCGGATGATTGTAAATTCAGAGGCTGTTTACACTTGAAAGAGCCAAAATGTGCAGTCAAGGCAGCGGTAGAAACAGGTGAAATTCGTGACTATCGCTACAAGCATTATGAACAATTTATGCAAGAAATTATGGATCGAAAGCCGAGGTATTAATAATGATACAAATAGCCCCATCAATTTTAGCAGCGAATTTTGCAAAATTAGGTGAAGAAGTTAAAGAGGTAGAACAAGCTGGTGCACAACTAATTCATATTGATGTCATGGATGGTCATTTTGTGCCGAATATTTCATTTGGTTCGATTGTATTAGATGCTATTCGTCCATTAACAGATTTACCGTTAGATGTGCATTTAATGATTGAAAATCCAGATCAATACATTGAACAGTTTGCACAAGCTGGAGCAGACTATATTACGGTTCATGTTGAAGCATGCCGTCACTTACATCGAACAATTCAATTAATCCGTTCGTATGGTGTAAAAGCGGGCGTCGTATTAAATCCACACACACCTATAGAGTCTATTCAAAATGTCTTAGAAGATATCGATATGGTATTACTAATGACTGTCAATCCAGGCTTCGGTGGACAAAAGTTCATTCATTCTGTTGTGCCTAAAATCGAGGCATTATCTACACTGATTAAAGAGCGTGGTTTGGATATCGCCATTGAAATAGATGGAGGTATTACAGCAGAAACGATTGTTCCATGTGCACAGGCAGGGGCGACGATCTTTGTAGCGGGTTCAGCCATTTATAGTAAAGAGGATCGAACAGCGGCACTTCAAGAAATTTTAGCAGCTGGTGAGGCTGCGATTAAAGGATGACAACGGTCGTTGTTTGTGCAGGTGGTCCAAAACAAGAACTTTGTTCGTTCTCATCGTTTCAACAACAACAGGATATTGTGTTTATTGGTGCAGATCGTGGGGCTTTATATTTAATAGAGCATGGGATTACCCCACATGCCATTGTGGGCGATTTTGATTCTTTAACAGAAGAGGAATATCAGCTGGTGATGGCACAGACAAATGATCAGCAACGTTTTCAGGAAGAGAAAAATGAAACAGATACGGATTTAGCATTGCTCAAAGCATTTACTTATGCACCACAAGAAATTATCTTGACAGGTGTTACGGGAGGGCGCTTAGATCATTATGAAGCAGCCGTTCGTTCCATTTACCGATTACAGAAAGAGCACCCACACATTGCGTTGAAGATTATCAATCAAACAAATATGTTGCAATTTTTACTACCAGGTACACATGCTATTTATGCAGATAATCGATACCGATACTTGTCCTTCTTTGCTCATGAAGAGCCCATTAAAGATGTGACATTGAGGCAAGTAAAATATGAAACAACGAAAGAAGAAATTTCTTTAGGAACATCTCGATTTACAAGTAATGAAATAATAGGAACTTCAGGGTCTATATCTTTCTCAAGAGGCATATGTTTAATGATAAGAAGCATAGATTAGCGTAAGGGGGAGAGAGTCCTGAAAGTATATACGTTCCAATTGCCGAAATTTGTTAGTAGTATCACGCGCACGTGTATTAACCTATTTAAAAAAGATAAGAAAGTAAAAAAATCCGACTAAAGGTAGTCGGATTTTTTCATTCTTTGTTTTATATCCAAAGAAAAAAATCGATTTGCGCTCAATGCGAAATCGATTTTTTAGAAGCAGCGATTAAACGCGCTCGATTTTACCTGATTTTAATGCACGAGCAGAAACCCATACACGTTTTGGTTTACCGTCAACTAAGATACGAACTTTTTGAAGGTTAGCACCCCAAGTACGTTTACTAGCGTTCATAGCGTGGGAACGGTTGTTACCAGTACGAGCTTTACGTCCAGTGATTACACATTGTTTTGGCATGTTGTATTCCCTCCTTACTGTTGTAGCTGAAAGATTATTATTTCAGTTCGGTATTTCACATACCATAATAATTTAACATACGATGGCGTTCAGTGCAATAGTTTTCACATAACCTTTCAAGAAAAAAACCTTTACAGGCAAAATCGGTGAACAAAACTAGAGTGAGTTTCTTTAAGTTAATCAACCCTTCTAATTTTTTCCTCGGTAACCAAGTTTAGTTGATACACGTTTACCGGTATCAACTAAACGTTCAATAAGTGTTTGAATATGATCTTGAGAGATATTAAAGTTGACGAAGCCGATGCTTACTGCACCGATTACTTCGCCAAAACCATCCAAGACGGAAACTGCTATGGAGGAGGTACCGGCAGTTCGTTCTCCATGACTAATCGCATAACCTTGTTGTCGAATTTGACGAAGCTGTTCCTCCAATTCAGACATCTCATCTTTAGTTACTAGTTGTTCTAATATTTCCTTAGATTGAGGGGCAGACATAGAGGCGAGAATAGCTTTATTGGCTGCACCGATATGTAGAGGTATACGAATACCCAGTTGGTCATAAATACGAATCGGATTGGCAGCGCTGTCTATTCTTTCTATTATAATTGTGTCCAAACCTGCTGGCTTACTTAAATAGACACTTTCCTCAACATCTCTTGCTAATCGCTCTAACTCAGGTCGGATTTTACTAATATAATCCATCGTATCATATACTTGCAAACCGAGTTCCATCCATATTGTCCCCAGTCGATAGTGTTTGGTTTGCTCATCTTGCTCAATCATTCCTTGTTTAATCATCGCCTTTAAAATTCTATGTAAAGTACTTAGTGGTAAATCACATTTTGTTGAAAGCTCTGAAATGGACAAGCTACTGTCATTTGCTTCAGAAGCTAAAACCTTCGCAATAGTCATAGCCCGCTCTAATAATTGCATTTGTCCCACCTCCCATTATCCTATTTTATTTTTATTCTCCATCTACGTCTAGTTCCAATATTACCGAGCCTATAAGGATCTATGCAAAGCCATAACTTCATTAAACAGATGATTTTGTCCCAATAAGAGAGTGGCTAATATAGAAGATTCGCATCTTGAAAAATCGGGACAAATGTTAACAGGGCGTAATTGAAGATGTTTAACAAAGAAATTAAAAATAAAAAGTTTTCTAAATATATTGACAGTATAACATAAAACGCATATATTTTTCATATAAACTTTCCTCTAAACGGAAACGTTTTCCACTACACGGAAAAGGGGTGAAGGGAATGCATTATTGTTCATCAATGTATGCACCTTTAAAACACGTAATAGTAAAACATCCAAAAGATGCTTTCCAAAGCCAGAATCATCTTAGTGATGAATGGAAAACTTTTAATTACTTATCTGAACCCAACTTTGAAGAAGCATTAAATGAATATGCAGAATTTGTTGAGATTCTTGAAAAGTATGTTGACACGATTGATTATTTACCAATGTCAGATGAGGTGGGATTAGACTCACTTTATGCACATGATCCAGTGAAATTTACGCCGAATGGTGCCATTTTATTGAAGTCTGGTAAAAAATTAAGACAGCCAGAAGCATCCGTATACAAAGCATTTTTACAGGACAAGGGTATTTCCTTAATCGGAGAACTCACTGGAGATGCCGTAGCAGATGGAGGAGATATTGTTTGGTTGGACGATCGAACTCTTGCTGTAGGTAGGGGCTATCGAACAAACGATGAAGCCATTCGTCAGCTAAAAGAAATGACAGCTGAAATGGTAGATGAGTTTATTGTTGTACAGCTACCACATGATTTAGGTGAAGCTGAATGCTTACATCTAATGTCTTTCATTAGTATCGTGGATAAAGATTTAGCGGTTGTACATTCCCGTTTAATGCCAGTATTTTTCCGCCAACTTCTAATTGAAAAGGGCATTCAGTTATTGGAAGTACCCAAGGATGAATACGATACACTTGGCTGTAATGTGTTAGCGCTTGCACCAAGGGTTTGCGTTATTCCTGAAGGAAACACGACCACAAAGCAACAGCTAATTGATGCTGGAGCAACGGTATTTGAATATAAAGGTGATCAAATTTCTGTAAAAGGAACAGGTGGGCCTACATGCCTGACTTGTCCAGTAGTAAGAGCATAAAAGGAGAGAGAAGAATATGTTTAAAAATGTTATTGTTAAAAATCCAGGAACTAGTTTCGTAAACGGTTTAACCACTAGTGATTTAGGAAAACCTATATTAGAAAAATTATTTGAACAGCATGAAAAGTATGTAGAGGCTTTAAAGAAATGTGGAGTTGAGGTGACACAATTACCAGCGAATGAAGCATTCCCTGATTCAACATTTGTAGAGGATACGGCTGTTTTATCATCAGAATTTGCAATCATTTCAAATCCTGGAGCTGCTGCTCGTAACCGTGAAATTGAAGATATCGAACCTGCTGTAAAGCAATTTTACGATAAAATTTATTATATTAAAGGATCTGGAACGCTTGATGGAGGAGATGTATTACAGGCAGAGAAGAAATTTTATGTAGGAATTTCAGACCGTACAAATGAAGAAGGAGCCCAACAATTTAAAGAAATCGTTGAACAAGAGGGGTATGAGGCAACTATTATCCCATTAAAAGAATTCTTCCATTTAAAAACTGGTATTGCATATGTAGGAGATAATCGTATGGTGCTAGCTGGTGAGTTCGTGGATCATCCGGCATTTGAATCCTATGAAAAAATCATTATTCCAAAAGAAAATGAATACTCAGCTAACTGTATTCAAGTAAATGATTATATTATTATTCCAGCAGGATACCCAGAAACAAATCGTAAGTTACTCGACCTAGGCTATCAAACGATTGAACTTGAGATGTCTGAATTCAGAAAACATGATGGTGGCTTAAGCTGCTTATCACTACGCTTTTAGTAAGACTACCGTAACCCAATCAATTTAAAAGAGATAAATTGATTGGGTGCTTTCGTTCTATAAATATCAGAATATTTAGTATTTTTACAATATATGGGAAGTAGGGATGGATGTTGGATAAAGGGGATCAACTTCACAATCAACAATTAAACCGTTCAATGAAAAGTCGTCACTTATTAATGCTTTCTCTTGGCGGGGTTATCGGAACAGGATTATTTTTAAATGTTGGCTTTACCATCAATCAAGCTGGTCCAGGTGGTGCGCTTATTGGTTACCTATTTGGTGGCTTAATTTTGTTTATGGTCATGAATTGTCTAGGAGAATTAGCTGTTTACATGCCTGTTACAGGTTCCTTTCAAACATATGCAACACGTTACATTAGCCCTTCAGCCGGATTTTCATTAGGCTGGATGTACTTTGTCGGATCAGCAGCAACTGCAGGTGTTGAATTTACAGCTGCCGGAATCTTAATGCAACATTGGTTTCCAGACGTACCCATTTGGATATGGTGTGCTGTATTTATGGTTCTTTTATTTGTCTTAAATGCTTTAACAACAAAGGGATTTGCTGAAGCAGAATTTTGGTTTGCCAGCATCAAAGTAATTGCAGTAATTGCCTTTATCATCATAGGTGGGGCGGCTATCTTTGGTTTGATTCCGTTAGCAGATCGTCCAACACCTCATATGACAAATTTAGCACCGTCTGGCTTATTCCCAGCAGGTATTTCCATTATTTTTGTCACAATGATGAATGTTATTTTCTCTTATCAGGGATCAGAACTTGTAGGTATTGCAGCTGGTGAAACCGAGAATCCTGAAAAAAATATCCCAAGAGCTATTCGGACAATTCTTTTTAGAATTATCGTTTTTTATATTGCTTCTATTATCGTATTATCAGCCATTTTCCCATCGTCAGAGCTTGGACTAATGGAGAGTCCATTTGTGACGTTGATGAATATAGCGGGTGTACCATATGCGGCAGGCATTATGAATTTTGTTATTTTAACGGCGATATTATCAGTTGGTAATTCATGTCTGTATGCGTCAACTCGTTTATTATTCTCTATGTCACAGGAGGGAATGGCGCCAAAATTATTTGGGCGTCTTACTAAAAATAAAGTTCCTCTAAATGCGCTTATCTTTACGATGGTTTTCTCTCTCTTATCATTATTAACAAGTGTGATGGAAGCAGATGCGGTATTTGTTTTATTAATGTCAGTGGCAGGAATATCCGTCACTATTTCATGGATGGGTATATGTGCTTCTCAATTAATGTTCCGCTATCGTTATATAAAGTCTGGTGGAAATTTGGCTGATCTAAAGTTTAAAACACCGCTATTTCCATTAATTCCGATATTTTGCATTGTCTTTTGTTTATTGATTTTGATTTTTTTAGCATTTGATCCAACACAAAGGATTGGCCTATTGTATGGCATTGGCTTCTTTATTGCCTGTATGATTTTTTATCAATTGAAATTAAAAAAAGCGCCTACTGCTACTACAGATAATAAAAGTGAAGAGTCATTAGATATTCGTTAAAAACCTCTAACGAATAAGATTTAAAGGAGAATTTTTATGAATAATTACATGTGGAATACACCAGAAAAACTACGAGCACTACTATGTGAAATTGTCAGCTGGGACAGTAGAACATTGACCGAGGGGGAAAATGAATTTTCCTATAAATTGAAAAATAAATTGTTAGCGCTTCCATATTTTGATAAACGTCCAGAGCTCATTGAATTGCATGATGCAGGTCTTGGAAGAAACGCTGTTACGGCATTATATAAACATCCTACAGCAACAGAAACGGTAGTGTTAATTAGTCATTTTGATACGGTGCATACCGAAGAGTACGGGGAATTAGAACCACTAGCTGTTTTTCCTGAGGAATTGACAAAAAAGCTAATGGAACCTAAATACAAAAAGGATTTACCAGATGCAGCTAGAAGTGATTTGGAATCAGGCAATTATTTGTTTGGTCGTGGCACAATGGATATGAAAATGGGACTGGCTTTACACATGCAGCTAATTGAAAAGGCAAGCTTTGAGCAATGGCCAATTAATCTGATTTTAACTGCGGTCCCAGATGAAGAAGTAAATTCAGCGGGGATGAGGGCTGCTGTTGTTGAGCTTGTGAGAATTCGTGAACAACATGATTTAACTTATCAATTATTTTTAAATAGTGAACCGTCCTTTTCGCAAGGGCCATCTGATACCAATGAATATATTTATTCAGGCACAATTGGTAAAATAATGCCTGCTGCGCTGTTTTATGGTAAAGAAACACATGTCGGCGAACCTTTAAAGGGAATGACAGCCAATTTCATTGCTTCTTACATGACACAGCATATGGAGTGGAATCCTCTTTTCCGTGAAACAGACTTGGGAGAAAGCACGCCACTACCTGTATCTTTACAGCTGAAAGATTTAAAAATGGAATATTCTACACAAACACCATATCGTGCTGCTGCTCTTTATAATGTATTTTTATTAAAACGTACTGCTGCAGAAGTAATGGATATATTCGAACAAGTCGCATTACAAGCAATGACTGCTTGTAACGAACAGTATTTGCAAATATGTACACGAGAAAAAGTACAAGGTGTGGGGAAAGTAAGCGTATTACGATACGATGCACTTTTGGAACACGCCATCCAAAAGTTGGGTGTTGAAGAAGTCAATTCCATCAAACATCAAGTACTTCAGCATAGCACTTGGGATGACCGTGAAAAGTCAATACGCATCGTTGATCAACTCATGATACGTTGTCAGGAATTAGCACCTGCAACTGTTTTGTTATATGCACCACCTTATTACCCTGCAATAAATTCGTCCAGTCATCCACTTGTAATAAAATCGATTGAATTGATGAAGAAAACGGCACAAACATTTGATGTTGAAGTGGAGCAAATACACTATTTTAATGGAATTTGTGATTTAAGTTATGTTAACTATACAGATGAATCAGATGAGTGGTTAGCTTTCGAACGCAACACGCCTGTATGGGGCGATACGTATAGTATTCCATTTAAAGAAATGACCGCATTACAAGGTCCTGTCTTAAATGTAGGACCATTTGGAAAGGATGCGCATCAAAAAACAGAAAGATTACATGTAGATAGTGCTTTTAAAGAAATGCCCGTTATGATTGACACGCTTATAAAAAGTCTAATTTAATTAGATAAATGTTTTCATCTCAAATTGAATACAATATAAAGTTGATACTTTCATAGTATCAACTTTTTTTATTCCAGTGACTGACTTGTAATTTTCATTATTTAGACGATAAATATAGGAAAATATAAATATCTGAAAGAGACGCTAGGAGCGATCATTATGGAAAATCAAGAAAAGATAGCTCTTTCTATTCGCAAAGAAATGGTTCGTCTAAATTTAAAAGGGATGAGGACGGTGGCTTGGACACTAATGTATGTCTCGGCTGTTATTTCCTTTATCCATTTTGGAGAAATTTTTTTTGCAAAAACAGAAAGAGCGATGGTCCCAGCCTATATCACCATCCATACCATCATGTTTTACATTGATGTGGCAGTATTATTATTTGTAAGGGAAAAGCGAATGCATATTACATCTGGTAACATCCAGAAATATGAAAATCTTGTGATTGTTTATATTTACACGATTATGTTATTAATTACTGCAATTTCGGTGATGGATGTTTTCTTTTTTCAACATGCAGCATTATATGAGGTAATTTTGATTATCGTTTGTACGGTTTTTGCATTACCTTTTCGTAAGATGGTTTGGATCCTTTTCCTTTCAGCGCCTGTAATTATTATAAGTGCTTATATGAGCGTCGGAGTATCCAGTGAAAATATTAAAATTATTTTACCCATGTCTCTATTAATTCCTATTGGCGTCATGATTCAATATCAGACCTATAAGGTACAAAAGCAATTCAAGACACAACATATTTTATTGGATGAGGAAATGACTAAAACAAAACAATTATCAGAGTTGTTGGCGGCAAAGAATGATGAGTTATCGAAGCAGGCACTTAAAGACACCTTAACCAATCTACCAAATCGACGTGCCTTCAATAATAAATTGTCTAAACTAGGGCAGCGACTTCCTAAACCTCAGACTTTAACAATAATAATGATAGATATTGATTTCTTTAAAAATTTTAATGATTATTATGGACATTTACAGGGAGACGCGGCAATCGTCAAAGTTGCATCTTTGTTGAAGGAAATAGCAGAGAAATATAATGCATTTGTTGCTCGTTGGGGTGGTGAGGAATTCATCATGGTCAGTCAACATACTCCAAAGTTTGCAGAACCTGTTTGTGAGGAAATATTAGAAGAGGTCCGCAGTTTGAATATGCCACACGCACAATCAGATGTGGCTCAATGTGTAACAGTTAGTATAGGAATGTGTCATGGTAAGATTACTAAGTATGAGCATTTACAAACATGCTGTGAGCTAGCTGACCAAGCGTTATATTTAGCAAAGCAAAATGGTCGTAATAATTTTTATTGTAAAAAGGCTATTTTTGATGAAACAGCAAATGCGTCGTTTTAAAGTCAGAAAACGTTGCTACAAAGCCTTTCTTTACCCCCTTAGGTTGCTTAAATTACAACGAAAGTGGTACAATATAATTTAGTCAAAAAGAGCCAAGGGGGCATTTCTATGTCAATTGAATTAAACAATGAATTCGGCCAAATTGATATTTCAACAGATGTACTTGCACAAATTGCTGGTGGTGCTGCTGTAGAATGCTACGGGATTGTTGGCATGGCATCTAAACATCAAATTCGTGATGGTCTAACTGATATTTTACGTAAAGAAAACTTCGCAAAAGGTGTTGTGATTCGACAACAGGACGACGATTTACATATTGATATGTATATTATTGTTAGTTACGGGACAAAAATTTCGGAAGTTGCTTACCAAGTACAGTCGAAAGTGAAATATACAGTAGATAAAACATTAGGTATGAGCGTAAAATCTGTCAATATCTTTGTACAGGGCGTTCGTGTAGCGAATTAAGAGGAGGAACTAAATCGAATGCAGTCTTTAGACGGTATAAAGTTTGCAGAAATGGTACAAATGGGTGCACATCACCTGTATCAAAATGCAAATTATGTAGATTCATTAAATGTTTTCCCGGTACCAGATGGTGACACAGGGACAAATATGAACTTATCGATGACATCTGGTGCAAAGGAAACGGAACTTTCTGCTGTAGAGCATATTGGTAAAACTGCACAGGCATTATCAAAAGGTTTATTAATGGGGGCACGTGGAAATTCAGGTGTTATCCTATCGCAATTATTCCGTGGTTTTGGGAAATTTATTGAAAAAGAAGCAACAATCGATGCTAAAGGGTTTGCTGGAGCCTTCCAAGCAGGTGTAGACACTGCATATAAAGCTGTTATGAAACCTGTTGAAGGAACTATTTTAACGGTTGCTCGTGAAGCAGCAAAAAAAGGTGTTGAAGTGGCAGAAACTGAAACCGATATCATTGCGGTTATGGAAGCTTTTACTGCAGAGGCAAAGGCTTCGTTAGATCGTACACCTGATTTGTTGTCTGTTTTAAAAGAGGTCGGAGTTGTCGATAGTGGTGGCCAAGGCCTATTGTTTGTATATGAAGGATTTTTAGCTTCGTTAAAAGGCGAGCCTCTCCCAGAGAAAAATAGTGCTACATTAGATGATTTAATCAATGCAGAGCATCATAGAGCTCAAGATTTCATGAATACTGCAGATATTGAATTTGGCTATTGTACAGAAATAATGGTGCGCTTAGAAGAAGGGAAAGAGCCATTTAATGAGGAGCAATTCCGTCAAGAATTAAACCCTTTAGGAGATTCGTTACTTGTTATTTCTGATGAAGAAATTGCTAAGGTTCATATCCATTCTGAGCAACCAGGTTCTGTATTATCGATCGGACAAAAGTATGGTAGTCTTATAAAAATAAAAGTCGATAATATGCGTGAGCAACACTCAGCTATCGTTGGTGAGGAGCATAAAGCGCCTACAACTACAAAAAAAGTAGAAAAACACCCATATGCCATTGTAACGATTGCCATGGGTGAGGGTGTTGCAGGATTATTACGTTCTATCGGAGCATCCTATGTCATCGAAGGCGGTCAAACAATGAATCCTTCAACAGAAGATATCGTTAAAGCCGTAAAAGAAATTGGTGCAGAAAAAGTTTTAATCTTACCTAATAATAAAAATATAGTGATGGCAGCAGAGCAAGCTGTTGAATTATTAGAAATTGAAGCAGCTGTTGTCCCAACAAAGACAATTCCACAAGGTATGGCAGCGATTTTAGCATTTAATCCAGAAGCGGCTGTCGAGCTAAATAAAAAGACAATGACTGAAGCGTTTGCGAATGTAAAGACTGGCCAAGTAACTTATGCTGTGCGTGATACATCTATTGATGGTGTTGAAATCCATAAGGATGATTTTATGGCGTTAGCAGAAGGGAAAATTGTGCTTTCTACACCAGCTTTAAAAGTTGCAGCTGAAAAAGTGATCGCGGATTTAGTTGATGAGGATACTGAAATTGTCACAGTTATTTATGGAGAGGATACAACTGAACAAGATGCTACAGAGTTAGTAGCATTCATTGAAGAGAACTATCCAGATGCAGAAGTAGAATTATTTAATGGGAAACAAGGGTTATATCCATATATTATTTCGGTAGAATAATTACATGCTACTTTGCTACTCCGTAAAGAAAGCAGTGCACAAAATGTGTACTGCTTTTGTTTATGCTACAAAGAGAATGATGTCTATATTTGATCGGAAACATACGAACTATTAATAGTTGAATGTACGTATCTGGAGGATATAAAAAATTGGAAATATTGGAATATCAACGGTTTTGAGTATGTGTACACAGGGAGTGGACAATGCGTAAGGATTCTCCCTAAGCTATAAATTATAGTAGTGGTAATTTTCTGAAAGCTGACAAATTAAATACTTTACTTTTGTAGTAACTATCAAGCATGATATAAGTAAATATAAATATTATTATAGGAATAGAGTATAGGGGTGTTTGTATGAAGTTTACTTCAGTTTTTGATATTATTGGACCAGTAATGATTGGGCCTTCCTCCTCTCATACGGCAGGAGCAGCACGTATCGGACGTGTTGCAAGGGATTTATTTGGAAGACAACCTAAATGGGCGAAAATCCATTTATATGGTTCGTTCGCAGAAACGTATAGAGGGCATGGGACAGATGTTGCAATTGTAGGAGGCTTATTGAACTACGATACATTTGATGATCGTATTAAAACGGCATTTGAAGATGCAGAAAAAGCAGGATTGGAATATGAATTTATTCCAGAAACAGCTAATACGGAGCATCCAAATACAGCACGACTGGTTATTGGAGACGATGAAGGTGAAATGTCTGTCGTTGGTATTTCTATTGGTGGCGGTAAAATTGAAGTTAGTGAAGTAAATGGCTTTAAATTGCGTTTAACAGGTGGCATGCCAGCGATTCTTGTCGTACATGATGATCGTGCCGGCTGTATTGCGAATGTAGCAAATTGTTTAGCGATGCATGAAGTAAATATTGGACATATGGAAGTATCCCGTATTGAACGTGGTTTAACGGCTTTAATGGTTATTGAAGTCGATCAAAATATTGAGGACAAAGTATTACAGCAAATTTCACTAATTCCATATATTACAAAAGTGTCTAAGATTAATAACTAAGGAGGTGTCCCAGGATGGACGTTTTATTTCATAATGTTCGTGAGCTTGTAGAACGAGCAGAACAGGAAGAGAAATTAATATCAGAAATTATGATTGAACAAGAAATACTGATAACAGGCAGAACACGAGAAGAAATTATTCAACAAATGGATCGAAACCTAACCGTGATGGAAGAAGCGGTTGAACGCGGATTACAAGGTGTACAATCAGTTACAGGTTTAACTGGTGGGGACGCCGTATTACTTCAAAATTACATTGCACAAGGTAAATCACTATCAGGTGATTTATTATTAGATGCAGTAAGTAAAGCGGTTGCAACGAATGAAGTCAATGCAGCAATGGGGACAATTTGCGCAACGCCAACTGCAGGTTCTGCAGGAGTTGTACCAGGAACACTTTTTGCGGTGAAAAATAAACTAAATCCAACTCGTGAGCAAATGATTCGTTATTTATTTACATCAGGTGCATTTGGCTTTGTTGTGGCTAATAATGCGTCAATCTCAGGTGCTGAAGGTGGCTGTCAGGCAGAGGTTGGCTCTGCAGCTGGTATGGCGGCGGCTGCCATTGTTGAGATGGCTGGAGGTACACCGCAACAATGTTCAGAAGCATTTGCAATTACTTTAAAAAATATGCTTGGCCTTGTCTGTGATCCAGTAGCAGGTTTAGTGGAAGTGCCGTGTGTTAAACGTAATGCAATGGGAGCTGCTAACTCTCTTGTAGCCGCGGATATGGCGCTTGCAGGTGTGACAAGCCGAATACCATGCGATGAAGTAATCGGAGCTATGTATCGCATTGGACAATCTATGAGTCCAAATCTTAAAGAGACGGCACGTGGTGGTCTAGCGGCAACTCCAACAGGTAAAGCTATTAGTAAAGCGATTCTCGAAAACGGTGGATTACAAAGTATTAAAGCTATTCAATAAAATTTATAAAACATGCTATCTCATAAGGTAGCATGTTTTTTCTGTTGGTTCAGTTAATTGTATTTTTAGTATAATTAATGGATAGTAGGTACAAATCAATATGATGGATTTCCTTGTGGCAAATAAAAGGAGTTTTTAAATGGATATAGCTAATTTGAAATCTTTAACAGAGCAAGCAATAGAAGATCGTCGTTATCTTCATCAATACCCAGAGCTGTCAGGTCAGGAATATGACACATGTAAATTTATTCGCAAAAGATTAGAACAACTTCAAATAGAAATAGTAGATTTTAATCCTCCAAACGTTGTGGCTAAGATTGAAGGTACGAAAGGTACGAAGACGATCGCCTTACGAGCGGATATAGATGCCTTACCAATAGTGGAAGAAGGGGATAAGCCATATATCTCTCAAAAAACAGGTGTGGCGCATATGTGTGGACATGATGGCCATACAGCCATCTTATTAGCGGTTGCTGAGTGGATTTCGATGAATAGGGAAAAAATAGAACCGAATATCATGCTCATTTTCCAATCAGCCGAGGAAATTACACCAAGTGGCGCGGATTTTTTAATTCAAAACGGCGTTCTAGAAGGTGTCGATGCAATTTTCGGTATACATTTATGGCAAGGCTTAGAAAAAGGGAAAATGGGCTTAACACATGGCCCAATGATGGCTTCCGTCGATGATTTTGAAATAGAAATTCAAGGATCTGGTGGACACGGTTCCATGCCGCATGAAACTATTGATCCCATCTATATTGCAAGCCATGTCATGCAATCCTTTCAAAGTATTATAAGCCGAAATATAAATCCCATTGAGGCGGGCGTTATTACAGTAGGTAATATTCAAGCAGGTACCACTTATAACATCATTCCAGACTCTGCAAAATTAATTGGGACGATTCGTGCGTTGACACCTGAAACAGTCAGTACCATCCAAACGAAGATGGTGAGTTTAACAGAAGGAATTTGTCGTGCCTTCGGTGCACAAGGGAAAATCGACTTTATAATAGGGACACCGCCTCTAATCAACGATTCTGAGCAATCTCGCTTTGTGGAGTCTATCGTTCGTGAAAATTTTGGAGAGAATGTATTTAAGCTCGTAGATCCTGTAATGGGTGGAGAGGATTTTGCTTATTATCTAAAGCATAAACCTGGCGCATTTATTTTTGTTGGAATGGGTGGAGAAAAAAGCCGATATCCACATCATCACCCGAGGTTTGATCTAGATGAAGATGTATTTCCTGATGCGATAAAGCTTTTTATTGAAATTATTATGCATTATAAAGCGTGATGAACATGAACAGGCTCGTGTATAACCCTATCATTCAGTGGTGGGGTTTTTGCTGATGATTGTTTGTTTAGGGCAACGAATTGATTTATGATACATTGGATAGAGAGCTAGGAAAGTTACATAGACAAAAATATTAAGAATCCATGAAGGGAGTTGAAGGATAAGTGACTGATTTATATAGTCCCGTTACCGAGTTAAAAGGTATAGGGAAAGAAACAGCAACACATCTTGAAACACTGGGCATTGACACGATTGCTGATTTATTATGGACGTTTCCACATCGTCACGAAGATTTTCGTTTAAAAGATTTAGCACAAACACCGCACAATGAACGTGTTACTGTTGAGTGTAAAGTAGAACGCGAGCCTACAATCTTATTTTTAGGCCGCAATAAGTCACGTTTACAGGTAACGGTTTTGGCAGGCCGTCACTTAGTGAAAGTGGTATTTTTCAATCAAGGCTATTTAAAACAAAAACTTATACCTGGCTCCATTATTACAGTGACTGGAAAATGGGATCGTGGTAGACAGGTAATCAATGGCACATCGGTCACATTTGGCCCGAAAACAGATCAAGTTGACTTTGAGCCTGTATACAGCCTCAAAGGTTTAATTCCACAAAAAAGATTTCGAAAATATATGCGACAAGTATTGGACGATTTTGGAGCAAATTTGCCAGACGCCATTCCACAACATTTACAGGATTCTTATAAGCTTGTGCGCATACAAGATGGTTTGGAGGGTATCCATTTTCCACAGGATGCACAACATGCCAAACAAGCGAGAAGACGCTTTGCTTATGAAGAGCTATTAAACTTTCAATTGCGTATGCAAGCATTGCGTAAGGTGCGTAAAGAAAGTGAGCAGGGAACAGTCATTCAGTATGATGTGCATCTGCTTCGAGAATTTATCGCTGCATTACCATATGAATTAACAAATGCTCAAAAACGTGTTGTCAATGAAATTTGTAAAGATATGAAGGAGCCACATCGAATGAACCGCTTATTGCAAGGTGATGTTGGTTCAGGGAAAACAGTGGTAGCAGCTATAGGCTTATATGCCGCAGTATCAGCTGGTTATCAAGGGGCATTAATGGCGCCAACAGAAATTTTAGCAGAACAACACTTGGAGAACTTGTTAGAATGGTTCCAACCATTTGGTGTTCGTGTAGCTTTGTTATCTGGTTCAACCAAAGCAAAGGAGCGACGTGTAATATTAGCGGATTTGGCGAATGGGGAGCTTGATATTGTGATTGGTACACATGCCTTAATCCAGCCTGATGTTATTTTTAAAAAGCTGGGTTTTGTCATTACGGATGAGCAACATCGCTTTGGTGTTGAACAACGTCGCATACTGAGAGATAAAGGGGAGAATCCAGATGTGCTCTTTATGACAGCGACACCTATCCCAAGAACACTTGCTATTACAGCATTTGGAGAAATGGATGTGTCGATGATTGATGAAATGCCAGCAGGTCGCAAGTCGATTGAAACGCATTGGATGAAAAAGGAACAATTCGGATCGGTCATGTCAAAGCTGGAAGGGGAGCTAGCAACTGGAAGACAGGCCTATGCCATTTGTCCTCTTATAGAAGAGTCAGATAAACTTGATGTTCAAAATGCAGTTGAAATCTATGAACAACTGGCGACTTATTTTAAAGATCGCTACCATGTTGGCTTAATGCATGGACGCTTATCAGCTGATGAGAAGGATGCTGTGATGCGTGCTTTCAGTGATGGGACCTTACAGGTTTTAGTTTCTACGACGGTGGTTGAAGTAGGGGTGAATGTACCAAATGCGACATTTATGATTGTCTATGATGCTGAACGTTTTGGCTTAGCGCAGTTGCATCAGCTACGAGGACGTGTTGGACGCGGTGAACATCAATCATACTGTATTTTACTGGCTGATCCTAAGTCTGATGAGGGAAAAGAGCGGATGCAGTCTATGACAGAAACAAATGATGGTTTCCGCTTAGCTGAGAAAGATTTAGAGTTGCGAGGACCAGGTGATTTCTTTGGTCGCAAACAAAGTGGTCTACCAGATTTCAAAGTAGCTGATTTAGTACATGATTATCGAATACTTGAGACCGCTCGAAAGGATGCTACAGTGATACTTGAAACAGATGCCTTTTGGCATGATGACGTCTATCAGTACTTGCGTCAAATGTTAGAAGATTCTGGTGTTTTACAAGGGGAGCGCTTCGATTAGAGATATTAGTATAATCGCATAGAGAATGCAGGCACTTGATTTCAAAACAAGTCTTGCATTCTTTTTTTAACCTCTATATACTGATATTAGTACCAAGTGCTAATAACAACTCAAAAGGTGGCGAATGATGTTGAGACGAACAAAAAAAGAACGACAGCGACTACTATCTGAAACGATAGCTGAAAATCCATTCGTCACAGATGAACAGCTAGCAACACAGTTTCAGGTAAGTGTTCAAACAATTCGCTTAGATCGTATGGAGTTATCCATACCAGAATTACGAGAGCGAATTAAAGACGTCGCTTCAAAAAACTACGAAAATGAAGTAAAATCTCTACCGATTGATGAGGTCATCGGAGAAATTGTTGATATTGAATTAGATAATCGAGCACTTTCGATCTTTGATGTGAAAGAAGAGCATGTTTTTCAGCGCAACGGCATCGCACGTGGACATCATTTGTTTGCACAAGCAAACTCATTAGCGGTTGCCGTTATTAATGATGAACTAGCATTGACAGTACATTCCAATATTACGTTTGTGAAACCTGTTCGTGCTGGAAATCGTGTTATTACAAAAGCGATTGTTATCGGACGAGATGATAAAAATCATCGAACAAAAGTCGAGGTAACATCTACTGTTAATGGAGAGACCGTTTTTGTTGGTGAATTTGATATGTACCGCACGAAAGGTAAAGGTGAGTAATAATGAAATTAGCACTTGATGGAATGGGTGGAGACAACGCACCAAAATCAGTAATTGAAGGTGCACTGTTAGCATTAGAGCAAATTCCTAATTTAGAAATTCAATTATATGGGCAACAAGAGAAGCTTGAGCCATTTTTAAAACAGCATGATCGATTAACAATTGTACATTGTGAGGAAGTAGTTGAAGGAACGGATGATCCTGCGCGTGCTGTCCGTAGAAAAAAAGATTCCTCAATGGCACGCATGATGGATGCAGTGGATGAAGGTAGAGCAGATGCTTGTCTCTCTGCAGGAAATACAGGTGCTTTAATGGCAGGGGGCTTATTTAAAGTAGGTCGTATCGAAGGTATTGCCCGACCAGCTTTAGCTACGACATTACCAACACTTGATGGTAAAGGCTTTTTAATGCTTGATTTAGGTGCAAATGCGGATGCCCGTCCAGAACACCTAGTGCAATATGCTATTATGGGCGATATTTATGCGAAGAAAGTTGGAGGCTTACAAAAGCCTCGAATTGGCTTATTAAATATCGGTACTGAGGATAAAAAAGGAAATGAGTTAACGAAAGCAGCCTTTGAGTTATTGAAGGAAGCTGATTTAAATTTTATTGGTAATGTAGAGGCACGTGATTTACTTGAAGGAGTAGCTGATGTCGTTGTCACAGATGGCTTTACAGGAAATATGGTGTTGAAGTCTATTGAAGGAACAGCTGGAGCTTTATTTTCTATGTTAAAAGAGGCATTCATGTCCTCAACAAAAACGAAAATTTCGGCTGTACTCATGAAAAATAATTTACGAGACTTAAAACATAAAATGGACTATACAGAATATGGTGGTGCAGGATTGTTTGGCTTACAAGCGCCTGTTATTAAGGCACATGGATCCTCAAATGCAAAAGCAATTTTCAGTGCCATCCGCCAAGCAAACACAATGGTAGAGCATACTGTTATTTCGACGATAACAGAAACAGTACGTCATATAGAAATCGATTAACAAAGGGGACTATTCAAATGACAAAAATAGCATTTATTTTTCCAGGACAAGGTTCGCAAGTAGTGGGAATGGGGCAAGAATTTGTTGAAAACGCAGCGGAAAGTAGAGCCTTTTATGATCGTGCAGATCAAGCTCTTGACTTGGAACTATCTAAGCTTATGTTAGAAGGTCCAGCGGAGGAATTGACATTAACTTATCATGCTCAGCCAGCCTTGCTTACTACTGGTGTGATGGTTGCTGAGAAGCTACGTGCTGCAGGAATTCAACCTCATTATGCAGCAGGTCATTCACTTGGAGAATATGGTGCATTGGTCATAGCGGGCGTTATGTCCTTTGATGATGCGGTGAAGATTGTGCATAAACGTGGTCTTTATATGAATGAAGCTGTACCTGCTGGACAAGGTGCTATGGCAGCCATTTTAGGAATGGAGCTAGAAGCATTGAATGAAGTAACTGGGCAGGTTTCAGCAACAGGTGAACCTGTGCAGGTTGCAAATGTAAATTGTCCAGGGCAAATTGTTATTTCAGGCACAAAAGATGGTGTTGATAAAGCATCAATCGCTGCAAAAGAAGCAGGGGCTAAGCGTGCGATTCCATTAGTTGTAAGTGGTCCGTTCCATTCTGAGCTGATGCGACCATCTTCAGGGAAGTTGAAAGCAGCATTGATGGAAGTCACTTTATCTGCTCCACAAATTCCTGTTATCGGGAACGTTATGGCGAAGGAATTAACAGATATTCCGGCCATTCAACAAGAGCTTGTTGAACAAGTTTATAGTGCTGTGCAATGGGAAGCATCTATGCGCGAAATGATTACACAAGGTGTGGATGTCTTCATTGAATGTGGCCCAGGTAAAGTATTAAGTGGTCTCTTGAAAAAAATCGATCGCTCTGTTGCTGTCTATTGTGTGTATGATGAGGCATCATTAGAAGTGGTTTTAAAAGCGTCAAAGGAGTGGTCAATCAATGCGTAAATTAGAAGGAAAAGTAGCAGTTGTAACAGGAGCTTCTCGTGGAATTGGTCGTGCTATTGCATTAAAACTTGCTGAAGAGGGTGCAAAGGTTGTCGTAAACTATAGTGGCTCACAAGCAAAAGCTGAAGAAGTAGTTGCTAAGATTCAAGAAAGCGGTGGCGAAGCAATTGCTGTGCAAGCTAGTGTCTCACAAACAGAAGAAGTGACAACATTAATGGATAAAGCTGTGAAAACATTTGGTTCCCTTGATATTTTAGTAAATAATGCTGGTATTACAAGAGATAACTTGCTTATGCGTATGAAGGAAGATGAATGGGATGATGTCTTAGATACGAATCTAAAAGGTGTTTTCCTATGTACAAAAGCAGTTACACGCCAAATGATGAAGCAACGTGCTGGTCGTATTATAAATATTTCATCGATTGTTGGCGTAGCAGGAAACGCTGGTCAAGCAAACTATGTAGCAGCTAAAGCAGGTGTTATTGGATTAACAAAAACAACTGCGAAGGAATTAGCGTCTCGAAATATTTTAGTCAATGCTATTGCACCAGGTTTTATCGAAACAGAAATGACAGATCAATTACCAGAAGACATTAAACAAGGTATGCTGACACAAATTCCACTTGCGAAACTAGGGCAACCAGAAGATATTGCAAAGGCAGTAGCTTACCTTGCATCAGATGACGCTAACTATATGACAGGACAAACGCTTCATATAGATGGTGGCATGGTAATGTAATTTCAATTAGGCATAAGCGCTGATTTTTTGTATAATCATTTGAGGGGAGGTGAATCATTTGTCTACAGTATTAGAACGCGTAACAAAAGTAATCGTGGACCGTTTAGGTGTTGAAGAAAGCGAAGTAACACTTGAAGCTTCTTTCCGTGATGATTTAGGTGCTGACTCATTAGACGTAGTTGAGCTTGTAATGGAGCTTGAAGACGAATTCGATATGGAAATTTCTGATGAAGATGCTGAAAAAATCTCAACAGTAGGTTCTGCAATTTCATACATCGAAAGTAAAATAAACTAATTTCGTTAGTACTTTATTTAGCGAGAATTTATCACCTCTATAGGTTGATGGACATCGTAATTATACAAATGGTATTTATGATAGGTTGAATAAAGGAGAAATTGTTTACTGCTTTTCTTTATAGAAGAAGCAGATCCAATAGACAAGATGTATTCAAAGGGGACGAAATAGATCGATTTTCGATCTATAGAAGTCCCCTTTTTGTATTAAAAATTCAATTGGATTTTATCCCCGAAAATCAATTCGGACGCAAATATGCCAAGGCTTAATTGATTTTGGAATTAAATTTTCGAAAAATTTTCCAAAATAATGTGTTTATGCCGAAATACTTTTGCATAAACGCTTTGAAAAAGGTACACTAAAACGGTAGAAACTATTAGGAAGGCAGATTTGTTCAATGGCTATGAAAAGAAAAGGAACTATGCAGAAATCTGGCGTACTTCCTGAAAAAGTACGCAGTCAATTCGAGCTGTTACAGCATGAATTAAATATCACATTTGTTAATAAAAATTTATTGTATCAAGCATTCACGCATTCATCTTATGTGAATGAGCATCGCCGTAAGTTATTTACGGATAATGAGCGTCTTGAGTTTTTAGGAGACGCAGTACTTGAACTGTCTGTTTCTAAATATCTTTTTGAGAAATACCCAAATATGAGCGAGGGTGAGTTAACAAAGTTACGAGCATCCATTGTTTGTGAGCCATCACTAGTTATTTTTGCTAATGAACTAGCCTTTGGTCGCTTTGTTTTACTTGGAAAAGGTGAAGAATTAACAGGTGGACGGGAACGCCCAGCACTACTTGCAGATGTGTTTGAGTCATTTGTAGGTGCCTTATATCTAGATCAAGATTTACAAACGGTCGTGTCATTTTTAGAACGAATCGTGTTCCCGAAAGTAGAAGTCGGTGCTTTTTCGCATGTGATGGATTTTAAAAGCCAATTGCAAGAAATGGTACAGCAAACAAACAATGGACTTCTTCATTATGAAATTATTGATGAAAAAGGACCTGCACATAATCGTACCTTTGTATCAAGCGTTTTACTGAATGGACAAGAGCTTGGTATTGGTCGTGGAAAATCGAAAAAAGAAGCCGAGCAGCAAGCTGCGCAATGTGCTATGCGAATGATGCGAGAAGAAGCTGCAAAAGAGGAGGCTTAAAAGATGTTCCTAAAACGACTAGAAGTGATTGGCTTTAAATCTTTTGCGGAGCGCATTGGAATTGATTTTGTACCTGGTGTTACTGCGGTTGTTGGACCAAATGGCAGTGGAAAAAGTAATGTCACGGATGCAATCCGTTGGGTACTTGGAGAGCAATCGGCAAAGTCGTTACGTGGATCAAAGATGGAAGATGTTATTTTTGCAGGGAGTGACTCTCGTAAGCCACTCAACTTTGCAGAGGTAACACTAATATTAGATAATACTGACGAGCAGTTAGCTTTCTCCTATACAGAAGTCAGCGTAACAAGACGCGTATACCGTTCAGGTGATAGTGAATATTTATTAAATAACCAGCAGTGTCGCCTGAAGGATATTACGGACTTGTTTATGGATTCAGGGCTTGGAAAAGAAGCATTTTCAATTATTTCACAGGGCCGAGTCGATGAAATTTTAAATAGCCGACCTGACGACCGTCGATCTATTTTTGAAGAGGCAGCTGGCGTATTAAAGTATAAAATAAGAAAGAAGAAAGCAGAGCATAAGCTTGTTGAGACTGATGAAAATTTGTATCGTGTATTAGATATTCTTCATGAATTAGACAGTCGATTAGAACCGCTTGAAATGCAAGCATCTAGTGCAAGAGACTATGTACAAATGTCAACCGAGCTAAAAGATTTTGATATTGCAATCCTTGTGCATGATTTTAAAAATTGTGCACAGTCTTTGCGTGCGTTAAAAGAAGAGTATACAAATCTATCTGAGACGGAGCAAAAGCAAGCTCAGGATATTGCTACTATCGATAAACAGACAGCAAATATTCGTAAGTTATTAAAAGAACTTGATGATTATTTGGATGTTTCTCAAGCGGACCTAGTCAATGCCACAATGGAAGTAGAACGTTGGGATGGACGAAAGGCGCTAATGGCTGAAAAACGTCAGAATGCGTCCAATCAACTACAGCAGCTGAATACGTCATTACAAGAAGCCAAAGCAGAAGTAGAGGCACTACTTGTTCAGGAACAGGAGAAAAAAGTAGTGTTCTCTGAAAAACAACAAGCAGTGTCAGTGCTAAAACAGAGTATTAAGCAGTTAGAGCAATCTTTAAATCGATCTGTTATGGAAATTGAACAAGAAATCGAGGAGCAAAAAAATCGATATATCGATTCGTTGAATGAAGAAGCAACAATTAAGAATGAGTTGAAAAATATCAATCAGCAATTGGCTCAACAAAAAGCTATGGCAACACGAATGTCCGACCAAACAGATGAAATTGGGCAAGAGCTTATGCAAATTGTTACAGAAAAAGAAAAGCTAATAGCTGAACACACTTCAACAACAAGTGACTTACAAGAAAAGCTTGAGCAATATGAAGCTTCACAAATACAGTTAAAAAGTGTCAATTCAACCTTTACTGAAAAGCAGGACATGCTATATAAAGCTTATCAACATCAACAGCAACTGAAAGCTAGAAAAGATACGTTAGCGGAGCTAGAAGCAGACTTTTCAGGGTTCTTTCAAGGTGTTAAGGAAGTATTACTTGCACGAGATAAAGGTGAATTACAAGGTATTGAGGGAGCTGTGGCTGAATTAATTCAGGTTGAGGGGAAATACTCACAAGCATTAGAAACTGCTTTAGGGGCTGCTTCTCAACATATTGTCACAACTAATGAACGCCATGCACAACAGGCTATTCATTGGCTAAAGCAAAAGCGAGCTGGACGTGCTACTTTTTTACCGAAAACAGTAATGAAATCACGCAAAATTAATCTAGCGACTATCCAATTAGCAACTGAGCACCCTGCTTTTATTCAAATGGCAGATGCGTTAGTGACTTTTAATGAAGATAATCGAACGATTGTTGAAAATCTTCTAGGCAATGTAATTGTTGCAGCAAATCTTGAAGGGGCAAGTCAAATTGCTAGGTTATGTGGTTTCCGTTACCGAGTTGTTACACTTGATGGAGATATTATCAATGCAGGGGGTTCGTTAACGGGTGGTGCCCTGAAACAGCAATCCTCGCTCTTTACAAGAAAAGCTGAGTTAGATGGTTTAATTCATAAGTTAGAGTCACTACAAACTTCCATTTATGGTGCAGAACAGGCTGTTGCAGTGGAAAAAGAAAAGCTAGCAACACTTCGAGATCAAGTTGAACAGTTGAAGCTTGAAGGAGAGCAATTACGAAAAGATGAGATGCAGCAGGCTGGACGTTTACGTGAGCTAAAGGTTGTGGAAAAAAGTTTATCAGCCAGAGTATCCTTTGCCTCGACCGAAACACAAGATGTAAAAACACGTGAAGAGGCATTATTGTCACAAAAGCAAGAAGCAGAGGAACGATTAAGGGCACTTGCAGTGGAGCTTGTCGAAATCAATGAAACTGTTGAACAATTAAGTAAGGTCAAGTTGCAAAGTGAGACAGAGAAGGATGTATTACGAGAGCAATTGGCAGAAAAACGCTCAGAATTAGCGGTTATGCAGGAACAAATGTCACAAGTTCAAATTGCAACGGCTGAGTTAGCCCTACAATTAAACAAAGCTCAACAAAAAGTCGAAAATATTTCTCAGGAAATATTGTGGCTTCAATCTGATGAATCGACAAATCATTTAAGTGATGAAGAGGTCGATGAACAGGTCATGACATGGAAAGCTAAAAGAGATGCCTTACAAGAAACTATTTCGCAGAAAAAAGAGGAAAAAGTAGGGCAACAGGAAGAACTCTCAACTTTAGAAGAACAGCTGAAGGAATTGCAACGTATCCATAAAGGATACCTTGAAGCAATACGTGCAAATGAGTTGAAACGAAATCGTGTAGAATTTGAGATGGACAATTTCACAGAACAACTTGAAGAAAACTATCAGTTAACATTCGAAGAGGCAGAAAAAGAAGCGCTTGCCATAGAAGATGAAGAATTTGTACGACGACGTGTTAAATTGCTTAAAAAATCAATTGAAGAGCTAGGTCCTGTTAATTTAGGCGCGATTGAGGAATATGAGCGAGTGCTTGAACGACATACTTTCTTAACCGAACAGCGAGAGGATTTGCTTGCAGCGCAAGAAACATTGCATGAAGCCATTAAAGAAATGGATGAAGAAATGACGATGCGCTTTAGTGAAACGTTCTATGCGATTCGAGAACAATTTAAACGTGTATTCCGCGAATTGTTTGGTGGGGGACAAGCCGATTTAGTGTTAACCGATCCGCAAAATTTACTAGAAACAGGCATTGACATTGTTGCTCAACCGCCAGGGAAAAAATTACAAAATTTAAGTTTGCTTTCTGGTGGTGAACGTGCGCTAACGGCGATCGCTTTATTATTCTCCATCTTAAATATAAGACCTGTACCATTTTGTATTCTCGATGAAGTAGAGGCTGCCCTTGATGAGGCGAATGTTGTACGATACAGCCAATATTTGAAGAAATTTAGCGGTGAAACACAGTTCATTGTCATTACTCATCGTAAAGGAACAATGGAGGGAGCCGATGTACTGTATGGTATAACTATGCAGGAATCGGGCGTGTCGAAACTCGTATCAGTAAAATTAGAAGACGAACCCGTACTTGCGGAGCAAAGGAGCAAATAAGGATGAGCTTTTTTAAACGTTTAAAAGATAAATTAATGGGGAATCCAGCGGAGGAAGAAAAATTAGAAGCAGTTGAAAATGATCTGGATTCTGATAAACAAGCGTCAGAAGAACCAAGTGAACCTGCCGCTATTGAGACTGTTGTTGAAGAACTTTCTGAACAATTAGAGCAATCCTCGGAAATCGAAAGTACTAAAGAGCCGGAGCAATCTTCGGAAATCGAAAGTACAATAGAGTTAGAGCCTTCTCCACTAGTAGAAGAAGAGCAGCTAGAAGTACAAGTTATTGAGGAACAAGCTGTTGAGGAGAAAAAACCTTCTGCTTGGTCCATTACTCAAAAATTTAAAGAGGGTCTTGAAAAAACACGTAATTCCTTTACATCAAAAGTGAATGACCTTGTTGCACGTTATCGTAAAGTGGATGAGGATTTCTTTGAAGAATTAGAGGACCTTTTATTACAGGCGGATGTTGGTTTTGAAACGGTCATGGAACTCATGGATAAATTACGTTTCGAGGTACAACGTAAGAACATAAAAGATACAAATGGTATCCAATCGTTGATTTCTGAGAAGCTTGTTGAAATTTACGAGCAAGGTGAAGAAGATTTAATTGAATTAAATATGCAGCCTAATGATGAACTAACTGTCATTCTATTTGTTGGGGTGAATGGTGTAGGGAAAACAACGACAATTGGTAAACTCGCTCATCGTCTGAAGTCTCAAGGCAAAACGGTTGTTTTAGCTGCAGGTGATACATTCCGTGCTGGTGCCATTGATCAATTACAAGTATGGGGAGATCGTGTAGGTTGTGAAGTTATTAAACAATCTGAGGGTTCTGACCCAGCGGCTGTGATGTATGATGCAATTCGTGCTGCAAAAAATAGAAAAGCAGATGTGTTAATTTGTGATACAGCCGGGCGCTTACAAAACAAAGTGAATTTAATGAACGAGCTTGAAAAGGTACATCGTGTCATTTCTCGTGAAATTCCAAATGCTCCACATGAAGTATTATTAGCGTTAGATGCAACAACTGGCCAAAATGCACTTGTCCAAGCACAAACATTTAAAGAAGCAACAAATGTAACAGGTATCGTCTTAACGAAGCTAGACGGTACTGCTAAAGGTGGTATTGTTCTTGCTATTCGTAACAAGTTACACATTCCTGTGAAATTTGTAGGTCTTGGGGAGAAAATGGATGATTTGCAGCCATTTGATGCAGAACGATATGTCTACGGTTTATTTGCCGATGGTTTAGACAAAGAACTACAAAATAATGAAGAATAACAGCGAACTTGGCTGAGGAATTTTTTTGATCTAGCATTCATCTCCCTCCTTTATAGGGGGAGGTGGATGTTTGTTTTATTTTTTACGGGTAATCATAAGCCTGTTGAAATAGGGGAACACCGTCAAAAAGCGCAACGACTTGTGGCGAAGAAGATGTGACCTACATCATTTGACCCAAAGTCCCTGGTAGATGTCACAGGGCGTGACGGTTTTAAGTTAACATTTACTGTTAACTCGGTAAGATCTGGATGCCATTACATCAGGACGTAGTGGATTAAAAACGCTCGACTGAGAAAAGGTGAATTGACTTGTTTGAAAGATTAAAACTAGCTAAAGGTAAGGAATGGCCCAAAAGTAAGTAAATTAGGCTTTTAGACAAGGAGATTACCTTGACACAGACGGGCGATTTTCGTTATGATACAAATGACTAAATAGCGGGAGGAGAAACATTCGATGCTACTTGAAAAAACAACACGCATGAACTTTCTCTTCGACTTTTATCAAGCATTATTAACAGATAAGCAAAGAAGTTATATGGAACTATACTATTTGGATGATAACTCACTAGGTGAAATCGCTGAATCGTATGGAATATCACGCCAAGCTGTCTACGATAATATTCGTCGAACAGAAGCGATGCTTGAGGAATATGAAGAAAAATTATGTTTACTTGAAAAATTTCAACAACGGACCAAAATGCTTTCACAGCTAACAGCGGGGATAACAGAAAAAAGTTTGACAGCTAAAGAGCAGTTAGCGCTTATTGAACTGCTGAAAGAATGGGATTAGGAGGCGAAAGCAATGGCTTTTGAAGGATTAGCGGAACGACTCCAAGGAACGATCCAGAAGATTAAGGGCAAAGGGAAAGTATCGGAACAAGACGTCAAAGAAATGATGCGTGAAGTCCGATTTGCTTTAATTGAGGCGGATGTTAACTTAAAAGTAGTCAAAGAATTCGTAAAAAAGGTTAGTGAACGCGCTGTTGGCGTTGATGTTATGCAAAGCTTAACACCAGGTCAACAGGTTATTAAAATCGTACAAGACGAATTAACGGAATTAATGGGTGGCGAACAAAGCCCGATTAAATTTAATACGAAGCCCCCAACTGTCATTATGATGGTCGGTCTACAAGGGGCAGGGAAAACGACAACTACAGGTAAATTGGCAAATGTTCTACGAAAAAAATATAATCGTAATCCATTGTTAGTTGCAGCCGACGTTTATCGTCCAGCAGCTGTTCAACAATTAGAGACATTAGGTAAGCAACTTTCTTTACCTGTATTTGCGTTAGGTACTGATATTTCCCCTGTAGAGATTGCCCGTCAAGCAATTGAAAAGGCTAAAGAAGAGCACCATGATGTGGTGATTATCGATACGGCTGGTCGTTTGCATATCGATGAGGATTTGATGCAAGAATTAAAAGATATTCGTGCATTAAAAGAGCCAGATGAAGTCTTTCTTGTTGTCGATGCAATGACAGGTCAAGATGCTGTAAACGTGGCAGAAAGCTTTAATGAGGCTATAGGTATTACAGGGGTTGTGTTAACGAAGCTTGATGGTGATACTCGTGGTGGTGCGGCATTATCTATTCGTTCTGTAACGCAGAAACCAATTAAGTTTGTCGGTATGGGTGAGAAAATGGATGCGCTAGAGCCTTTCCATCCAGAGCGTATGGCGTCTCGTATTTTAGGTATGGGTGATGTTCTATCGCTTATTGAAAAAGCGCAAGCAAATGTTGATGAAGCAAAAGCCAAAGAATTAGAAGAAAAATTCAAGTCTCAAACTTTTACATTTGATGATTTCGTAGAGCAGTTACAGCAGGTTAAGAAAATGGGGCCTCTAGATGAAATTTTAAAAATGCTCCCTGGTGCAAACAAAATCAAAGGCTTAGATAATGTCAAAGTTGATGATAAGCAAATGGGACGTGTAGAAGCTATTATTTACTCGATGACGCCTGCTGAGAAGACAAATCCAGAAATTATTAATGGTAGCCGTAAAAAGCGTATTGCTAAAGGTTCTGGGACTTCTATTCAAGAGGTGAATCGTCTCATTAAGCAATTTGATGAAATGAAAAAAATGATGAAGCAAATGACTGGAATGGCAAGTGGTAAAGGTAAGAAAAAAATGAAATTACCAGGCTTTGATTCATTGTTTAAATAATAATTTTTGGGTGTTAAGAAAAAACACTTTACAAACAACCTAAACATTGATAATATACTATCTTGTGTGAAACTTATTCGGAGGTGCTATTAAAATGGCAGTTAAAATTCGCTTAAAACGTATGGGAGCTAAAAAATCTCCTTTCTATCGTATCGTAGTTGCAGACGCTCGTTCACCACGTGACGGTCGTCAAATCGAAACAGTTGGTACTTACAACCCACTAACTCAACCAGCTACTGTAAACATTGATGAAGAGAAAGCTCTTAAATGGTTAACTGACGGTGCAAAACCATCAGATACAGTACGTAACCTGTTCTCAGAACAAGGTATCATGGAAAAATTCCATAACCAAAAATTCAGTAAATAATCGGGGGCGACGTCTTTGAAGCAGCTGATTGAAGCAATCGTTTTACCGTTAGTCGATTATCCAGAAGAAGTTCGTATTGAGACGGATGAAAATGCAAATCGAATTGTTTATAAACTTTTTGTTCATCCAGAGGATCGAGGGAAAGTCATAGGCAAGCAAGGGCGAGTAGCAAAAGCGATTCGTACAATTGTTTATTCAGCGGCAGGTAGTCACCATCAAAAGAAGACCTACGTCGATATATTGGATTAATAGAAGAGATTTTCACGCTCTTGCAACAAGTACAAATGAGTCCTGATAGGTGTGTTTACATGTCGCTTAGGAGTTCGAAGTGGCCTTTAGCATGAAGCGTAAAATCTGGACTAAGAAGGAGGGAGCTTGTAGGTTCCTTCCTTTTTTTCTTTATTTCGCACATGATCGCTCTTTTTATTCTGAAAAACAGGAAATATAGCTTAACAAAGATTACAGTTCGAGACAATTGATTATATTGATATGGACGAGACAATTGAATGTCTTAGCTGAAACAATATTCTTCCAAAGTGAATGTACTTATTTCGAAAAAAGTGAGAGAACGTATTCAAATAGCAAGTTACTTAGGGGAGAGTAGTACGTTTTTAATGAGGTGATAGTTGAATGGAATGGTTTAATGTAGGTCGAATTGTCAATACACACGGTATTCGCGGAGAGGTACGTATCTTATCGACAACAGACTTTGAAGAAGAACGTTTTATGGTAGGCAACAAGCTTGCTGCCTTTAAAAAGGATGATAAAAAACCAACTTGGGTAACGATTCAATCTGTGCGTCGGCATAAAAACTTTATTTTATTAACATTCGAAGATATGAACAACATCAACTTGGTCGAGCCATTTAAAGAAGGCTTGTTAAAAGTGACAAAAGATCAGATGACAGATGATCTACTTGAAGAAAATGAATTCTTTTTCCACGAAATTATTGGCTGTACAGTTGTTTCTGAAGAAGGCGAAACAATTGGTATTGTGAACGATATCCTTCAAACAGGGGCAAATGATGTGTGGGTAGTTAAAGGCTCAAAGAAAGAACATTATATCCCTTATATAGAAGATATCGTGAAAGATATCGATGTGGATGAGAAGAAAATAGTGATTTACGTAATGGAAGGCTTACTATGATGAATATCCATGTATTAAGCCTTTTTCCTGATATGTTCTCAGGTGTTTTTGGAGCATCTATTTTAAAGAAAGCTCAAGAAAAAGGTGCGGTCCAACTAGAGGTAACGGATATCCGTACATTTTCAGGAAATAAGCACAATCAAGTTGACGACTATCCATATGGTGGCGGTGCAGGCATGGTATTAAAGCCTGAGCCTATGTTTAGCGCTGTAGAGGCAATATCTGCAGGAAAACAACCCCGCATCATTTTAATGTGTCCTCAGGGAGAACGATTTACCCAAAAAAAAGCAGAAGAACTAGCACAAGAAAAGGAACTGGTCTTTTTATGTGGTCATTATGAAGGATATGATGAACGTATACGCCAGCATCTTGTAACAGATGAGATTTCCATTGGAGATTTCGTGTTAACAGGGGGAGAATTAGGAGCGATGACAGTTATCGATAGCGTTGTGCGGCTGTTACCTGGCGTATTAGGGCAAGAAGATTCTCATATACAAGACTCATTTTCAACAGGTCTCTTAGAGCATCCTCATTATACTCGACCAGCAGAATTTCGAGGAATGAAAGTGCCAGATGTTTTATTATCGGGAAATCATGCAAAAATTGAGCAATGGCGGGAAGAGCAATCGTTGAAAAGGACTTTTGAGCGTCGTCCCGATTTACTTGATCAGTATCCTTTAACAGATAAGCAAAAATTGTATCTAGAAAAACTTAAAAACAATCAACAAGATGCTTGATTGCCTGCATTATTTATGATAACATCTAATCTGTACTTCTATGTGAAGTACTGAATTACGGTGTTCCGCTGTGGCATAAAGTGCGTGCAAGAGCATCTGTCTAAGGAGAGAAAACAATGTCAAACATTATTACAGAAATTACAAAATCTCAACTTCGCACTGATCTACCAACTTTCCGTCCTGGTGATACTGTTAAGGTACACGTGAAAGTAGTAGAGGGTACTCGTGAACGTATCCAACTTTTCGAAGGCGTAGTAATTAAACGTCGTGGTGGCGGTATTAGCGAAACTTTCACAGTTCGTAAAATTTCTTACGGTGTAGGTGTTGAGCGTACATTCCCTGTACACACACCAAAAATCGCTAACTTAGAAGTTGTACGCCGTGGTAAAGTACGTCGTGCTAAACTTTACTACCTACGTAACCTACGTGGTAAAGCTGCTCGTATTAAAGAAATTCGATAATTATGACTTAAAAGTGAGGGGCTTGTATGCAAGCCCCTTTTCTTTTTGCTTGTCATCTTAATTCCCTATCAACTAAAATAGTGTTAGACAAGGGGGCATTTCTCAATGGAAAAACAAGTGAAAGAAAAGAATGAGTTATGGGAATGGACAAAAGCGCTATTAATTGCATTTGCGATAGCTGCAATTATACGATATTTTTTATTTACACCTATTGCAGTTGATGGTGAGTCCATGATGCCAACCCTTGAAGATGGCGACCGAATGATTGTAAATAAAATTGGTTATAAAATAAGTGAACCGAAACGCTTTGATATCGTTGTATTTCATGCCCCTGAACAAAAAAATTACATTAAGCGTGTAATTGGATTGCCAGGAGATTCACTAGAATATAAAGACGATCAATTGTATATCAACGGTGAGCCAATTGAAGAGCCCTATTTAGATGCTTATAAAGCTCAAATAGCAGGGGGAACATTAACAGAAGACTTTACCTTAAAAGACATCGATGTTTCTTTAGATGAGATTCCTAAAGGGTATGTTTTTGTCATGGGGGATAATCGTCGAAATAGTAAAGACAGTAGACATATTGGTCTTGTAGATCAAAAGGAAATCATCGGCAACACGAGTTTGATTTTCTGGCCGTTTAGCGATATAAAAATTGTAAAGTAATGCAAGAAAGGGAGCGTTTAAGAACTCCCTTTTTCTTTTAGTTTAGGAGGCACAGCAGTGACAATTCAATGGTTTCCCGGGCATATGGCGAAGGCCCGACGTGAAGTAACGGAAAAATTAAAGCTTGTCGATATCATATTTGAATTAATAGATGCACGTTTACCTTTATCGTCTCGTAATCCAATGATCGACGAAGTCATCAATCAAAAACCGCGTCTTTTAATTTTGAATAAGGCGGATATGGCAGACGAGCAAGAAACACGTAAATGGGTAGAATATTTTGCCCAGCGTGGTCATAAAGCGGTAGCAATTAATTCGCTTGAGGGCAAGGGTTTACAACAAGTAACAAAAGCAGCACAAGAAATATTAAAAGAAAAATTTGAACGCATGAAAGCTAGAGGGATGAAACCTAGAGCTATTCGCGCAATGATTGTTGGTATACCTAATGTTGGGAAATCAACTTTAATTAATCGCTTAGCGAAAAAAAATATTGCTAAAACGGGGAATACACCAGGTGTTACAAAAGCACAGCAATGGATAAAAGTCGGGAAAGAACTTGAGCTATTGGATACGCCAGGAATATTATGGCCAAAATTTGAAGATCAAGAAGTGGGCTTTAAATTAGCTTTAACAGGTGCTATTAAAGACACCATCACGAATATGGAAGATTTAGCTGTATACGGCTTACGTTTCCTATCCATTCATTATCCAAAGCGTATGGAGGAGCGTTACGGTTTTGGGTTCATCCATGATGATTTGGTTGAAACTTTTGACCATATTGGGAAACTTCGTCGTGTGTTTGGTGCAGGTGGAGAAATTGATTATGATCAAGTAGCTCAACTAATCGTTCGAGATATTCGTGGATTGCAATTAGGTAAATTAACATTTGATTTTGTGGATGAACAACTAGAAAAAGAAGCAGAACAATAATAAGTATTTGAAACTGTCACACCCTCTTTGTGGCAGTTTTTCTTTTAGGAATGGTTTTTCCTACCGATAAAGATTATATAGAGGAAAACTAGGAAGCTACATAAAATATGAAAATGATATAGATTTAATGAGTAGAAGCAAGAAGGAGTACAAAATGAAAAGTATTAAAGAAATTACAGTTGCATTAAAAAGTGCGGATGAATGGCAAGATTGGATGAAGTGTATTGCAGAAGATGAACGGGTGAGTGTTCAAAAAGCTTGGCATACGTGGCAAAAGAAACAAGAGAAAAAACGCCAATTACTTCAGGAACATCAAGCAAAAGTTGCTTTCGATTTAAGTTATGGGGGAATAGATACATTAATTGCAGGTGTTGATGAGGCAGGACGTGGCCCTCTAGCAGGACCAGTTGTTACTGCAGCTGTAATTTTACCAACAAATTGTGAGGCTCTTGTTGGTTTGAATGATTCAAAGCAATTATCGAAGGATAAACGAAATGCCTTCGCAACTATAATTAAAGAACATGCCATTAGTTATTTTATTCACTTCCAGCCACCTCAACAAATAGATGCACTTAATATTTATGAGGCGACAAAACAATCTATGAAGGCAAGTGTGGAATCTTTAACAAGAAAACCTCATGTCGTTTTAGTAGATGCTATGACATTACCTATTGCAATTCCTCAGGATTCCATTATAAAAGGAGATGCCAAAAGCTTAGCAATAGCAGCTGCCTCTATTTTAGCTAAAACAGCTCGCGATGATTACATGGAACAATTAGACATAGATTTTCCGATGTATGGCTTTGCACAACATGCGGGTTATGGCACAAAGCAGCATTTAAAAGCACTAGAAGAATACGGACCAACGATTCACCATCGTAAAACGTTCGAGCCGATTAAATCCATGTTTGAATAATACGTAGCGCCAATTACCGAAGGAGTAATTGATGAAAGGAGTATATATATGACAGCCACATCATTTAATCCGATTCAAATGCAACAAAATCCAATAACGGCAAATAATCAGCCACTAGCCTTAAAACAAGGACAAGTATTTCATGGAACGATTAAAAAATTATATCCGGATCAAATGGCGGAGATACAAGTAGGAAATCAAAAATTTATAGCTAAACTTGAAGTTCCATTAAAGACGGGAGATGCCCATTTCTTTCAGGTAACAGGAACAGATCCACAAACAGAGTTGAAAGTTGTTACAGGACCGATGACACAAGGCACTTCACCGAGTCAACAAATTAACCAGCTATTAGAAACCATGAATTTGCCCAAGACAGCTGAGATGCAGCAAATATTAGGGCATTTTATGAAGGAGCAACTACCCATTTCGAAAGAGCAACTTCTACAAGCTGAAATGTGGCTAAAGGCATTACCGGAGGGTGTTTCGAAAGTGGATGCTTTGCAAACAATTCAAAAAATGATAGAGCTTAAAATGCCAATGACAAATGATGTGTTTCAAGCACTGATTAGTGGACAAAAGACCTCTGGCATGGCCACTATTATGGAAAACTTTGCTTCACTGTTAGTAAGGGACACAGTCTTGCCTGAACATCTTAAACAAAATCTAATGCAACAAGTACAAGCGATTGCAAAGCCCTTTGAAGTAGAAACAGGCAGCGTAGTTCTTGCCAGAATTCTAGAAAGTTTAACGAATAATGCTGCGACAACTAGTGAAAAAATGCAAGCCTTAACGACCTTAAAGGAGTCAGGTATAGTCCCAAATCAAGCCACATTGCAAAATTGGTCAAGCATGAATGATGCGAAAGCTTCTCAGCAGATACAGCTAGCGGGTCAAGTCGTTCAGACTATAATTGCAACAAAACCTGAAAACGCTGGTCAGCTGATTGAACAGCTTAAATCATGGACAGCGAATCAAAATTTTTTAACAAATGATCAAAAGCAACAGATCAATCAGTTGATGGATCGTTTTAATCAGTTACCAGTTACGAAACAAACATTAGAAATTTTTGCTAAACAAATACAAGATCATTTATTAAAAGCTTTTACTCAAAATACGTCAGATCATTTATTTACTCAGGACGCAAAAGGACTTTCAGTTAAGGATCATCTTCTATCCTTATTAAAGCAAGAGGTCGCTTCTCCACTACAAAATGAAGCCTTGATGCGAAATCTTGTAAAAAATAGTATTGATTCTCCACAGCCCTTCATTCAACAAATAGTGTCACAAGCAGACGCTCTTGTACAAAATTCGATGGATAGTAAGGCGATGCAGCATGCCATGAAAACGGTATTGAAAAATTTAGGGATTAGCTATGAGGCAACACTTGGAAATAAGTCAGCGGATTTACAAATGATTGCACATCAATTAAAACCACAGCTCCATACATTATTGCAGGAAACTAATATGACACCGCAATTGAAGGAAGCTGCAGAAATGCTAATGACGCGAATGAATGGGATGCAGCTATCATCAGGTGAAAATGGACATCAACATCAATTGATTATGCAAGTTCCGCTTGAGTTTTTCGGTAAAAAGATGGATGCAACATTACAATGGAATGGTCGAATGAAGGATGATGGTAAAATTGATGCCAACTACGCACGGGTATTATTTTATTTACAAATGGCATCCATGCAAGAAACGGTCATTGATATGCAGGTTCAAAATCGAGTAGTTACGGTAACGGTCTTTAACGAAAATTCGGAGATTCAATCGCTTGCAGAACCACTAAAATCAGCCCTGAAAATAGGGTTGGCAGAAAAAAATTATCAGCTATCTGGCGTTTTTATGAAACAATTTGACAAGGGGCAAACGGCCAAAACAAGTCCTGTAGTAGAACAGCGAGAGGAACAAAGTGGGGTGGATATCCGCGTATGAGCGAAGAAAAATTTACCCGAAAAGAGGCAATTGCGCTTACTTATAAAATGGGACAATTCGATAGTCCGACTGTTGTAGCAAAGGGAAAAGGAAAAATTGCGGAGAACATTTTAGCACGTGCAAATGAGCATAATGTGCCGATTTATGAGGATCCTAACCTTGTACAGTTGCTTGGACAATTAGATTTAAATGAGTCGATTCCTGAGGAATTATATCAGGCAGTAGCAGAGGTTTTTGCCTTTATTTATCGTCTAGATCAAGAACATGCGCGAAAATATAGAAAAAATGAAGTATTCTGATTATTTTCACAAGCTGTTTTAGTACACAAAATAGAAAAAAGCGTCATAATAATAGAGAAAATTCGAACAAAAGACAAAGTGTAGACTTTATCAGAATCTTTCGTTAGAATAGACTATGTTAGTAAAACAATTCTATGCAAATGTTTGATGGGAGGATGTATTATGAATATCCATGAATATCAAGGGAAAGAGATTCTGAGAAAATATGGTGTAGCTGTACCAAACGGAAAAGTTGCTTTTTCCCCTGATGAGGCAGTGAAAGTAGCGAAGGAACTTGGCTCAAACGTGACTGTAGTCAAGGCGCAAATTCATGCAGGTGGACGCGGTAAAGCAGGTGGTGTAAAAATCGCTAAAAACCTTGACGAGGTACGTACGTACGCAAAAGAATTATTAGGGAAAATTTTAGTGACTCATCAAACAGGTCCTGAAGGAAAAGAAGTAAAACGCTTGTATATTGAAGAAGGTTCTGATATCCAAAAAGAATACTATTTAAGTTTAGTATTAGACCGTGCAACATCCCGTGTTACAGTGATGGGATCGGAAGAAGGCGGTATGGATATTGAAGAAGTAGCGGAAACAAATCCGGAAAAAATCTTCAAAGAAGTAGTAGATCCTGTTGTTGGATTAACAAGTTTCCAAGCACGTCGTATGGCGTTTAATATGAATATTCCAGCAAACCTTGTAGGGAAAGCTGTTAAATTAATGTTAGGTTTATATCAAGCATTTATCGACAAAGATGCATCAATTGTGGAAATCAATCCGCTTGTTGTAACTGGACAAGGTGATGTAGTGGCACTAGATGCTAAATTTAATTTTGATGCCAATGCATTATATCGACATAAGGATATTGTCGAATTACGCGATTTTGATGAAGAAGATCCAAAAGAAATCGAAGCGTCGAAATATGATTTAAGTTATATTTCTTTAGATGGTAACATTGGCTGTATGGTTAATGGTGCTGGTCTTGCTATGGCGACTATGGACACAATTAGCTACTACGGTGGTAGCCCGGCTAACTTCCTTGATGTAGGGGGCGGTGCAACTGCTGAAAAAGTAACAGAAGCTTTCAAAATTATCCTTTCTGATCCACATGTTAAAGGCATTTTCGTTAACATTTTTGGCGGAATTATGAAATGTGACATTATCGCTGAGGGTGTTGTGACAGCTGCTAAAGAAATCGGTTTAGCTGTGCCACTAGTTGTACGTTTAGAAGGTACAAATGTAGAACTTGGAAAAGAAATTTTAAATGCATCTGGTTTAAACATCGTTGCAGCGGATTCAATGGCTGACGGTGCACAAAAAATTGTGGGACTAGTAGGCTAAGGAAGGCAGGGAGAACAATGGCTGTATTTATTAACAAAGATACGAAGGTAATTGTACAAGGGATTACGGGCGAAACAGCTCTTTTCCATACGAAGCAAATGCTTGAATATGGTACTAAAATCGTAGCAGGTGTAACACCAGGTAAAGGTGGACTTGAAATCGAAGGAGTTCCTGTCTTCAATACAGTAGCAGAAGCTGTAGCTGCAACAGGTGCGACAACTTCAGTTATCTACGTACCTGCTCCATTTGCGGCAGATGCAATCTTAGAAGCTGTTGATGCTGAATTAGAATTAACTATCTGTATCACAGAACATATTCCTGTTCTCGATATGGTAAAAGTTAAACGTTATATGGAAGGCAAAAAGACTCGCCTAGTAGGTCCAAACTGTCCAGGTGTTATTACAGCTGATGAATGTAAGATTGGTATCATGCCTGGCTACATTCATACAAAAGGCCATGTAGGAGTTGTATCTCGTTCTGGTACGTTAACATATGAAGCGGTGCATCAATTAACACAAGCTGGTATTGGTCAAACAACAGCTGTTGGAATCGGTGGAGACCCTGTAAATGGTACAAACTTTATCGACGTTCTTGAAGCGTTTAATAATGACCCAGAAACATATGCAGTAGTTATGATTGGTGAAATCGGTGGTACAGCAGAAGAAGAAGCGGCTGAATGGATCAAAGCAAATATGACGAAACCTGTCGTTGGCTTTATTGGTGGGCAAACTGCACCTCCAGGCAAACGTATGGGCCACGCAGGTGCTATCATTTCTGGTGGTAAAGGAACAGCTGCAGAAAAAATTAAAGCTATGAACGCGGCTGGCATTGAAGTAGCAGAAACACCGTCTGTTATTGGTGAAACACTTATTAAAGTAATTAAAGAAAAAGGGCTATACGAAAAGTGTAAAACCCATTAAAATGGAAGATGTAGCACATTGTGGCTACATCTTTTTCCTTATTTATACACTGTTTATCTTACTTCACTAAACAAATTCCTAATTACTGTATTGAAACTGACAATTTTGTGGACGAAGTTGTGTTCGAATTATCATGCGGTCATTTACTTTCTTCTATTATAAAGGAGGTTTGTTGAATGATCCTTGCAGTAGATACACAGAGATTACTAGCTTTGCATTATGTATACCCTTTACCTCTTCAAAAACTTCAACAATTATTGTCCCCAGTGAATGTATTAAACACTTTTGAAGAAGCTCATCATGATGAAATAGCAAAGGTTTTACAAATATCGGCACGTAAAGCATTGCAAATCTCACAAAGCTTTCGACAAATTATGACAATCCCGTTTGAAGAGGCCTATGCACGGGCCAATATTTTCCCCATCCCTTTTAATCATCCTTATTACCCGGCGCAATTATTTGAAATATCCAGTCCTCCTACTGTATTGTATGTGAAAGGTCATTATACCCTGTTAACAAACAAGAAACAGATAGCAATTATAGGCTCTAGGAAGGCTACAGCGTATTCAAAAAGAGCGATAGACTTAATAGTGCCACCACTTGTTCAACGTGGGCATACGGTCGTGAGTGGGCTTGCTAGAGGTGCTGATACAATGGCGCATAAGGCAACAATCAATATGGGAGGGCACACAATTGCTGTGCTTGGACATGGTTTTCATTATCTCTATCCAAGGGAAAACCAAATACTTGCGGAAGAAATGGCTGATCGACAGTTATTAATGACAGAGTATCCTCCATATATGAAGCCTGAAAAATGGCATTTCCCGATGCGTAATCGAATCATTAGTGGTTTATCTCAAGCCTTAGTTGTGACAGAAGCTGCGTTAAAAAGTGGGACGGTTATTACAACAGAGCTTGCACTAGAGCAGGGGAAGGATGTATTTGTGGTACCAGGACCTATTGATGCAGAACAGTCCAAGGGAACAAATCAATTACTTTTAGAAGGGGCAATTCCAGTAATGAATGGTCATCAAATCGTTGAAACACTGGACCTCTTTTCTAACAAAAATTGAAAAAAAGTTGCATTATCTTAAAATCTGTTATACATTTTGCAACAGGTAACTTAAAAATTTAGTAAAAGACCTCGCTAAGGGGGAGACATAGATGGCGGATTATTTAGTGATTGTAGAATCACCAGCAAAAGCAAAAACAATTGAACGTTATTTAGGCAAGAAGTATAAAGTAAAAGCATCGGTGGGACACGTGCGAGACCTTCCGCGTAGCCAAATGGGTGTTAGTGCTGAAAATAACTTTGAACCTAAATATATTACTATTCGTGGTAAAGGACCTATTTTACAGGAATTAAAAACTGCGGCTAAAAAGGTAAAGAAAATCTATCTAGCGGCCGATCCAGACCGCGAGGGAGAAGCGATTGCTTGGCACCTTGCGACTGCGTTAAACATCGATATTAACTCGGATTGTCGAGTTGTATTTAACGAAATTACGAAAGATGCGATTATAGAATCATTTAAAAACCCACGCCCTATTAATATGGATTTAGTAGATGCTCAGCAAACAAGACGTATTTTGGATAGACTTGTTGGCTATAACATCAGCCCGATCCTTTGGAAAAAGGTGAAAAAGGGTTTATCAGCAGGTCGTGTACAATCTGTAGCGCTGCGCATGATTATTGATCGTGAAAATGAAATTAAAAACTTCCAACCAGAAGAATATTGGACTATTGAAGGTGCTTTTGAAAAAGGTAAAAAAACATTTGATGCACTTTACTATGGGAATGGTAAAGACAAAATTAAGTTAACAAATGAAGAACAAGTAAAGGCAGTTTTAAAAGGTGTCAAAGGCACTGACTTTAATGTTGTCAATGTATCTAAAAAAGAGCGTAAACGAAATGCTGCGCCAGCATTTACAACATCTTCGTTACAGCAAGAAGCAGCCCGAAAATTAAATTTCCGAGCTAAGAAAACAATGATGCTCGCCCAGCAATTATACGAAGGTATTGATATTGGTAAAAAAGAGGGAACAGTCGGGTTAATCACTTATATGCGTACTGATTCCACTCGTATTTCAGAAACAGCAAAAACGGAAGCGATTACTTTCATTGAATCGAAGTATGGAAAAGAGTATATTGCAACAGAAATAAAACAGACGAAAAAGGCTTCAAATGCGCAAGATGCCCATGAGGCTATTCGTCCAACAAGTACGATAAGAACACCAGATGAATTGAAGGCAGTTCTTAGTCGAGACCAGTTGCGTTTATATCGTTTGATTTGGGAGCGCTTTATTGCTAGCCAAATGGCACCAGCTATACTTGATACAGTTGCGGTAGATCTTCAAAATGGTGATGTTTCATTCCGTGCGAACGGCTCACAAGTTAAATTCGCAGGTTTTATGAAATTATATATCGAAGGTACTGACGATCAAACAGAGGAAACGACAAAGCTTTTACCTGAGATGGAAATTGGTGATCTAGTAAAATCGCTTGAAATTGAACCTAAGCAGCATTTTACACAGCCACCACCACGTTATTCAGAGGCGCGACTTGTTAAAACAATGGAAGAACTAGGTATAGGGCGCCCATCCACATATGCACCGACCCTCGATACAATTCAGCGCCGTGGCTATGTTGTGTTAGATGCAAAACGCTTTATGCCAACAGAGCTAGGAGAAATTGTACACCAACTAGTACTAGAATTTTTCCCTGATATCATAAATATCGAATTCACTGCACAAATGGAACAAGATTTAGATGATATTGAAGAAGGTAGTCGTCAATGGAAGAATATTGTGGAAGAGTTTTATAAAGACTTTGAAGTCCATGTCAAATATGCAGATGAAGCCATGGAAAAAGTAGTGATAAAAGATGAGCCTGCTGGAGAGGATTGTGAGCTTTGTGGATCTCCGATGGTCTTTAAGTTAGGTAGATATGGCAAATTTATGGCTTGCTCGAATTTCCCAGATTGCAGAAATACAAAAGCGATTATGAAACCAATTGGTGTAAAATGTCCTTCATGTGAAACGGGCGAAATTGTGGAGCGTAAAAGTAAAACAAAGCGTCTCTTCTATGGTTGCAATCAATATCCAGAGTGTGAGTTCGTATCATGGGACAAACCAATTAGTAGACCATGTCCAAAATGTAGTGCATTATTAGTAGAGAAAAAGATAAAAAAAGGTGTGCAAATTCAATGTACGAAATGTGACTATGAAGAAGCACCAACACAATGATAGGAAGATGGTAAGAATCATGACTGAACAAGTAGTAAATGTAATAGGAGCGGGGCTTGCAGGTAGTGAAGCTGCTTGGCAAATTGCAAAGCGCGGTGTGAAAGTAAGACTTTATGAAATGCGTCCAGTAAAGCAAACGCCTGCGCACCACACAGATAAATTTGCAGAGCTTGTTTGTTCTAACTCGTTACGTGCAAACGGTTTAACAAATGCTGTAGGTGTTATTAAAGAGGAAATGCGTATTTTAGATTCTGTCATTTTAAAGGCAGCAGACCAATGTTCTGTACCTGCTGGAGGAGCATTAGCAGTAGACCGTCATGAATTTGCTGGCTATGTGACAGAGGCAGTAAAAAATCATCCACTTGTGGAGGTTATTCATGAAGAAGTTACTGAAATTCCTGAAGGTATAACAGTTATTGCTACAGGTCCTTTAACTTCGAAAGCTTTGGCTGAAAAAATTCAAGGTTTAACGGGTCTAGATTATTTATACTTTTATGATGCTGCAGCACCAATTATAGAAAAAGATAGTATAGATATGGATAAAGTTTATTTAAAATCTCGTTACGATAAGGGAGAAGCAGCTTATTTAAACTGTCCGATGACGAAGGAAGAGTTTGATCGCTTCCGTCAAGCTTTAATCGAAGCAGAAGTAGTGCCATTGAAAGAATTTGAGAAAGAGATTTACTTTGAGGGATGCATGCCAATCGAAGTGATGGCAGCTCGTGGAGAGAAAACAATGTTATTTGGTCCAATGAAGCCAGTCGGCCTTGAAGATCCAAAAACAGGGAAGCGTCCTTATGCCGTAGTACAACTTCGCCAAGATGATGCAGCTGGTACTCTTTATAACATTGTTGGTTTCCAAACACACCTTAAATGGGGCCCTCAAAAAGAAGTACTACAGTTAATCCCAGGATTAGAGAACGTCGAAATTGTACGATATGGTGTTATGCACCGCAATACATTTATTAATTCTCCGAAAGTTTTAGAGAAAACATACCAACTTCGTGAACGAAAGAATATTTTCTTTGCAGGTCAAATGACTGGCGTAGAAGGATATGTTGAATCGGCAGGAAGTGGATTAATAGCTGGTATTAATGCAGCTCGTCAAGCATTGGGACAAGAACCAATTATTTTCCCATTCGAAACGGCATTAGGAAGTATGGCGCGTTATATAACAGAAGCGCAATCGAAAAACTTCCAGCCAATGAACGTTAACTTTGGTATATTCCCAGAGTTACCACCTGGTCGCCGTTCAAAACCAGAGCGTGCTGAATTACATGCAACACGCGCAATAAGCGCAATTCATAATTTTGTGAATTCACAAACAATTTAATTGCCAAAGGCCTCTAAAAGTTGTTATACTCTTAGAGGCTTTTTCTTTTTGTAGACAAAATGCTTGATTAGACGTGTTTTATTATTTTGTATGGAGATTTTCTCAAAAAATAACTATTTACACTTGCTATCTTATAAAGATAGGTATAGTGTCAATATGTATGTTTATTAGTGATAGGAAAAAATACAAACTTGTAAGAGATGACAAAGAATTATTTATCCGTTATATTACAAGTGTCAGTCATTTGAGAAAATTATTAATAAATTATTGGTGGTGAATCTTTCTATGTTAGTTTCGTCCCAAGATGCACTCGAACAGTTCATGCTTTACATCCAAGTTGAAAAGAACTTCTCTGTTCATACAGTGCGAGAATATGAATCAGACCTGCTGGATTTTTTGGCCTTCTTACAAGCAGAGGGAATTAATGATTTAGCGAGTGTTGAATATATACATGCACGTCTTTATGTAACAAAGTTGTACGACGAAAAAAGAGCGAGGGCATCTATTTCTAGAAAAATATCCTCGATACGCTCCTTTTTTCGCTTTCTAAATAGACAGTACGGATTTGATGATGGGGCATTTCGTTTGCTTTATCATCCTAAAAAAGAATCCCGTTTACCCAATTTTTTCTATGAAGAAGAATTGATGCAGTTATTTGATGCGAATACTGGGGATGATTTGAAATCATTAAGAAATATGGCTATATTAGAGCTGTTATATGCGACTGGTATTCGTGTAAGTGAACTGACTTCCATTCAAGTTAAGGATGTAGATTTTCATTATTCCATCATACGAGTTATGGGAAAGGGTCGAAAAGAACGAATTATTCCATTCGGTCAATTTGCGAGTTTGGCCATGCAGGACTACATAGAGCAAGCTCGCCCTAGATTAATGAAAAAGACTAATCATCAGCAGTTGTTTGTCAATATGCGAGGTGGGGAACTTACTCCACGAGGGGTACGTCATGTTTTAAACGAAATGATTGACAAGGCCTCACTCCATACGAAAATTTACCCACATATGCTTCGCCATACTTTTGCCACACATTTATTAAACAATGGCGCGGATTTGCGGACAGTGCAGGAGTTATTAGGCCACTCGCATTTATCTTCTACACAGGTTTACACACATGTAACAAAAGAGCATCTACGTCAAACATATATGAATGCTCATCCAAGGGCATAATAGAGTTAAGGAGGAAAGCAGATGGGACAAATTCATGCGACTACGATATTTGCAGTGCATCATAACGGAGGCTGTGCCATGGCTGGTGATGGTCAAGTAACATTAGGAAATGCTGTTGTGATGAAAGGTACAGCAAAGAAGGTCAGACGTCTGTTTAATGGGCAGGTCCTTGCGGGGTTTGCAGGCTCTGTTGCAGATGCATTTACACTTTTTGAGATGTTTGAAGGCAAACTGAATGAATATAACGGTAATTTACAACGTGCTGCAGTAGAGGTTGCAAAGCAATGGCGTGGAGATAAAATGCTACGTCAACTAGAAGCGATGTTATTGGTCATGGATAAAACGACATTGCTGCTTGTTTCTGGTACTGGTGAAGTCATTGAACCGGATGATGGCATTTTAGCCATTGGCTCTGGTGGAAATTATGCATTATCAGCAGGTAGGGCATTAAAAAAATATGCAGGCGAAACTATGACTGCTCGTGAAATTGCTGAAGCTGCCTTAGAAACAGCTGCTGAGATCTGTGTATTTACGAATCATAATATTATCGTGGAGGCGCTGAACTAATGACACAAAAAAATTTAACGCCAAGACAAATTACTGAGCATTTAGATCGTTATATTGTTGGGCAAAATGAAGCCAAGCGAGCTGTAGCTATTGCGTTGCGAAACCGCTATCGTCGTTCGTTGTTAAATGAGGATATGAAGGCAGAGGTTATTCCTAAAAATATCTTAATGATTGGACCGACTGGTGTCGGAAAAACGGAAATTGCCAGAAGAATTGCGAAGCTTACAAATGCTCCATTTGTAAAAGTGGAAGCGACAAAATTTACTGAAGTAGGTTATGTAGGTCGTGATGTTGAATCAATGGTACGTGACTTAGTAGAAGCTTCTCACCGTCTTGTAAAAGAAGAAATGATGGAATCTGTTAAGGAACAAGCAGAGCAATTAGCAAATGAAGCTATCGTGAAACTTTTAGTGCCTTCGATGCGAAAAAAACAGAGTATGCAAAACCCATTCGAAATGTTATTTGGTGGAAAAGAACAGTCTTCCACGGAAGATACATCATCAGATGAGACGGAAGTACGCTCTAAACGTGCACAAATTGCTATTGATTTACGAAATGGCAAATTGGAAAATGAGTGGGTGACGGTAGAGGTAACTGAACAAACTCCATCCATTTTTGATGCGTTACAAGGTACGGGAATGGATATGTCTGGAAATAGCGGAATGCAAGATATGCTATCTAGCTTGATGCCTAAAAAACAGAAAAAACGTCGTGTGCAAGTAAAGGATGCACGTCGTATTTTAACAATAGAAGAAGCAAATAAGTTGATAGACGCAGATGAAGTTGCACAAGAATCAATTGTTAGAGCGGAACAAACGGGTATCATTTTTATTGACGAAATCGATAAAATTGCTAGTAAAGAGGGGAACAATTCTGCGAATGTATCTCGTGAAGGTGTACAACGAGACATTTTACCAATAGTAGAAGGGTCAACTGTTACTACGAAGTATGGTGCTGTGAAAACTGATTACATGCTATTTATAGCTGCAGGCGCATTCCATATGTCGAAGCCTTCAGATTTGATTCCAGAATTGCAAGGGCGTTTCCCAATTCGTGTAGAGCTTGAGAAATTAACAAAACAAGATTTTGTCCGTATTTTACAAGAACCAGATCAATCGCTCATTTTGCAGTATAAGGCATTATTAGAAACGGAGGGTGTGGAAATCAATTTCACATCTGATGCGATTGAACGTATAGCTGAAATAGCCACAGAGGTTAATCAGGAAACAGATAATATCGGAGCCCGTCGTTTGCACACGATCTTAGAACGTTTACTTGAAGAGCTGTCGTTTGAAGCAGCTGAAATTGCACCAGCAAGTATACCAATCAATGCTGCATATGTAGATCAAAAACTCGCAGGTATCGTAAAAAACAAAGATTTGTCACAGTTTATATTGTAAGATAAAGCTGTTTAGTATCATTCAGTAGTAAAAACCTTTAGAATATTAAGTGAATACTCTTCGGATTATTTATAGGAGGAACATATAATGAATTTATTAGAAAAAACACGTAAAATTAACTCGATGCTTCAAGCTTCTGCTGGTAAGCCGGTAAACTTTAAGGAAATGGCCGATACATTAGGAGATATCATAGATAGTAATGTCTATATTTTGAGCCGTAAAGGTAAATTATTAGGTATTTCAATTCACCAACAAATTGAAAATGAGCGTATGAAGAAAATGTTCGAAGAGAGACAGTTCCCAGAGGAATACACACATAGCTTGTTTACTATCTCAGAAACATCTTCTAATTTAGATATCCATAACGAACATACTGCTTTCCCTGTGGAAAACAAAGATCTTTTCCAAAACGCATTAACTACAATTGTACCAATCGTTGGTGGTGGTGAACGTTTAGGAACATTAATCCTTGCTCGTTTATCTTCACAATTTGAAGATGATGATTTAATCTTAGCAGAGTATGGTGCAACAGTAGTTGGTATGGAAATTTTACGTGAAAAATCGGAAGAAATTGAAGAAGAAGCTCGTAGCAAAGCGGTCGTACAAATGGCCATTAATTCACTTTCATACAGTGAATTAGAAGCAATTGAGCACATCTTTGAAGAACTTGATGGCAACGAAGGTTTACTTGTTGCTTCTAAGATTGCTGACCGAGTGGGAATTACACGCTCAGTCATCGTCAATGCATTACGTAAACTAGAATCAGCAGGTGTCATTGAGTCTCGCTCTCTAGGTATGAAAGGAACTTATATTAAAGTGTTAAACGATAAGTTCTTAAATGCATTAGCTGAAATTAAAATGAAATAATACTTCTCTTAGAAGATAATGAAGGCGTCTAGGTAAAACTAGGCGCCTTTTCGTGTGCATTAAATTGGAAAGTTGTCATCTCGATTGCTTTGATATTTTTGAATAAGTACAAATTTGGAGAATATTGATGTTTTGTATTTCTTTTCTCCTAAAGTCGTTCATAAATTTGTCACTACAATTAGCATAAAAAAAGACATTGTATGTTACTTTAGAATAATAGCAAATAAACTGTTAAATATTTATATTAGAATGTTCTGTCATTTGTCGGACTAGTAAAAAGGGACCTTAATTTAATTTCGAATTAAAAGGCGATAAAGCTCATAAAAAGGCAAATTTAATACTAAAATCGTAAACACTGTCGAAATAGTGTAAAATAACTAGATGTAAATGAACTCTTAATAAACCTTAGAGGGACAAGGGATGCAGAAGTTTTGTCCTGGTTGTGCCGTTGAAAAAATAGGGCGTATATACTATTAAAAAGTGACAAAAGACAATAGACACTAGGTATCATCTTAATTACAATTGTATTATTGGATAAATTAACAAGTACATAGAATTTAATAAAATGAGGTGAACAGTTTTGAATTTATTTGGTGGAACTATTAGTAGCCTGGAAAATGGACTTTCCTATGCAACTTTGAATCATAAAACAATCGCAAACAATATTGCGAATGTCGATACACCTAATTATAAGGCGAAAAATGTTAGTTTTAAGGATATGTTGGAAGAACAAAAGACTATAGCTATTTCTGCATATCGTACTGACAATAGACATTATGATTTCACAATTCGACAATCTACACCTGGTGTCAATAATATAGAAAACTTACGATACCGAAATAATGGCAACGCTGTAGATATGGATGCTGAACAGGCAAAATTAGCAGAGAATCAAATTTATTACAATGCTTTAATTGATCGTGTGAACGGGAAATTAAACACATTAAACACTGTTATTAAAGGAGGTAAGTAATAGATGTCTATCTTTCATGGAATGAATACCACTGCCTCAGCTTTAACTGCGCAACGATTACGCATGGACGTCATTTCTTCTAATATGGCAAACATGGATACAACTCGAGCTCGTCAAGTTAATGGTGAGTGGGAGCCATATCGACGGAAGTCCGTAACGTTTACAGCACAAGAAGGTCAGTTTTCGAAGTTTATGAATGTAGCACTTGGTAAAGACGCCAAAAGTGGTGTTGGTAATGGTGTGAAAGTAACTCGTATTTCAGAAGACCGAGAAACACCTTTCAAACTTGTTTATGACCCAACTCATCCAGATGCAAATGCAGATGGCTATGTCAATATGCCGAATGTCGATCCATTAAAAGAAATGGTAGATTTAATGTCAGCCACTCGTTCCTACGAGGCAAACGTAACCGTATTTAACGCAAATAAGTCCATGCTTACAAAGGCTTTAGAGATTGGTAAATAAATAAGAAGAAAGGAAGATACATAATGACTATTTCGTCCGTTTCGCTAATGACACCTACTCAGGTTGTAAATGAAACAAATAAACTTAATACGACACCTTATGAAGCCCAACAAAGCTTCGCGAACTCTTTAAAAGAAGCAATAGCCAAAGTAAATGACCAGCAAATCACATCCGATAATTTTACTCAAAAGCTAATTAAAGGTGAAAATGTGGAGTTGCATGAGGTAATGATTGCTTCACAAAAGGCGAGCATTACATTAAACGCAACAATTGAAGTTCGCAATAAGGTGATTGAAGCTTACCAAGAAATAATGCGAATGAGTGTTTAATTTTTTATTGAAGGTGGAAATTCCCTTTTCAATATAAATTAAAAACTACCTTAAGGTGGGCTCATTAAGGTCGCAAATTATTGATGGCTAGGTTATTCACTATAACCGGAGGATTCATAATGAATGAACGATTGACGAAAATAAAAAACGACACCAGTCAATTTTGGAAAAGTCGAAGTAAAAAGCAAAAAATAGTTATGATTGGCTCCGTGGTAAGCGTAATCGCACTTGCGGCAATTGTGACGTTTTTTGCTTCAAAAACTACATATGTTCCACTTTATAAAGATTTATCAACAAGAGAAATTGGACAAGTAAAGGAAGCGCTGGATTCTCAAGGTGTAACATATCAAATTGCTCCAGGCGGAACATCTATTTTAGTGCCAGAGGAGCAAGTTGACTCCTTATTAGTGCAATTAGCATCAGAAGGTTATCCACAAACGGGTACGATTGATTATTCATTTGCAAACAGTTCAGGTTTTGGTATGACAGATAATGAATTTAACTTATTAAAGAAAGCAGCTACTGAAACTGAAATTGCTAAACTTTTTAGAAACCTTGAAGGTGTTAAAGATGCAAAAGTAATGATTACTGTCCCTGAAGAAGGAGTCTTCGTAACAGATGTTAAAGAAGATGCAACTGCATCTATCGTGTTAAATACAGATCCAGGCTATAAATTTACAGAACAACAAATTACAACAATGTATAATTTGGTATCAAAAAGTATTCCAAATTTAAAAACTGATAATATCGTAATCTCAAATCAATTCTCAGAGTACTTTGACTTAAATGCAGCCACAACAGATGGAGCATCTACAACGACAGCTGAAGGTCAATTACAAATGAAGAAATTAGTCGAACGTGATCTACAACGTCAAGTACAAAATATGCTAGGCACGTTGATGGGACAAGATAAAGTGATGGTTTCTGTCACTACGGATATTGACTTCAAGAAAGAAAATCGTGAAGAAAACCTTGTGACGCCTGTTGATGAAGAGAATATGGAAGGTATTGCCATTAGCGCACAAAGAATTACTGAGCAATATTCTGGAACAGGGGCTGCAGCAGCTACTGGAACACCTGAAGCTGAAACGACTACTGATAACTTTACTACTTATAATGAAGGGACATCGGGTAACGGTGATTATGAACGTACGGAAGAAACAATTAATAATGATGTGAACCGTATACGTAAAGATATCCAAGAAGCCCCTTATAAGGTTCAAGATATTGGGATTCAAGTAATTGTTGAACCGCCAACAGCGACAGATGCAGCATCATTACCAGATGGTGTCCGTGAAGATATTGAGAAAATTTTAAGTACAATCGTTCGCACAACGATTTCAAAAGACGTGGCGGCTGAACTTACTCAAGAGCAAATTGATGAGAAAGTAGCAGTATCAGTACAACCACTATATGGTAAAGCCACACAAGTTGCTGATGAAAAGCCAATCATTCCATGGTGGGTTTGGGTCATTGGCGGTATCTTATTAGCTGTTATTGTCTTGTTAGCATTCTTCATTATCCGTTCTCGTAAACGTGCGAAGGAAGAAGAAGAGCTAAGTATCCTAGAAGAACAAGAAGAATTAATGATTGATGATATTAATGAAGAAATTGAAACGGAAGCTACAATGCGTCGTAAGCAGCTAGAAAAAATGGCAAAAGAAAAGCCAGACGATTTTGCAAAGTTACTGCGTAGTTGGATTGCTGAAGACTAACTAGGAGGTTCGGCTGTGTCCAAGAAAGATAAGGAATTAACCGGAAAACAAAAGGCCGCTCTCTTGTTAATTTCATTAGGGCCTGAGGTTTCAGCTTCAGTCTATAAACATTTAACAGAGGAAGAAATTGAACGTTTAACATTAGAAATTTCAAGTGTTAAAAAAGTAGAATCAAACGTCAAGGAAGAGATTATAGAAGAATTCCACAATATTGCACTAGCTCAAGACTATATCACGCAAGGTGGTATTGGTTATGCGAAAACAGTATTAGAAAAAGCGCTTGGCGTTGAACAAGCACAAACGATTATTAATCGTTTGACTTCTTCGCTACAAGTAAGACCGTTTGATTTTGCACGGAGAGCTGATCCAGCACAAATTTTTAACTTTATTCAAAATGAACATCCTCAAACAATTGCCCTGATTCTTTCTTATTTAGAGGCGGGGCAAGCAGGGGTTATTTTATCTTCATTACCACAAGAAGTACAAGCTGACATTGCAAAACGTATTGCTGTCATGGAATCGACTTCTCCTGAAGTAATTAGTGAAATTGAATCGGTGTTAGAGCGAAAATTATCATCTACAGTTACACAGGATTACACAGAAACTGGTGGTATTGATGCAGTCGTTGAAGTACTGAATGGAGTAGATCGACAAACAGAGAAAACGATCCTTGATGCACTTGAAATTCAAGATCCAGAGCTTGCAGAGGAAATCAAAAAACGCATGTTTGTGTTCGAAGATATTGTTACACTCGACAATCGTTCTATTCAACGTGTTATTCGTGATTGTGAAAACGAAGACTTATTGCTTTCGATGAAAGTATCAAGCGAAGAGGTAAAAGATATTATTTTCCGCAATATGTCACAACGTATGGCTGATACATTTAAAGAAGAAATGGAAATTATGGGACCTGTACGTTTACGTGACGTAGAGGAGGCACAATCGCGAATTGTTGCTGTTATTCGTCGCCTAGAGGATGCTGGTGAGATTATTATTGCACGTGGTGGAGGAGATGACGTAATTGTCTAGAATCATCCGTTCTATACACACACAATCCAATAGCGATAATGTAAAAGAGATACAAATCCGCGATATGTTTGAAATACCCGGTTTGGAAGATGATGAGGATACTTCATCCCAGCATCAATTGACGATAGAAGAAATAATGGCTGAGCGAGATCATTTGCTTGCACAAGCTAGGGCTTCCTTGCAAGTGGAACGGGAAGCGTTTGAGCAAGAAAAGCAAGAACATTTCCAAGAGATGGAGCACTTAAAGCTAAGTTGGGAAGAAGAGAGGCCGAATCGAGTTCAAGAAGCTTATGATGAGGGATTTGGACAAGGCTATGAAGATGGTGTGAACAAATCCACAGAAGCAATGGCCCAGTCCCTTCAAACTGCGAATGAAGTGATCAATCAAGCAAAAGAAAACGCACAAAAGTATATTAATGATCAAGAAGCAGTAATTTTAGAGCTTGGCCTAACGACAGCTGAACGAATTATTGGCACGTCATTAGAACGTGATCAAGAGCTGTTCGTGTCAATTGTTCGTAGAGGACTGAAAGAGGCGAGAGAAATGAAAGAAATTAAAATTTATGTTTCGCCTACCTATCACGCTTTAATAACTGCCAATCGCGATGAACTAGCCGAAATGTTCCCGATTGATGTACCATTTATGATTTTTGTTAATGAAGATTTGAATAATGAAACAGATTGCTATATCGAAACGAATCATGGCCGCATAGTTGTGAGCATCGATGAGCAATTGAACGAACTAAGATTAAAGCTTCATGAAATATTAGAAAGTAAGGAATGATCTAGATGAAGACGGCTCAATTAATCGAACATATTCCTCATATGCCAACCTTTAAAAAGTTTGGTAGAGTCACTAGAGTTGTCGGCTTGATGATTGAGTCGCAAGGTCCAGATAGTTCCATAGGTGATGTTTGTAAAATCCATGTGGAAACTGTAAACAATGGTCACCAAATCATTTTAGCTGAGGTTGTTGGTTTTAAAGATGAAATTGTTGTCTTAATGCCTTTCACCTCTTTGCGAGAAATATCTATTGGCTGCCTTGTTGAAGGGACTGGTGCTCCATTAGAAGTAAAAGTAGGCCCTGAGTTAATTGGAAGAGTGTTAGATTCAATGGGGAATCCTATTGATGGCACCTTATTACCAAAAGGGCTTATGACAGTTCCGACCGAACAAGATCCACCAAATCCACTGACACGCCCACCTATCAATGAAAGACTTGAAGTGGGGGTAAAGGCTATTGACGGAATGCTGACAGTTGGTAATGGCCAACGTGTTGGGATTTTCGCAGGTTCAGGGGTCGGAAAAAGTACGCTTCTTGGCATGATTGCGAGAAATACGCAGGCAGATTTGAATGTAATTGCTCTGATAGGAGAACGTGGACGTGAGGTTCGTGAATTTATTGAACGTGATTTAGGTCCAGAAGGTCTAAGCCGTTCCATAGTTGTGGCAGCTACATCTGATCAGCCAGCATTGATGAGGATAAAAGGGGCGTTTACAGCAACAGCCATCGCTGAATATTTTAGAAATCGTGGTTTAAATGTCATGTTGATGATGGACTCCGTAACACGTGTTGCCATGGCCCAACGTGAAATTGGACTTGCCACAGGAGAACCACCAGCACAAAAAGGGTATACACCGTCTGTGTTTGCGATATTACCTAAATTACTAGAACGTACAGGTACTAATGAAAAAGGTTCTATTACGGCATTTTATACAGTCTTAGTTGATGGGGATGATATGAATGAACCAATCGCTGATACTGTGCGAGGGATATTAGATGGTCATATTGTGCTTGATCGAAATTTAGCTAATAAAGGTCAATATCCTGCTATAAATGTCTTGAAAAGTGTTAGTCGTTTGATGAATCATGTTGCAGAACCGGAACATAAGAAAGCAGCAGAACGATTAAGGGAACTTTACTATACATATGACAAATCTGAGGATTTAATCAACATTGGCGCGTATAAACGAGGAACGTCTAAAGAAATTGATGAAGCAATTTATTATGAACCGCTCATTACTACTTATCTCAAGCAGGGCTATTTAGATAAAGTGACATTGGAAGAAAGTGTGAATGAATTAATATCCATATCGAACGGTGGTGTGAACTAGATGGTCAGCTATGTGTATCGTTTTGAAAAAGTGTTAACGATTCGTGAGCAAGAAAAAAACGAAACTGAAATGGCCTACAAAGAATCTGTCCGTTCTTTTGAGGAAGTTGCCACTAAATTATATGACTTGCTAAAAAAGAAGGAAGACTTAATTGCCTTCCAGCAGGATCGCTTAACTGTTGGTTCATCTATTGATGAAATCCATCACTATGCACGTTTTATTGATAGTCTTGAAAAAACAATTGCAGAGGTGCAGCAGAAAGTGATACAAGCTCGTGCAAAGATGAATTGGCACGAAGAAAAATTATTAGAAAAAAACTTGGAAGTACGTAAATTTGAAAAAATGAGAGAAAAGGATTTTAAGCTATTCCAACAAGAGCAGGATCGTATAGAAAGCCTTTTTTTAGATGAAATTTCATTACTAACGTATAACAAGAGAGAAATCAGGTGATTTCATGGTGAAAAAAGACAATCGATTGACAGCGGAATTAATTGAACAGCAACCTAAGAAAAAAACTGGGGGCTTTCTAAAGTTTTTTACTTGGATAGTCCTGCCACTTATGTTTGTAGTAGCAGTTTTACTTGTTGTGGCAACGTTAATGAATACAAATGTCTTTGACTTAGGAAAGAAGGCAATTGGCAGTTTACCTTTTGTTCCATCAGAAGAACAACAAGCGAAAGATGCTGTCGTTAACAATGATTCGAAAATAGTCAATTTACAGGCAGAGATTCAAGAAAAAGAAGCAGAAATTTCACAGCTACAAAAAAAGTTAGATACAACGACAACTGAAAAAGAAAAGTTAATGACTGAAAAAGAGCAACTTCAATTTGAAATTGAAAAATTAAATCGAGAACAAGATGCTATGAAGCGTGATTTCAACGATATTTTATCAACTTTCGATAAGATGTCTCCGAAAGCGGCAGCACCTGTATTAATTAATATGAGTGATGCAGAAGCACTGCGTATTTTATCGAATTTAAAACCTGATAAACTAGCGGCCATATTAGAGAAAATGGATGCTAAAGATGCAGCAAAATATACGGAACTCATGGCTAAACAATAGAGTTAATGAAAGGAGGTGAAAAGAGTGGATATAGCGATGATGAAAATGATTACTAAATCGGTACCTACTAAAACCGCTGCAACAAAACCAGCAACAGTCAATAGCTCTGAGGGAAAGATTAACGGAACATCGAAACAGGATAATTTATCGAAATTCGGCTCTGTTTTTGGACAAGTACTATCTTCCTCAACTCAATCAAATCAATCTTCACAAGCTACTCCAACTAATGAGCTGGCTGATTTACAGCAAGTGTTAAATGCTGATTCATTGGAAGAGGTACTAGATTTATTAGGAATCCCACATGATGATGGTTTGTTAATGCTTCAACTTGGAGAAGAAGGTAAAGCAGTGGCTGTGGATGAAATGCTTGATTTAGAAAATATACTAAATGCATTAGGGATTGATGAAGAGCAATTGCAAAAAATAGTCCAACAGCTACTAGGAGAAGAAAAAGAAGCTAGTGATGTCTGGGAACTTTTATCATTAGTAGATGCCCAAGCACCAGTCCTACAATCGCAGATAGGTGTTGCGCTACAAGGCGAAAGTCAAGTAACACCAAAAGAAACAACACAACTACTTCAAGTGTTAAAGTTAGCACAATTAGTAGGACAGAAAACGGACTTAACAGCTTCACAAGAAAACTTGTTAACAACAGTAAAAAGTCTATTAACGTCATTACAAACGCAAGTAGAAACTATACAAGTAACAACAACTAAATCAACTGGCACATTGTCATTACAAGGTTTCCAGCAAGTAATTCAGCAAGTCCAAGTGACCAAGCAAAGTGAGACTAGTTCTAATGAAATGGTCACACCGCAAACCGTACAAACCAAACCAGATACGTTCCAAGTAACATTACCGACTGCCAAACCTGCACAGTCAGAGGCTTTATTAAAAGAAATGCAAGCCATTATCAATAGAGCACAGATTTCTAATGCGCAGGGGATAACACGATTAACAATAAAATTGTATCCAGAAAATTTAGGGACAGTTCGTATAGAGCTTGTGCAAAATGATGGTGTACTTACAGCTCGTTTATTAGCTTCTACAGCTCATGGACGTGAGTTACTTGATAGTCAAGCTCACCAGCTAAAACAGGCATTTGTTCAGCAGAACATTCAAGTAGATCGTCTTGATATTGCACAATCATTACAGGATGCGGATCGCCAGCAACGTGATCAAAACTTCTTTAATAATTTCTTTAGACAACAACAGGATGAAGAACAGCAACAAAAAAATGAGGATGACGATGAAGAGAAATCCTTTAGTGACTATTTAATAAGTGAGGAGGTGTAATTCATGGCAGATACAACGACAAAAGCAACAAATACATCCATAACGGATGATCTTTACTATTCGAATTATAGGAAACCAACCAAACAAACTGGGAATAGTGAACTTGGCAAAGATGCCTTTTTGCAACTGTTAATTACACAATTGCAGCACCAGGATCCAACAAACCCAATGGATGATAGAGAATTCATTTCCCAAATGGCGCAGTTTTCTTCTTTAGAACAAATGCAGAACATGACAAAGGCAGTGGAATCATTATTAGCATCACAGCAACAAACACAGATGATGAATTATGCAACTTTTGTTGGTAAAGAAGTCAAATGGCATGAAATTTCAGATAAAACAGATGAAAAAGGGGATCCTGTCGTAAATGAAGGAACAGGTGTGATTGAATCCTTGAAATTTGTAGATGGTAGTGTTGTATTTAAATTAGCAGATGGGAAAGAAATAACTCCTGGTAATATTTCAGGAATCCTAGGTGGCTCTGGAACAAGTTCAAATGGCAATAATCCTGTGCCAGAATCTCCACTTGTACAGGCTAGTAAATTGATAGGTAAAAAGGTTACATATCAAGATGGTGACCAGGAAGTACAAGGGAAAATCGTCTCTGTTTCGAATAAAGATGGCGTTATTTATTACGTATTAGACAATGATAAAAAACTAACGGATAAAGATTTTACAGTTATTAGCGAATAAAGGTGTGAAAAAGTGATGGATAAGTTTTCAATTCATCGTGTACCCTTGCATCCATCTATTCGTGCAACTCAACCTACGTCCATTAATTCACAGCAATCTTTTAAAGCCCATTTTCAGGAAGCAACAAAGCAAGAGCTTAAAGTGAGCAAACATGCGCATGAACGTATCATTGAGCGTAAAATTGACATCTCTGAACAAGAATGGCAGGTTGTATCGGATAAGGTATTTGAAGCCCACTCAAAAGGTGTTAAACAGCCATTAGTCTTGATGGATCAAGCAGCTTTAATTGTCAGTGCTAAAAATGCTACTGTCATTACAGCAATGGATCGCACGGAAGCAAAACAACAGTTATTTACAAATATAGATGGCACGATCGTGCTTTAAAGGCTGGACCTTCTTATGTAAGGAAGCCTTCGTGATGCTGATTGATAGAAGCACACAAATAAAAAATGAAGGGAGAACGAAAACTTATGTTACGTTCTATGTATTCAGGTATATCAGGTCTTAAAAACTTCCAAACAAAGCTAGATGTTATTGGTAACAATATTGCAAATGTTAATACTGTTGGCTTTAAAAAAGGGCGCGTTCTTTTTAAAGATTTAATGTCTCAAACTCAAGCAGGTGCATCTGCAGCAACAGCTACACGAGGTGGTGTCAACCCACAACAAGTTGGTTTGGGTTCACAATTAGCTGCGATTGACACGATTCATGGGGGCGGTTCCTTACAAAGTACAGGTCGTGGACTTGATTTAGCTATTGAAGGCGATGGCTTTTTCATGGTAGCTGATGCAAATGGTGCTCCTGATCCAGATAGTGGTTTCATTGATGAAGAAGGCTTCAACAATACCCTATTTACTCGTAATGGTGTTTTCTATATGGATAGCAATGGCTATTTAGTTAATGCTGACGGTAAATATTTAGTAGGTGTATCTGCTGGAGATGAGATTGTCATGGAAGCAGATGATACGGGTATCATTCCAGAGGATGCACCAAATGCTTCAGGAGATGAAGGTGCAAACTTATTTGATGATGATGGTGTACTAGCACCTGGTGATGGAACTGTGGGACCAATTCGTATCCCAACAACTGCTCAACAGATTAGCATTGGACCTAATGGTACGGTTGAATATGTAGACCTAAACGGTGAGCGTAAATGGGCAGGGCAGCTGGTTATGGCTAAATTCCCTAACGCTGGTGGTCTTGCTAAGAATGGTGGGAACTACTATCAACAAACAGCAAACTCTGGTGCTGCATATGCACAAGTGGCAACTGTAGCAGGGATGGGGAAAGTAGTACCTGGAGCAGTAGAGATGTCCAACGTTGACTTATCTGAAGAATTTACAGAGATGATTGTGGCACAACGTGGTTTCCAAGCGAATACTCGTATTATTACAACATCAGATGAAGTGTTACAAGAGCTAGTAAACTTAAAACGATAATAATTGTGTAGTCCTTTAATTCATAACGGACGTTTTAACAAAACATATTTTCATATGAGGGAGGGTCGGGCCGGCTCTCATGCTAGACCCGGCCCTAATTCAATGATTGAACTAACACGTCTAAATGGCAAAGCATTTACATTAAATGCTTTATACATAGAAATAGTCGAATCATTTCCTGATACGACGATTACTTTAACAACTGGAACAAAATTGATTGTTTTAGAGAGTGAAGATGAGGTGCGACAAAAGGTAACTGCCTTTTATAACAATATACAAATACTATCCAACCCGCATCTACGAGGTGAAAAAGATGAAGAATAATAAAATGTTAACGATGATTATTATTTTGTTAGTAGCAGTCATACTGATCGGGGTTATCTTGTTTGTATTGCTTACACAATTTAATAAACCGACGGGAGCTACTGAACCATCCATTGATGAGATTGTAGAGGCTACAGTGGAGATTCCAGAAATCACGACGAATCTTGCAGATAAAAGAGTTGTGCGCTTGTCATTAAAAGTCCAAACGACAAGCAAAGATGCTGCTGCAGAATTAACAAAGCGTGTTTTCCAGGTGCAAAATATTGCCATTCAAGAGCTTTCTGAAATGGAGCAAAAGGATTTAGAAGGTAAGCAAGGGAAACAGATTTTCCAAAAATCATTAAAAACTAGAGTAAATGAATTGATGCTAGAGGGAGAAGTTCAGGAAGTATATTTTACCTCCTTCATCACTCAATAAAACAGAAACTGCTTGAAATGGAGGTGGGCAAATGGCAGGAGATGTGTTATCTCAATCCGAGATAGATGCGCTGCTTTCCGCTATATCGACTGGGGAAATGTCAGCAGATGACATAAAAAAAGAGGATGAGGGACGCAAAGTTAAAGTTTATGACTTTAAACGAGCACTTCGATTCTCAAAAGATCAAATCCGAAGTTTGACCCGAATACACGAGAATTTTGCACGATTACTGACAACCTTCTTCTCTGCACAGCTTAGAAGCTATGTGCAAATTACGGTTGCATCAGTAGACCAAATACCATTTGAAGAGTTCGTTCGTTCGATTCCGAATATGACACTCATTAATGTGTTTGAAGTGCCACCATTAGATGGTAATATATTGATGGAAATAAATCCGAACATTGCCTATTCCATGCTAGATCGTTTAATGGGCGGTAGTGGGGCGAGTCATAGTAATGTAGATAATTTAACTGAGATTGAAACAAAAATTATGACAAACCTTTTTGAACGCTCATTCGACAATTTACGCGAGGCATGGGAAAATGTTGCGGAAATTGATCCGATTTTAGTGGAGCTTGAAGTTAATCCACAATTTTTACAGATGATCTCACCAAATGAAACAGTTGTCGTTATTTCGTTAAATACGATCATTGGTGAGACAAGCGGTATGATAAATATTTGTATTCCGCATGTTGTATTGGAGCCGATTGTTCCAAATCTTTCTGTGCGTTACTGGATGCAAACAAATACGAAAGAAATGTCTCCAGAACAAACAAAAATGCTTGAAACACGCGTAAAACAAGCAAAATTACCTCTTTCAGTTGAATTAGGGCTAACGGATATCACCATCGAGGATTTCCTCACAATGCAAATTGGTGATGTTATACAGTTAGAGCAAAAAATTAATGATCCATTACTATTAAAAGTAGGGACATTACCAAAATTCACTGTTCAACCAGGTAAGCAAGGCAAAAAATTAGCAATCCAGATTATCGACCCTTTGAAAGGAGGAGACGAAGATGAGTGATGAAATGCTCTCCCAAGAAGAAATTGAAGCGCTATTAAGGGGCGAGACGTTGGAAGATAAAAACAGCGGCACTGAAGCTTCTTCAATTGATGAAACAAATGATATACGAGTAGAGGATTACCTTGATTCGTTTGCACAAGATGCATTAGGTGAGGTAGGCAATATATCCTTTGGTAGCTCTGCCACAGCACTTTCGGCGTTATTAGGTCAAAAAGTAGATATTACTACACCAAGTATATCAATGATTAATCGAAATAAATTAGAAGAGGAGTTTCCTCATCCGTATGTAGCTGTCCAAGTTGAATATACGATTGGCTTAACAGGCATGAATCTACTTGTCATTAAACAATCCGATGCAGCTATTATTGCAGACCTAATGTTAGGTGGCGATGGATTAAATCCGAAGCCTGACTTAGGAGAAATTCAGTTAAGTGCTGTTCAAGAGGCTATGAATCAAATGATGGGTTCAGCGGCTACGTCTATGTCGACAGTATTCAACAAAAAAGTAGATATTTCTCCACCTACAATTGATTTAATGAATATTTCTAAAGATGAAGGTCGAGAAAATATCCCTGAAGATGATTTGCTAGTCAAAGTATCTTTTAGATTAAGAATTGGTAATTTAATTGATTCAAATTTAATGCAATTATTACCGCTTAAATTTAGTCAAAACATCGTAAAATCTCTATTAGGTGAAACTGAATCGATTGAAGAACCTGTGGCTGCAACGATTGCACCAGAAGCACCACCAATTGCAGCACCACCTGTCCAACAACAAGTGCCTGTAGCAGCTCCGCCTGCCCAACCTGTTTATCAGCAGTCGGAAGTTCCAATGCAGCAGCCTGTTTATCAGGAGCCACAGCAGTTTACTCAACCAACGAGAGCTGCGCAGCCAGTGAATGTTCAACAAGCTCAATTTGCTAGCTTTGATCCAAATGTAATCTCTCAATCTGAAGCTAGAAATTTAAATATGCTACTTGATATTCCATTGCAAGTTACTGTAGAGTTAGGACGTACGAAACGTTCTGTTAAAGAGATTTTAGAACTATCAAGTGGTTCGATTATTGAATTAGATAAATTAGCAGGGGAGCCTGTTGATATATTAGTGAATAGTCGTTTAATCGCTAAAGGTGAAGTCGTTGTTATTGATGAAAACTTTGGTGTACGTATTACAGATGTTTTAAGTCAAGCAGAGCGTTTAAATAATTTAAGATAGTTTCAATTGGAGGAGTTAACCATGTCTAAAAGAATTTTGATTGTAGACGACGCTGCGTTTATGCGTATGATGATCAAGGATATTTTGTCGAAAAATGGATTCGAGGTTGTTGGAGAGGCAGCAGATGGATTACAAGCTGTTGAAAAGTACAATGAACTAAAGCCAGATTTAGTAACAATGGATATTACAATGCCTGAAATGGATGGCATTGCGGCTCTTAAAGCAATTAAGGGATCAGATCCAAGTGCAACTGTAATCATGTGTTCAGCAATGGGACAACAAGCAATGGTAATCGATGCAATTCAAGCTGGTGCGAAAGACTTTATTGTTAAGCCCTTCCAGGCAGATCGGGTAATTGAAGCGATCCAAAAAGCGCTAGGATGATTCCATGAAAATGTTAAAATCATTTCGTTTAACGATGATTTTTGCATTTCTTGTATCCTTCCTGTTTTTGTACCCAACACCATCTTCTGTCTATGCAGACTCTGATACGAATAGTGTGACAGATTGCATTAAAGACCCAGAAGCTTGTTATGGAGATACTACTGATCCAGCTGCTAAACAAGAACCAAGTGTATCAGCAGCTGGAGATATATCTGCATGGGAATACATAAAAATGGTTTTAGCGCTTATTTTTGTTGTAGCTTTGTTTTATGGTTTAATGAAGTTTTTAAATAAACGAAATTTAAACTTCCAACGTAATCAAATGGTACAAAATTTAGGCGGTTTATCGTTAGGTGCACAAAAGTCAGTACAGCTTTTACAAGTTGGGAAAACATTGTATCTAGTGGGTGTCGGTGAAGACGTTCAGCTATTGCGTGAAATTACTGATCCTGAAGAAGTAGAAACATTGTTAGCACTTTATAACGAAAGGCAAGAACTTGCAGCAACATCACCGTATATTGCAGAAGTATTTTCTAAGTTTAAGAAAAAAGATAGAGAGAATTTGCAAAATGAACAAAAGCAAGATGCATTTGGCAAACTCTTTGAAAAAAAAATATCCGAAATTAAACAGGAGCGCAGTGAAGAGATTGAGAGATGGAAGCAAAAGGAGAAGGATGATAAATGAACGATTTAATCAATGTTTTTTCCAATAGCGATCCTACCAACGTCTCAACATCTGTTAAGCTCTTACTACTACTAACAGTTTTATCACTGGCACCAAGTATATTAATTTTAATGACATCCTTTGCTCGTATTGTCATTGTTTTATCCTTTGTGCGAACGGCATTGGCTACACAGCAAATGCCCCCTAATCAGGTAATCGTAGGGTTAGCATTATTTTTAACGTTCTTTATTATGGCTCCAACCTTTCAAGAGGTCAATAAAGAGGCCTTGCAACCATTATTTGCTGAAGAAATTAGTTTAGATGAAGCTTATGATCGGGCCAGTGCGCCATTTAAAGAATTTATGAGTAAGCACACAAGGCAAAAAGATCTTGATTTGTTTTTATCGTACAATCAAGCAGAAAAACCAGCATCTGTGGAAGAAATCCCACTGACAATGCTTGTACCAGCATTTGCTTTAAGTGAAATTAAAACAGCATTTCAAATAGGTTTTATGATTTTTATTCCATTCCTAGTGATCGATATGATTGTTGCGAGTACATTAATGTCGATGGGGATGATGATGTTACCACCAGTAATGATTTCATTGCCATTCAAAATTTTATTGTTTGTCCTGGTCGATGGTTGGTATCTCGTCATGAAATCGCTACTACAAAGTTTTTAGGGGATGATACAGTATGACAGGTGAGTTGGTTATTTCCGTTGCAGAACGTGCCATTATGATTATCCTTCTAACAAGCGGTCCGTTATTATTAGTAGCCTTAATCACTGGTTTGGCCGTAAGTATTTTTCAAGCTACCACTTCGATTCAAGAGCAAACATTGGCATTTGTACCGAAAATTGTCGCCGTCTTAGTGGCCATCGTGTTCTTTGGCCCATGGATGTTATCTCAAGTTACTAGCTATGCGAGAGACATTTTTGAGAATTTAACACGTTATATAGGGTGAGTCCATGAATGAATTAATTCCGCATTTAACGGTTTTCTTATTGGTGCTTGTGCGTGTTTCAGCATTTTTTGTTACGGTTCCCTTTTTTTCCTATAGAACCATACCACCACAAGTCAAAATTACTCTCGCACTGGTTTTAGCTTGGATGATGTATTATACAATTGATGTTGAGCCATTTGCATTCAATGATGAATACATATTATTAGTGATGAAAGAAGCACTTGTTGGACTGTTACTCGGTCTAGTAGGCTATATGATCATGTCTGCCATTCAAATTGCAGGAAGCTTTATTGATTTTCAAATGGGTTTTGCCATTGCCAATATTATTGATCCGCAAACAGGGGCTCAAAGTCCATTAATTGGTCAGTTTTTTAATATGCTAGCGTTTCTTTTATTGTTAGCAATTAATGGCCATCATTTGATTCTTGATGGAATTTATTATAGTTATCAATTTTTACCTATGGATCAATTTCCTAGTTTTGCAAATGAGAGCTTTCCCCAATTTATCATCACAACATTTACAGCTGTTTTCGCGATTGCATTTCAGATGGCTGCACCTGTTGTGGCTACCTTATTTTTAGTTGATTTAGCATTAGGAATAACTGCGAAAACAGTACCACAATTAAATATATTTGTTGTTGGTTTTCCTATTAAAATAGGAGTTAGTTTTTTAGTGTTATTTACAATGATGGCTGTTATGATTCAAGTCATTCAAAAGCTAATCACTATTATGATTTACGGCATGCGTGATTTAATGGCCATTTTAGGTGGTGGATAACATGAAACTACTACTGAATTTAGATATCCAGTTTTTTTCAGGAGAAAAAACTGAAAAGGCGACGCCAAAGAAACGTCAAGATGCTCGAAAAAAGGGACAAGTTGTTAAGAGTCAAGATATTACAAGTGCCATAGTTATGCTAATGGTCTTTATATTTTTGTTTTTCTTTGCAGGCTCCTTACGGGACGAGCTATTATCGTTTTTTAGACAAACGTTTATCCATAACATACGCATCGAATCACTGACCATTGATAGTGTGATGCACTTATTTACAGAAACATTGATACAAATGGCTTTCATTATTGTACCGATTATGGCGATTGCTGTTGTTGGAGCGCTTGCAGGTAACTTTCTGCAGTTTGGCTTTTTATTTACATTAGAGCCAATGAAGTTTGATTTAAAAAAGATGGACCCTATTAAAGGGTTAAAAAAAATATTTTCTGTTAAGGCCATTGTTGAGCTGCTCAAATCGGTCTTAAAGATTGGCTTTATCGGCAGTGTAACAACAATTATTGTTTGGACTAACTTACCAGAAGTTTTAGCGTTGTCCTTTAAAAGCCCTTGGATGACGCTTATAACCGTAGGAAAACTAGTCGGCATTATGGGCATAGCAGCATCTTTAGTTTTACTTTGTGTATCCATGTTGGATTGGATGTATCAAAAATTTGATTATGAAAAAAATCTTAAAATGTCTAAGCAAGATATTAAAGATGAATATAAAAATAGTGAGGGTGACCCTCTGATTAAATCAAAAATCAAACAACGTCAACGCGAAATGGCGATGCGTCGTATGATGTCAGAGATACCAAGTGCAGATGTAGTTATTACCAATCCTACTCACTATGCGATTGCCCTCAAATATGACGAGGAAAATATGGATGCCCCTCGCGTAGTTGCTAAGGGTACAGACTTTATAGCTCAAAAAATTAAGATGATTGCCAAAGAACATGATGTAATTATGGTGGAAAATAGACCTTTAGCTCGTGCCATGTATGATCAAGTTGAAATTGGTGATCCGGTACCAGAAGAATTTTTCAAAGCAGTAGCAGAAATACTCGCTTATGTTTACCGTATTAAACGTAAAATTTAAAGCTTTTTAGTAGGAGGGACACAAATGAAAGTTCGCGATATTGGGGTTTTAGGTGCGGTTATTTTAATCGTTGCGATGCTCATCATCCCTCTTCCTCCGTGGATGTTAAGTTTCTTAATTGTCATTAATATTACATTAGGATTAATTGTACTACTAACAGCAATGAGTATGAAGGAAGCATTAGACTTTTCTATTTTTCCTTCGGTTATTTTACTATTAACCTTATTCCGATTAGGACTGAGTGTTTCTACAACCCGTGCAATCTTAGCAAATGGAGACGCGGGCTCTGTCGTAGAAACGTTTGGTGATTTCGTAGTCGGGGGAAATATTCTAGTAGGTTTAGTTGTCTTTTTAATTCTTGTGTTAATTCAGTTTATTGTTATTACAAAGGGTGCAGAGCGGGTAGCCGAAGTAGCAGCTCGTTTCACACTCGATGCGATGCCAGGTAAACAAATGAGTATAGATGCTGACCTAAATGCAGGAATTATTTCCGAAAAGGAAGCACGCGAACGACGTGAAAAAGTAGCGGGAGAAGCGGACTTCTACGGAGCGATGGATGGTGCCACAAAATTCGTAAAAGGGGATGCTATTGCCTCGATGGTAATGGTTATTATCAACTTATTATTTGGAATCATCATCGGGGTTGTACAAATGGGACTTCCATTTGCCGAAGCAGCAACCCATTTTTCTAAGCTAACAGTTGGGGATGGTATTGTTTCCCAAATACCTGCCTTGCTTATTTCAACAGCAACAGGGATTGTGGTAACACGCGCCTCTTCTAAAGGAAGTCTTGGTCAGGATATTACAGGTCAATTATTTGCTCAAGCAAAGTTACTCTATGTAGCTGGAGGTACCATTATATTACTAGGGTTATTTACACCAATCCCTAACTGGGTAACACTCCCAATAGGTCTTTCGCTAGTTGTTGGGGCTTATATGATGGAACGTAAGAAACCAGAGGATGAAGAGGAATTACTTGAAATTGAAGAAGAAGTGGCAACAGACGGCATGAAGAGCCCAGAAAATGTTGTGAATTTATTAAATGTGGACCCAATCGAATTTGAATTTGGTTATGGATTAATTCCATTAGTAGATGCTGCTCAAGGCGGAGATTTATTAGATCGTGTGATTATGATTCGTCGACAGCTAGCTCTAGAGTTAGGAATTGTCATCCCGGTTGTTCGTATTCGTGATAATATTCAACTTCAACCAAATGAATATCGAATAAAAATAAAAGGGAACGAAATGGCAAAAGGTGAACTTTTACTAGATCATTATTTAGCTATGAGCCCAGGTGACGATGATTCCATTGAAGGTATTGATACAGTAGAGCCATCATTTGGATTACCAGCTAAATGGATTACTGAGCAAGTAAAAGAAGATGCAGAAATGTATGGTTACACGGTAGTTGACCCACCTAGTGTGGTATCAACACATTTAACTGAAATTATTCGTGCCAATGCTCACGAGTTATTAGGTCGTCAAGAGACGAAGCAGTTAATTGATCATTTACGTGAAACGCATCCAATTTTAGTAGAAGAATTGACACCGACACCTCTATCTACTGGAGAAATCCAAAAGGTACTTGGTAAGCTTCTTCGAGAAAATGTTTCTGTTCGTAATCTACCAATTATTTTTGAAACACTAGCAGACTATGCTAAGTTAACAAGTGATACAGATATCTTAACTGAGTATGTTCGTCAATCATTGGCGCGCCAAATTACTGCCCAGTATGTAGGCGATAGTTCGGCTTTAAAAGTTATTACAGTTTCAGGAAAAGTAGAAAAAATGATTGCTGATAGTATTCAGCAAACGGATCACGGAAATTATTTAGCAATGGATCCTCAGGATTCCCAAACGGTACTAGAGACTATTGCGGCAGAAATAGAGCGTGTGTCCTTTATGGAACAATCGGCTATTATTTTATGTTCTCCAGCAGTTCGTATGTATTTACGCCAACTAACGGAGCGTTATTTCCCGCAAATTCCAGTTCTTTCTTATAATGAATTGGATGCTTCGATTGAAATTCAAAGTGTTGGAGTGGTGAATGTTTAATGAAAATGAGAAAATATTATGCATCTTCCATACCAGAGGCTATGAAGCAAGTGCGAGCAGAACTAGGTGAGGACGCTGTCATTTTGAATTCTAAAGTAGTCATCACAAAGAAATTTTTCGGTATGATTAAAAAGAAAAGTTTTGAAGTAGTTGCAGGAGTGGATGCAATGGAGCCAAGTCAAGTGGCTCCAGCATCAACACCTGTAGCATTGCCTATCGCAACTAAAGAAAATGCAAGGTTACAAGTGATTACGAATGCTATTCAAACAAAAATTCATCAAGATCAACCATCGCAAGATGCAGTTATACATGAGAACAACGGCATTTCTGAAGAACTGAGGAAGGAAATTGCAGATTTAAAATCTTTAATGCAATCGATGCATAAAAAGACTACCCAAGCTCAATATCCCGATGAACTCTTACCCTTCATTGAATACTTAAGACAGCAAGAGCTAAGTGAAGAGCTCATCACAACGATAGGTGATGAGCTTTTTATGCATTTCAAAGAAGCGTCAGAAATAAATTTCTCGCAATGTAAAATGGTAACGAAAAATTTACTACGTAAGAGATTAGAAGGCATGCCTATTGGAGGTTTGTCCTATGAAAGAAAATATATCAACGTATTAGGTCCTACCGGTGTTGGAAAAACAACGACAATCGCCAAAATGGCAGCTAGAGCTGTTTTGGAAAAGAAGAAAAAAATTGGTTTTATTACGACGGATACTTATCGAATTGCAGCAATAGAACAGCTCAAAACATATGCTGGCCTTTTACAGGCTCCTGTTGAAATTGCTTACAATGCAACAGATTTTGAACAAGCTATCCAAAGATTATCGCATTTAGATTTGGTGTTTATCGATACAGCTGGTCGAAATTATAAAGAAGTCAAGTATGTGGATGATCTCCAACGTCTCATAAAATTTGATGATCAAGCCGAATCCTTTTTAGTACTTGCGATGACAACGAAAGAAAAGGATATGGCGAACATCATCGACCAATTTAATCAGTTACCAATTGAAAAATTCATTTTCACAAAAATTGATGAAACAAATTCTATTGGCACAATGATCAATTTAATGATTAAATATAATAAAGGACTTGCTTACTATACGAATGGTCAAGAAGTACCAGAAGATATTGAAGAAGCTGATTTAGAAGCAGTACTTAATTTGTTTTTTCAAGGTGAAGAAAAATGAGAGACCAAGCTGAAACATTACGCTTGAAAATGATGAGACAGCAAGGAGAACTAGGTAGAGCAATTGCAGTGGTTAGTGGCAAAGGTGGAGTTGGTAAAAGTAACTTCACGATGAACTTTGCCATATCCTTGGCCCAAAAGGGGAAAAAAGTTGTCGTTGTAGATATGGATATTGGGATGGGAAATATCAATATTTTAATTGGGAAAAATGCTTCCAATAGTTTGAAAGATTATTTAGAAGGAAATAAACTACTAGAAGAGGTAATATTTGAAGGGCCCTATGGTTTAAGGTATATTTCAGGTGGATCGGGTATGACGAGTGTATTTAATTGGTCAGAAATGATGTTTGAGCAGCTAATTTATGCATTTGAACAGCTTCAGAAAAACTATGATTATATTTTATTTGATATGGGAGCAGGGGCGACAAATTGGTCGTTGGATTTACTTACGTCAATTGATGAAATTATCGTTATTTCAACCGCAGAGCCTACCGCAATTACGGATGCTTATTCTATGATGAAATATATTCATGTGCGAGATGCTGATAAGCAATTTTATATCCTTTGTAACCGAGCATTTAGTAAAGAAGAAGGCATGGAAACAAATGACCGTTTAAAGTTAACAATGAAACGTTTTTTAGACAAAGAAGTCACGATACTCGGTTCATTACCCGAAGATCCAGTTGTGCGTAAGGCCGTGCGTGAGCAAGTCCCATTTTCACTTGCTTACCCAGACGCACTGATTTCTAAGACATTGCAACTCATAGTGGTTCGTTTTATGGAGCACCGTGCAGAGGAAATACATGCACATGACCAGACAGCGAGGAAGTTTTTAACGAAACTAAGAAGTATTTTTTCGAAAGGGCGTGATTAATTGGACTTTTTACATAAAAGCAAGCTATTAGTTGTAGATGATTCTGCTTTTATGAGAAAGCTAATTAGTGACTTTTTTGTTGGCAACTCGAAGGTGGAAGTAGTTGGAACTGCGCGTAATGGAAAAGATGCAATCAAAAAGATACAATCATTGAAGCCAACAGTTGTGACAATGGATATTGAGATGCCTGAAATGAATGGGCTAGAGGCTTTAAAAGAAATAATGATACAATGTCCAGTTCCTGTAGTTATGCTCTCTAGTACCACTCAGCGTGGAACAGAAAATGCTATAGCAGCAATTGAGAGTGGTGCTGTAGATTTTGTCGCAAAGCCAAGCGGAACAATATCTCTTGATTTACATAAAATCCATAATGAGCTTGTTCACAAAGTAGAGCAAGCGGCAATGGTACCAATATCCAAATTGAAAAAACCTTCTGGTAGAAAACGACAACAAGAACCGGTGACAAAAGCGAGTACTGTAATAAAGGATTTACAACAACAAGGACAAATACCTATTCTTATGAATGCCGCTGCTACTAAAGTAGCTATAACGAAGCCGCATATTGAATGGAGTAAAGTAGGGAAAAAAATTGTACTAATTGGTACATCTACAGGAGGGCCTCGTGCGCTTCAGGAGGTCATAACGAAAATTCCTAAGTCTATTCAGGCTCCTATCCTCATTGTTCAGCATATGCCTGCTGGTTTTACGAAATCACTTGCTAGTCGTCTCGATCAGCTGAGTGAAATTGTTGTTAAGGAGGCTGAACAAGGCGATATTTTACAAAATGGTGTGGCCTATATTGCCCCAGGTGGTTATCATTTAAAACTTAGAAAAGTAGGGACAACGTTTGGCATTGTTCTGGATAACCAAGAAGCACCGAGATCAGGCCATAGACCATCTGTAGATGTGATGTTTGAAAATGTTAGTCAATATAAAGATTTTGATAAAGTAGCAGTGATTATGACAGGTATGGGGCATGATGGTTCGAATGGACTAAAAGCATTAAAAAAGACCGGTAATGTCATTGCTATTGCTGAGTCAGCAGAAACTTGCATTGTATATGGTATGCCAAAAGCAGCGGTAGAAACGCAACTAATTGATGAAGTTGCCGATGTAGATGATATAGCACTAACAATAATGAAATATTTGCCTTAAAAGGGGTGTCCTCTTATGGAAGTCAATCAATATTTAGAGATGTTTATCGAAGAAAGTAAAGAGCATTTACAAGCATGTAGTGAACATTTATTAGAACTAGAAAAAAATCCAGATGATTTGGCAATTGTTGGGGAAATATTCCGCTCTGCCCACACTTTAAAAGGTATGTCTGCCACAATGGGTTTTGAAGATTTAGCAGATTTAACGCATAAAATGGAGAATGTTTTAGATGCCATTCGTAACGAAAAAATCCATGTAACACCTGAAATTTTGGATGTGGTCTTTGAATCTGTTGACCATCTGGAAGAAATGGTCATGGATATTGCAAACGGTGGAGACGGCAAGCGTGACGTGTCGGCAACAGTTGCACAACTTAAGCGCATTGAATTAGGCGAAGAAGCAGTAGCACCTGAGGTGGTTGCAACAGTTGCAGTATCAGCTGTAGAAAGTGTTTTAGAATATGATAGCTTTGAACAAACAGTTATCACACAATCGTCGGAACAAGGTTTCCAAGCTTACGAAATTTCAGTAAAATTACGTGAAGATTGTCTCTTAAAGGCTGCGCGTGTATTTATGGTGTTTGAGATTTTAGAAAAAGATGGAGAAGTTATTAAATCTAGTCCATCTGTTGAAAAGCTTGAAGATGAACAATTTGATCAACAGTTTTATGTAGCATATGTTACAAAAGAATCTGCGGAAGATATGCAGAAAAAGATAATGAAAGTTTCTGAGGTTGAAGAAGTTATCGTAACAACAATCGACCAAAAGAAATTCAGTGAAAGAGAATATGAAGTACAACAAGAAGTGGCTGCAACTGCAACTGTGTTGGCTGAAGTAGAATCTACATCTGCTGCTGTACCTGCTAAAGTAGAACCAGTCGCGCAACCTGCAAAAACAGCAGCACCTGCAAAGACTGAAAAAAATCACGCGCCTGTAGGGAATAAAACAATTCGTGTAAATATTGAACGTCTTGATATTTTAATGAACTTGTTTGAAGAACTTGTTATTGACCGTGGTCGACTACAATCTATCGCTACAGAAGTAAATCATGGTGAGCTAAATGAAACTGTGGAGCGAATGAGCCGTGTAATGGGTGACCTGCAAACAATAATTTTAACAATGCGAATGGTGCCAGTTGAAACAGTGTTCAACCGCTTCCCTAAAATGATTCGTCAGCTATCACGAGATTTAAACAAGAAAATTAACCTTGAAATCATTGGTGCTGAAACTGAACTAGATCGTACGGTTATCGATGAAATTGGTGATCCACTTGTACACTTAATCCGAAATTCTGTGGATCACGGAATTGAGAATCCTACAGCTCGTCGTGCAAAAGGTAAGCCAGAAGAAGGAACAGTTGTACTACGTGCTTACCATAGTGGAAACTACGTCTTTATCGAAATTGAAGATGATGGTGCAGGAATTAATCGTGATAAAGTACTGGCGAAAGCTATTTCAAAAGGTATTGTTACACAAGAACAGTCTTATTCAATGTCTGATAATCAAATTAATGAGCTTATTTTAGCTTCAGGATTCTCGACTGCCGATGTCATTTCTGATGTTTCTGGCCGAGGGGTAGGATTGGATGTTGTGAAAACAACGATTGAATCACTTGGTGGTAATATTTCAATTGAATCGACACAAGATGTTGGATCCATCTTCTCTATCCAATTACCACTAACATTATCAATAATTTCTGTAATGCTTGTGGAGATTGAAAAAGAAATTTATGCTATTCCATTATCGTCTATTATTGAAACATCTATTATCCGTTCATCAGAGATTATGAATGCGCATAATCAAAAAGTAATCGACTTCCGTGGCAAGGTTGTACCATTGGTATTCTTAGAGGAAATCTTTGAAGTACCTCGTACAGAGCCACAGGATGAGGAATTCCATTCAGTAGTTATTGTTCGCAAAGGTGAAAAGCTTGCTGGTTTAGTTGTGGATTCCTTCATTGGTCAACAAGAAATTGTCTTGAAGTCATTAGGAAATTACTTAACAAATATCTTTGCCATTTCAGGTGCAACTATTTTAGGAAACGGTAAAGTAGCCTTAATTGTGGATTGTAACGCATTAATAAAATAGGTGAATGAATAAGAGAGGTGTAAAAGATGACAAACGCAGTGGAACAAGAAAGTATTAAAGTAATTGTATTTCAACTAGCCAATAAAGAATATGCTATCCCGGTGTCTCATGTTCAAGGGATAGAAAAGCTAATGCATATCACGCGCGTACCGAAAACGGCGAAATATGTGAAAGGCGTTATCAATCTTCGCGGTGTAGTAACGCCGATTGTAGATTTACGTGAACGCTTTGAATTACCTATTTCAGAACATGAGGAAACAACACGCATTATCATTATCTCGCTAGAAGATATGGAAGTAGGCTTTGTTGTAGATTCAGCGAACGACGTAATTGATATTCCTGCAAGTGCAATTGAACCACAACCAGAAGTCGTTGGCTCACTTGAGGAAGAATTTATTTCAGGTGTTGCTAAAGTTGAGAAACGATTATTAATCTTATTACATTTAGAAAAAGTATTAAATCCACTAAAGTAGGGATCGATCATGACATTTAATCAAAAGATTACCTCACTACATTTAGATGTATTAAAAGAAATTGGAAACATAGGTGCTGCGCATGCCGCGACAGCACTTTCCAATTTACTTGGGAAAAAAATTGATATGCGTGTTCCAAAGGTAGAAATGGTATCCTTTAACGATATGATGGAATTGGCTGGCGGATCAGAAAACGTGGTAGTTGGTATTTACCTTCGCATTGAAGGTGATGCAGAAGGAAGTATGTTCTTTATACTACCGATTGAACAAGCAAACCGTTTTATCCGTCGTCTTATTTACGATGAAACATTTGATTTTAAAAAGCGACCTGTGTCAGAGCTAGGATTATCAGCCATGCAAGAAATGGGAAATATTTTATCAGGTTCCTATTTATCTGCCTTATCGGACTTTACCAATTTGAAAATTTATCCGACTGTGCCTGGGCTAAGTGTGGATATGTTTGGTGCAATTATTAGTATTGGTTTAATAGAATTATCACATGTGAGTGATAATGTTATTGTCATAAATACATCCATTTTTGAAGAAGGTGTAGAAGACCATGAAACTGTGAGAGGTCATTTCTTCCTACTACCAGATCCCGACTCATTTGATGCTATTTTTAAAGCATTAGGGGTTTCCTAATGATACTAAGCAGTAGTAGTGGGCAAGTGATTAAAGTGGGAATTGCACAAATGGATGTAGTAAAGCTACCTAACACAATTCGAACTTCTGGTCTGGGTTCTTGTGTGGGCGTTATTTTATATGATGAGTCAAAAAAAATTGCTGGTTTAATCCATGTGATGCTACCAGATTCAAGCTTAGGGAGATCTGAGTCGATCAATGTGGCAAAATTTGCAGATACGGGAATAGCAGCAATGATTGATCTATTGAAATTAGAGGGCGTTCAAAAATTTAAATTAAAGGCGAAAATTGCTGGGGGCGCACAGATGTTTCAATTTACTTCGGATAAAGATTCGATGCGCATCGGTCCTCGTAATGTAGAAGCTGTCAAAAATGAATTGAAAAGACATGGAATTCCTTTAGTAGCCGAGGATACTGGTGGAAATAGTGGTAGAACGATTGAATTTAATCCTGCCACATCGTTATTACATATTCGAACAGTTAACCAAGGAGTGAGCGAAATCTAATGTTTGGTTCCATATTTTATAACCTATGGGGAGCATTAATGGCCTTTACTATTTATTTTTTTAGTACATTTCAAAAGCCTTATACGCCCCTACGAATCATTATCGGATCTTTTGTTACTGCAATCATCGTATTCTTTGTGATGTATATCGTACGTTTATTAATTGCTTACATTTTATATACGCCTGAGGTGGATGAGGAAGCAGTTGAAGATGAAATAGTAGAAAATGAACAAAGTGCTCCTGAAGGAACGAATCAAGAAGGAACAACGGCTAATTCAACTGTTGAATTTCAAGATGAGAACTCAGAGGAAATTGCACAAGTAGTCCGAACGATGATGAATAGAGAAGAAGAACAACAAGTGAATGCTTAAAACAGGGAGTCGCCATGAGCGGCTCTTTTTTATTTGGTCATTTCGGGAATCTTATTATATGAAAAACTTAAGTAAAATTTATTTTTTTTATATTATTCATATAGAAGTCTTCGTGTTAGCATATTTGTACAAAGGAAAAAGCTATTATTCAGAAAACTACAAATCACTGAAATACTTGTGTGGTCCATAACGAATGGCTTGTCCTAGAAGTCCATAAGAAGAAAAGGGTGAAAAGGTAAAAGAAGGGCTTACATGTGCAAAATAGTCTCATATGGAGGAATGGTGATGAAGCAAGAGTATTGGTTAATGAAAGTGCTTCTTAAAAGAGCTATGATCACATTGTCGGAACAAAAACAGAGCTTTGCCATCTTTCCATTAAAGAGGGGATCATAGCTAAAATCATATCAGCAGATCAACCATTCTATATCAGTATCACCAGAATTGACGGAAAAGTGAAATTACTTATGCCGAGTTTTATTGAAAAACATGTTCATCTGGATAAAACATTCATGGGTAATCCTTGGGTTGCTGTAAAACAGGAAGAATTGATTGTTGACCAATGTGCATTGGAACAGCATATTTTAACAACATTAGAGATGACTACTGAAAAACGGGCAATGCTATTATTGGATAAATTATTAGAGAATGGTTCTACACATATTCGAACACATGTAGATATATATCCTGAAATTGGACTTGAGAAAGTGATAGGGATTTTGCAAGCATTCAATAATTTCTCTGGGAAACTCTCTGGTGAAATGGTTGCATTCCCCAGCATGTCTTTTTAAGAACAAAATCAAAGAAATTGGTGAGGGAAGCCTTACACCTTGGAACAGAAATAGTCGGTGGTGTTGATCCAGCGACGGTTGATGGCAGTATTGAAGAATCACTATTCCAAATGATGGATTTAGCCGTAGAGGCGAATGCAAGTGTAGATTTCATCTCTATGATAGAGACTATTTAGGTATCTATACCATGAAACAGTTGGCAGCATTCACAATTGATGCTGGCTAGCAAGGGCGTGTAAACATTAGTCATGCTTATGCATGAGGGGAAATTCCATTAGATGAAGCGGAAGAAGTAGCAGATATTTTAGCAGAAGCGGGCATTTCGATTACCACTGCTGTCCAATATAATATTGCCATGCCACCAGTTCCATTGTGAAAGAGAAAATGGGTAAAAGTCGCAGTGGGTAGCGATAATATCTATGATGCTTGGAGACCTTTTGGTAATGGTGATTTGCTGGAGCGAGTGGGGCGTTTGGCCAATCGATTTCATTTAACAGATGAATCTGCTTTAGATCAATCATTAGATTTTATTACGAAGGGGATTACGTTGTTAGATAGTGAAGGTAAAAGAAAGTGGCCCCTGCTAGGTCATGAAGCCAACATGGTATTAGTGGATGCCAGCTGTGCTGTAGAAGCCACTGCTCGACGGGCTCAACGAATTGCGGTCTTCTTTCAAGGAAATATTGTGGCAGGAACCTTAGATTAAATATTTGAATAAAATACAGAATTTTCTGGTAATCAGACGACTATACTATATTTCTATCAAAGGTTTGGCAGCAAGAAGAACCATTTAGTTTCTAGTTTTTATATTCGCTTGTTTTTGAGTATAAGAGAAACATTTGAGAGGTTCAGCTATATATCACTCTATGCGCCAATCGATAGATTTTTACTCAAATGATTTTAATTCAACTTAGAAAAGCTTAGCGAGCAAAGGGGAGAAAGTGGAGTTATGACGACAGTACAGTCCAATGACCTTCAAAATAAAAAAAAGAAAAAAAGAGATATAAATGTTTTTGTTCTGATTTTATCTATGCTAGTAATTGCAACGATCATTACCTATATTGTACCGACTGGTGAATATACACGATCAGAGGTGGATGGCAGAAGTGTCGTGGTACCAGATACGTATCATGCGATTGAATCGTCACCAATTAGCTTGATGGGCCTCATTTCTTCTATTCATACAGGTATGGTTGATTCAGCTCCTATCATCTTTTTTGTCTTAATTATTGGTGGAACACTAGGGGTATTATCAGCAACTGGAGCGGTTGAGGCATTGATTGCCACAGCCTCACGGAAATTTGCTAAAAAAGAAAAATGGTTGATTCCAATTATTATGCTGTTTTTTGCACTCGCAGGAACACTCATTGGCATGGCTGAGGAAACACTAGCTTATATTGGTATTTTAGTGCCAATTGCCATTGCACTAGGTTTTGATGCCATTACAGGAGCAGCTATTGTATTGGTCGGTGCATCTGTTGGATTTATGACAGCAGTTTTGAATCCATTTACAGTCGGAATTGCGCAAGGGATTGCACAATTACCACCATTTTCAGGAATTGGTTACCGTATTGTATTGTTTATAATTACGTATTTGATTTCTGTTTGGTACATTCAACGCTATGCGTTAAAAGTAAAACGAGATCCTGCTAAAGGTTTTTTTCCAGAAGGAAAGTATGGCAAATTAGAAGATACAGGTAATGTCCAATTGAGCACTACGCACAAGATTGTGCTAGGATGTTTCCTAGTAAACTTTATTGTGTTAATCATCGGTGTTATTAAGTTCAGTTGGTATATTACTGAGATTGCTGGGATTTTTACATTGCTTGCAATCGTCATTGCTTTTGCGGGAAAACTTTCTGCTAACCAAGCAGTAAATGCATTTATACAAGGTGCAGGTGGCATTCTTTCAGGGGCGTTAATCATCGGTGTAGCTAGAGCGATTGTTGTGGTGTTAACAGATGGCCATGTTATTGATACGTTATTATTCCATGCCTCGTCCTTAATCCACCATTTCCCACCTGTACTAAGTGCTGCGGGCATGTACATTTTACAGTTTATCCTTCACTTTTTTGTACCTTCTGGTAGTGGACAAGCAGCCTTAACAATGCCAATTATGGCACCACTGGCTGATCTTGTGGGGGTAACGCGTCAGACGGCTGTGCTTAGCTTCTCGATGGGGGATGCCATTGGGAATATTATCTTCCCAACCAATGGACCACTCATGGCGGCACTTGCCTTGGCGGGTATTCCATGGGTACGTTGGTTGAAATGGATTTGGCCACTGGTTGCCATTCAAATCATCATAGGTTTAACTGCCGTCATCGTTGCGCATTTTATCAATTATGGTCCGTTTTAAAGCAATATACACCCGCAATTTTTTAGGAGGGAATAGGATATGAAACAGCATGATTTTATGAGAAAAGCGCTTGATTTAGCTAATGAAAATGCCATTTCACAACACGGGGCACCATTTGGAGCCCTTGTGGTTAAAAATGGGCAAATTATTGGTTCTGGTGTTAATGAGGTTGCTATAACTAATGATTTGACGAATCACGCGGAGATTCAAGCTATTCGTCAAGCTTGCCATACTTTGCAAACAACTAGTCTAGAAGGCTGTGAGATGTATGCAAGTACAGAACCGTGTCCCATGTGTTTAAGTGCAATCTATTATTCAAAAATATCAACAGTTTATTATTTTCATGCTAGTAATCCTAGCCAAGATTATGTCTATCACCAACTGTCTTTACCACATCAAGATAGGGCTATTCAGATGGTACAACTTGAAGAAAAATAAAGGAGGTTCAAATAATGGCACCATCGGCATATTGGTTAACAAATGTACGATTAGAAACAGGTTTTCATTACGATCACGATACTGTGATAGGAACAGAAACAGAGCTTTTTAATGTACAAATCGAAAACGGAAAAATCAAGCAAATTATAAGTGGGAATCAGCCACTTGAGACGGATTTACCTCAACGAAATGCGCAAAGCTATCTAATGCTACCATCTTTTAGAGATATGCATATTCATCTTGATAAAACATATTTTGGTGGACCATGGAAGGCACCTACCATTCCAACAGAGGGCCTTTTAACAAGATTAAAAGAGGAAGAGGTACTCCTCCCTAGTTTATTGCCTGTTGCAGAGGAAAGAGCGAAAAAACTATTAGATCTACTATTAAGTGCCGGCTCAACACATATTCGTACGCATTGTAATATCGATCCATTTATCGGTTTGAAAAATCTAGAAGCAGTCTTAAAGGCCAAAGAGGCTTACAAAGAAAAAGCTGTTATAGAGATTGTAGCATTCCCACAACATGGGCTATTACGTAGTGATTCGGTTTCTTTGGTAAGAGAAGCGTTGCGTAATGGGGCTTCTTTAGTTGGAGGTGTTGATCCAGCAACAATCGATGAGAACATTGAGAAATCATTACAAACGGTGATGGAATTAGCGGTGGAAGCAAATGCAAACATTGATCTCCATATTCATGATCCTGGTCACCTCGGTATTTTTACTTTTAAGCGATTAGCAGCGTTAACGGAAGAAGCAGGTTGGCAAGGAAGAGTGACAATTAGTCATGCGATGGCCCTTGCAGATGTTCCTACTATTGAAGCGAGTGAAGTAGCGGAATTACTAGCACATCTTGGCATAGCTATTACCTCCTCTGTGCCAATTGAACACACCATACCTATCCCTCTCTTAGATCATAAAGGGGTAAAAATATCTCTTGGTGATGATAGTATTACCGATCATTGGTCTCCGTTCGGTCAAGGAGATAGTATAGAAAAGGCAGGAACGCTCGCCGAACGTTTTGGTTTAAGTGATGAACGTTCACTTGGTCAAAGCCTAAAATATATTACGGGAGGCATTACACCTCTAAACAAGGAAGGTCAACAAATATGGCCGAATGTTGGAGATGAAGCAAATGTTGTTTTTGTTGAAGCAACTTGTTCTGCAGAAGCAGTAGCGAGAAGAGCGAGAAGGGTTGCAGTGCTCTTTAAAGGCAATATAGTTTCTGGTGAACTTTAATATTGAAAAAGAAAGGAACCATTTAAAATGCAAGCTACTTTTTGGCTAACAAATGTACGACTTGAAACAGGTTATCATTTCGAAAACGGTATGGTTGCACATACCAATACGTCTTGCTCACATCTCTTAATCAAAGATGGAAAAATTGCAGACATCGTTTCTGCTGAAATCCAATTAAATGATGATTTCCCAAAAAAAGATATGAAGCAACTATTAGCGCTACCTTCTTTCATTGAAAAACATTGTCATTTGGATAAAACACTTTTAGGTGATCAATGGCGTGCGGTCACACCTGTTAACAATATTTTCGAACGCCTTGATATTGAAAAAGAGGTACTTCCTACTTTACACACCACAACACAACAACGTGCTGAAAAATTACTTGCAGGTTATGTACAGTCTGGGGTTACCCATGTTCGTACCCATGTAGATCTGTATCCCGAGGTAGGTTTAAAAAATTTAGAGGAAGTTCAAAAAGCTTTACGAACTTTTGAAGGCCAGTTGTCATATGAAATCGTAGCCTTTCCACAGCACGGGCTATTGCGAACAAAGGCAGCAAATATAGTAAGAGAGGCGCTTCGCATGGGCGTAGGCTTTGTAGGTGGTGTTGATCCAGCTACTGTTGACGGGGATATTGAGGCTTCCTTACAACAAATGGTGGAACTCGCTATAGAGGGGAATGCTGGGATAGATCTGCATTTACATGATCCAGATCAATTAGGTACCTTTACCATGAAAAGATTAGCTCAATTAACAAAGGAGGCTGGTCTGCAAGGTAAGGTAGCAATAAGCCATGCATTTGGGCTAGGCGATGTTTCACGATCTGAAGCTGAAGAAATGGCTGACATATTAAGTGATGCAGGAATTACTATTGTGACAAGTGTGCCAATTCGTAGAAAATTCCCTCCAGTTGGATTATTACACAGCAAAGGGGTGCCAGTTGCAATCGGTTGTGATAATATTTTTGATGTTTGGTCACCATTTGGGAACGGGGATCTTTTAGAAAGAGCGGGCCGTTTAGCTACCAGCTTAGGGTGGAGAGATGAGCACTCATTAGCCCAAACCTTACATTTTATTACAGGTGGTAAAACGCCACTTAATCAAGCTGGTGAGCAACAGTGGCCAAAAGTGGGGGATAGTGCAAATATAGTTTTAGTGGATGCTTCTTGCTCTGCTGAAGCGATTGCTCGCAGATCTCAACGTAAGGTATCCATATTCAATGGCAACGTCGTTTTTAGTTTGATTTAAAGCAATATCTTTAAAGGGATGGTACTATTTCACTTCAGTAAAATAGCCATCCTATTTTTAGTATTTGAGATGAAAAAGGTGAAGAAATCATGCAAGAATCTACTTATTGGATCACAAATGTCCTATTAGAAAGTGGCTATCACTATGAGAAGAATGTCGCTATAGGGACAAAAACTGAAAAAGTTCATATTTTAATTGATCAAGGCATTATTACTGACATTGTTTTAGCTGATACGCCATTGGATAATTTTCTTCCTCAAAAAGATGGGAACAATTTATTAATCTTACCCTCTTTTTTAGAAAAACATTGTCATTTAGATAAAACGTTAATTGGGGATTCTTGGAGAGCGTGTCGCCAAGTGTCCAATCGGATAGAACGTTGCAACTTTGAAAAAAATTTATTGCCTACATTAGCAACTTCAACGAAAGAAAGAGCGGAGGCCCTCTTACAGGTATTATTAAATGCTGGTTCAACGCATGTACGTACGCATGTTGATATTTATCCGGAAGCAGGGCTTCGTTATTTAGAAGCTGTGCAACAAGCATTAGCAACCTATGATGGTAAATTATCACATGAGATTGTAGCTTTTCCACAGCATGGCTTATTGCGTACAAATTCTAAAGATTTAGTGAGAGCGGCTTTACGTGAAGGAGCTAATTTAGTAGGTGGAGTGGACCCAGCTGTAATTGATGGTGATATAGAGGCATCGTTACAGCAAATGATGGACATCGCTGTGGAAGCGGATGTAGGGATTGATTTACATCTACATGATCCAAGTCATCTTGGGATTTTTACGATGAGACGATTAGCGGCATTAACAGAAGAAGCAGGCTGGCAAGGAAGGGTAACAATAAGCCATGCATATGGTCTAGGGGAAGTTTCTTTAGCAGAGGCAGAAGAGGTAGCTGACATGCTAGTAGCCTCAAATATTTCCATCATCACAAGTGTTCCAATTCATGGACCGATGCCACCGATTGATTTATTAACAAGAAAGGGAGTGCCTGTTGCCATAGGTTGTGATAATATCTTTGATTCATGGTCTCCTTTTGGAAATGGCGATATTATTGAGCGAGCAAGCTGTATGGCAGAGCGATATAATTGGATTGACGAGCAATCATTAGCGCAAACGCTAGGTTTTATTACAAATGGGAAGACACCATTAAATCGAAAAGGGAAACAAGTTTGGCCAAAAATAGGTGATGAAGCGAGCATGGTCTTTGTCGAAGCAAGTTGTTCTGCAGAATTAATAGCTAGAAGGTCTAGACGCCGTGCTGTTATGTACAAAGGGAAAGTAGTAGCAGGTAAACTGAACTCATAACCCTCTAAAGAGAACTAACTAACATTAAAAAATAAAAGCGTAATAATTTAGACATATATTTGAACTGTATCCTAGGTTAATCTATAACAAGGATGCAGTTTTTATTTGTCATTATAAAATAAAGGAATATCTTAGAGACTAAGAGAAACAAATGAAATTATAGTCGATTCTTGTTATAATATAGGAAAGATGGCAATAGCTTATCGAGTTTTGTACTCTTTTAGCTTACAGCTAGAATAGCTCGAATATGGATTTTTTTACAAATGGCAATGGAGAAATCCTTATAAAAGGAAGTTTTATGAGCGCAATTAGTCAGTAGCAAACGGGCGCGTAAAGGCGTTTTTTAGAGAGGTGGATTTCATGACACAACCAATTCTTAACGATGAGCAAAAACTGTGGAATCGCTGGATACATGAGCGTGATCCAGATGCTGGTGATTTACTCATAAAAAAATATATTTCTTTAGTATCTTATCATGTTCAACGTATTAGTGCGGGATTACCAAAGAGTGTATCGCGAGACGATTTAACGAGCTTAGGTATGATAGGACTTTTTGATGCATTAAATAAATTTGATATTAATAGAGATTTAAAATTTGATACATATGCTTCGTTTAGAGTAAGAGGAGCCATTATAGATGGGCTGCGTAAGGAAGACTGGCTACCGCGTTCAGCGAGAGAAAAAGCCAAAAAATTAGATGCTCAGATTGAGCAATTAGAGCAAAAATATATGCGTCATGTTACACCTGAGGAACTTGCGGAGCATATGGAAGTACCTGTGGAGGATGTTTATCAGACAGTACAAGAGCATTTTTTTTCCAATGTTCTTTCCATTAATGAACAACAAGACCAAGAAGAGGCTGATGGAAAGTCGTTTGTCATCCGAGATGATACAACAAAAACACCTGAGCAATCAGTTGTTAAGTCTGAGTTACTGGATGATTTAGCTGAAAATATTCAGAAACTTAATGAAAAAGAACAATTGGTTCTTAGTTTGTTTTACACGGAGGAACTGACTTTGACTGAAATTGGTGAAATGCTTGAATTATCGACATCACGTATTTCACAAATCCATTCCAAAGCGCTTTTAAAGTTACGAAAGTTATTATCTAGTGAAATGATTAATGCGTAAATATCCTTAAGGGAGAGATTCCAATGAGTTTAAAAGGGATTGAATTGCAAATTGCTATTCCCAAAACATTTGAAGCGGGGAAAATGGCTGATCAAGCACAGCAACAAGCGTTAGCTCAACAAGCACATGCAAATGAAGCGTTAAAAAAGGAAATAGAACGCAAGCAAAAAATTGTGAACACATCCGAAGGTACGGATGAAATAAGTGAGGATGAAGATGCGGGTGGCGAATATTTAACGGGTATTTACAAAAAGAAAAAAAAGAAACAGGATCAGCAAGAAAAACAGGCACAACATCCGTTTAAAGGGAATTTCGTGGATTTTAGTGGATAGGAGTTTACAATGACAACCATACTAATAGCGGTACTATTCTTTTTACAGCTACTTTCATTTTACTTCCTTATTATTTTAAATACGAAGCTTGCAAAATTTAAGGATTTAGAAAAGAAGCAAGAACGCTTAATGAGTGAAATGGACGATACTATTAGTGTCTATTTAGCAGAAATGAAAGATGAAAATGACCGTCTTATTAAAGAGTTACAAAATGTTTCACCGTCAGAGTTAGCAGCGACTAGCGTTCAACAAACTGTAAGTTTTGAGACTCAAAAGGAGCGAGCTTCCTCGCTAGCTGAGGTAGAGGCGAAAAATGAGAGTCCTCTAAGCTTAGATAAAGATGCTCGAATCTATGTACCTAAAACTATTGTGGCCAATGCATATTCTCGTCAACAACAAACAACAACCACAGTAGTCTCAACACCTTCAACACCTTCAACACCTTCACCTTTGAAAGTGGAACAAAAGGAACGGGTTAAAGAGCTTACAACGGAGCAACAAGCACTAAGTTTAGCGAAGCAAGGTAAATCAGCAGAGGAAATAGCGAAACAGCTGCAAAAGGGAAAAACAGAAATCGAGCTTTTATTGAAATTTCATCACTAAATTGTTGCGAATCAGCAAAAGCTATGATATAGTTGCAAATGGTGTTATTAATACACACGCATTTTGATGTAGTAAGTGGTGCTCTAAGCTTAGGGTAGCTTGTTGCAAGTGATAAATGCGGAGGATAAAAACCAAACATATTAGGAGGAAATACACATGTCAGTAATTTCTATGAAACAATTACTTGAAGCTGGTGTACATTTCGGTCACCAAACTCGTCGTTGGAACCCAAAAATGAAGAAATATATCTTCGTTGAGCGTAACGGGATCTACATCATCG
>Ga0213820_1000031_pt1 | contig 169064 bp, 154 predicted proteins | sample MC6MC0910MG_FD_179889 | JGI IMG/M metagenome (GOLD analysis project Ga0213820, IMG submission 179889) | Enriched soil aggregate microbial communities from Iowa State University, Ames, United States - MC6-MC0910-MG | ecosystem: Environmental > Terrestrial > Soil > Unclassified | place: USA...
TTCGACTTCCGCCAGGCCGATTCGGCCGCCAAGACCTTCGACACCCTGTACTACACCGCCGCGCTGCACACCGGCGTGCTGGTGACCCCGCCGTTCGTGAAGGCGGCGCTGAAGTAAGGCGTGCCGACCAACGGTCGGCACCCACCGGGGTTGGGATGTGCCAACCAAGGTTGGCACCTACCAAGCAAAAACCCGCGCTGGCGACAGCGCGGGTTTTTTCGTTTTCCGGTAGCGCCGGGCCATGCCCGGCGGCGGTCCGCTTACAGCGCCCAGATACCGGCGATCACCGCCACCACCAGGCCCCACTTGATCACCTGATAGGCCACCACGCTGCGCTCGCGCAGCGCCTTGGCCTTCAGCCGCACCTTGTAGACGCTGCCGAAGGCCTTGTTGACGCCACCGGTCGGGTCGCCCGGCAGGTTCGGCGAGGCGCCACCGGCCAGCAGCGTGGACGCCACCAGGCGGTTGAACAGGCCCGGCAGGCCGAAGCGCAGCGGGCGGGCGATGTCGCAGAACAGGATCACGCGGTCGTCCGGCGTCTCGTTGTGCGCGTGGTGGATGTAGGTCTCATCGAACATCATCCACTCGCCATCACGCCAGCTCTTCTTGATGCCATCCACCACGATGTAGCAGCCATCGTCGTTCGGCGTGGCCAGGCCCAGGTGCAGACGCAGCGAGCCGGCGAAGGGATCGCGGTGCGGGCGCAGTTCGCTGCCCGAGGGCAGCTGGGCGAACATCGCCGCACGCACGTCCGGCAGTGATTCCAGCAGCGCGGTGGTCTTCGGGCACAGCGCCTTGGCCGAGGGGTGCGAGGGGCCGTACCACTTCAGATAGAAGCGCTTCCAGCCGCGACGGAAGAACGAGTTGAAGCCGGCATCGTTGAACGTGCTGGACGCAGCGATCTTGTCCGCGTCGCGCAGGGCCAGCGCTTCGTCGCGGATCATCTGCCAGTTCTGGCGCAGCGGCTCGAGCTGCGGGAATTCCTTGCCCGGGTCCAGGAACGGGGTGGTCGGCACCTTCGAGAACGCGTACATGATCACGTTGATCGGGGCCATGAAGCTGGAGTGGTCCAGCAGCTGGCGCGACCAGCGTGCACGCACTTTGCCGCGGTAATGGATGTACAGCACGCAGGCGATGAACAGCCCTGCCAGCACGATCTTGATCATCAGTCTTCCTCCGGCATGGCCGGACCCGAAATGGTGGGGGCGATGCACGGCAGTGACCGGCATCGATAGGGCGGCAGGAGGCGGGGACGTGCCGGGGAGGGGCGGCCGCCGATGTCGCGAGCAACAGCATATGGTCGGCAGCGCCCGCGTCGCGGTCAAGCACGGGCTGAGCGGCATTCAGCGCGGCGTGGCGGACCGGGCCACCCCAGCAGAAGCCTGCGGCGCTCGCCTGTGCTGGGAGCAGGCGAGCGCGCGGCGCCCCGAGGGTTCACCGAACGGCCCCCTGCACGGGGCGCACGGCAGTCGTGCCTGCCCTGCACTCTCCCGACTTGGCCGCCAACCCGCTGATTCAAAACGACATTATTCCAAACGATACAAGATTGTCCGCTTCAGCGTGACGAACTGTTCCACCCCGGGCTACGACATTTCTCCGACATCATCTGGATTCGTGTACTGGCGAGTACTAAAATTAACGAAATCTTTAGTTCCCCACAGTAAGCAACACCGGTACGCCTGACGCATTGCGCCGACCGCCGGGTCGCACAGACCCCTATGAACACAATTGTTGCCTCGTGTGTCGATGACACCGCCCCCGCCGAGCTGCTCAAGCGCGGCGAACGCCTCCTGGAACCCGACGTCTACCGGACCTGCCTCAACGGCCAGCCGGCCGTGGTCAAAGATTACACCCGGTATCGCGGCACCCCGCTGTCGCCGATCGCCCGCCTCCTGGTCCGCCGCGAGGCGCGCATCCTGCAGCGCCTGAGCGGCTGGAAGCACGCGCCGGCCCTGCTCGGCACCATCGGTGGCCTCGCCCTGGGCATGGAGTTCATTCCCGGCCAGACCCTGAGCGCGGCCCAGTCGGTCGGCATCGAGGTCTTCGAGCAGTTGCAGTACGCGCTCACCCGCCTGCATGCCGCCGGCATCACCCACAACGATCTGCATGGCACCAACGTGATGGTCAGCGGTGGCGTGCCGGTGCTGGTGGATTTCACCTCGGCCTGGCGCAGCCCGCGCTGGCTGCCGGTGCACCCGGTCTCGCGCCAGCTGCGCCGCAGCGACATGAAGAACCTGCTGAAGATGCGCCAGCGCCTGACCGGCGAGCGTCCCAGCCCCTCCGAGGCGGCCCAGGTGGCCGACCCGCGCTGGGTGGCCGGCGTGCGCGTGGCCTGGAAGCGCTTCTACCGCTGGTTCAAGGGCCACGCCTGACAGCGCGCGCCCGTGGGCAGGCCCGCGCGTTACAGCGCGTCGGCGTCCAGCTCACCGGTGCGGATGCGCACCACGCTGCCCAGGTCGTACACGAAGACCTTGCCGTCGCCGATCTTGCCGGTGCCGGCGGCCTTGACGATGGCTTCCACCACCTCCTCGACCTGGTTGTCGACGACGGCCACCTCGATCTTCACCTTGGGCAGGAAGTCGACCACGTACTCCGCCCCGCGGTAGAGCTCGGTGTGGCCCTTCTGCCGCCCGAAGCCCTTGACCTCGGTGACCGTGATCCCGGTGACGCCGCGCTCGGCCAGCGCTTCGCGCACGTCGTCGAGCTTGAACGGCTTGACCACCGCCATGACCATCTTCATCCGTCTGCACTCCTTTCTTTCAGGCTGCGAGGATAACGCCTGTCCGCCGGTGAACGCGATGCGCGCGGTCAGTGCTGCCGGCAGCGTGGCGGCTTATCCTTAGCGTATACCCCGCGGAGCCGCAGCATGATCGACCTCAACCATCTGGATGACCTCGCCCGCCGCCTGAGCGACATGGTCCCGCCGGGCCTGCGCCAGTCGCGCGAAGAACTGCAGGCCACCTTCAAGACGGCGCTGCAGGCCGGGCTGGGCAAGCTGGACCTGGTGACCCGCGAGGAGTTCGACGTGCAGCGTGCCGTGCTGCTGCGCACCCGCGAGAAGCTGGAGGCGCTGGAGAAGGTGGTGGCCGAGCTGGAAGCGCGTGGGGCGGCTGCGCCTCGCGAGTGAGGCAACGCCAGGATCTGCGGAGGCGGCAGCGGCTGCTCTCCATCCACGATGCGAAAAGGATGTCCAATGAGTCAACATGATGCCCAGATGCTGGCCATCGCCGGTACCTGCCTCGTGGTAGTGATCGTCGCCATGTACCTGATGCGCTTCATCCGGATCGACGGCGCGTTTGGCCGCAGCGCCTACCGCGTCGTCTTCTCCGTGCTGGCTGGACTGCTTGCACCGACGCTGGTTGTCGGTGGCCACGGCGCGCTGCCTGCCCCGTTCATCGCCTGCCTCCCATTGCTCGCGCACAACACCACGTCCATTGCCGCGCTGGAGCTGGGCGGGTACGGCCTGCTCGCCATCGGTACGGACATCGGTGGTGGCGAACTGTGGGTCTTCACCCTGCCAACCCTGCTGGTGTTTGCACTGATGATGGCGTTGCCCTGGTCGCGCGCGAAGCGTCGCCGCAGCCGCGCGAGGGGATAACGCGCGTTACACGTCCTGCAGCACGAACCGCTCGATCGCCAACGCTACGCCATCCTCGGCGTTGCTCGCCGTCTCGAAGCGCGCCGTCTGCTTCACCGCCGGAATTGCGTTGCCCATGGCGACGCTGGTCCCGGCGAACTGCAGCATGGTCAGGTCGTTCTCCTGGTCGCCCACGGCCATCACGTTGGCGCGGTCCACCCCCAGATGCGCGGCCAGCTTTTCCAGGCTCGGCCCCTTCCCGGCCCGGTGGTCGAACACCTCCAGGAAAAACGGCGCGCTCTTGAGCACCGCGAAGCGATCGGTCAGTTCCGAGGGCAGGCGCTGGATCGCGGCATCCAGCACGGCCGGTTCGTCGATCATCATCAGTTTGATGAACTGCATGGCCGGGTCCATATCCGCCACCCGGCGATATGACAGAGGCACGTTCGACAGGTGCGAATCGGCCACGGTGTAGTGGCTGATGTCCTGGTTGGGCGTGTACATGCGGCGGCCATCGAGCGCTTGGAAGTGGATGCCCAGCTCGCGCGAAATCCGCTCGCAGAAGATGAAATCATCGAAGCTCAGCGGAAACTCGACCACGCGCTGGCCGCTGCCGATGTTCTGGACCAGCGCGCCATTGCAGGCGATGCAGTAATCCTGCTCGCTCTGGATACCCAACTGCTGAAGGAACGGCGCCATGCCGGACACCGGGCGGCCACTGGCCAGCACCACCTGGACGCCCTGCGCGCGGGCGCGGGCGATGGCGTGCATCACCCGGGGCGTGAGCGTGTGAGACGGATCAAGCAGGGTCCCGTCCATATCGATGGCGACCAGTTCGATCGGGCCAGAGCGGTGGTGCATATCCATGGTGTTCGACGGCATGGTGCGTGGGGGCATCCAGTCTAGCGGCAGTGCCGGGTACGGTGGCGGTGCTTGCCTACCCCGTGGCGCGGCAAGCGCTGATGGATGGGGTTATCCATGTGCTGCCATTGTGTTCGGCATGCCGCAGACCCCGGAAACAACCGCATGAGCCTTGCGCTGGTGCACAGCCGTGCCCGCGCCGGTGTCAAAGCACCCGCCGTGCGGATCGAGGTATTCCTGTCCGGCGGGTTGCCGCATACCCAGATCGTCGGGCTGCCGGCTGCCGCAGTACGGGAATCGCGTGACCGCGTGCGTGCCGCGCTGATCTGCGCGCGGTTCGAGTTTCCGCAGCGGCGCATCACCATCAACCTGGCCCCGGCCGATCTGCCCAAGGAGGGCGGGCGATTCGATCTGGCCATCGCACTTGGCATTCTCGCCGCAAGTGGTCAGATCGATGCGCGGTCCCTGGACAAGTACGAGTTCCTGGGCGAACTGGCCCTGACCGGCGAACTGCGCGGTGTCGACGGCGTCCTGCCTGCGGCGATCGCTGCCGCTCGGGACGGCCGCAGCCTCATCGTGGCCGCTGCGAACAGCGAGGAAGCCGCGCTGGCCCAGCACGCCGACGTACGCGTCGCCCGAACCCTGCTGGAGGTCTGCAGCGCCCTTGAAAGCGGCACGCTGCCTCCGGCCGTGGCGGCTGACCCACTGCCGGTGAGCATTCCCGACCTGCGCGACGTGCGCGGCCAGCTGCAGGCGCGCCGGGCGCTGGAGGTCGCGGCGGCCGGCGGGCATCACCTGTTGCTGCTCGGCACCCCCGGCTGCGGCAAGACGCTGCTGGCCTCTCGACTGCCCGGCATCCTGCCTGCAGCCAGCGAGCTTGAGGCACTGGAAGCGGCGACCATTGCCTCCTGCAGCGGCCAGGGCATTGATGCGGGGCGCTGGCGGCAGCGGCCCTACCGAGCGCCGCACCATACCGCCAGCGCGGTGGCGCTGATTGGTGGCGGCTCGCATCCGCGCCCTGGCGAGATCTCGCTGGCGCACAACGGGGTGCTGTTTCTGGATGAGCTGCCCGAGTGGAGCCGGCACGCACTGGAAGTCATGCGCGAGCCGATTGAATCCGGGGTTGCGGTGGTCAGCCGCGCGGCCCGCACCGAGCGCTTTCCTGCCCGGTTCCAGCTCGTTGCGGCCATGAATCCGTGCCCGTGTGGCTGGGCCGGTGATCGCAGCGGGCGCTGCCTCTGCACCGAGGAGGTCATCCGTCGTTACCGGGGGCGGGTTTCCGGCCCATTGATGGACCGCATCGATCTGCATGTCGAAGTGCCTCGGCTGGACCCGCGTGAGCTGCGTGATGACGCGCCGCTCGGCGAGGACAGCGCCAGTGTTCGTGCCCGTGTCGTGGCCGCGCGGGAGGTGCAGCTGCTGCGCAATGGAAAGGCCAATGCACAGCTGCTGCCGTTCGAGCTGAGCGCGCATTGTCGGTTGTCGCGGGAGGATCAGCAGCTGTTGGAGGATGCGGTGGAACGGTTGCAGCTGTCGGCGCGCTCGATGCATCGCATCCTGCGGGTGGCGCGGACGTTGGCGGATCTGGGGCATGCGGATGAAATCGAGACCGCTCATGTGGCGGAGGCGATCGGGTATCGGCAGTTGGATCGGGGAATGGGGATGCAATAGCGCTTCATCAGCAACCGCCACCTCCCACGCCACGCAACAAAACAGTCATCAACGTTGGCCCTCGCGCTCAAACACAGTGCCTACAGGGAGCAGAAATTTACATGGAGAGACGCTACGCATGAAAAATACCGCAGGCATTGGACGCATCGCTTCGTCTGCCGCTGTTGCCCTCCCCCCTGCTAGCGCTACGGTACAGCGGCATTCGGCTGCGACCATCGCGCCACCCAAAGCGGGGAACGCCAGAACCGACCTCAACGCGGCGCTTACACAGAGACCCGACACCGCCATACGCTCTGCAGCCAACAGCGCTACCGATGAGATGCGCACAGCACTTGCCAAGCTGGCCTCCGACTACCTATCAGGGAGTTCCAGGATCAACCCGTTCAAGACGCTTGAGGGAACGCTCCTCATGGGAGTGATAGCCAATACCAATGCGGCCTTCACTGAGGATGAGCGTCGCGCGGCATTCGTCGAAGCGGAGTCTCGAGGAATACTGACGTCCGGGCCCCGAAACAATGCCATCAGCGCCTATACCACGACGCAGTCGTTCCATAACATCGGCACGAAGACCCTATTCGCTCACATTGCCCAGCACCGTTCCCAGAAGTGATGCACTGTCTCTGTACCGGCAGTTGCTGCATGAAGTGATCGCGATGGACATGGTGGGCCGGAACGAGCGGCTGTTGGCGTCCGTGCCGGTGGTGACCGCACGGTGACCGATTGGCAGCCGCGTCAGTAGGCCCGCTCCGGCCCCACCGGCACGATCCCCGAGGGATTGAGATGCCGATGGCTTCCGTAGTAATGGTGTTTGATGTGCTCCAGGTTGACAGTATCCGCCACCTCGGGGATCGCCATCATCCGCGCCACGAACGCATGCAGGCCAGCGAAGTCCGCAATGCGTCGCACGTTGCACTTGAAGTGCACGTAGTAGACCGAATCGAAGCGGATCAACGTAGTAAACAAGCGGATATCCGCTTCCGTCATGACATCGCCCACCAGCCATTCGCGTTGCTGCAGTCGCTCGTCCAACCAGGTGAGCGTCTCGAACAGCGGCCCAACCGCCTCCTCGTATGCCTTCTGCGTTGACGCAAAGCCCGCCTTGTACACACCGTTGTTGACGGTCGCGTACACACGCTCGTTGACCTGATCGATCTCGGTGCGCAGCGCAAGCGGATAGAAATCGCCGGCGTTGGCACCCAGTCCGTCATAGGCAGTGTTGAACATGCGGATGATGTCCGCCGATTCGTTGCTGACGATTTTCCCGCGCTCGCGATCCCAGAGCACCGGCACGGTCACCTTGCCGGTCATTCCCGGCTTGGCGGCGGCGTACAGTTCATGCAGATAGCGTGCACCGCGTTCGGGCTCGGGCGTCACCTCCGGGCCCGGTTCAAAATTCCAGCCCTGATCACCCATATGCCAATTGACCACCGAGACAGGTACCAGATCTTCCAGGCCTTTCAGCGCGTGCACGATGAGCGTGCGGTGTGCCCAAGGGCAAGCGAGACTCACATACAGGCGGAACCGCTCTGGCGCTGCTTTGACGCCATGCTCTCCGTTCGGACCTGCACTGCCATCGGCGCTCAACCAATTCCGGAAGGTGGAATCCTCGCGTTTGAAGTGACCATCCTTGTCAGCAGCACCCGCGGTGCCTTCCTGCCATGTTCCATCGACCAGCATGCCCATCGCGGGAGTACTCCTCTGATAGTGGTGTGTTGATAGTGGCAAATGCACCTGCAATGCCCGGTGATGGGCGCCTGCAGTTGGTGCGCGCTCTATCGCGTTCATCGCCGAGGCACATGCATCTACGGCAGAATGTCGACGTATCTACGTGAGACATCCATCGCCATGCGCATCCACCAGATCGACCTTCCCGTCTCCGATGTCGCCGATACCGTGGCGTACTTCCGCGATGAACTTCAGCTGCCGGTCGAGGGCTCGGCCGTGCGCATCGGCTGGAGCACCCTGCAGCTGCAACCCGCAGGATCGAACCCGGTCGGCGGTGTGCACCTGGCGTTCAACGTGCCGGCCAATCGCTTCGAAGCGGCCACCGACTGGCTCAAAGCACGCGCTACGCTGCAGCGCGATCTAAAGGGCCATGACCACTTCACCTTCGATGGCCGCTGGGATTCGGAGTCGATCTATTTCACCGGGCCGGACGGCCTGATCCTGGAGTTGATCGCGCGGCGGCGCTTGCCTGCGGGCGAGCGTCAGGGCGAGTTCCATGGCAGCGAGATGACCTGCATCAGCGAGGTCGGCCTGCCCGCTGAACACGTGGGCGAAGTGCAGGCGCAGGCCGAGGCGGCCTTCGGGTTGAATCCGTTGTCACAGCCCACGCCGCACTTCGCACCGCTTGGCGATGACGAAGGCCTGTTGATCGTGGTCGATGCCACCCGCCGCTGGTTCCCCGAGCAGAAGGTGCTGCCGAATGCGCGCGGCATCTGCGTGGTGCTGCATGACGTGGTGCCTGGCGCGGTGGTCGAAGACGCAGCGTTTGGCTGGCACCTGCGCTCGGCCTGAGCAGGCCCGGACGAACGAAGCCCCGCCGGAGCGGGGCTTCAGTTCACACAACAGCCGGCTGGGCTCACTCTTCCTCGTCCTGCTGGCCGCCCTGCTGCTGGTTCTGGTTACGCTGCTGCTGCTCCTGCTGCTGTTGCTGCTGCTGGCCGCGGCCACCTTCCTGCTGCTCACCGCGCTGATTCGGGTTCTGCTGGTTCTGCTGAGCCATCTCGATTCTCCGGTTGCCGCAAACGGAATGTCGCGGTCGAGGCCATCCTCTGCAGCGCGAGGTTAACGACGTGTGGGCGTTTGTGTACGAATTCGTCAACGTCTCCACGCCAACGTTTTCTGCAGCTACAAACCCCATGTCGCAGTAGGCGTTGACCTGCATATGAACGGTTCGAATTCCCTTATGCCGCTCCCCACCCAACGCCTGCTCGTGCCACTGAACAGGGCCTCCATCAACCAAGCCGTGCAGATGACGCGCAGATGACGGTCACGGCATCACCGGTGGCACGTAGGTCAGCGTCATGCCGAGCAGCCACAGCAGGCCGAGCACCAGCGGGATGTGCACGAGCAGCTGGATGAAGGTGAAGCCGACGATGTCGCGCGCCTTCAGGCCAAGGACGCCCAGCAGCGGCAGCATCCAGAACGGGTTGATCAGGTTCGGCAGCGCCTCGGCGGCGTTGTAGACCTGCACCGCCCAGCCCAGGTGCGCCTTCAATTCGTTGGCCGCCTGCATGACGTACGGCGCTTCGATGATCCACTTGCCGCCGCCGGAGGGCACGAAGAAGCCGAGCACGGCCGAGTACACGCCCATCACCAGCGCGAAGGTGTCGGTGGTGGCGATGTGCACGAACAACGTGGAGAGACGATGGGCGAGCGTCTCATCGCCACTGCCGGTGGCGTGGGTGAGGATCATGGCGATGCCGCCGTAGAGCGGGAACTGGATCAGCACGCCGGTGGTGCTGGGGACGGCCTTGGCCACCGCGTTGAGGAAGCTGCGCGGGCGCCAGTGCAGCAGCAGGCCGAGCGAGATGAACAGGAAGTTGTAGGTGTTGAGGTTGGCGATGGCGGTCACCACCGGCTTGCTGGCGAACTCGCCGAACAGCCAGCCGAACGCGAGCAGCGACAGGAGTACGGTCAGCAGCGGGCTGTACTCCAGCCACTCGCCGGGGCGGGTACGCGGCTGCAGCGGCTCGGCCTCGGCGCGGGCGGCGCCTTCGAAGTCCTTGGCCGTGCGCGCGGTGGCCGCACCGGGGGCGGTCAGCCAGGCGATCAGCAGCGAGACCAGAATCAGCGCGGCGGTCAGCGCGATCGACTGCCACAGGAAGATGGTTTCGGTGAAGGGCAGCACGCCGGTGATCTCGACCAGGCCGGGCGGCATGCTGGCCGGGTTGGCCTGCAGCTGCGCGGCCGAAGAGCTCAGGCCCATCGCCCAGACCGCGCCAAGGCCGAGATACGCCGAGGCACCGGCGGCGCGATAGTCCATGTTGAGCGCTTCGCGGCGCGCCAGCGCGCGCACCAGCAGGCCGCCGAACACCAGCGAGAAGCCCCAGCTGAGCAGCGAGGCAAGCATGCTGATCAGCCCGACGTAGACCACCGCGCCACGGCCGGTCCTCGGAACGCGCGCCAGCAGATCGATGAAGCGCGCGACGATCGGCGCGGTGGCGACGGCGTAGCCGCCGATGACCACGAAGGCCATCTGCATGGTGAAGGGGATCAGGCTCCAGAAGCCCTCGCCGAATGCGGTGGCGGTGGCCTGCGGGGTGGCGCCGAAGCCCATCGCGGCGGCGGCGACGATGACCACGCCGAGCACCGCGAACACGTACGCATCAGGGAACCACTTTTCCGCCCAGGCGGCCGAGCGCAGTGCCGCGCGCGCCATCCAGCCGTCCTGCACCACCGTCGATGTGTTCATTGCCCCCACCCTCGCCGATCATTCGATGGGAGGGATTCTGGGCGCTGGCCACAGCGCTGTCAGTCGCCTAATGGTCGTAGTGCGCGTTACCGGTAGCACCCGACCGTTGGTCGGGTGGCCCCTCAGCGCAGTACCAGCGACACCGCGATGCCGGCGAACAGCGCCGCACCGACCCAGTTGTTGTGCAGGAACGCCTTGAAGCACGGGTCACGCTCACGCTTGCGGGCGATCCAGAACTCGTAGGCGATCAGCCCGGCGGCCACGCCGACGCCCAGGCCGTAATAGAACCCCAGCCCGGCGCGCAGCCCGACCAGCGCCATCGTGCCCAGGAACAGCGCATAGAGGATGCCCTGGATGACCAGGTCCAGATCCCCGAACAGGATCGCGGTGGAATGCGAGCCCATTTTCAGGTCGTCATCGCGGTCGACCATGGCGTACCAGGTGTCATACGCGGTGGACCACAGAATGTTGGCGCCGTACAGCAGCCAGCCGATCACCGGCACCTCGCCCTGCACCGCGGCGAAGGCCATCGGGATGCCCCAGCCGAAGGCCATGCCGAGGTAGACCTGCGGCAGGTGGGTATAGCGCTTCAGGTAGGGATAGCTGGCGGCCAGGAACACGCCGATGAAGCTCATGCCGATGGTGAGCCAGTTCAGGGTCAGCACCAGGGCGAAGGCGACGATCATCAGCCCGGCGAACAGGGCCAGCGCCTCGCGGCCGGAGACGGCCCCGCTGGCCAGCGGGCGGTCCTTGGTGCGTTTGACGTGCGGGTCCAGCCAGCGGTCGGCGTAATCGTTGATCACGCAGCCGGCCGAGCGGGTCAGCCAGACGCCGGCGGTGAACACGAACAGCGTCCACAGCGGCGGCAGCCCGCCAGAGGCCAGCCACAGCGCCCACCAGGTGGGCCAGAGCAGCAGCAGGGTACCGATCGGGCGGTCGGCGCGCATCAGTTTCCAGTAGTGCCGCCAGCGCGACGGGGGCGCCGCCTCGGGCGCTTCAAAACGTTCGTAAGCCATCGGTAAAGGATACCGCCTGGGCTGGCCGGGCGCGCCGTCGCCCGGTGCATCGATGCAGGGGGCAGACCTGCGCGGCGTTTACGGATAGAATGCTCCTCCCGCGCCGCTTTGGCGGTCTGTGGCCCCATCAGGCGGCCCGGCGGGATGCAGGACACAACGCGCTCGTAGCTCAGCCGGATAGAGTAGTGGCTTCCGAAGCCATTGGTCGGGGGTTCGAATCCCTCCGGGCGCACCATCCTTGCCACTTCCCCGTGTTCATTGCTGCGCCTGCGCTGATCGCGCCCAGGCTGGGCCGCGCCATCGCCTGGCCGACCGGGTCAGGGATGGCCGGTACGCATCGGTACCGGCCATGCGACGTCAGTCTTGCTCAGTACGTCCCATCAAACGCAAAGATCGGCTTGCGCTGCTTCCACAGCCCGGCGGTGAAGTCCGGGAACTCCAGCGTCTGGAAGCTGTTGGCGATGGACTGCTCGGACAACGGCGTGATCGCGCTCCAGGTGACCGCGTCGTAGATGTCGATCGGCATCGGTGCCTTGGCCTTGAGGGCCTCCACGAAGGCATGGATGACGAACCAGTCCATGCCACCGTGGCCGGCGCTGGCCGCGGTAGCGGCATGCTGCTTCCACAGCGGGTGCTCATACTGGTCCTGATAGGCCTGGAACGGTTCCCACTTGTGCGGCGGGCTGCGGCCTTCGATATGGATGGACTGGTTCACATCCATCCACAGGCCCTTGGTGCCCTGCACGCGGAAGCCCATCGAGTACGGCCGCGGCAGCGAGGTGTCGTGCTGCAGCAGGATGGTTTCGCCGTTCTCGCAGGCCAGCGTGGTGGTGACGATGTCGCCGAGCTTGAAGTTCACCTTGGTGCTGGGATGGGTGGTGCCGCCGCTCTTGGCCACGGTGTACTCATGCAGACCGCGCGCCTTGCTGGCGAAAGCGTTGATATGGGTGAAGCGGTTGCCGCGGTTGATGCCGGTGTACATCGCGCACGGGCCGATGCCGTGGCTGGGGTACAGCTCACCGTTGCGCTTCACCGAGTGCTCGGTGCGCCAGCGGGCTTCGGACCAGCCCTTGGCGCCGAACTCCACGCCGCTGTCATAGGGCTGGCTGGGGTCGCCGGAATTGAACTTCACCCCGCGCAGGTCGTGCTGGTAGCCGCCCTGCAGGTGCACGAGTTCGCCAAACAGGCCCTGGCGCACCATCTGCAGCGCTGCCATCACGTCGCGGCGGTAGCAGACGTTCTCCAGCAGCATGTAGGGGGTGCCGGTGGACAGCTGGGTCTTGAGGACATCCCAGTGGTCCTGCAAGGTGATGCCGGCCACCACTTCGCAACCCACCGCCACCTTGGCCTGCATGGCCGCGATCGCCATCGGTGCGTGGTATTCCCACGGCGTGGCGATGACCACGCCCTCCAGGCCGCGCTGCTCGATCAACCGCTTCCAGGCGTTGACGTCGCCATCCTGGCCGTACGTCTTGGGCGCCGGTTTGCCGGCCTTGGCCACCATGTCCATGCCGCGCTTGAGCATGATCGGTTCGATATCGCACAGCGCGACCACCTCCACGTCATCGCGGCGGACCAGCTCTTTGAGCAACACCTGGCCGCGCATGCCGGTGCCGATCAGGCCCAGCCGCACCTTGCGCGCGCGTGCCCAGGCGGGCGTGTTGGGCAGCAGGCTGGTGGCGGCGACGGCCGCGCTGGCGGCGATGAATTCTCTGCGTTTCATGGACAGTACCTCGTGTGAAGATCGCGCCGGCCGGGACCGGCGCGGGGGAAGCATCAGAACTTGTAGCCGACGGTGAGACTGTAGCCGCGACCGAAGATGGTGGCGTAATCGCTGGAATCGCCCAGGAAGCTGTTCGGGTCATAGAACGGCAGACGGTCGAACAGATTCTTGATGGTGAAGCCGACGTTCCAGTGCTCGTCCGGACGCCAGGCCACGCTCAGGTTGGCGGTCCACCACGACGGCGCACCATCGCACTTGCTCTGCTCCACCGGCAGGTAGCCGGCGGTGCAGGTCTGCGGGTTGTTGTCTTGCTCGTCGATCTGCTGCAGCGCCCACTTGGTGCCGCCGACGTAGTTGACGAAGACGCTGGTGGTGACCTGCTTGTAGCTCCAGTCCGCGTTCAACGTGGCGCGCAGGCGGGGGTTGTTGTAGTACCCGACCAGGTCGCCGTAGTACCAGCCGCTTTCGTCATCCAGGTAGGAGCGGTTGCGGTTGGCGAGCGTGGCGGCCACGCCGATGTTCAGGTTGCCCCACTCGCCCAGCGAGAAGCGGCTGCGCGCGTCGATGTCGAAGCCGTCGATCAGGGTCTTGCCACGGTTCTTGTACTGGCCCACCACGCTGGCCACGTTGCCGACGCTGTAGCCGGGCAGCGTGCCGGGACAGGCGACACCGCTGGCCGGGTCGGCGCACATCGCCGCCAGGGCGGCCAGGTTGGCGCGGTCGCTTTCGGTGATCGGCGAACGGCTGGAAGAAATGATGTCTTCGTCGCGGGTGAAATCCGGGGCGACGATTTCATTGCTGCGGTAGATGAACCAGTAATCGGCCGACACCGACAACCATTGGGTCGGCTCGTAGACGAAACCGAGCGTGGTGATCTTGGCCTTCTCCGGCTTCAGATCCGGGTTGGGCTGGGTCATGCGCGCCACGGTGCGGCTGCAATCGGTATTGAGCAGGGTATTGCCCAGGTCCACGTCACCGCCGCGCTGCGACTTCAGCAGCAGGTTGGCGATCGCGTTGGTCTCGTTGCAGCGCACTTCATCACGGTAGCCCCCCAACTGGGCGAACACGCCGCCGTTGCCGGACTCGGCCAGGCTGGGCGCGCGGAAGCCGGTGGAGTAGGTGCCGCGCAGCATCAGCTGGTCGAACATCTGGTACTTCAGGCCGATCTTCGGGGCCAGGTTGGCGCTGAAGTCCGGGTACTTGTCCACGCGCAGTGCGGCGTCCAGTTCCAGCTTCTCGGTGAGCGGCGCCACCGTCTCGGCGAACAGCGCATAGGTGTTGCGCTTGCCGTCGAACCACGAGCCACCCTGCTGGGTAATCAGGCCGTTGGCCGCGTCCGGGTTGCCGGGCGTGTAGAAGGTCTCGCGGCTGGCGTTGAAGCCGAAGGCCGCACGCACTTCGCCGGCCGGCATCTGGAACAGCGGGCCTTCGATCTTGCCATCCAGGGTATGCAGGCGCGTCCAGGACTGGATATCGAAGGTCGGGAACGCTTCGCGGATCAGCGCGGCGTTGGCCTCGCTGATCTCGCCGAACTTGTAGGCCGGGTGGTCGGAAATGATGACGCGGCCAGTGCCCGGGTCGACGGAGTACGGGCCAAAGGCCTTCTCGAAGCCGGCCAGGTTCACGTTGGTGGTCTGGTAGGTGACCGAGTGGCTGCCCGCGGTGGCGAAGGCGGTTTCCCAGTTCCAGTCGCCAATGTCACCGCGCAGCCCGGCCACCACGCGGTAGCTCTGATCGGTGTTGCGCTGGCCGAAGTGGTTGGCGCCCACGTCCTGCAGCAGGTACTGCAGGCCGACCACGCCACCCATCAGTGCCTTCAGCTCGGGCGAGGCGTGGTTGTACTCGTTGTTCGGGCCCAGATACGGATACAGGAACTGGTTGACCGTGGTGCCGGTGTTGCGCGAGAACCAGCTGGTCGGGTTGCCGGTGGTGGTGCCGTAGGCGCGCGGCGTGCCACCGTTGGCGGTCAGGTCGATGTCGGTGTAGGTCGCCTCGGCGAAGGCTTCGGTGCTGTCGCCGATCAGGAAGTGCGCGTTGACGTAGGCAGTGTTGCGCTCGGACTTGGCGCCGGCGTCGATCTCGTTGTTCATCCACGTCTCCCAGATACAGCGCGGGCCGGCCGCTTCGCTGGTGAGCACGTTGTTGCAGCCCGGCGCGGCTTCCTGCACGCGGCGGCCGGTGACCGGATCGAACGCGAAGTAGCTGCCCGGATTGAACTCGCCCGGCTTGCTGCCGGTGCCCAGGCGCAGGTTGGGCAGGTAGTTGGGGTTGTTGACGTAGTACTGGTCGGGCCGCTTGTCGTAGAAATCGCTCAGCGGAATCGCATCGCGCCGGTACAGGTTCACCGAGGCATAGACGTTGTAGCGGTCTTCATCCAGGTCGCCGAAGCCGGCGGTGATGCTGCCCTGGTGCTCACCGTAGGAGCTGATCCGCGAGGATTTGTCGGTGGTGAGGTTGATCTCCGCGCCCTGGTAGGAACGCTTGGTGATCACGTTGATCACACCGGCCACCGCATCGGTACCGTACACCGCCGACGCGCCGTCGGTCAGCACTTCCATGCGTTCGATCGCCGCGGCGGGGATCGCATCGATGTTGACGAACTGGGTCTGGAAGCCGGCCGGCGCTCCGTAGTAGGACAGGCGGCGACCGTTCAACAGCACCAGCGTGCCCTGTGCGCCGAGGCCACGCAGGTTGGCCTGCGAGGCGCCGTCCGAGCCGGTGAACAGGGAACGCGCGTCCTGCTGGCCCGGCCGCGCGGCGGGCAGGTTGTCGAGCACCTGCAGCAACGTGCGTGCGCCCATGTTCTCGATGTCCTGCTTGCTGATCACCTGCACCGGCGAGGCGGTTTCCACATCACTGCGGCGGATGTTGGAGCCGGTCACCTCGATGCGCGACAGTTCGGTGGCTTTCGTACCCGGCGTTGCGTCCTGGGCGCTGGCACTGCCGACCACCGCAACGGCCAGGCCGAGTGCGATGGACAAGGGGGTGGCGGTGATGCGGCGATGGCGATGGCGTTCGGTCAACATCTTTGGCTCCTTGTTCGATCCGCAGCGTGGGGCTGGCGGTGGATGGGTGTTTTCGGGCAAACGTCCCCCGTGCCACGGCCAAGCGGCCGTAGACGGGAAACGGGAGAGAGCGGTGGTTCGAAAGGCGGTTCGGTTACGGCGACACGATGCTGGCGGTATCGCCCTCCTGTCCGATCAGGGCGGCATTGGCCCAGTTGCCACAGACCTGCGCGGGGTGATCGCCCTGCGCCCCGAGCGTGCGCAGGCTCAGCCGCTGCAGGCCGCGCACGTCCAGCTCCGGTTTGACCACGCCGGGTGCGTTGACCAGGCCGCTGTCGTACAGCAACCGGCCATCGCCCCAGACCTGGAACTGCATGCCGCCGGCGGTGCGGCATTGATCGTCGATACCCAGATCGGCGCGCAGCAGGCGCCAGCTGCCGCCCAGCTGCAGGTCGATCCGGCTGCTGGCGTCGACGCCCAGGCCGCGGCGGAAATGCAGGCCGTTCATGCGCATCCCGGCCTGCCCACCGAAGGCATGGTCGGTGGCGACGCTGGCCTTCAACGACGCCGGCAGCGGCAACGCGGACAGATACAGCTGCTGCGCCGGGCCGTCCGGCTGCGGATGCTCCAGCACATGGAAGGTGGCCAGCACGATCGGGCCGACATCGCGCGGCTGCAGCGCATCCACCGCACGTGCCACGCTGCCCTGCGCAGCCGTCACCATCGGATCGGCACCGCTGGCGCCATCACCTTCCGGGTTCTGCGTGCTCAGCACGCGGAAGCGCAGCAGGCGGCCGGCGTGGGCCGGGAAGTCGATCTGCTGCAGGCCCTGCTGCAGGGTCAGACGACCGCGCTTGATCGGTTCGCCCCACTCGCCGTTGCTGTCGGCCATGTAGATCTCGTAATCGCGGATCTGGCCGTTCTTCCAGTGCTGGTCGTTGCGCGGCGCCAGTTCGATGCCGTCGATCAGCTTGCGTTCGCCGAAGCCGAGCACCCACTCGTGCGCGCCGGTCTTGACCGCCTGGTTGCGCACGGTGCGGAACCACGTGGCCGGATCGTCGTCGAAGGCCTTCTCCATTTCGTAGCCCTGCTCCTCGGCCGGGCGGTTGACCACCAGCAGACTGTCGGAGGGCAGCGCGCGGCCCAGTTCCGGTGCGGCCGGGAAGGCATCGTCGGCCGGTGCGGCGGCAACCGGCAGGTCCAGCTGCAGCGCGAGCGCCTGGCGGATATCGGTCGGCGCGGTGCGCACATGCACGGTGCCGCGGCGTTCGGCCGCGTCGAAGTACCAACCTTCGTTGGCGCCCTGCCATGCCGCCTGGTCGGCCAGCATCGGCAGCACGCGACCGTCCAGCGTCACCGCGGCGGGGCGCTGGCGGCTGAGCACGCGCAGCGCATAGCGGCGCTGCGGCAGCTGACCGGCGTACTGGCCCTGCACCGGATCGATGCGCACCTGCACTGGGCCGCTGCCCTGCGCCGGTGCCTGCACCGTGATCGCCTGCGTGCTGGATTCGCCTTTCTCATAGCGGCGGGTGGCGCCATCGTCTTCGTACAGCGTGTACTGCGAGGTGCCCTGCGGGTACAGATCGAAGGTCACTTCATCCAGTGGCTTCTCACCGTCGTAGAGCATCGCCGGGTACATCGGGATGATCGCGCCGGCGCGCACGAACACCGGGATCGTGGCCAGGTCGACCGGGCGGTCCAGCGAGCGTCCGTCGGCACCGGCGAGCAGCTGGCGGCCATCCCAGTAGTCGATCCAGCGGCCCTGCGGCAGGTGGATGTCGCGGCGCCAGCCACGGCTCGCGGCCTGGCTGCGGTACACCGGCGCGATCAGCAGCTCGCGGCCGAGCAGGAACTGGTACTTGTGCGCTTCGGTATAGGCCTGCGGGTCCTGCGGGTAGTCCCACATCAGCGCGCGCAGCAGCGGGGCACCGGTGGTCGCCGCGTCATGCGCCAGCCCGTACATGTACGGGGTCATGCGCATTTTCAGCTTGAGGTAGTCACGGTTGACGCTGCGGTAGGGTTCATCGAACCACCACGGGTGCTTGCGCGCATTGCCCGACCAGCCGGACATGCCCATCAGCACGGGGGTGAAGCTCTTCCACTGCAGGTCGCGGGTGAAGGTCTCGGCGCTGCCGCCGAAGATCGCGTCCACATCGCCACTGGCGTAGGCCATGCCGGACAGGCCTGAGCCGATCAGGGTCGGGATGTGCCAACGAATGTAATCCCAGCTGCTGCTCTGGTCGCCGGTCCAGGCCACCGCGTAGCGCTGGATGCCGCCCCAGCCCATCACCGTCCACAGGAACGGGCGCGACTCGGAGTTGTGCAGGATGCCGTTGAACGCGGACTGGTTGGCATCCATCGCGAACTGATAGCCCTTGCCGGTCCAGGCCACGTCCAGCTTCTGTACGCGGCTGCCGGCGGTGCCCACTTCCCAGGCGATCTTGTCGACGCCGTTCTCGGTCCACAGCCCGGTCTTGAAGCCGTACTTCGCCAGCCCCTGCACGGTCTCGGGCAGCTTTTTGTAGCCGCAGCCGTAACCATCGTTGGGCAGGATCCAGCCGCCGGGCATGTCGTGCTCGCGGTACTGCCTGGCCACGCTGTCGACGACGTCCGGCGTGGTGCCGGTCGGGCCATCGCTCCAGCCTTCGGGCGCGCTGCCGGGCTTCTTGATGTTGTCACCGTCGTTGTAACAGTCGGCGTCGCCATAGGAGAACGCCCAGCGCGGCAGCAGACCGGCGCGGCCGGTCAGCGTGGTGTAGCGGTCCAGCAGGGTGTGCAGGCTGGGCCCGACGAAGTAGTACGCATCGAAGCGGTCTTCGCGGTGCAGCAGCGTGGCCTGGTCGGCCTGGCGCAGATCGTAGGTGCCGTCGCTCCACGTGTTGCGCAGCATGCCCCAACCGCGCGAGCTCAACAGCATCGGCGCCGGGTTGGGACGATCGCCCTCTTCCCAGCCACCGGAGTACGACACCTCCAGTTCGCGGCCCTTGAACTCGAAGCGACCGTTCTGCTGGCCGCCGCCGTAGAAGTGCTCATCGCTGTCGCTGGAGAGCACCTGCACGCTCTGGTCCTTGTCCAGGTCCAGCGACTGCAGTTCGCGCCACAGCGCGACATCGCGGTCGCCCTCACGGCGTACCAGCGACAGACGCAGTGGCTGGCGCTGGATATGCAGCACCAGGGCATCGGTGCGGATGCGCACCTCGTTGGCATCTTCTTCCAGCTGGGCGGCGACCTTCGCGGGCGGCTGCGGCAGCACGATCGGAGCGGCCTTGTCGCCGGCACCGGTGAGCGTGCCGTTGCGGCCGGCGCGCACGCGCAGCACGTCATCGCGCAGCAGGTCCACGCGCACGGTGGCGCCGGTATCGGTGCTGAGTGTCCAGCCGGCGGTGCCGTCGTTGGCGGGGGTGGCACTGATCGCACGCAGGTTGCCCACGGGCGCGGCACTGGCGGTGCCGCCCAGCGCCACTGCGGCAAGCAGTGCGATCGTCAGACCAGTGCGTCGTAACCGGAAGTCCACCTTGCCCCCAAGCCCGCGGTCAGCGGGAAACTGAAACCAGTGCGGCCGACTCTAGGGCAGGGTCTCGAAAGATGTCAACAAATTGCAAAGAAAAAGGAAGGATAATTTATATAAAACGAAAGATACTGGTCCACCCTGCTTTCCAAACGGCGCCTGAATACGCGTTTCCGTCCGTCTGAAACCTTGCTGCGGCGCGGCATTACGGCGACGACCGGAGAGCTGCCCGCCGAGAAGACGACGAAAACTGTGACCGAACGACCTTTTCTTTATCTTTCGATATTTGACATTTCGAAAGAAAACGCAGAAGGTGCGGTCGCCCAACAGGAATTGCGAATGGACGCTTCTCTGCTCCCTGATTTGCCCGCGTGGCAGCGCCTCGGTGGCGCCTATACCGCCGAAGAAATCGCTCAGCAGCCCCGTCTATGGGCCGCGCTGGCCGGCCTTCTGGACACGGCGCAGGCGCGCATCGACGGCTTCCTCGGGGAAGCCCTGCGCGATCCCGGCCAGTTGGTGATCTTCACCGGCGCCGGCAGCTCGGGCTTCATTGCCGAGATGGTGGCCGACCAGATCAATGCGCAGTGGCCTGCCGAGGTCCGCGCCGTGCATACCACCAGCCTGCTGACCCATCCGGCGTTGTACCTGCGCCGCGACCGCCCGACCCTGCTGGTCTCGTTCGGGCGCAGCGGCTCCAGCCCGGAGAGCGTGGCCGCAGTGGATCTGGTCCGCGACCAGGTCGAGCAGGCGCGCTTCGTGGATATCACCTGCAATGCCGAGGGCGAACTGGCCAAACGTGGCCACGGCCGCAGCGATACGTTGTCGCTGCTGATGCCGGTGGCCAGCTGCGACCGCGCCTTTGCCATGACCAGCAGCCTGAGCTGCATGCTGCTGGCCGCGCTGAGTGCGTTCGACAGCGCCCCGTGGGCGCAGCGACTGCAGCGTCTGCACACCCTGGCCAGCCACGGCGAACGTGCGCTGGATGCCTGGGACGGCGCAGTGGGCGCCCTGTCCCAGGCGCCGTATTCGCGCGTCATCTATCTCGGCAGCGGTCCACTGGAAGCGGTCGCCCGCGAGGCCGCGCTGAAGGTGCTCGAACTCACCGCCGGCCGCGTGCTGGCGCTGGCCAATACGCCGCTGGGGTTCCGCCATGGGCCCAAGTCCACCCTCAACCGCGAGACCCTGGTGGTGATGCTGCGCAGCGCGCAACCGCTGGCCCGCCGCTACGAGCAGGACCTGTTGAACGAACTGCGCCGCGACGGCATCGCCGGGCGGGTGCTGTCGATCGGACCGGACGATGCGGACCGCGCCGACGGTGATTTCGTCCTCGCCGCACCCGCACTGCCCGATCCGTGGCTGGCCCCGCTGTGGCTGCTGGTGCCGCAGTGCTATGCGCTGCAGCGTTCGGCCGCGCTTGGCATGACGCCCGACAATCCCTTCCCCGACGGCACGGTCAACCGTGTGGTGCAGGGCGTGACCATCCACCCCCACGGCTGAGCACGCATGCAGACCTGGTACGGCATCGACATCGGCGGCACCAAGATCGAGCTGGTCGCGTGCGATGCCACGCTGGTGGTCCATCACCGCCAGCGCGTAGCGACACCGACCCGCGACTACGCCGCGTTCCTGCAGGCCATCGTCGATCTGGTCGGCGCGGCAGATGCCGCGCTCGGCCAGCGCGGGGTGGCGGTCGGCATCGGCCTGCCCGGCGTGCGCGATCGCGCAAGCGGCCGCCAGCTCAGTGCCAACGTGCCCAGCCTGACCGGTCACACGGTCGGCGCGGATCTGCAGGCACGCCTGCAGCGCCCGTTGGAGCTGGGCAACGACCTGCAGTGCTTTGCCTTGTCCGAAGCGCATGACGGCACTGCCGCCGGGTATCCCAGCATGTTCGGGGTGATTCTCGGCACCGGCGCGGGCGGTGGCTTCTGCGTGGGTGGCCGGCTGATCGCCGGGCACAACGGCATCGCCGGCGAGTGGGGCCACTGGAGCCTGCCCGCCACGCTGCAGCAGCGCCACGATCTGCCGCTGCTCGCATGCGGGTGTGGCCTGCGCGGCTGCCTGGAGCGCTATGTGTCCGGCAGCGGCCTGGCGATGATCCATGAACGCCGTGGTGGCGATGCGCTGGACGCCGCCGAGGTGGTCGCACGTGCCCAGGCCGGCGATGCCATCGCACAGCAGGCGCTGGCCATCCACCGCGACCTGCTCGGCTACAGCTTCGCCAGCCTGATCCTCGCGCTGGATCCACACGTGATCGTGCTCGGCGGTGGCCTGTCCAAGCTGGAGCAGCTGTACCGCGATCTGCCCGCCGCGATCGCGCCCTACCTGTTCGACGGCGTACGCGTGCCGCCGATCCTGCCGCCCACCTTCGGCGATGCCGGCGGTGCGCGGGGCGCCGCCCTGCTCGCGCGCCAGCACCATCCCTCCCCCTGAACACCGTTGTTACTGGAGTTGCCATGTCCGCCGTCCAATCGTTGATCGCCGCCCATCGCCAGGGCCACCCCGTCGGGCTGTACAGCGTGTGCTGCAGCAACGCGCAGGTGTTGCTGGCGGCGATGCAGGTCGCGCAGCGCTATGACACGCTGCTGCTGATCGAGGCGACCTCCAACCAGGTCGATCAGTTCGGCGGCTACACCGGCATGACCCCGCCGCAGTACCGCGATTACGTACTGCAGCTGGCGCGCGATGCCGGGTTCCCGGCCGAGCGGCTGGTGCTCGGTGGCGACCACCTCGGTCCCAACGCCTGGCAGAAGGGCCCGGCAGACGCTGCAATGGCGAACGCGCGTGCGCTGATCGCCGCCTATGTCGCTGCCGGTTTCCACAAGATCCACCTGGACTGCAGCATGTCCTGCGCCGATGACCCGACGCCGTTGCCGGACGCCATCGTCGCGGCGCGCTCGGCCGAACTGGCGCGCATCGCCGAGCGCACCGCGGCCGAGCACGGGCTTACGCCACCGGTCTACGTGATCGGCACCGAAGTGCCGATTCCCGGCGGTGAAGCCTCGCTTGCCGGTGGCCTGCAGGTGACTACACCGGCCGCTGCGGCGACCACGCTGGCGATCCACCGCGAGGCGTTCTCCGCCCCGGACCTGCTGCCGGCGTGGGACCGGGTGATCGCGATGGTGGTGCAGCCCGGCGTGGATTTCGACCACAGCAGCGTGCACTACTACGACCCCGCCGCCGCCGCGGACCTCTCGGCCTTCGTCGAGCAGCAGCCGCGCATCGTGTTCGAAGCGCACTCCACCGATTACCAGACCGAAGCCGGCCTGCACGCGCTGGTCCGCGATCACTTCGCGATCCTGAAGGTCGGCCCGGCGGCGACCTACGCCTTCCGCGAAGCGGTGTTCGCGCTGGCCATGATCGAGCGTGAGCTGCTGCCCGCCGCGCAGCACTCGCAGCTGATCGAGGTGCTGGACCGCTGCATGGTCGACAAGCCCGCCAACTGGCGCAGCTATTACCAGGGCGACGAACACGAACTGCGCCTGCTGCGCGCGTACTCGCTCAGCGACCGCAGCCGCTATTACTGGGGCGAGCCGGCGGTGCAGGCGGCGCTGGACACGCTGGTCGCCAATCTCACCGCGCACGCGCCGCCGCAGATGCTGCTCAGCCAGTTCATGCCCGAACAGCTCAAGGCGATCGAGGCCGGCGAGCTGCGGCCCGAACCGCTGGCGCTGATCCAGCACAAGGTGGCGCTGCGCCTGGCCGAGTACGCCCGCGCCTGCAATCGCAACGTCTCGGGCGCGCATAACGAAACCCGGCAGGCCAAGGAGCTTTCGGAACGGTAAGCTTCGGCTTTCCCTTTCGAACGGAATCGCCCCCATGCGAAACACCCGGCAGCGCCGCCAACAGATTCTCCAGACGCTGGTCGAGCACGGCAACGTGCAGGTCAGCGAGCTGGTGGAGCGCTTTGCGGTCTCGGCGGTCACCATCCGCGCCGACCTGAGCCACATCGAGTCGCAGGGGCTGGCCACGCGCACCCACGGGGGCGCCACCCTGGTGCGCACACCGCCGCAGGAACAGGACATCCACGAGAAGGATGCGTTGAACCTGCCGATGAAGGACCGCATCGGTATCGAGGCGGCCAAACTGGTCAAAGCCGGCGACAACATCATCATCGACTCCGGCTCGACCACGATGACCCTGGCGCGACACCTGCGCGGGCATCGCGATGTCACGGTGATGACCAACGGGCTCAACATCGCCTGGGAGCTGGCCAATGCACCCGGCGTGGAGCTGCTGCTCACCGGCGGGCTGCTGCGCAAGCAGTCGCTGTCGCTGCATGGCAGCCAGGCCGAGGCCAGCCTCAATACCTACAGCTTCGACACCCTGTTCCTGGGCGTGGATGGCCTGGACCTGCAGTTCGGCCTGACCACCCACCACGAGGCCGAAGCCAGCCTCAACCACCGCATGGTCGAGCGCGCACGCCGCATCGTGGTGCTGACCGACGCCTCCAAGTTCGGCCGGGTCAGCCTGCACCGCATCGCGCGGCTGGACCAGGTCCATACCATCATCACCGACGCCAGCATCGAGGCCGAGTACCTGGAAGGCCTGCAGCGGCTGGGCGTCGAAGTGATCATCGCCGAGTCCCCGCCTTGACCGAGTCCCGCTCCCTGCACGGCCGCCTGCTCACCGACACCGGTTGGGTCCGCGGCGATCTCCATTTCGACCAGCGCATCACCGCCATCGACACCGCGCACGCCGACCCGCGCGGCGATGATGAGGTGCCGCTGATCCTGCCCGGCTTCATCGACCTGCATGTGCATGGCGGGGCCGGGGTGGACATCATGCAGGGCGGCATGACCGCGCAGACGGTGGCCCGCGCGCACGCCCGGCACGGCACCACCGCGCTGCTGGGCACCACCATGACCGCGCAGGAAGACGACATCACCCGCGCGCTTGAAGGCCTGGCCGCTGCGATCGCCACGCGCGGGGAAGGCATGGCGCGGGTGCTCGGCGTCCACCTGGAAGGCCCCTTCATCAGTGCGCAACGCCTGGGCGCACAGCCACCGCTGGTGGTCGAGGCGACGCTGGCCGACGTGCAGCGCCTGCATGCGATCGCCCCGATCAGGGTGCTCACCCTCGCCCCGGAGATCGGCCAGCACCTCGCGCTGATTCCCGCGCTCAACGCGCTCGGCATCCGCGTGCAGCTTGGCCACAGCGCCGGCAGTTATGAAGACGGCGTGGCCGCACTGAACGCCGGTGCGGCCGGCTTCACGCACCTGTTCAACGGCATGACCGGCGTGGATCACTACCAGCCCGGCATCGCCACGGCCGCGCTCGCGCATGCGCAATACGCCGAACTCATTCCCGATCTGCAGCACGTGCATCCGGGCGCGATCCGCACCGCGCTGCGCGCGATTCCGCGCCTGTACTGCGTGACCGATGCGACCGCCGCCACCGGCATGCCCGATGGCGAGTACGCACTCGGCGTGCAGCGCGTGCACAAATGCCTGGGCTGCGTGCGGCTGTCGACCGGCTCGCTGGCCGGCAGTGCGCTGACCATGGACCAGGCGCTGCGCAATCTGGTCTCGCTCGGCCTGGACATCGCCGATGCCTCCAACCGGCTGTCGCGCTACCCGGCCGATTACCTCGGCATCGACGACCGCGGGCGCATCACGACCGGTGCCTGGGCGGACCTGGTGGTGCTCGACCACGACCTGCGCGTGCGCGGCGTGGTGGTGGAAGGCGACGATATCGCGCTCGACTGAGCGTGGACTCCCGCGCCGCCATGGCGCATGCAGCAGCAGACAGGACCGGCACGATGAACGACGTTTCCGCAGCCATGCCCGTGCACGCCGGCGCCTCCGCGCCGCGCTGGCCGGTACGCTATCTGTTGTTCATCGGCGGCATGGGCGGGCTGCTCTACGGCATCGACATCGGCATCATCGCCGGCGCCCTGCCCTATCTGGAGGCCACCGCCACCGCGAGCTGGCACCTGACCAGCCAGCAGTTGGGCTTCGTGGTCGCCGCGGTGCTGCTGGGCAGTGTGCTGTCCTCGCTGTTCGCCGGGATGGTCGCCGACCTGATCGGCCGCCGTGGCGCGATGCTGCTGGCCGGCGTGCTGTTCACCGCGAGCATTCCAGTCATGGCGCTGTCCGATGGCTATGGCGCGCTGTTGATGGGGCGCCTGCTGCAGGGCATCAGTGGCGGCCTGATCGGCGTGGTGGTGCCGCTCTATCTGGCCGAAGTGCTCAGCCCGGAACGACGTGGGCGTGGCGCGGCGATGTTCCAGCTGCTGCTGACCATCGGCCTGGTGTTGGCGGCCGTGATCGGGCTGTACCACGCGCATGCGGTGGATGCGGCCACCGCCGCGGTGCGCCACCTGCCGGGTGCCGAGCAGCAGCGGCTGCTGTTCGACGTCAAGGACCATGCTTGGCGCACCATTTTCTGGAGCTGCCTGCTGCCCGGCCTGGTGTTCACCGGCGGCGTGCTGCTGATCAGTGAATCGCCGCGCTGGCTGGTGCGCCGTGGCCGCATCGACAAGGCGCGCCGTGCCCTGCAGCGTACCGTTGCCGCGGGCGAGGTCGAGCCGACCCTGCAGCGCATGCAGGCCCCCGAAGAAATGCAGATCGGTCGCAACGGCAAGCGCGACCCGCTGCTCAGCCGGCGCTATGTGTGGCCCTTCGTGCTGGCCTGCCTGGTGCTGGCCTTCACCCAGGCCACCGGCATCAACTCGGTGCTGGCTTACGCGGTCAACATCCTCAACCAGGCCGGCCTGCCTGGCTCGGTGGCCAATGGCGCCGATGTGGCGATCAAACTGCTCAACGCGGTGATGACCGTGGTCGCGTTGCTGCTGGTGGACCGCAAAGGCCGCAAGTTCCTGCTGATGCTGGGCAGTGGCGGCATCACGCTGTCGCTGCTGGCCGCGGCGCTGCTGTTCGTGCAGAGCGAACGCGGGCGGCTGGATGTGCAGGCCGCGCTGCAGCAGCAGGTGAGCGGCACCCGCCTGTCGCTGCCGCTGGACGCCGCGCAATGGCAGCGCCTGGATGGCAACGCCGGCGCCGCACCCCAGCAGTTGACGGTGTCCTACGCCTACGGTGGCTTCAGCAACGTGCGCTCACTGCGCAGCGACAACCCGATCGACTCCACGCTGCAGATCCGCCGCGAAGATGCGGTCTCGGCCGACAGCGTGATCGGCCGTTTCTTCCGTACCCTGCACCTCAATCCCTTCCCGGACCCCGCCCAGGCCGCCAACGCGCCGCTGGTGATCGAACGCGCGGTGATCGGCCCGGTGCCCTCGCCCACCCACGGCTGGCTGGTCGCCGGCTGCATCCTGCTGTTCGTGGCGTTCTTCGCGGTGGGTCCCGGTGTATGCGTGTGGCTGGCGCTGTCCGAGCTGATGCCCACCCGCATCCGCTCCAACGGCATGAGCATCGCGCTGTTGATCAACCAGTTCGTCTCCACCGTGATCGCCGCGATTTTCCTGCCCACGGTCGGCCACCATGGCTACGCCAGCATGTTCTTCTTCTGGGCCGGCTGCACGCTGCTGTACTTCCTTATTGCCGCGTTTTGGCTGCCGGAGACCAAGGGCAAATCGCTGGAGCAGATCGAGGCGCATTTCCGCTGAGGCGGCTTGCCGCTGGCGGGGCGTTCAAGGCGCCTTGCCGGTGATCTCCGTGTACAGCCGGTGCGCTTCCTCTGTGCTGTCCAACCCGGACACCTGCATGGACTGCGCGAAGGGGCCGGCGATGACGGCGACATTGAGGACCTGATCGCCGACGGTGAACGCCACACGCTTGGCGACGCGCGCCTCCGTCGCAGCGAGGATGCGCGGTGCCGCCGCATCGGTGAAGCGCAGGATCAGCGTTCCGTGTCCGGTGGTCGCGTCGCTGCCCAGGGCCACCGAGGCGATGTCGGCCGTGGTGATGAAGGCGGGCTCGATCAAGGGCAGCGCGTTGCCGTCGCGTTCCTTGAGCAGGGTCACGCCAGGGCGGCGGGCATCCTCGGCCACCTCGCGCATCTGGATGCGTGCCTGCGCCAGTGGTGCGATGCCCGCCGGGGAGTCACTCACCGTCGGTGCGGGAGGGGCCTGGGTGCAGGCGCTCAGTCCGGCACACAGCATCATCGTCGCGATCAACAGACAGCCGCGCATGCGTGTCTCTCCTTGTGTGGGGACACGAGTATCGCCGCTGCGCGTGCTCAGCGCAGGCGGCGGATGCGCCAGGCGACGGCGATCTGCAGCACGCCGTAGAGCACACTGCCAATACCGATCCACAGCGTGGTGACGGCAATCCCGGCCATCGGATTGGCCACCATCATCGCGCCGAGCACGATCGCCAGCACGCCGCTGAGGATCAGCAACCACTCGCCCTGGAGTTCCTTGCGCACCCGGACCGCAAACACGATGCGGTAGATGCCGGCGACGATCAGCCAGGCGGCGAGCAGCAGGATCAGCACGCTGGCCGTGGCCAGCGGGTTGAGCACGGCCAGCACGCCGAACACCAGCGAGGCCAGCGCGTAGACCAGCAGCCAACCGCGCGGCACGCCACTGCGGCCAAACAGCGCGAACAGGCTGATCAGGCCTTCCACCAGCGCCATCACGCCGAGCGCCCACGCCAGTGCGGTCGCGGCCGACAGCGGCCGTGCGATCGCGATCAGCCCGAACACGACGGCGACCACCCCATACAGCATCAACACCCACCAACTGCGGCCGATGGCGGTGAGAAGCGGCGAGGTGCGCGGATCCGGCGGCAGGTTCATGAGGCGTCCTTGGTGGGGGGTGACGCCCCGATGGTACGTCCTGATCCCGTGCAAGGCGCGGCAACGGTGCTCAGGGCACCCGTGCACAGACCCAGACCTGCATCGGGCCGGCACCGGCGTACTGCAGCGCGCGCAAGGCGGCATCGGTGGTCGCCCCGGTCGTCATCACATCATCGACCACGGTCAGCCCGGCGGGCGGGTGGCCCCGTACCGTGAAGGCATCACGCAGATTGCAGCGCCGGGCATCCGCGTCCAGATTCGATTGCGCGGCGGTTGCGCGCGTGCGCTGCAGCCCGTTCCAGAGCGGGCAGCACAGCCCGCGTGCCAGTGGCTTGCTCAGTTCCAACGCCTGGTTGTAACCCCGCTGGCGCAACCGGCGGCGATGCAGAGGCATCGGCTGCAGCGGCCCGGCCAGGAATGTGGGCACACGCTGCAGCATCAGCTGCGAGAGCAACCGTCCGGCGGCCAGATCCTGGTGGAATTTGAACCGGATCAGCAGGCCGTCGATCGGTGGCGCATAGAGGAAGGCGGCACTGGCCGCCGCCTGGCGGGGATACTCGTCCACGCAGCGCTCGCAGTGATCGCCCTCTGGATCGCCGGGATCGGTTGCCGCCAAGGGCAGTGCGCAGCGACGGCAGGCGTGGTCGTTCCATGGCAGCGCCTGGTGGCAGGCCCGGCATAGATCCATCCCGTCCTCGCCGGGGCACTCGCAGACCAGGCAGCGCAGCGGCAGGATCTGCCAGCCCAGCCAGCCAAGAGCACCGTAAACTTTAGATAAGATCATATGGTTGACAGATGGCGGCAGCCTCACCAGACTGCCGCCCTTTCGTTCCACTATCTGTCAGGACACTCCCATGGCTTCTGTCATCCGACACGACTGGCACCGCGAGGAGCTGCTGGCCCTGTTCGCGCTGCCCTTCCCGGCGCTGCTGCACCGCGCGGCCAGCGTGCACCGCGAGCAGTTCGATCCGGCGGAGGTCCAGATCTCGACCCTGCTCTCGGTCAAGACCGGCGGCTGCCCGGAAGACTGCGCTTACTGCCCGCAGGCGCAGCGCTACAGCACCGGGGTGGATGCACAGAAGCTGATGGCCACCGACGATGTCGTCGCCAAGGCGCGCCAGGCCAAGGCCGCCGGCGCTTCGCGGTTCTGCATGGGCGCGGCCTGGCGCTCGCCCAAGGACCGCGACATCCCCAAGGTGGCGGCGATGATCCGCGAGGTGAAGGCGCTCGGCCTGGAGACCTGCGCCACCCTGGGCATGCTCAGCGGCGCGCAGGCCACCGCCCTGCGCGAAGCCGGGCTGGACTATTACAACCACAACCTGGACACCGCGCCGGACTACTACGATTCGATCATCCACACGCGCCAGTACCAGGATCGCCTGGACACACTGGGGCATGTCCGCGATGCCGGGCTGAAGACCTGCTGCGGTGGCATCGTCGGCATGGGCGAGACCCGCGAGCACCGCGCCGGCCTGCTGCTGGCGCTGGCGACCCTGCCTTCCCATCCGGACTCGGTGCCGATCAACCGGCTGGTACAGGTCGCCGGCACCCCGCTGCATGGCACCGCCGAGCTGGATCCGTTCGAGTTCGTGCGGATGATCGCAGTGGCCCGCATCGTCATGCCACGTTCGATGGTGCGGCTCTCGGCCGGGCGCGAGGCGATGAGCGACGAACTGCAGGCGCTGTGCTTCCTGGCCGGAGCCAACTCCATCTTCCATGGCGAAAAGCTGCTGACCACCGGCAACCCGGACACCGAACGCGACCTGGCCCTGTTCGAACGGCTGGGGCTGCGCCCGATGGCGGTCACGGTGGATGCCACCGGGCACGACCACCCGGGTACGGTCCATGCCGACATCACCGCCGGCGGCCCCTGCGGGCGCGCGGCCTGAGCCCCGAGCAGCGGGCCCGGCAACCGGGTACGCTAACGGCCCACCCGGACCCCCTGACGACCATGGCCCGTCCTGACCTGCACGACCGCATCCAGGCCCAGCGCAAGCTCCGCGACGCGCAGGGGCGCCTGCGGGTGCGCCGCGTGGTGAGCCGGCGCGATGGCGTGCAGCTGGAAGTGGACGGTCAATGGCTGACCAACTTCTGCAGCAATGACTATCTGGGTCTTTCCCAGCAGTTCGGCGTGGTCAGCGCACTGCAGGATGCCGCCGCGCGCGAAGGCGCCGGCGCGACCGCCTCGCACCTGATCTGCGGCCACCATGCCCTGCATGAAGCGCTGGAACAGGAAATGGCCGACTGGCTTGGTTATCCGCGGGCGCTGCTGTTCGGCAGTGGCTTTGCCGCCAACCTCGCCGTGCAACAGGCCCTGCTCAGCGAAGAAGACGATGTCTGCGTGCAGGACCGGCTCAACCACGCCAGCCTGCTGGACGCTTCGCGCCTGGCCGGTTGCCGCCTGCGGCGCTATCCGCATCTGGATACCGAAGGCGCGCTGCGCCAGCTCAAGCATGCGCCCAACGGCGCGGCGATGCTGGCCACCGATGGCGTCTTCAGCATGGACGGCGACATCGCGCCGCTGCGCTCGCTGTCGCTGGTGGCGCGCATGCAGGACGCGCTGTTGTACGTCGATGACGCGCACGGCATCGGCGTAGTCGGTGAACACGGCCGCGGCTGCGTGGCCGAGGCCGGCCTGGGCGTCAACGATGTGCCGCTGCAGCTGGCGACACTCGGCAAGGCGCTCGGCGGCAGCGGTGCGGTCGTGCTCGGCGACGAGGCGATGATCCAGCATCTGGCTGAAACCGCACGTCCCTACATCTACACCACCGCCGTGCCACCGGCCCAGGCCGCCGCCGCATTGGCCGCGGTGAAGCTGGCGCGCCGCGACGACTGGCGCCGCGAGAAGCTCACCGAACTGATCGGCATCTTCCGTACCGGCGCCCGCCAGCACGGCCTGGAACTGATGCCCTCCGATACCCCGATCCAACCGCTGCTGTGCGGCGCCGAATCCACCGTGCTGGCGCTGTCGGCGACGCTGGAAGCGGCCGGTTTCCTGGTCAGCGCGATCCGCCCGCCGACAGTCCCCGAGGGCAAGGCACGCCTGCGCGTGACCTTGTCCGCGCTGCATGCACCGGCCCAGGTCCACGCGCTGGTCGATGCGATCGCGCACGCCCGCGACACCGTCGCGCAGCAGCACGCGTTCAATGCCCTGACCGCGTGACGCTGCAGAGTTGAACATGCATATCGATATCATCGGCCAGGGACCGGCGCTGGTCCTGATCCACGGCTGGGCCCTGCATGGCGGCGTGTTCGCGCCGCTGGTGGAGCGCCTGTCCCCGCACGTGCAGCTGCACCTGGTGGATCTGCCCGGCCACGGCGCCAGCCGTGACGACACCACACCACTGCGGCTGCCCTATGTGGTCAACGCCATCGCCGCCGCCACGCCGCCGGCGGTCTGGTGCGGCTGGTCACTGGGTGGCCTGTTCGCCCTGCATGCCGCCGCCACACTGCCGCAGGTTCGCGGCCTGGCGATGATCGCCGCCACGCCGCGTTTCGTGCGCGGTGACGATTGGCCGCACGCGGTGGAGCCGGCGGTGTTCGAGCAGTTCGGTCAGGATCTCGCGTCGAACTACCGCGGCACGCTGGAGCGCTTTCTGGCGCTGGACGCGATGGGCTCCGAACACGCGCGGCAGGAACTGCGCACGCTGCGCGAAATGCTGGTCGTGCGCGGTGAGCCGGCCCCGCGCGCGTTGCAGGAAGGCCTGCGCCTCCTGGAGACCACCGACCTGCGCGGCGCCCTGGCCACCCTGGGCAAACCCAGCCTGTGGCTGGCCGGCCAGCGCGACCGGCTGGTCTCGGCGCGGGCCATGCAGGCCGCCGCCGCACTGGCGCCGGGCGCACAGGCCCACGTGGTCGCCCACGGCGGGCACGCGCCCTTCCTGGGCCATACCGACGAGGTCGCCGCGCAGCTGCAACAGTTTGTTGCCGCGCTGTCTTGACCTGTTCCGGCCACGCATCGCCGATCATGTACGCCTGCCTTTTCCCACAGGACTGACCCATGGATCTTGGAATCGCCGGCCGCTGGGCCCTGGTCTGCGCCGCCAGCAAAGGCCTCGGGCTGGGCTGCGCACGCGCACTGGCGCGCGAAGGCGTCAACGTGGTGATCGCCGCGCGCGGTGAAGCAGCACTGGACCGCGCCGTGCTCGAACTGCAGGCCCTGCCGGGTGCGCGCAAGGTGATCGGGGTGGTCGCCGACGTCACCACCCCGGAAGGGCGCGCCGCGGCGTTGGCCGCGTGCCCGCAGGTCGACATCCTGGTCAACAACGCCGGCGGGCCGCCGGCAGGCGATTTCCGCCAGTTCAGCCGCGAGGACTGGATCGCCGCGCTGGATGCCAACATGCTGGCCCCGATCGAGCTGATCCGCGCCACGGTCGATGGCATGATCGAGCGCGGCTTCGGCCGGGTGGTCAACATCACCTCCTCCTCGGTGAAGGCCCCGATCGACATCCTCGGGCTCTCCAACGGCGCGCGCTCGGGCCTGACCGGGTTCGTGGCCGGGCTGGCACGCAAGACCGTCGCCCACAACGTCACCCTCAACAATCTGCTGCCGGGCCAGTTCGATACCGATCGCCTGCGCGGCAACTTCGCCTACCTGGCACAGCAGCAGGGCATCGATGCCGGCCAGCTGGCCGAACGCAAACGCACGCATATTCCCGCCGGCCGCTTCGGTACCGCCGATGAGTTCGGCGCCGCCTGCGCGTTCCTGTGCAGCGCGCAGGCCGGCTACATCACCGGGCAGAACCTGCTGATCGATGGCGGCGCCTACCCGGGCACTTTCTGATTCCACCCGCACCACCGTTTTGAGCCGTGAGTACCCCATGACGTCCAGCTTCGATCCGCATCACGTCCGCCGCGCCTTCTCGCGCGCCGCCAGCAGTTACGACGCCGCCGCCGCGCTGCAGCGCGAGGTGGAGAAGCGCCTGCTTGAATCGCTGGACTACCTCGAAAGCCGCCAGCCGCAGGTGGTGCTCGATGTCGGCAGCGGCACCGGCCACGCCAGCGCGCTGATGAAGAAGCGCTGGCCGAAGGCGCAGGTGATCGCGCTGGATCTGGCCCAGCCGATGCTGCGCGAAGCGAAAAAGCAGGCGGGCTGGTGGAAGCCGTTCTCGCGCGTGTGCGGCGATGCGCAGGCGTTGCCGGTGCTGGACCAGAGCGTGGATGTGATCTTCAGCAACCTGTGCCTGCAGTGGGTGGAGGATCTTCCCGCGGTGTTCGCCGGGTTCCGCCGTGCGCTCAAGCCGGGCGGTCTGCTGCTGGTCTCCACGTTCGGGCCTGAGACCCTGATCGAACTGCGCGATGCGTTTGCCGCGGCCGACGACGTACCGCATGTCAGCCGCTTCGCGCCGATCGCACAGTTCGGCGATGCGCTGATGATGTCCGGCTTCCGCGATCCGGTGCTGGACCGCGACCTGTTCACCCTGACCTACGACGACCTGACCGCGCTGATGCGCGAACTGCAGGCGATCGGCGCCACCAACGCGCGCCAGGACCGCCGCCACACGCTGACCGGGCGCGGGCGTTTCGATGCCGCGCGTGCGGCCTACGAGCCGCTGCGGCGCGAAGACGGCAAACTGCCCAGCAGCTGGGAAGTGATCTACGCACACGCGTGGGCACCGGAAGGCGGCGCACCGATCCGCGAGCGCGGGCACGATATCGCCACGGTGCCGGTGTCGGCGATTCCGATTCGCCGAAAAACGCCCTGAGCCGATCGCGCTGATCAAGGTGATCGCGCCGGCCGCGGTGATCACGGTGATCCCGTAGCGCCGACCGTTGGTCGGCTGGCCGCACGGCGGCCCGGCGGGCCAGCCGACCAACGGTCGGCGCTACGACGGGAACAGATCGCGATGGAAGAAGTAGATTTCCTGCGCCAGGAACCGCCAGCTGGTGTGGAAGCTGCGGAAGCGCGTGCTCGGCGTGGACGAGGCCAGCGCATCGATGCCCAGTTCACGGCACAGGCGCAGCGCGCGCGCCATGTGCAGCGGGTCGCTGACGATGATCACGCGGTGCAGCTTGCGCTGTTCCATCAGGCGCCGCGCCTCGATCAGGTTCTGCCGCGTGGTGCGGGAGGCGGTCTCGATCAGGATCGCGTCATCGGGCACGCCCTGCTTGAGCGCGTAGCGGCGCGCCACCTGCGATTCGGAAAAACGCGCACCGGTGCCGCCATAGCCACCGGTGAAGATCAGCAGCGGCGCATAGCCCTGCTGGTAGAGATCCAGCCCATGGCGGATGCGCTCTTCGAACACGGGTGACGGCTTGGCGTCATACGCCGCCGCGCCGAGCACGATGATCGCATCGGCCTTCTGCGCCTGGTCGCGCTCGCCGATCCAGACGATCCACGCCGTGACCCCGAGCAGCCACACGGCCAGCACGACGCACAGCCGCCACAGCCACCCGAAGAAGCCCACCCGTGTGCGTCGGCTCATGCCGCGCCCCACGGCAGCGCATCCAGATCGACGTTGCCGCCGGACAGCACCACGCCCACCCGTTTGCCGGCGAAGCGTGCCGGTTCGGCGAGGATCGCCGCCAGCGCGATCGCCGAGGACGGTTCCACCACCTGCTTGAGCACCTGCCAGATCAGCCGCATGGCGGCGATGGTGGCGTCATCGGCGACGGTGATGACCTCGGCCGCGCCGTGCAGCAGCGCGAAGTTGGGCGCGCCCAGCGTCCCGCGCAGGCCATCGCAGACGGTGTCAGGGGTGAAATCGATGCGGCGCTCGCCAGCCGCCAGCGAGCGCGCGGTATCGGCCGCGCCCAGCGGCTCGGCCAGGAGCAGCTCCACCGCCGGGTTGGCCGCCTGCAGTGCCAGCCGCGTGCCCGCCGCCAGGCCACCACCGCCGACCGGCACCACCATCATGTCCAGCCCGTCGCTGGCCTGCAGCAGCTCCAGCGCGGCCGTGCCCTGGCCGGCGATGACGCAGGGGTCGGTATAGGGATGGACCAGGGTCGCCCCGGTTTCGGCCTGGACCTGGGCGCACATCGCCTCGCGCGCGGCGATCGAGGCATCGCAGCGCCACAGCGTGGCCCCATGGCGGCCGATGTTGGCCAGTTTCGCCGCCACCGCGCCCTCGGGCACGACCACGTGGCAGGCGATCCCGCGGGTACGTGCGGCCAGCGCCAACGCGGCGCCATGGTTGCCCGACGAGTGGGTGACCACCCCGCGCCGGGCCTGCGCATCGGCCAGCGCCCACACGGCATTGCAGGCACCGCGGAACTTGAAGGCGCCGCTGCGCTGCAGATGTTCGGCCTTGAAGACCACGGTGGCACCGGTCATCGCATCCAGCGTGCGCGAGCGCAGCACCGGGGTGACACAGGCGTACGCGGCAATGCGCGCCGCCGCCGCCAGCACGTCGTCAACACAGGGCAAGGGTGAATCGCTCATGACGCAAGATTAACGTATGCCCCCCGTCCACATCCGCCTTGATGAACGTGTCAGCATGGCAACCATTCATTCGGATCGGGCCGAGTTAAGGGCTGATTCAATGCCCTGGGCTGAAGCTGGCCCTACAGCCCTTTGGGGGGACCCCATCATGAAAATGCGCCTTGTTCTTGCCGGTGGCCTGTTGTTGGCCCTGTCCGGCTGCGCGACGTACGACTATGTCGGCGGTGGCGGCGGCAATGGCTACTACCACGGCGCACCTTCGGTCGAGTACCGCTACCCGGCCGGGTATCCCTACGGGTACGGCAGCGGCTATTACGGTGGTGGCTATTACGGTTACGGCGGTGGCTACGGCTATCCGGTGTATCGCCCGTACCCGAACTATCGCCCGCCGCACAATCATCGCCCGCCGCCGCGCCCCGGCAATGGCAACGGGGGCCAGCCGACCCGTCCGCCGGATCGCCCGCGGCCGAACAACGGCGGCTCGCCGTGGCGGAACATGGATTCGGTCGGTGGACCGCGCCGGCCACAGCAGCAGCAACAGCAGCGTCCGTCGCCGCCGCCGCAGGCACGCCCGGCCCAGGCCCCGCGTCCGTCGGCACCGAGGATGAACGGTTCCCCGTGGCGGAATCTCAACAATGCGAACCAACGCACAGTTGAGCCCTGAGATGGCTTGATTTTCACGCGCCCGGCGGTTCACTCTAGCCGGGCGGTGACAGCCACGGTCACAAAGTGCCAAAAGCGACAAGTGGCGTCACATTCGGCTCTATGTCGATATCCGCCAGGAACATCTGGATCCCCCCTGTTCCGGCCCTGTCGGATGTCGGCACCTTAAATGCAGAAGGCCCCGCTACTGGCGGGGCCTTCTGTTTTCCGGGTGCACAACCGGCCGCTGCGGCCATAAAAACAGGGCCGGCAGTCCCCCGACTGCCGGCCCCTCTGCTTCCCCACGATGCGCTGGGACCGGCCCCTGTTCCAATTCCGCTCCGTTACGCACAAGGCGCATGCCATCCTGGGTGCTATTGGGTTATCTGCAGAAAACGTGCCAACTTGAGGGCGGATTTCATGGCCCCCGACGAATGGCGCTAAAATCGCCACCCGCGCCCTGCCTGCAGGGCTGATCCGGGCCGCCCGGCCCCGTCCCGAGCTCCTCCGCCATGACTGACTCCTTCTACCGCTACGACGTGATCGTCATCGGCGGCGGCCACGCCGGCACCGAGGCCGCGCTGGCGGCCGCACGCAGCGGTGCGCGCACCCTGCTGCTGACCCACAACGTCGAGACCATCGGCGCGATGAGCTGCAATCCGGCCATCGGCGGGATCGGCAAGGGCCATCTGGTCAAGGAGATCGATGCCCTGGGCGGCGCGATGGCGCATGCCGCCGACCGCGCCGGCATCCAGTGGCGCACCCTCAACGCCTCCAAGGGCCCGGCCGTGCGCGCCACCCGCTGCCAGGCCGACCGCAATCTCTACCGGATGGCGATCCGCCAGATCGTCGAGGCCCAGCCCAACCTCACTGTGTTCCAGGCGGCCGTCGATGATCTGGTCATCGACGGCGATGCCGTACGCGGGGCGATCACCCAGACCGGCCTGCGCTTCAGCGCGGCCGCCGTGGTGCTGACCGCCGGCACCTTCCTGGCCGGCAAGATCCACGTCGGTGAGACCCAGTACGCCGCCGGCCGCATGGGCGACCCGCCGGCGACCACGCTGGCCGCGCGCCTGCGCGAGCGCCCGTTCGTGATCGATCGCCTGAAGACCGGCACGCCGCCGCGCATCGACGGCCGCTCGCTGGACTACCGCCTGATGGAAGAACAGCCCGGTGACGACCCGCGCCCGGTGATGTCCTTCCTGGGCAGCGCGGCCGAGCATCCGGCGCAGGTCAGCTGCTGGATCACCCACACCAGCGAGCGCACCCACGAGATCATCCGCAACGCGCTGCACCGCTCGCCGCTGTACAGCGGCCAGATCGAGGGCATCGGCCCGCGCTACTGCCCCTCCATCGAGGACAAGGTGGTGCGCTTCGCCGAGAAGGCCAGCCACCAGATCTTCGTCGAGCCCGAAGGGCTGGATGTGGTCGAGATCTATCCCAACGGCATCTCCACCTCGCTGCCGTTCGATGTGCAGCTGGCGCTGGTCCGCAGCATGCGTGGCTTCGAGAACGCGCACATCACCCGCCCAGGCTATGCGATCGAATACGACTTCTTCGATCCGCGCGGGCTGAAGAACACGCTGGAGACCAAGACCGTCAGCGGCCTGTTCTTCGCCGGCCAGATCAACGGCACCACCGGCTATGAAGAAGCCGCCGCGCAGGGCCTGCTGGCCGGCCTCAATGCCGCGCGTTTCATCCGCGAGGAGGCTGGCTGGTGCCCGCGCCGCGACGAGGCGTATCTGGGCGTACTGGTCGACGACCTGATCACCCACGGCACCAACGAGCCGTACCGCATGTTCACCAGCCGCGCCGAATACCGGCTGCAGCTGCGCGAGGACAACGCCGACGTGCGCCTGACCGGCGTCGGCCGCGAGCTGGGCCTGGTCGATGATCGCCGCTGGGCGGCATTCCAGACCAAGCAGGACGCCGTGGCACAGGAAAACGCGCGCCTGCGTGCGCTGTGGGCGACGCCGGGCAATGCGCTCGGCCGCGAGGTGGAGGCCACGCTGGGGATAGCGGTCAGCCGCGAAACCAACGTGCTGGACCTGATCAAACGCCCGGAACTGGACTACGCCACGCTCATGCAGGTGCCGTCGCTCGGCCCGGCCGTAGCCGATGCCAAGGTCGCCGAACAGGTCGAGATCGGCGTGAAGTACGCCGGCTACCTGGACCGCCAGCGCGACGAGATCGAGCGCCAGCAGCGTCACGAGAACACCGCCATCGCCGCCGATTTCGATTACGCCGGGGTGCGCGGCCTCTCCGCGGAAGTGCAGCAGAAGCTCGAGCGCGTGCGGCCGCAGACCATCGGCCAGGCCCAGCGCATCCCCGGCATGACCCCGGCGGCGATCTCGCTGCTCCTGGTGCACCTGGAACGCGCGCGCCGCATCCGCGCCGCGTAACACGGCACATCGCCGGTAGAGCCGACCGTTGGTCGGCTGCCCGGAATGTCCCGGCCGATGCTGTGCAGCCGACCAACGGTCGGCTCTACCGGCGGTGGTGTAAGGCCATCAACGGGCGGCGGGCGCAGCCGCGTTATCATCGGGGGCCGGGACAACGCTGCAGGCGACGTCCCAGCCCCTGCGTTGCCGGAGTTTGCGCATGTCCCCGATCCGCCCCTTCCTCGACAAGCTGCCCGTGCTCGGCGAGCGCGTCTACATCGATCCGGCATGCACGATCATCGGTGATGTGGTGCTGGGCGATGACGTCTCGGTATGGCCGGGCACGGTGATCCGCGGCGATGTGAACCACGTGCGGATCGGTGCGCGCAGCAACATCCAGGACGGCACCATCATCCACGTCAGCCACCACAGTCCGTTCAACAAGGGCGGCTACCCGACGATCATCGGTGAGGGCGTCACGGTCGGCCACGGCACCATCATCCATGCCTGCACGATCGGCGATTACTGCCTGATCGGCATGGGCGCGTGCATCCTCGATGGCGCGCAGGTGAGCACGCACGGCTTCCTCGGTGCCGGCGCGGTGCTTGGCCCGGGCAAGGTGGTCGGGGAAGGCGAGCTGTGGCTCGGCAATCCGGCACGGCTGGCGCGCACGCTCAGCGACAAGGAGATCGAGTCGCTGCATTACTCGGCCGATCACTACGTACGCCTGAAAGAGCAGTATCGGGGTTGATTGCGGCCACCCCGCTGGGCATCGGGATCGGTGCGCGGTAAAGTCCTCAGCCGACCAGGAAGCAGTCGAGAACCGCATGCCCCCGCTGGCAGACCGGAGAGGAATCCGGCGTCCCCGGTGGCCTTTCGTACGATCCACCGTGATGCGCCGCCGATGAGCGCGCCCATGCTGGATACCTACCGGGAGGTCATCACCCCCGAAGGCGTGCCCCTGCACCTGCCGGTCGCCGGTCCGTTGCCGCGTGCGCTGGCCTGGGCGATCGACTTCGTGATCCGGGTCGGCGCATTGATGATGCTGAGCATTCCGCTGGCCTTCCTCGGCGGGTTCGGCCAGGGGCTCTACCTGGGCCTGATGTTCCTGCTGATGTGGGCCTACACCATCGTCCAGGAAGCCTGCTGGGGCCGCACCCTGGGCAAGCGCGCGATGGGCCTGCGCGTGGTCGCGCGCGATGGCGGCCCGATCGGCTGGATGAGCGCGATCACCCGCAACCTGCTGCGCACCGTGGACATGCTGCCGTTCGGCTATGCGTTGGGGCTGCTGTCGAGCCTGTTCGATGCGCATGGCCGCCGCCTCGGTGATCTGGTCGCCGGGACCGTGGTGATCCACCAGAGCGCGGCGCCGCTGGGCGGCACGGTGCCGGTCGGCAGCGTGCTCGCCCCCCCGCAACCGCTGCAGCCGGCCGAACAGGCCGCCGTGGTCGCCTTCGCCGAGCGCGCGCCGCGGTTGTCGGGCCCACGCCAGCAGGAACTGGCCGATATCGCCGCGCCACTGACCGGCAGTCACGGGCAGGTCGGCGTGCTGCGCCTGTATGCGATGGCCAACTGGCTGCTGGGGCGGCGATGAGACAGGAACAATTCGTTGCCCGCTACCAGGCCGAGTGGCAAGCGCTGGAGCAGTGGCTGGCCCAGCGCGGTGAGCACCCGCGGCAGGCGCGCCGGCAACCAGTCCATGACGGCCTGGACGATGGCGACTTCCCGCAACGCTACCGCCGCCTGTGCCAGCAGCTCGCGCTGGCACGCCGGCGTGGTTACAGCCCACAGCTGGTGGCGCGACTGCAGCAGCTGATGCAGCAGGGCCACACCCTGCTCTACCGCACCCCGCGCCCGCAGTGGCAGCGCGCGCTTGCCTTCCTGTTCGCCGATTTCCCGCAACTGGTGCGCAGCCAGGCGCGCAGCATGTGGGTGGCCGCCGCCTTGTTCGCGGTGCCGCTGGTGGGCAGTTTCGCGCTGATCCTGTGGCGCCCCGAGCTGATCCACCTGCTGATGGACAACGCGCGGATCGCCGAATTCGAACGCATGTACGATCCGGCCTCGCCGAACCTGGGCCGCGACAGCGGCACCAACTGGTCGATGTTCGGCTACTACATCATGAACAACATCAGCATCGGCCTGCGCACGTTCGCCTTCGGGCTGATCGCCGGTGTCGGCACCGTGTTTGTGATGCTGTTCAACGGCGTCGGCATCGGATCGGTCGCCGGGCATCTGCAGCACATCGGCCACGGCGATCCATTCTGGCGCTTCGTGGCCGGCCACGGTGCCTTCGAGCTGACGGCGATCGTGATCGCCGGCGGCGCCGGCCTGCAGCTGGGCATGAAACTGCTCGCACCCGGTCGCCGGCGGCGCATCGATGCGCTGGTCGAGGGCGGTGTGATCGGCGCCAAGCTGTGCGTGGGCGTCGCCGCGATGCTGCTGGTCGCCGCCTTCATCGAAGCGTTCTGGTCCTCGATCGCCGCGGTTCCGGCCTGGGGCAAATACAGCGTGGCGGCCGTGCTGTGGACCACCGTGTTCGTGTGGTTGTGGCGTGGTGGACGCGGAGCGGCCGATGCAGATTGATCGGCTCAACGTCGTCCTGCGCGCGCGCTCGGGCTGGGAAGCCATGGAGCTGGGCATGGCCCTGGTACGCCGGCATGCGGCGGCGATCTGGGCGCCGTGGGTCATCGTGTCGCTGCCGGTGTTCGTGCTGCTCAACGCGCTGGCCTGGTGGACCGACAGTTTCGGCTGGGCGTGGTTGGCGATGTGGTGGCTCAAGCCGTTGTTCGAACGCATCGCGTTGTATGTGATCTCGCGCGGGGTGTTCGGCGATGTATCGACGACCACGCAGACACTGCGCGCGCAGCGCACGTGGGGCTGGCAGGGCTTCTGGGGCTATCTGGGCTGGCGGCGCCTGAGTCCGCTGCGCTCGGTGCTGCTGCCGGTGAATCTGCTCGAAGGCACCGACGCTGCACAGCGTCGCCAACGCCGCCGCGCCATCGCCGGTGGCGCGATGGGCTACGCCGTCCTGCTGACGATGCTGTGCATGATCTTCGAGGTCGTGCTGGTGGTCGGCGGCATCGCGGCGGTGTTCCTGTTCATTCCGGTGGACCTGCTGTCCGAGTCCTGGCGCGCGGCGTGGGAGCTGGCCAAGCAGGACATGCCGGCGTGGATGCAGCTGGGCGTGAACCTGCTGTTCTGGGCGGCGGCCACGTTGATCGGTCCGTTCCATGTCGGTGCCGGCTTCGGCCTGTATCTGGACCGCCGCACGCAGATGGAAGCATGGGACCTGGAGATCGCCTTCCGCCGCCTGCGGGCCCGGCTGCAGCAGGCCGCGCCGTTGCTGGTGCTGGCCCTGGTACTGATCTGGCCGGGAGCGGGGCTGCACGCCCAACAGGCCCCAGCGCATCCGAACAGCAAGGGTGCGCTGCCGACGACGGCCGAGGACGCACCGTCGCCGGCGGAAGACGCCGATGCGGTTCCGGACGGGGACGCGGACCGCGAAGACGATGAAACCGATGACCCGCCGCGGACGTACGACAACGATCCAGACAACACGCCCACGGTCATCTTTGGCACTGACGCGGTGGATACGGCCGGCTTCCGCCAGGCCGTGCAGCGCGCATATGAAGACCCGCTGCAGAGCCCGACCCGCGAGGTCACCGAGTGGAAGCGCACGGATAGCGAGGCGGCCGAGGCCGAGAAGGCGAAGCGCGAGGCCGCCGCCAAGGGATCCGGGCAACGCGGTAACAAGGGCCCATTGCTGCCGGCACAGATCGCCGAATGGACGCTGTGGGCTGCGGTCGGGGTGCTGGTGTTGCTGCTGCTGGCCACCGCGCCCCGCTGGCTGCCGTGGCTGCGCGGCTCCGGCCGACGCCGTCAGGCAAAGGTTGCGGCAGTCGTGGAAGAGCCGATCCGGATACCGGATGTGGCGCCACCCGATCCCGCCGCGCGTGCACGTGCCTTGTGGCAGGAGGGCCGCCCGCGCCAGGCGCTGGCCCTGCTGTATCGCGCCAGCGTGGAATCGATGAGCGAGCGCGCCGGGGTCACTCTGCCTCCGGGTGCCACTGAAGCGCAGTGCCTGCGTGCCTCGCGGCGGATGCCGGTCGAGGCCGACCGCAGCCTGTTCGCACGCATCGTGCGGGTCTGGCAGTACGCCGCGTATGCCGGCCGGTTGCCGGCCGATGATGACTTCCAGGCGCTGGCCACGACCCTGCAGCGCCAGTTCGGGTGGCGCGCATGAGCACCCGCCTGCGCTGGCTGCTGGTTGGTATCGTGCTGCTGGTGATCGGGGTGCCATTGGCGATCCTGTTCCTGCGCACGCACGAGCGGGTGACCCAGGTCGAGCGGCTGCCGCCGCAGGGCGAAGCCAGCTACAACCCGCTGTACGTGCTCGGTCAGGCGCTGCGCGCGGACGGACTCACCGTGCAGTCGCGGCCGCGCCTGGACCTGACCCGGATGCCGCTGGCGCCGGGCGATACCGTGGTGCTGCTGCAGGACAGCGCGGAAGTGCCCGCACCGGCCGTCGCCGCACTGTTGGCCTGGGTGGAGCGTGGCGGGCACCTGATCGTGCGCACGCCACCGGTCGGCAAGGACACCGCACGCAGCGGCCCGCTGCTGGACGCGCTCGGCGTGGACAGCGGAGACCACGGGAGCTATTGCCAGCCCCTTCACGTGCGCGATGACCCGCAGCATGTCGAATTCTGCAGCGGACGCCGCTTCGCGGTGGAACCGCCTGCGGCCGTGACGGTCGAACGCGAATGGGGCAACGCGGCCAATCTGGTCTTCGCCCGCCTGCGCCACGGCCAGGGCCGTATCGATGTGCTGGCCGACATGGCCTTTATGCACGGCAAGGGCCGGCCCAACCCGACCGTCCCGCCGAACGCGCCCAACGCCATCGTCGACGGGCTGCACGACAAGGCGCATCGCGACCTGACCCGCTACGTGCTGGCGCCCAACTATGGCAAGGGCACGATGTGGCTGGTCTACGCCTCGCGTCCGCCTTCGCTGTGGAACCGCGTGTTCTATCTCGGCTGGCCGGTGTGGGTGCCGTTGCTGCTGGCATTGCTCGGCTGGCTCTGGCAGCGCGCGCAGCGCCTGGGCAGCGAACTGCCCTCCCCCGCCGCGGAACGCCGTTCGCTGCTGGAACACATCCGCGCCAGCGGCGAACACCTGCTGCGCTTTGGCAAGGCACCGCTGCTGTACGACGCGGTCCGGCGTGCGTTCCTGGCGCGCCTGCGGCGGCGTTCGCCGAGTGCGGCCGCGCTGACCGGCGAGGCCCGGGTGCACGCGGTCGCCACCTTGCTGCAGTGGTCGCACGAGCGCGTGCAGACCGCCTTGACCCCACCCGCTTCCCACGACGTCGCCGGCCTGCGCGACCGCATCCGCCTGCTGATCCAGATGAGAAACCTGCTATGACCGAGCCGACGCTTCCGCCGCCGTTATCCCCTCCTTCCGTGACGCCCTCGCCGTCGCCATCGCCATCGCCCTCGCCGTTGTCCGAGCGCGTCGATGCCGTGCGCGAGGCGGTGGGCCGCGCGTTCATCGGCCAGCCCGAGGTACTGGATCAGATCCTGATCGCGCTGCTGGCCGGCGGCCACGTGCTGATCGAAGGCGTGCCCGGGCTGGGCAAGACCCTGCTGGTGCGTGCGCTCGCCCAGGCGCTGGAGCTGGACTACGGCCGCGTGCAGTTCACCCCGGACCTGATGCCCAGCGACGTCAGCGGCCATGCGGTGTACGACCCGAAGACCGAGAGCTTCAAGATCCGTCGCGGCCCGGTGTTCACCAACCTGCTGCTCGCCGATGAAATCAACCGTGCCCCGGCCAAGACCCAGTCGGCCCTGCTGGAAGTGATGCAGGAAGGCCAGGTGACCATCGAGGGCAAGGCGTTCGCACTGACCCCGCCGTTCCTCACCCTGGCTACGCAGAACCCGGTCGAGCAGGAAGGCACCTATCCGCTGCCCGAAGCGCAGCTGGATCGCTTCCTGCTCAAGGTGCTGATCGACTACCCGGCGCTGGAGGACGAGAAGCGCATGGTGGATGCCATCACCACCGGCCGCAGCGCCGCGGACTTCGATCTTTCACAGGTGCCACGCGTGCTCAGCGGGGCGGAAGTGGTCGCGCTGCAGCAGGCGACCGCGGCGATAACGGTCGATCCGGAAGTGATCGACTACGCAGTGCGGATCGTCGCCGCCACGCGGCAGTGGCCGGGCATCGCGCTCGGTGCCGGCCCGCGCGGCAGCATCGCGCTGGTGCGTGCGGCGCGTGCGCAGGCGGTGCTGTCCGGCCGTGATTTCGTCACCCCCGATGACGTGCGTGATATCGCCAAACCGGCGCTGCGCCACCGTATCGCGCTGGCACCGGAGCTGCAGATCGAAGGACAGAGCGCCGACGATGCACTCACCGCGCTGCTGGCCAAGGTGGACGCACCGCGCAAATGAGCGGGCCAGTCCCCCATCGCGAGCGGACGGCATGAGGCCGGGCGCACTGCTGCTGGCGCTGCTGGCCGGCTGGGGCCTGCTCGGCGTGCCGGTGGTCATCGGCCTCTGGCCTCAGGGGGTCTGGTGGGCGATCGGTGCCGGCGTGGGCCTGATCGCACTGGTGGACCTGTTGCGCCTGCGCCACCAGCCCTCGCCCAGCGTGCACCGCGAACTACCGGAGTCGCTCGCGCTGAACGTGGAGCGTGAGGCCACGCTGCGCCTGGAATCGAGCCGGCACCAGCGCGTGGAGGTGTTTGATCTGGTGCCCGGTGGCTGGAGCCTGCAGGGCCTGCCGCGGTCACTGGCGCTCAAGCCGATGGTGACCAGCAGTGTGGCGTACCGGCTGACCCCGACCGCGCGTGGCCGCTTCGTGTTAGACGGCGTGCACCTGCGCATGCACAGCGCCTGGCGGCTATGGCATCAGCGGCGGCAGCTGCCGCCGGCGATGACGGTGCGCGTCTACCCCAACTTCGCACCGCTGACCCGCTTTGCACTGTTCAGTGCCGAACAGGCCTCGCGTCTGGTCGGCGCGCACCTCAAGCGCCGCCGCGGCGAAGGCACCGATTTCCACCAGATGCGCGAGTACCGCGTCGGCGACAGCCTGCGTCAGATCGACTGGAAGGCCACCGCGCGGGCACGCAAGCTGGTGTCGCGCGAGTACCAGGACGAGAAGAACCAGCAGCTGGTGCTGATGATCGATACCGGCCGGCGCATGATGGCCAGCGAAGGTGGGCTGTCGCACTTCGACCACGTGCTCAATGCGGCGCTGGTGGTGTCCTACCTCGCGCTGCGCCAGGGCGACGGCGTGGGCCTGTTCGCGGCCGGCGGTGAAAGCCGCTGGGTCGCGCCGAAACGCGGCATGGGCACCATCGATACCCTGCTGCGCGCCAGCTACGACCTGCAGGCGCAGCCGGTCGCCACCGACTATCTCGCCGCGGCCACCGAGCTCTCGCTGCGCCAGCGCCGGCGTTCGCTGGTGATGCTGGTCACCAACGTGCGCGATGAGGACATCGAAGATCTGCTGGCCGCGGTGCGCCTGCTGCAGCGCCAGCACCTGGTGTGCGTGGCCAGCCTGCGCGAACGCGCGCTGGATGATGCGCTGGCGCAGCCGGTGGAGACGCTGCAGGATGCCACCCAGGCCGGCGCGATCGCCCATTACCTGCAGCAGCGCAGCGATGCCCATGACGCGCTGCGCAGCCATCGGGTGATGGTGCTGGACGTCACCGCCGAAGCGCTGCCCGGCGCGCTGGTGGAGCGCTATCTGGCGGTCAAGCGGGATGGGTTGTTGTAACCGTCAGAGGTAGATGCGCGTCGGCGCTTCGTCGATGATCGCGTGCGGTACGAAGCGGGCGCTGTCGCGGGTGATCCGGCTGTTGTCCTCGCGGATACCCATACCACACGCCTGGTCGCCCACCACCCAGCTGCCGATCAGCGGATACCCGCCATCGAACGCGGTGAGCGGATGCGCAGCCTGGCGGATTGCCGGACCGGTGTACGGGCCTTCGCTTTCCTGCCAGCTGCCATCGGCCAGGTGCATGGCCACGTTGGCGCCCTCGCGCGAGAACAGCGGCTTGCGCACCCAACCGCGTGGCAGCTCGCTGCCATCGTCGAACTCGGCGGCGAGCAGGTTCGGGTGGCCGCGGTGGCGCTGCCACAGCAGCGGCAGCACGCCCTTGTTGCTGAGGATCGCCTTCCATGCCGGTTCCAGCAGTTGCACCCCTGAAGCGGGCAGCGCCTGGCCGAACGACTCGGTCATCAGGTCTTCGAGCGGGTACAGCTTGAACAGGCTGCCGATCACGGTGTCGTCGAGCGCGGTGAAGCGCCCGTCTTCGGACAGGCCGATATCCTCGATCGCGATCGCTTCGCCGCGCAGGCCGGCCTGGGCGGCGCAGTCGCGCAGATAGGCGACGGTGCCCTGGTCCTCTTCCGACGCACCGACCGCGCTGAAATACAGCGGCGGCGGCAGCTGCGCGGCCAGTTCACCGAAACGTTCGACCAGGGCCTCATGGATCGCGTTGAACTGGTCGGCATGCGGCGGCAACCGGTTCTGGTTGCGCTGGTCCTCCAGCCACTGCCACTGGAAGAACGAGGCTTCGAACAGCGACGTGGGCGTGTCGTAATTCAGCTCGTAGAGCTTGGCCGGGCCGGTGCCGTCGTAGGCGAAATCCAGCCGCCCGTACAGGTGCGGCTCGCGGCGGCGCCAGCTGTCGGCGATCCAGTCGCGGAACTGCGGCGGGATCGCCAGCTGCTCCATCAGCTGCTGGCTGCCCACCACCTCGTCCACCAGATCCATCGCCATCGCATGCAGCTCAGCGCTGGGATCTTCGATGTCCTGTTCGATCTGGCGCAGGGTGAAGGCGTAGTACGCGGTTTCATCCCAGTACGGCAGGCCATCGATGGTGTGGAAACGGAACCCCGACTCTTCGGCCCGGGCGCGCCACTGGCTGCGCTCGGCGATACGCACGCGCTGCATCGATCAGCCGCCGACGCTGCTGCGGTTGCTGCTGGTGTTGCCGAAGCCACCGCGGCTGGCGGTGACCGCCCGGTTCGGGGTGGCGTTGACCGGGGCCAGGCCGGCCTTGCCGGCGCCGATACCGCTGGCGGTGTTCATCCCACCGGTGGACGGACCCGGACGGGCCCAGCCCTTGGCCTTGTCCTGATAGGCCGGCGCCGCCGCCGGCTGCTGGGCCAGGCCCGCGCCGCCACGGTTGCTCAGCATCTGCGACATGAAGAAGCCCATCATCATCGGGCCGATGAACGAATGGCCGGTCGAGGTCTTCTGTTCCACACACTGCTCGGCGTTGTACTCGGCCTCACAGGCTTCACGCGTGGCGTACTTGGGGGCCGCATCGGCCGACTGCTTCTGCGCCTCGGCAAAGGCGTTGCGGCAGCTGGACGGATCGCCGGTGGCTTCAGTACAGGCCTGCACTGAGGTGTAGAGCCCCTCCTGCACCTGCACGGCCTCGTTCTTCTGGCAGGCGGTGAACAGCAGCGGCGCAGCGCTCATCAGCAGCAGCGCAGTGGTCCTGGAACGTTTCATGGCGTCATGCCCCCTAATGCGGTTATCTCCCCAATCATGCCTGATCGGCGCGAACAACCAAAACCAGCAAAGTCGAAAACATGAACAGCGTTTCAGGATTCGATCGCGCGGCAGCGGCGAAGGTGGTTGCAAACGCAACCGGAATTTTTCGGCAGAATCGAGCTGAAACGCGCCCCCACGGCCCGCCAGATCCTGCCAGCCACCATGCCTGAATACCGCTCCCGCACCTCCACCGCCGGCCGCAACATGGCCGGCGCCCGCGCCCTGTGGCGCGCCACCGGGATGACCGATGGCGACTTCCACAAGCCGATCATCGCCGTCGCCAACTCGTTCACCCAGTTCGTGCCCGGCCACGTGCACCTCAAGGACCTGGGCCAGCTTGTGGCGCGCGAGATCGAGCAGGTCGGCGGCGTGGCGAAGGAGTTCAACACCATCGCGGTGGATGATGGGATCGCCATGGGCCACGACGGCATGCTGTATTCGCTGCCCAGCCGCGAAATCATCGCCGACTCGGTGGAGTACATGGTCAATGCGCACTGCGCCGACGCGCTGGTGTGCATCTCCAACTGCGACAAGATCACCCCCGGCATGCTGATGGCCGCGCTGCGTTTGAACATCCCGGTGGTGTTCGTCTCCGGTGGGCCGATGGAAGCGGGCAAGACGCGCCTGTCCGAGCACAAGCTGGACCTGGTGGATGCGATGGTGATCGCCGCCGATGAAAGCGCCAGCGATGAGAAGGTCGCCGAATACGAGCGCAGCGCGTGCCCCACCTGCGGCTCGTGCTCGGGCATGTTCACCGCCAACTCGATGAACTGCCTGACCGAAGCGTTGGGCCTGTCGCTGCCGGGCAACGGCTCGACCCTGGCCACGCATGCCGACCGCGAGCAGCTGTTCCGCCGTGCCGGCCGCCTGATCGTGGAACTGTGCCACCGCTGGTATGGCGGCGAAGAAATCGGTGCGCTGCCCCGCGGCATCGCCACCCGCCAGGCGTTCGAGAACGCGATGACGCTGGACATCGCGATGGGCGGCTCGACCAACACCATCCTGCACCTGCTGGCCGCAGCGCAGGAGGCGGAGGTGGACTTCGACCTGCATGCCATCGACGCGCTCTCGCGCCGTGTCCCGCAGCTGTGCAAGGTCGCTCCGAACACGCCGAAGTACCACATGGAAGACGTGCATCGCGCCGGCGGCGTGTTCGGCATCCTCGGCGAACTCGCGCGCGGTGGGCTGCTGCATACCGACGTGCCGACCGTGCACAGCCGCACCCTGGCCGAAGCGATCGCACGTTGGGATGTCGCGGTGAGCAGCGATGAAACGGTCCACGACTTCTTCCGCGCCGGTCCGGCCGGCATCCCGACCCAGGTCGCCTTCAGCCAGGCCACGCGCTGGCCGACGCTGGACGTGGACCGTGCCGAAGGCTGCATCCGCAGCGTCGCACATGCCTATTCCGCCGAGGGTGGACTGGCCGTGCTGCGTGGCAACCTCGCCATCGATGGCTGCGTGGTGAAGACCGCCGGTGTGGACGAATCGATCCATGTGTTCGAGGGCAACGCGCGCGTCTTCGAGAGCCAGGATGCCGCCGTGCAGGGCATCCTCGCCGATGACGTGGTGGCCGGCGATGTCGTGGTGATCCGCTACGAAGGCCCGCGCGGCGGCCCGGGCATGCAGGAGATGCTGTACCCGACCAGCTATCTGAAATCCAAGGGGCTGGGCAAGCACTGCGCCCTGCTCACCGATGGCCGTTTCTCCGGCGGCACCTCTGGGCTGTCGATCGGTCATGCCTCACCGGAAGCGGCCGCGGGCGGCGCCATCGGCCTGGTTCGCGATGGCGACCGCATCCGCATCGACATTCCGGCGCGGCGCATCGATCTGCTGCTGGATGACGCCACGCTTGCGGCACGCCGTGCCGAGCAGGATGCACTGGGCTGGAAACCGCGCGAGGCGCGCCCGCGCAAGGTCACCGGTGCGCTGAAGGCCTATGCGTTGCTGGCAACGAGTGCCGACAAGGGCGCGGTGCGGGATCTGGCCAAGCTGGCGGGGTAGTCGCCGGGCGCCACGCCCGACCTGCGCTAAGGTGCAGGTGACATACCAACAGGGAGGTGGCGATGGCGTTGTTTTCGATGGTACTGGCCTTGGCAATGGGCGCGTCAACGGCGGCGGCGTCCGAACCAGCATGTGCGGTGGACCGCAGTGCGATGTTGGCGCTGTCGGTGGAGGCCTTCGACCAGGACATGGGCGGGGGCTGGCGCGCGCTGGACGCCCGCCCCGGCTGCCAGCAGGCCGCCGCGGATCTGCTCGCGGCCTACCGCGCGCAACCCAAGGCTTCCGGCATCATGTTGCTGGTCTGGCATGAGGCCCAGATCCGCGCGGACCTGGGACAGACCGCGCAGGCGGTGGCGCTGATGCAGCAGAGCTACAAGCCTGCCGCGCAGGACCGGGCCGGCTGGAACCTGTATGTGGATGGCAGCATCGCCTTCCTGCAGCAGGACCGCACAGCCCTGCAGCAGGCGCGCGATGCGCTGGCACTGATCACCCCGCCAGCGGACATGCCGGTGGTGGATGGCATGCTGATCCTCAACGACAACGGCAATGAACAGCGCATCCCGTGGCCGCCCAACCTTAACGTGCTCGACGGGTTGATGCACTGCTTCGACAAGCCGTACCGCGAGGCCTACGGCATGGCGTGCCGGGCACCGGCAGCCCGCTGAAAAGGGCATCCACGCATGGCGTGGATCTACGGGTTACCCCATCACCCGCTTCAACGGCGGCAGTGAATCGATGATGCGTTTGCCGTAGCGGCGGGTCAGCAGCCGCGCGCGCAGGTCTACGCCGCAGCGATGTAGCGCCTGCCGTTCCGGCGGGCATGAGCGCTTGACCCATCACGCACCGCTGGAAAACACTCGGTGCAGACCTCTGCACAAGGATGTGACGATGCACGGCACGCGTTCTCTGCTCTTACTGGCCTTGTCGGCCGCCGCCTGTCCGGCCTTCGCCGACGGATGCGCGGTGGATCGCGCCGCAATGCTGGCCTTGACGCCAGAGCAGTTCGATCAGGATCTGCAGGGCGGCTGGCGACCGATGGCGGAGAAGGCCGAATGCCAGCTGGCGGCCGCGGATCTCATCGCGGCCTATCGTGCGCAGCCCAAGGCCGCCGGCAACACCACGATGATCTGGCATGAAGCGCAGCTGCGCGCGGAGGCTGGGCAGGATGCGCGGGCGGTGGAACTCATGCGCCAGACCTATAAACCCGCACCCGATGCCGGTGGCTGGAATCCGTATGTGGATGCCAGCATCGCCCTCATCGAGAAGGACCGGCCGGCCCTGGCCGCCGCCCGCGCGGCACTGGCAGCCGTGCCTGCGCCGCCGGAGGTCAACGTCAAGGACGGATTTTTCAGTTTCACGATGCCGAGCGGCGAGGTGATGCAGGTCGCCTGGCCGCCCAATCTCGATGTGGTCGATGCGTTTGTGCGGTGCTTCGGCCAGAGCTACCGGCAGGCCTACTCCAATCAGGCCTGCCGTCATCCAGACACCTCGGCCGCCCCTCACGGAAGCACCCCCTGACCGAGCTGCCAGGGAGCAATCTGCGCTACCCGATCACCCGCTTGAACGGCGGCAGTGAATCGATGATGCGTTTGCCGTAGCGGCGGGTCAGCAGCCGCGAGTCGAGGATGATCACGCGGCCGGTATCGGTGGAGGTGCGGATCAGCCGGCCGGAGAACTGGGTCAGCGTACGCAGGGCGTGCGGGATCGCGATCAGGTTGAAGGCGTTCAGGCCACGGCTCTCGAACCACTCGCTCAGCGTCGAGGTCTGCGGGTCGGTCGGCACCGCGAACGGCACCTGGGTGATCACCACCGTGGTGCAGGCTTCGCCGGGCAGATCCAGGCCTTCGCCGAAGGAATTGAGCCCGAACAGCACCGAGCCCTCGCCGGCCGCCGTGCGCCGCAGGTGTTCGTCGATCATCTTCTGCTTGGCGGTCTCGCCCTGCACCAGCACCTGCTTGCGCTGCGCGGCCGGCATCAGCTCGGCCACCTTTTCCATCTTCCAGCGCGAGGTGAACAGCACGATGCTGCCCTTGTCCCAGTCCAGTTCCTTGACCAGGTACTTGGCGATCTCCTTGGGATGACCTTCCTTGTCATCCGGGGTCACCGGAAACGCCGGCACGATCAGCTGCGCCTGGTTGGGCAGATCGAACGGCGAGGCCAGCGAGACCATCTCGGCCTCGGCCGGAATGCCGTTGTCGATCGCCAGCGCCTGGAAATCGCCGCCGCCGGTGAGCGTGGCTGAGGTCATCACCACCGAGTCCACTTCATCCCAGAGCAGCTTGCGCAGCACGTTGGCGGCCGACACCGGCGAGCCATGCAGGACCAGGTCGCCATCGCGCGACAGGGTGATCCAGCGCGCGGTGGGCGGCTGGCCCTCCTTGTCTTCGCGGCGCCAGCCGGTCCACAGGTTGTGCTGCTGCTCGATCATCTCCAGCGCCATGCCGAGGTTGCGCTGCAGGCGCTCGCGCGCGGCATCCTCGGGCTTGCCCTTGGCCACCTGGGTCAGCGCGGCGTGGGCCCAGTTGAACAGCGCGCGGGTGTCGTCGGCGATGGCCTCGATGTCCGGCATCCAGATCTCCGGCAGGCGGCCGTTCGGGGCGCGCCACATCGGTTCCTGCGCGGACGGGTCCGGCCGCCAGCTGCGGTCGATCACGTCGCGGAAGGCCTTGAGCTGCTTGCTGACCTTGGCGGCGGCCTCGATGGCTTCGTTGGGCAACAGGTTGCCCAGCTTGTCCTTGTCCACTGCGCGGTAGGACGCGGCGATCAGGACCTGCAGGCGGCCGGTGCGCTTGGCCATCTCGTCCAGCGCGAGACTGGCCGCGCCCTGGTCAATGGCGACGTTGCCGATGTGATGCCCTTCATCGAGCACCAGCAGCATGTCCGACGGCGGGGCGATCAGCGGCTGGCCGTTGTCGCTCTCACCGATCGACAGCGCCGACAACAGCAACGCGTGATTGGTCACCACGATCTGCGCCTCGCGCACGGTGTTGCGCGAACGCAGCACGGCGCACTGCGCCGAGTAGGCGCACTTGCGCCCGGCGCAGCCCGAGGCCGGCGTGGTGATGCGCGAGCGCAGCGTATTGCTGATCGTTTCCGGCGCGTTGTCCAGGTCGCCGTTCCAGCGGCCTTCGAGGAAGGCCTTGCTCAGCGACTGCGCCAGGTCCATCTCGATCGGCGCCAATGGGCGGTCGAACAGCGGCTGCTCGTCTTCGAACATCCCTTCCTGCGCGCCATCGCCATGCGCTTCAGCGGCATTGCGGGTGCACAGGTAACGCGTACGGCCCTTGGCCAGCGCCACCGTGGCTTCGATGCCGGTGGCCTTGAGGAAATTGGGGATGTCGCGTTCGACGAGCTGCGACTGCAGCGCCACGGTGCCGGTGCTGATCACCAGCTTCTTCTTGGTCGCCAGCGCGATCGGCACGCCGGCGGTCAGGTAGCCCAGCGACTTGCCCACGCCGGTGGGCGCCTCGACCACGCCGACGCCGCCGCTGTGCGAGAGCGCACGCGACACCACGCCGATCATCTGGCTCTGCGAGCGCCGGGTGCTGAAGCCGGGCGTATTGGCCTGCAGCTTGGCGTAGGCGTCGCGGATGCCGGCCTTGAGTTCGTCGTTCAGGGCGCGGGGGGCTTCAACTTTTTCGGTCACGCCGGGGGACTGCCTGACTGGATCACGGCCCCCATTTTCTCACGACCCGGCGGCCGTGACCGGCGCCATTTTCCGCGCCGGTTCATCTCCGTGACGCGGCCCACGCCAGGGCGATGGACCGCGACCCGCCGTTTGCACCCGCTCAGCGCGGCGGCGGCGACGGTGGAAGCGCGCGGCCGCGCAATGCGCGGGTCATCGCCCAGACCAGCAGCACCAGGGCGAGCGCCTCGAACAGGTTGAGCGCGAAGTGGCCAGCGCCCAGCAGCTTGGACATCAGCTGCAGGTGTTCGTAGTTGCCCTGCTGCACCATCCACATCGGCACCAGGTTCAGCACCAGGCCGGCCAGCGTGGTGAGCGCCATCACGCCCAGTGCGCCCAGCGCCACGCTGCGGATCGCGCCGCGCGGGGTATCCACCACCCACACCACGGCGATCGCCAGCGCGATCAGCACCGGCAGGCGTACACCCACCATGGTCAGCATCGAGATCAGCAGGTCCATGTCCACCGGCTCAGTCCTCGCCGGCCAGCGGCGCCAGCCGGGTGCGCAGCTCGGTGTAGATCGCATCGGTCTGCGGGCGCACTGCGTGCCACTGCAGGAAGCTCTCGGCGGCCTGCTCGACCAGCATGCCCAGCCCATCAACGATGTTGCGGCAATTGGCCGAGCGCGCCCACGCGGTGAAGGCGATGGCGGCCTCGCCGTAGTTGAGATCCACCGCGGTGGTCATGCTGTTGACCAGCGACAGCGGCAGTTTGAACTCCGCGGCACGGTCGCGGCCGGCCGAGGTGGCGTTGATGATCAGTTCGAAATCGCCCAGCTCGCGGATGTCTTCCCAGTAACGGGTGATCGCGCGGCCGGGCTCGCCCATCGCATCGATCAGCGCATCGGCGCGTTCCGGGGTACGGTTGACCACCACCAGCTCGAGGATGCCGGCATCCAGCAGGGCCGGGGCCACGCTGCGGGCCGAGCCGCCGGCGCCGATCAGCAGGGTGCGTCGGCCACGCAGGTCCAGCCCGTGGCGGTCGGTGAGGTCACGGACCAGGCCGATGCCATCGGTGGTATCGCCGTGCCAGCGGTCCCCCTTGCGCAGCAGGGTGTTGACCGCGCCGGCGCGGCGCGCGCGCGAGGTCAGCGTGGTGCACAGCGCGAAGGCGGCTTCCTTGTGCGGCGCGGTGATGTTGGCGCCCACGCCACCTTCGGCGGCGAAGGCCTCCAGCGCTGCCAGGAACTCGGCCGGGGAGGCTTCGATCGCACGGTAGTCCAGCGCCAGGCCTTCCTGCCGGCCGAACGTGGCGTGGATGTGCGGCGACTGCGAATGCGCGATGGGCTGGCCGAATACGGCGTAACGGTCGGTCATGGGTGTCCTGCTCCGGGCCTAGAATGGAACGCAAACCCCAACGGACGCGATGATGCGCATTCCATTGTCTCTGCTCGCGCTGAGCGCCAGTTTACTCTGCACACCCGCCGCGATGGCGCTTTCCGAATTCGGCATCGAAGGCATGGGCGTGGTCTCGACCAGGGCCAATGAAGCCCAGGGCACGATCGCGCCGGACGGCCAGCGCATCGTCTGGGCCAGCGACCGCGCCGGTGGCCAGGGCGGCTGGGACCTGTGGCAGGCGGTGCTGCGCGATGGTCGCTGGCAGGACCCTGCCCCGCTTGCGCTCAACAGCGCCAGCGACGAGCGCGATCCCTATTTCAGCCACGATGGCCGCTGGCTGTACTTCGCCTCCAACCGCCGCGGCGGCCAGGGCGGCTTCGATCTGTACCGCGCGCCCGTGGCCGCCGATGGCAGCATCGGGCCCGCGCAGGCCCTGCCGACGCCGCTCAACACGCGCGACGACGAGCGGGCGCCCGCGCTGCGTCCGGATGGGCGCACACTGCTGTTCGCACGCAACGGCACGCAGACCCAAGGCGGCTTCGATCTGTATCTGGCGCCTGTGCAAGGCGAGGGCTTCGGTGCCGCGCAGGCCCTACCCGCCCCGCTCAACACGGCCGCCGACGAACTCGGCGCCGCCTGGTTGAGCACGGACGGTACACTGGCCTTTACCCGCGCGGGCGACGGGCATTCGCAGGTCATGCTGGTCAGCTGCGATCACCGCCAGGCGGCGGTGCCGTTGACGCTGTCGTTCAACACGGCCGACGGCCAGACCGGCGCACCGGTGGTGGACGCGTCCAAGCCTACGGAGATGGTGCTGGCTGGCATGGCACGCGCACCGCGTGCCGGCGGGCTGGATCTGTACCGGATCAGGCTGCCGTCGGCGCCGCAGGCCCCCGGCTGCGGTTGACGTAGCGGCGCTGGAAGGCCGCCACGCGTGGCGTGGCGCTACCGGTGAGGGTGCTGGCCGGGCGCTAGCGCGCCTGCAGCAGTTCCGCGCGCAGCTGCTCGTACTGCGCTTCGCTGATCTCGCCGTGATCCTTGCGCTGGTTCAATGCGGCCAACTGCGCCTGCAACGCAGGCGAGAGCTGCGCCTCACGGGCGATGCGGGCGGCGGCGGAGGGTTGCTCCGGTGCCTGCCGCGCAGCGCGGCGCACGCCACGGATCACCAGCCCGATGACCACGGCGAAGGCCAGCACACCGGCCGTCCAGGTCACCCACTGTAGCCATCCCATCGTCTGCATCATCCTCGTCCTGTATCGGGGTGGGCGCGTATTGTCAGCGCTCGCGCAGCCAACGCGCCACCTGCGGGGCGAAATAGGTCAGCACGCCATCGGCGCCGGCGCGCTTGAAGCCGATCAGCGACTCCATCACGCAGGCCTTTTCGTCCAGCCAGCCATTGGCGAAGGCGGCCTTCATCATCGCGTACTCGCCGCTCACCTGATAGGCGAAGGTCGGCACGCCGAACTGCTGCTTCACCCGGCGCACCAGATCCAGGTAGGGCATGCCTGGCTTGACCATCACCATGTCCGCGCCCTCTTCCAGATCCAGTGCGATCTCGCGCATGGCTTCGTCGCCGTTGGCCGGGTCCATCTGGTAGGTCTTCTTGTCGGCCTTGCCGAGGCCGGCCGAGCTGCCGACCGCGTCGCGGAACGGACCGTAAAACGCCGAGGCATACTTGGCCGAGTAGGCCATGATGCGTACGTTGACGTGGCCGGCGGCATCCAGCGCACGGCGGATCGCACCAATGCGGCCGTCCATCATGTCCGACGGCGAAATGATGTCCACGCCCGCCTCGGCATGCGACAGCGACTGCTTCACCAGTGCCTCTACGGTGATGTCGTTGAGCACGTAGCCGGCCTCATCGATGATGCCGTCCTGGCCGTGCGTGGTGTACGGATCCAGCGCAACGTCGGTCATCACGCCCAGCTCGGGGAAGCGCGACTTGAGCGCACGGACAGCGCGCTGCGCCAGCCCGTTCCCGTCCCATGCCGCCGCCGCGTCCAGACTCTTGCCGGCCGGATCGATCACCGGGAACAGGTCGATCACCGGGATGCCCAGTTCCAGCGCTTCTTCGGCCACCTTGAGCAGCTCGTCGATCGACAGCCGCTCCACGCCCGGCATCGAGGCGATCGGCGCGCGGCCGGCCAGCTCGTGCACGAACACCGGATAGATCAGGTCGTCGGTGGTCAGGGTGTTTTCGCGCATGAGGCGGCGCGAGAACTCGTCGTGACGCATGCGGCGGGGGCGATAGTCGGGATGGGCCATGAGGTGCTCCGGAACGGAAGGCAGGAATTACTGCAGCAGGTACTGCCGCGGTTGCAGGGGCTCGGGCAGCGGCTGGACGCCGAGGCTGTCGAGCAGATCGATTTCGATGGTGCGCACCATCGCATCCAGCGGCAGATCATTGGATTCCAGTCCGAACGGCTCTTCCATCTCTTCGCCGAGCTGGTCCAGGCCGAAGAACGCATACGCCAGCACGGCCGAGACCACCGGCGTGGCCCAGCCCAGCGAGCTGGCCAGGCCGAACGGCAGCAGCACGCAGAACAGCCAGGCGCAGCGGTGCAGCAGCAGCGTGTACGCGAACGGCAGCGGCGTGGTCAGGATGCGCTCGCAACCGGCCTGGATGCTGGACAGCGCATGCAGGCGTGTTTCGAACTGGGTGTACAGGTAGGGATCGAGCTGACCGGCGCGCAGCGCCTGGGCCAGATCGGAGGCGATCATCGCCAGCAGTTGATCCGGTGCATTGCGGCGCTGGCCGAAACGCGCATGGTCGGCCTCGGCCACCCACGGCAGCGCCGCCAGTGCCACGTCGCGGCCCCGCAGCCGGGCGGCCAGCGCATGCGCAAAGCCGATGCACAGCCGGCACACACGATCGCGCAGTGCGGGGTCGTCCACCAACAGCGCCTGGCACAGGCGGGCCAGGCTGCGCGATTCATAGATCAGCTGGCCCCACAGCTTGCGGCCTTCCCACCAGCGCTCGAAACAGGCGTTGTTGCGGAAGCTGAGGAAGATCGACAGCACCAGGCCCAGCAGGGTGAACGGTGCCACCGACACGCGCTCGATGCCCGGCGGGTGCCACAGTTCGGCCAGGGCCGCGACCGCAACGGACAGCAGCAGGATCGCCACGACCTTCGGGGCCACCGCCGGAACGATGGAGCCGCGCAGGATGTAGAGCAGTTGCCAGCCGTGAGGACGAGGACGAATGATCATCGGTGCAGGGAGAGCGCCCGGACGGGCGAGGACCGCCGGCGGAGCCGGATGCGGCAGCCGGTCATTCTACGCCGATGATGCTGGGCGGCCGTGAGCTGCGACGGTCGGTCGCACCCGGCAGCTCAGACGATGCCGCCACCCAGCCCGAGCCGGACGATCCCGACCACCACCACGATGCCGTTGAGCACCAGCCCGGTCCAGGCCCGGCCGCGCTTGCTGGCGTGGGTGAACAGGATGCCGATGGCGGCGATGACCGCGCCCACCGCCGCGAACGGGATCAGGAACCAGTTGCCCCAGCCCAGCAGCGGGATCAGGGCCACAATCATCCAGAGCAGCGCGACGATGCCCCACAACAGACTGATCAATCCCATATCCGGCTCCTCGAGGTGAATGCGTGGCCCACCATAGCGGTTCCCGGCGCAGGCGCAAGCGGCAGCGAGACGCCGTTGGCGGGGGCCTCACCGCCGCGGTGCTAGGGTGCGCTGGCAGGGGTTGGGACCGATTCAGTCGCCAGCACCGATCATCCCAGCCATCACACACAGGGGTAACGCCATGAACATCCGATGCGCTGCATTGCTGGGCCTGGCGCTGCTCAGCGCCGGCTGCGCCAGCACCTCCAAGGTCATGCTCGGCCAGGCGCGTGCGCCGGTTGATCCGGCCACGGTGCAGATCTATTCCACCCCGCCGGCGGGGTCGCAGGAAATCGCCCAGCTCGAATCGGCCAGCGCGGTGGGGTTTGGCACGCAGGGCCAGACCGATGCCGCCGTCATGCGGCTCAAGCGTGAAGCGGCCGCCCTCGGTGCCAACGGCGTGATCCTGATGGGCGTGGGCTCCAGCGGTTCGCCGGTGGGCATGTCCGTCGGCGCCGGCAGCTACGGCTCGCACGTAGGCGGTGGTGTGGGCATCGGCATCCCGACCACGCAGAAGCGCGCGGCCGGTGTAGCCATCTGGGTCCCGAATCCGCCGCCGGCGCCGCGCCTGCCGACGCAGACGATCACCCCGCAGCGGTAACGAACGCTGCGGCAGGGCACGACGGTGGGTCGTGGCTGCTGGAACAGCGCACCGACCAACGGTCGGTGCCTACCGGAAAACGTCCCGCGCCTACCGGAACCGTGTCAGCGCTTGGCCGCGCCTTTGTACTTCGGCACGAACACGTCGTTGACTGCCTTGGCGAGCTGGTCCGGCGGCAGCAGGCCCTGGTCGAGCAGGAAGTTGTTGAACGCCAACCGGTCGAAACGATCCCCGAGGGCCAGTTCGGTCTGCATGCGCAGCTCAAGAATGCGGGTGTAACCGTAGAAGTAGCTGCCGGCCTGGCCGGGCATGCGCACCATGTAACGGTCCAGCTCCTGGGTCGCCATCGCCTTGGACAGGCCGACCTCGTCGATCAGCACGCGCTCGGCGTTGGCGCGATCGATCTGCCCCAGGTTGAGCATCGGATCCAGCATCGCGCGGGCGGCACGCAGCAGGCGGAACTGCAGCGCGATCAGCTGCCCGTCCAGCGGCTCGTACGGCACCATCTCCGCTTCGGCATACAGTGCCCAGCCTTCCACGTTGACCGAGTTGAAGGCAAACATGGTGCGCGCCAGCGAGATGCCGCGCTCCACCATCGCGGTGAACTGCAGCTCGTGACCGGGGCGTCCTTCATGCGCGCTCAGCGTCCACGCGGCCGAGCCGAAGTTGAAATCGTCGTACTGCGCGGCCTTGTCGCCGGCGGCCGGGTTGCCCAGCGGCAGCACGAAGGTGCCCTGCTGCCCGGTGTTACCGACCAGCGGGGCCGGCAGGAAATGCGGGGCCGGCGAGGCGGCACTTTCGGCAGCCGAGCCCAGCCGCATCTGCATCGGGCGCTGCGGCACATCGACGATCTTTTCCTTGCGGATGATCGGGTCGATCGCATCGATCACGCCACGGTAGTGGTGCTCAAGCTGGTCGTCAGGAATCTTGTCGCCCTTGAGCGCACGCACCACCGCTACCGGGTCGGTGGTGTCGGTGACCTTCAGGCCCTTGGCCTGCACCACCAGCGGTGCCAGTTGGCGCATCGCCGAGCGGGTTTCCATGAATTCCAGCTGGGCCCGCTGCATCAGCAGCGCCGGCGCGATGTCGATGCCCACGCGCTTGAGCTGGTACGCATACAGCGGCTCGGGCAGGCGCGCATCGGTGCGGGCCTTGGGCAGCACTTCGCGGCGGGTCCAGTCGCGGTACTCGCGCAGCTGGCTGGCGATGGTCTGCAGCGCCTGCTCGGCACCGGCGACCTTGTACTTGCCGAACAACTGCTCGATACCGCTGATGTAGGTATCCACATTGGCCAGCGACTGCTCGACTTCGATCTTCGTCGGCTGCAGCAGGCTCTTGTCGCCCAGGCGCTCTTCGTAGCGCTGGCGCGACAGCGTGGTCACCGGCTGCGTGCCCGCGGCAAGCCCGGCGTAGGCCTTCAGGCGATCCAGCGCCTTGGCGCGGCGCTCGGCGGGTACCTGGTCGGACAGCAGCAGGTTGAGGCCGCTGAACACCGTCTGCGGGGCGTCGCTCCACGGCAGCAGGTACTTCTCGTTGAGTTCGCTGCCTTCGATGTTCTGGTCGACGGCAGCGATCATGATCGCCAGGTCCTGGCGGACGTTGGGATCGCGCTCGGTGGCGAGCTTGGCCTGCAGTTCACTGCGCGCCTTGGCCATCGCCGCGCGGTAGCGGGTGCCGTTGTCCGGGCCGTAGTCGGCCACCTTGTCGTCGTAGCCCGGCACACCGAAGAAGCCGGTTTCTTCCGGCTGGAAGGGGCCCTGCGCATCCAGCAGGATCTGCGCCAACTGGTTGCTGCGGGTGACCCAGGCCGGCGAGGCGGCGGGCTTGGCGGCCGCGGGGGCGGCCAGGGCCGGCGGGGCCGACAGCGCGGCGGGAACGGACAGGGCCAACGCAACGGCAAAGACAAGCGGCTTCATGCAGGAACTCCACGGCAGGATGCCTGCGACCCTACGCACTTGGCGGGTCCGGGGCAATTGGCCGGAGGTCATGCGCCACTCAGATCTGCAAGGCCTCCGGTGGCGGCGGGCAGTCCCCCTTCGCCCGGCACTCTTCCAGCGCGCAGCTTTCCGCGGCTTCGATATCGTCCAGCGCCGCCAGATCAATCGCCTCCTTGCCGTCGGTCACCACGTACAGCATCGGGTAGTCCCAGTGATCGCCGGAGCGCTTGGCATTGAGGAACATGCGGCCATTGCCCTGAGGGCCGGAGACCGCGATCACGAACTGGCTCTGGCCATTGGAATGCATCGAGCCGGCCGGCAGGTAGCCATCACGCAGCGGCTCACCCAGGGCCTCCACCAGTTCGATGTTGCAGCGCGCGCGACGCATGGCCTCCTGGTAGGGCGTGCTGGATTTGCTCCAGTACGCCCACTGGGACAGCGCGAACCACACCGCCCCGGTTGCGGCGCCGATGCCGGACACCACCGCCAATGGCATGGCCCAGCGCCAGTGGCGGCGCCACCAGCCGGTGGACACGGTCGTACCAGGAAGCGCGGGCGGCAATGTCATCGGCAAACTCCTTGTCAGGCCGGTGGCAGGAACGGGGGATCAGGGCGCCAAGCAGCGCCCCAGGAAATCCTCGGCCAGGCGGTAGCGGTGCAGCGCGTTGCTGCCCGACAGGCCATGCTTGGCACCGGGATAGGTCATCAGTTCGAACGGTTGGCCGCGCTTCTGCAGGGCGCTCATCAGCACCGTGGAGTTGGTGAACAGCACATTGTCATCGGCCATGCCGTGGATCAGCAGCAGGCGCGAGCGCAGGCCGTCGATATGCGCCAGCACGCGCGCTTCTTCGTAGCCCTTCGGGTTGTTGCCCGGCAGGTTCATGTAGCGCTCGGTGTAGTGGGTGTCGTACAGGCCCCAATCGGTCACCGGTGCACCGGCCACGCCGCAGGCGTAGCTGTCCGAGGCCTTGGCCAGCAGCATCAGAGTCATGTAACCGCCGTTGGACCAGCCCTGCACGCCGATGCGCGCCGGGTCGACCCAGGCCTGCTGCTTCAGCCAGGCCACGCCGCGCAGCTGGTCGGCCACTTCCACCGTGCCCTGCACGCCATACAGCGCGCCACCGAAATCGCGGCCGCGACGCGGGGTGCCGCGGTTGTCCAGCGAGAACACCACGTAGCCCTGCTGGGCCAGGTACTGGTTGAACAGGTGATCGCCACGGCCCGGCCAGCTGTTGGTGACCGTCTGCGAGGCCGGGCCGCCGTAGACGTAGACCACCACCGGGTAGCGCTTGGCCGGATCGAAACCGGTCGGCTTGATCAGGCTGTAGTGCAGTTCGGTCTTGCCATCGGCGGCGGTCAGGGTGCCGAACTCGACCGGGCGCTGCGCATCGAGATAGCGCGCATACGGATGCGCCGGGTCTTCAAGATTGTTCTCGACCAAGGTCGCGATCTTCTCGCCGTTGGCACGGTGCAGCGCGATCTGCGGCGGCGTGGTGGTGTTGGACCAGCTGTCCACGTAGACGCTGGCGTTGCGCGCGAAGCTGGCGGTGTGCATGCCCGGCGCCTGCGAGAGGCGCTGCGGTGCGCCACCCTGCAACGACACGGCGTACAGCTGGCTTTCGCGCGGGCTGTCCATGCCGGCACGGAAGTAGACCTTGCCGGCCTCTTCGTCCACGGCCAGCAGTTCGTCCACCGGCCAGTTGCCCGCGGTCAGCGCGGTGACGGTCCTGCCGTCATCGGAGATGCGGTACAGGTGCTCGAAGCCACTACGCTCGGACGACCACACAAAGCCGCCCTGCTTGAGGAAGCGCAGGCTGTTGTGCAGCGGCACCCAGGTCGGCGACGTTTCGGTCACCAGGGTGCGCTGCTGGCCGCTGGCCAGTTCGGTCTGCACCAGTTCGAGCGTCTTCTGGTCGCGCGACTGGCGCTGGAAGGTCAGGTGCTTCGGGTCGCGCCAATCGACGCGGGCCAGATAGATGTCGGGGTTGCGGCCCAGGTCGATCCAGCGCGGCTTGGCGTTCTGGCGCGGCGCGATCACCGCCAGTTTGACGGTGACGTTGTGGTCGCCGGCGGCCGGGTAGCGCTGCTCGATCATCTCGGTGCGGTCGGCATACATCTCGTAGCGCTTCTGCACCGGCACCGGGGACTCATCGATGCGGGCGAACGCGATTGCCGAGTCGTCCGGCGCCCACCAGTAGCCGGTGTGGCGGTCCATTTCCTCATCGGCCACGAACTCGGCCACGCCATTGCCGATGGTGTCGCTGCCATCGCCGGTGAGCTGGATCTGCTGGCCGCTGGCCAGGTCGATCACCCACAGGTTGCGGGCGCGCACGAAGCTGACGAAGCCGCCCTTCGGCGAGAGCTTGGCATCGGTGGCGAAGCCTTCACCGTGGGTGAGCTGGCGCACCGCGGCCTTGCCCTGCTTGCTCAGGTCGTACAGGTACAGCTCGCCGCCGAGCGGGAACAGCAGGGTGCGCGCGTCCGGCGACCACTGGTAATCGACGATGCCGGTCATCGCGGCGATGCGCTGACGCTCGCGGCGGGCCTTCTCGGCATCGCTCAGGGTCTCTTCGCCCGGCAGCACCACCTTGGAATCGACCAGCAGATGGGTCTGGCCACTGGCGATGTCATACGCCCACAGGTCCAGCTGGTTGCGGTCGGCGTCCTTGCCACGCAGGAAGCTGACCTGCGAGCCATCCGGGGCCACCTTGGGTTTCATCAGGGTCGGGCCGGACAACGGCAGCGGACCGGTGATGGCATCCAGGGTCAGTTTTTCAGCGTGGGCGATCGAGGTCGAGGCGAGCATCAGGGCGAGCGAAGCAAACAGGTGGCGCATGAAGGATTCCGGCAGCGTCTGGGCAGTCCCCGGCCGCTGCTGCGGTACCGGGGAACGCTTCATCCTAACCAAAACCGTCTGGATCGTGCCGGGGGCGGGGGCGTCCGGCCCCGCCAGACGCTCCGGGGGGCCGGCCAGCGGCCGGCACGACGCATTCCCTCAGCGCTGCCCGAACAGGTGCTTGCGCTCTTCCTCGCTGAGCGGCTTGCCGGCCTGCGGGTTCACCTTCTCGCGCAGGGCATAGGCGCGCTGGGTGGCCGGACGGGCGGCGATCGCGTCATGCCAGCGTTTGAGGTTCGGGAAGGCGTCGAAGTCCACCGGGAGCGTGTCGTACGCCCCGATCCAGGGGTAGCTGGCCATGTCGGCGATGCTGTACGCCTCACCGCCGAGGTAAGCGGTCTGCGCCAGGCGCTTGTCCATCACCCCGTGCAGGCGGCGCACCTCGTTGTTGTAGCGCTCGATCGCATAGGGAATCTTGTCGGGCGCGTAGACGTTGAAATGGCCCATCTGGCCGCTCATCGGGCCAAGCCCGGCCATCTGCCAGAACAGCCATTCCAGCACCGCCACCCGGCCGCGGCTGTCGGCGGGCAGGAAGCGGCCGGTCTTCTCGGCCAGGTACAGCAGGATCGCGCCGGACTCGAACACGCTCTGCGGGGCGCCGCCATCGGTGGGCTGGTGATCGACCAGGGCCGGCATCTTGTTGTTGGGCGAAATCGCCAGGAAGGCCGGCGTGAACTGGTCCCCGGCGCCGATGTTCACCGGCTGGATCTGGTACGGCAGGCCGGTCTCCTCCAGCATCAGCGTGACTTTGTGGCCATTCGGGGTGGGCCAGTAGTACAGGTCGATCATGGCGACGGCTCGCGGATTGGGAATACCGAGTCTAGTCCGTCACTCGGCTTGGCAGGGTCAAGCCGGACCGTTACGCTGCGCCGTCCCCGCAACGCAGCATTCCAGCATGAGCTCGACCCAGACCCCCATCAGTCCCCTGTCCTCCCTGATCTTCGCCTCGCGCTGGCTGCAGCTGCCGCTGTACCTGGGCCTGATCCTGGCCCAATGCGTTTACGTGTTCCTGTTCGGCAAGGAGCTGTGGCACCTGCTGCACAAGGCCAACACCATGGGCGAGCAGGAGATCATGCTGCTGGTGCTGGGCCTGATCGACGTGGTGATGATCTCCAACCTGCTGGTGATGGTGATCGTGGGCGGCTACGAGACCTTCGTGTCGCGCCTGCGCCTGGAGAACCATCCGGACCAGCCGGAATGGCTGAGCCACGTCAACGCAAGCGTGCTGAAGGTGAAGCTGGCGCTGTCGATCATCGGCATCTCCTCGATCCACCTGCTGAAGACCTTCATCGCTGCCGGCACCCTGGACGGCCTGCCGTCGTGCGCCAGCCCGGACTACATCCTGGCGGTGCAGACGGCGATCAGCAGCATCGGCCCGAGCGCTGCAGCGGCCTTCAAGTGCGCCCCGCTGACCTCCACCGGTGTGATGTGGCAGACCATCATCCACTGCGCCTTCATCCTCTCGGCGATCGGCATCGCCTACACCGACAAGCTGATGAACGGCACGCCGAGCAAGGCGCTGTCGCACTGAGGCTTGCCCGGCAGCGGCGGCATCGGTGAGGATGCCCCCTGCCCTGACCGCCTGGCCCCCGGGCCGGGCGGGGTGATGCTAGATTGCACACCTGCGGGTCCGCCGTGGACGTCGGGAAACGTCCATGGCCGTCGGTCGGCCTGACCGCATCAGGCCCTAAGTATCGTCGTCTTCAAAGGGGAGTTGGATGTCGCACGTCAAGACTCATGGCCCGGCGCGGCTGTTCGCGCCGATGATCCTGCTGGTGGCCCTGGCCGCCTGCTCGGGCAAGGACGAGACCGCACCGGCCACGCCGGCGGCCCCCGTGGCCCCCACTGCTGCACCGGCCGCACCGGCGGTGTCGGCCAAGGTCCAGTCGATGGGCACCGAGGAACTGCGCGAACTGGCCAGCAAGGCGCTGCGCGAGAACCGCATGTACGCCCCGGCCGGCGACAACGCCATCGAGTATTACCTGGCGCTGCGTGACAAGACTCCGGATGACGCCTCGGTCAAAAGCGCACTGACCGATCTGCTGCCCTACACCCTGATCGCCGCCGAGCAGAACCTGGGCCGCGAGGACTTCGCCGAAACCCAGCGCCTGGTCGCGCTGATCGAAAAGGTCGACCCGACCGCCCCGGCGCTGCCGCGCCTGAAGCAGGGCATCAGCGGCAGCATGCAGACCGCGCTCAAGCGCACCCAGGAAGAGACCGACAAGGTCAAGAAGGACGCCGAGACCCGCGCCAAGCAGCTGGTCGAACAGCAGCGCCTGGCACAGCAGCAGAGCACCGAAGCCGAGGCCGCACGGCAGATCGCCGCGCAGCAGGAAGCCGCGCGCCGCGACACCGACCGCCAGGATGCCGAGCGTCAGGCCGCCGCCCGCCGCGAGGCCGAGCAGCGCCAGCAGCAGGCCGCCGCCCAGCAGGCCGCGGCCACCCGCCAGGCCGCCGCGGCGCCGAGCCTGCGCCCGGTCAGCACCCCGGCCCCGCGTTACCCGGCCGACGCCCTGCGTTCGGGCACCTCCGGCGAAGTGCTGGTCGAGCTCACCGTCGGCACCGACGGTTCGGTGACCGCTGCCCGCGTGCTGCGCGCCACCCCGGCCCGCGTGTTCGACCGCGAAGCGCTCAACGCCGTCAAGCGCTGGAAGTTCGAACCGGTCGGCGCCCCGGTCACCACGCGCCGCACGCTTGCCTTCGCACCGGAAGGCGGCTGATTGCTTTAACGGGGACGGGGGTAGTTAATAACAGGGACGGAGGTAGTTAAGCGCGCTTGTCTGACGACTGAGCGCGCCGCAGGCCTAGCGCTTTTCCCCGCCTGGCTCTGCAAGGTAGTGAATCGCCATCAACGTTGCCGACCATGCCTCGTTCCGCCCGCCTGGTTCTCCCGGGCATCCCGCTGCATGTCATACAGCGTGGCGTCAATCGCGCTGCATTATTCATCGACGACGAAGACCGGCGTCACTACCTGCGACTGTTGCGCAATGCCTGCCAGAAGCAGGCGATCGCCGTCCATGCCTTCGTACTGATGGGCAATCACGTCCATCTTCTGATGACACCGTCGACAGCGGAGGGGCTGGCCCCGGCCATGCGGCAGTGCGGGCAGAACTATGTGCAGTACTTCAACATGCGGTATGTGCGTAGCGGGACGCTGCTGGAAGGCCGTTTCAAGTCGTGCCTGGTGGATTCCGATGGCTACCTGTTGATGGTGCATCGTTACATAGAGCTCAATCCGGTACGGGCCGCGATGGTGGCCTTCCCCGAGGACTATCGATGGTCCAGTGCCCGAGTGTATCTGGGGCTTGAGCACAACCCCATGCTGACGCCACACCCCTGCTACACCCTCCTAGGCCCTACGCCGAAAGCCCGTGCGGACGCCTACGGTCAATGGCTTCGGGCCAGCATCCAGCCACAGGAAAGAGAGCGGATCGTCGCCTACGTCGCGCAGGAGCGCGCATTGGGCAGCCGACGCTTTCAGGACATGGTGCAGCAGGCATTGCAAAGGTCCGTGGTCTACCGGCCTGCGGGACGGCCGGTGAAGGAGAGCGGCGACTAGCCGGCTGTCCGTCAGCACGCCGGTACCAACGGACGACATCCCGTTTAACCACCTCCGTCCCTGTTATTAACTACCTCCGTCCCCGTTATTAAAAAGGGCTCCTTGCGGAGCCCTTCGTGCATCAACCCGAAATCGCCAACCGTTCCTGATGGTAGCGGCGCACCGCGGCATACCAGAACAGCGCCGCCAGACCGAAGCCCGCGCCCAGATACACCGCCCACATCTGCGGGCTGATCGTTTCGTGGCGGATGATCTTCAGCAGCATCTGGTTCTGCGCCAGGAACGGCACCGCGAATTGCCACAGCTCGCTCTTGATCGGGTACACCATCAGCGCATACCCCGGCAGCATCGGCAGCAGCATCAGCCAGGTCATGTGGCTCTGGGCTTCTTTCATGCTCTTGGCCGCCGCCGACAGGAACGTCAGCAGCGAGGTGCCGATGAACAGCATCGGCAGCATGATCAGCAGCATCTGCAGCATCGGCAGGAAGCCCATGTTGAGTTGCCGGCCTACCCCGCCGGAGGACAGCTGCGCACTGATCTTGAAGGCCGCCAGGGTCAGCAGCAACGAGGCAACACCGACCGCGCAGGCCGCGGCGATCTTGCCGCTGACGATCGCGCTGCGCGGTGCCGGGGTGGCGAGCAGCGGCTCCAGCGATTGCCGCTCACGTTCGCCGGCCGTGGTATCCATCACCAGGTAGGCGCCACCCAGGAACGAGGTGATGGTGAGCAGGATCGGCAACAGCACCGAGAGCATCATCCCGCGTTTGGCTTCGGCGGTCGCCAGGTCCTGTGCGGCAACGTCCAGCGGGCGCGCTACCTGGGCATCGATACCGCGTGCCAGCAGGCGCAGGGCACCGACCTGCTGGCTGTAGCCACCCAGCGCGGCCTCCAGGCGACTGCTGGGAATGTCGGCAGCGCGGCGGGTACTGTCCTTGATGATCTCCACCAGCGCCGGCCGGCCCTCGCTCCAGTCCTTGCCGAACTCCGGGCTGATGCGCAGCGCCACATCGATGCGCTGGCTGCGGATCGCCTCGGTGAGGTCTTTCGGTGCTTCGGTCGCATTGAGGCCCTGCGACGCCAGGAAACGCACGAGATTGGGGGCGTGCTCGCCGCCGATCATCGGAATCTCCAGCGGCTGCTCGATCTGCGTCTTGACCCGGCTTTCGGCCAGTTTGCTCATGCCCAGGATCAGTACCGGGTACAGCAGCGGGCCGAGCAGCAGCGTCAGCGCGAGCGTGCGGCGGTCGCGGGAGAGATCGCGCAGTTCCTTGCGCATCACGGTCAACAGCGTGGCGAACGAACTCATGCGTGCAATCCTTCTTCGGTACCGATCGCCTTCACGAAGGCATCTTCCAGGTTGCTTTCCCCGGTCTGTGCGCGCAGCTCATCAGCGCTGCCGGCGGCCATCACCGTGCCCTGCGCGATGATCACCACGTGGTCGCACAGCGCGGCCACCTCCTGCATGATGTGGCTGGAGAAGATCACGCAGCGGCCCTCATCGCGCAGCCCGCGCAGGAAGCCACGCAGCGCGCGCGTGGTCATCACGTCCAACCCGTTGGTGGGCTCATCCAGGATCACGTTGCGCGGGTCGTGCACCAGTGCACGAGCGATCGCGGTCTTGGTGCGCTGGCCCTGCGAGAAGCCTTCGGTCTGGCGGTCGAGGATGTCATCCATCTCCAGCGCCGTGGCCAACACCTTGGTACGCTCGCGGATCCGCGCCGCGCTCAGGCCGTGCAACTGGCCGAAGTAGGCGATGTTCTCGCGCGCGGTCAGCCGCTTGTAGACCCCACGGGCATCGGGCAGCACCGCCAGCTGGCGGCGCACCGCGACCGGGTCCACCGCCGCGTCGATACCATCGACCAGCACGCGGCCCTGGTCGGGCTTCATTAGCGTGTACAGCATGCGCATGGTGGTGGTCTTGCCGGCACCGTTCGGGCCGAGCAGGCCGGTGATACGGCCGTCATCGGCCTGGAAGCCGACGTTCTGGACGGCATGGATCAGGCCGGTCTTGGTCTTGAATGCTTTATGCAGATTCTCGGCGACGATCATGCGCGCACCTCCCCGGTGCGGTACGAGGAACGGTTCATGGGGCCCATCCGTTGAACGAGGTGAACGCCGGCACCGGGCTGAGCGTGTCCAGGCAGGTGGCATCGAGCGATTTGGCGTCGGTGGTGTCGATGAACTGACCGAGGAGGCGTGGCATGCAGCCCGCGTTGATCGTGCCGTGGCCCTGACCCTTGGCCAGCAGGTGGCGCCCGTTCGGCAGCTGCTTGACGACCTGCTCGGCATAACGCGGCGGGGTCACTGGATCGAACTGGCCCGACAGCAGCAGCACCGGCAACGATGAAGCGAACGGCGCGTTGAAATCCTTCGGCCGCGAACCGGCGTTCCACGCCGGGCACGCCGCGAAGAACATGCGCGCCACTTCCGGGCCCAGCACGCGGTCGCCCTGCGCGCCCTCCTGATAGCGGTCGGCATCTTCAGCACACAGCACCGACCACTGCATGCCACGGTTCATCTGCACGCCCAACGTACGGCTGGCCATCTTGCTCAGCGACATCAGCGGCGCATAGCGGCCCTGCGCGGCTTCATCGAGCATTACCGGCAGCAGCGAGGACAGCTCGGGCATGTACGAGAACATGAAGGCCAGTCCGGTCACCGAATCGGCGGTCAATACATCGCGCTCGGCCTGGCCGGTCCCGGGATTGCGGTACTCGACCTCGACCGGCGCCTTCGCCAGCGTCGCCATGACGTTGCGCAGCTGGGTGCGGGTATCGACCGGGAAGCGCTTGGCACAGATCGGGTCCTGGCGGCACTGTGCCGACTGCAGGGTGATCGCATCTTCGAAGGTGTTGGCGAAATCGCCGCCGACCACCAGGTCGTTCGGCACCACGCCATCGATCACGACCGTGCGGGTGTGCTGCGGATAGTGCGCGGCATACTGCTGTGCCACGCGCGTGCCGTACGAACCGCCGATCACGTTGATCTTGTCCACGCCCAGTGCCTTGCGCACCGTATCGAGGTCGCCGATGGCTTCGGTAGTGGTGTAGAAGCGCGTATCGGCGCGGCCAGTCAGCGACTGCGCGCAGCGGCGGGCATAGTCTTCGATCAGGCCCGCGCTCGGCGCCGCGTTCTCATCCAGCGGCAGTTCCTTGCCCTGTGCATCCAGGCAGGTGAGCGGGTTGGATTTGCCGGTGCCGCGTTGATCGATCAGGAAGATGTCGCGCTGCTTGCGTACATCGCGCAGCGCCAGGTTCACCGGCGCGGCCACCTCCGTCGCGGCCTGGCCAGGCCCGCCGGCAAGGAAGAAGACCGGGTCGGCCTTGCCGGCACCGTCATTGCCGGCCTCCAGCCAGGCGATGTTCAAGCCGATTTTGCGGCCGCCAGGTTCGGCGGGGTTCTCCGGTACCTGCAGCGTGGCGCACTGCGCCTCGACGTTCGCGCTGGCCTGCGCACTGGTCAGGGTGCAGGGCTGGAACGCGAGCGTTCCGTACAGGCGTTGAGCGCCAGCAGCGCCGGATGCATCGTCCGGCACCGGCGCACAGCCGGCACACAGGGCGGCGACCAGCGCGACGGCCAGCCTCAGGTGGTGTGTAGACATCTTCCGTACTTCCCCTTGTTGAAGGTCATGCCACCACGACGTGCAGGCGTGGCCGATGTGACTCAACTTACACGCCCGGGCCCGTACCGGGGAAGGCGGCGCCCCACTCGCGGCCTCCCTCGCGAGGAAGTATCGGTGCCGTCCTGCGCAGGATGTCGCATTCGGCCGCAGCGGGGCGAGCGTCGATGCGTGGTTTGTGCGTGTCGGCACTATCGGAACGTGACGCTCTATAAGCGCGGCGGATCGCCCTGATCACAGTTCGGCACGTTGCCGACGATTTGTGCCGTGGTTCCCTTCTGCGGTGACAGCAATGGATTCGATAGTCCCCGCTCCAGCGGCGGCCGGCGCCGCGCGTGTTCCGCCGGCCGGGTTGGACGCACCCTCCTCTGCAACAGGACATCGAACATGAACAAGACGATTCTTGCTTTCCCCCTGCTGCTGGCGGCCGTCTTCGCCAGCCCGGCGGCCTCCGCCGATACCGCAGACGGCAAACGAGCGACGGTGCAGGAATGCCGCGCGTACTGGAACATCTCGCCCGCCGCCTCCAGCCAGCGCTGCGTCGTCCAGACCATCAGCCCGTATGGTGCGGATGGCTGCACCATCACCGCCAATTGCCCTTACAACGGCCAGTGGATCACCAGCGGCGCAACCGTCACCGACAAGTGGGAACTGGGCCGCCTGAAGAACTGCTCGGGCTGGCTGGGCACCAACTGCTGAGCGTGGCCGGCGCCGCCCAGCGCGGGCCAGGCGCCTGACCCGCGTCCCAGCCTGAGGACCACGTCGCCCTGCAGACGGCAGGGCGACGTCTCTCACGGGGCGCTCAGTGCCGCCGCGCTGATGGTGCGGTCCCGGCCCTCGGCCTTGGCCCGGTACAGCGCGGCATCGGCCTCACCCAGCAGGCGGGCCATGTCGCCTGTGCCCTGATCGATCGCCAGACCGATGCTGGCCGTCACCGGCACCGGCAGGCCGTCGAGCCGCGCGGGCGACTCACGCAGCGCCTGGCGCAGGCGATCGGCGCACTGCCGCGCCTGGTCCTGATCCGCCCCCGGCAACAGCAGCACGAACTCCTCGCCGCCATAGCGGCCCAGCAGATGCGCCCGATCGGCGACACAGGCGCTCAGCACGTCGGCGACATGGCGCAGCACCGCATCGCCGGCCAGATGGCCCCAGCGGTCGTTGATCTGTTTGAAGTGGTCCACGTCCAGCAGCAGCAAGGCCAGCGGCCGGGCCGGGCGGCGACTGAGGTGCAGCAGGGTGGCGCCGTCGGCCAGCACCGCCCCACGGTTGAGCAGGCCGGTCAGCACGTCGGTGCGCGCCAGTCGCTGCAGGTCGACCAGCATGCGCTCCACCAGCAGCAGCACCAGTGCGAAGCAGCGCGCCAGTTCCAGGATCAGCCCGACCAGATAGGTCGCAAACACCGGCGACCCCGCGCGCATGATGTCCTCGCCTGCATCCGGCGCCACCGGCAGGAACAGACGCACCAGGTACAACAGGGTCTGCGCGGCGAACACCGCCGCCGCCAGCCGGCAACTGGTGCGCTGCGCCGGCGGTGCATGCCGCAGCAGCAGCCACGTCATCCAGCCATTGAGCAGCACCGCGAACACGCTGAAGACATGCAGCCGGATGACCAGGCTGGGATGGACCACCAGGAAAAAGGCGATGGCACCAAGGTAAATGGCCGCCAACGCCACGGGCTGCCACGCCGGCAGGCGATGACCAAGATGGCGCGCTACGCCATACAGCATCAGTACGCCGGACAGCGCCACCGCGACGTTGCCCGAGAGGATGCCGGCGACCTGGGGCAGGTACGGCCGCAGCGCGACCAGGGTCAGGCTGACCGACAGCATCCACAGGCTGGCCGTCCACAGCCGAAGCGCAGGCTGCCGACGCAGCACCAGCAGCAGCAACGAGAAACCCATCGCGATGCCCAGGCACAACAGGAAGCCGAGCACGGCGATGGTGGGGAAATCCAGGGGCATCGTGTCAGCCAGGCGGAAGCGGGGCGCGGCGCATCTTACCGCCCGACGCGCCGTGGCGCTGCCCGGCCACACACGGGGTGGTGCAGGCGCGCGGCGGTCTGCCGGACGCAGCGCGCAGATGCCCGCGAATTTTCAGATTCGTTGCATTCCGGTCCGCCCTTCGCGCCCGGAGACTGACTCGACTGCTTTCGACCGCCCCGGGCACCGTGGCCACGCGCCCGCGCTGCCGCGGGTCGGAGCACGCCTGCCCTTCTTTGATGGAAACCACATGTCCCACCACCCTCGTCATCCCCACGTGCTGCTGGCGCTGTCGCTCGCACTCGGTGGCCTGACCGTCTCCAGCGCCGCGCTGGCGCACGGCACCATGGTCACCCCGCAGAGCCGCGTCTATACCTGTTTCCAGGGCAATCCCGAGAACCCGACCAACCCGGCCTGCGCCGCGGCCAAGGCGGTTGCCGGCCCGCAGCCGTTCTACGACTGGATGGGTATCAACCAGGCCGCCGCCAACGGCAACCACCAGGCCGTGGTGCCCGATGGCAAGCTGTGCAGCGGCAACAACCCGACCTTCCGCGGCCTGGACCTGGCCCGCGACGACTGGCAGGCCACCCCGATCCACGGCGACGCCAACGGCCGCTACACCTTCGAGTTCAAGGCACCGGCCCCGCACGCTACCCGCGAATGGAAGTTCTACGTCACCCGCGAGGGCTGGCAGCCGGGCACCGCGCTGCGCTGGGGCGACCTGGAAGCGTTCTGCACCCTGGGCAATACGCCGTTGTCGGCCGATGGCACTTACAAGCTGGACTGCCCGCTGCCCAAGCGCACCGGTCCGCATATCATCTACAACACGTGGCGGCGCTCGGATTCGGCCGAAGCCTTCTACACCTGCATGGACGTGAAGTTCGAGGGCGGCGGCAGCGGCACCCCGCCGGTCTGGCTGGATGCCGGCGCATTGACCGCCCGGGGGGATCTGCCGGTTGGCAGCGAACTGGAACTGCGCGTGTTCAAGGCCAACGGCAGCGATGCCGAGCGCATCAAGACCACCCTGGCCGCCGGCCAGACCTCGGCAGCGCAGTGGCCGCTGCAGCTGGCCCGCCGGGTCAACGCCAGCGCCAGCCGGGCCCGGATCGGTGTGATGCGCAACGGGGTGATCACCCCGGTCGCCTCGGCCACCGCCAACCGCGTGTATCTGCAGCGCGGGTTGAGCCATCAGCTCGACGTGCGCCTGCCGAACATCGATCCGCCGCCGGTCGGTGACTACGACCATGTCTATCCGGCCGGCATCGGCAGCTACGTGCCGGGCCAGACCGTGGTCAAGGGGACCGATGGCAAGCTCTATGCCTGCCGCCCGTTCCCGGAAGGCGCCTGGTGCAACATCAATGCGGACGCGTACCGCCCGGGCACCGGCTCGGCCTGGCGCGATGCCTGGATTCCGTACTGAGCCATGACGGCACCCGGGGTGAGGGCGCGGCCTTCATCCCGGGCAGTGCTGGGCGGCCGCGCCATGCGGTGCAGCCGCCGGGCGCGGTCATTTGCTGCTGACGTACTTCTCCCGCCGCACCTGCGGCGTGGGCAGGCCGGCCTCTTTGAGCGTCTCGAAGGTCGCATCGACCATGTCCGGGTTGCCGCACAGGTAGGCGATATCGGTGGCCGGGTTCGGGGCGAACTCGGCCAGATGCTGCTGCACGTAGCCGTGGCGCACGTCCGGATGCGGGTTCTCCGGCAGCTCGCGGGACAGGCACGGCACGTAGCGGAAGCCCGGGTGGGCCTCGGCGAAGGCCCGGAAGTCGTCGCTGTAGAGCAGTTCGGCCGGCGTGCGGGCGCCCTGCAGCAGGACCACCTCCACGCCACGCTCGGCCATGGCGGTGGCCAGCAACGGCAGCATCGACCGGTACGGGGTGACCCCAGTGCCGGTGGCGATCAGCAGGTAGCGGGCATTGTGGTCGCCCGGCTGCAGGCAGAACCGGCCGAACGGGCCACTGGCACTGACGTGGCCGCCGATATCCAGGCCCTCGAACAGCGAGGTGGCGGCCCCGCCGGGGACGAAGCTGACCGCGATATCGACCGCATCGCCCGCGCCGAGGGCGTGATCATGAATGGTCGCCAGCGAATAGCTGCGCTTGGTAGCGGTGCCGTCGGCGTACTCGAAATGGACCTGGATGAACTGACCGGGCTGGAAATCCAGCGGCTGGCCGTCATCACGCAGGAACTGGTAATGGCCGACGGTCGGGGCCAGCATGCGCCGGTCGACCAATTTGAGGGGGAATTGAGCAGGCACGACTTTTCGGGACAGTGTGTAGCCGGGGCAAGCCCTCGGGGTCTTCTATAATAGCCGCTCCCCGCCCCTATCCAGCGCCAGCCCATAGGCGCGAAGGCAAGAGCTTGGCTTCCCAGAACACTCCCGCGCCCACCGCCGTGCCCGCCCTGCGGGTGCGTGACCTCCGCAAAACCTACGATAACGGCACCCAGGCGCTGAAGGGCGTCTCGCTGGACGTGGCCCCGGGCGACTTCTTCGCCCTGCTGGGCCCCAACGGCGCCGGCAAGTCGACCCTGATCGGCATCATCAGCTCGCTGGTGAACCTGAGCGAAGGCCAGGTGGAGGTATTCGGCAGCGACCTGGTGCGCAACCGCAGCGCCACCATGCGCCTGATCGGCCTGGTCCCCCAGGAGATCAACTTCAACCTGTTCGAAAAGCCCTTCGACATCCTGGTCAACTACGCCGGCTTCTATGGCGTGGCGCGTGCCGAGGCCGAGAAGATGGCCGAAGAAGAACTCAAGCGCGCCCACCTGTGGGACAAGGCGCAGGTGATGAGCCGCACCCTGTCCGGCGGCATGAAGCGCCGGCTGATGATCGCCCGCGCGATGATGACCCGCCCGCGCCTGCTGATCCTGGATGAGCCGACCGCCGGCGTGGACATCGAGATCCGCCGCGACATGTGGCGCGTGCTCAAGGAGATCAACGCGGCCGGCACCACGATCATCCTGACCACGCATTACCTGGAAGAAGCCGAGCACCTGTGCCGGAACCTGGCCATCATCAACCACGGCCAGATCGTCACCCAGGGGCCGATGCGCGAACTGCTGGCCAAGCTGGACGTGGAGGGCTTCCTGTTCGACATCGACGGCAGCCTGCCGGCCCAGCTGCCGGAGATCGACGGCGCGATCCTGATCGCCACCGACAACCACACGCTGGATGTGGACATGCCACGCGCGATGGACCTCAACCGCGTGTTTGACGCCTTGAACGCCGCCGGTATCCGCGTGCGCTCGATGCGCACCAAGAGCAACCGCTTGGAGGAGCTGTTCGTGCGCCTCACCGGCAACCAGGAGAACGTGGCATGAGCAGCACCCCGACCCCGGTCCTGACCGACGGCCAGCGCAACCGCATCGCCCTGATGACCATCGTGCGCCGCGAAGTGGCGCGCATCCTGCGCATCTGGGGCCAGACCCTGGTGCCGCCGGCGATCACCATGACCCTGTACTTCCTGATCTTCGGCGGCCTGATCGGCTCGCGCGTGGGCGAGATGGGGGGTTACAGCTACATGCAGTTCATCGTGCCGGGCCTGGTGATGATGAGCGTGATCCAGAACAGTTACGGCAACATCAGCTCCTCGTTCTTCGGCGCCAAGTTCGGCCGCCACGTGGAAGAGCTGCTGGTCAGCCCGATGCCCAACTGGGTGATCCTGTGGGGCTATGTCTCCGGTGCGGTGCTGCGCGGCCTGATGGTCGGCGTGATCGTGCTGATCATCGCCATGTTCTTCACCCCGGTGCGTATCCCGCATCCGCTGGTGACGCTGACCACGGTGCTGCTGGGCGCGACGATCTTCTCGCTGGCCGGCTTCATCAACGCGGTGTACGCCAAGAAGTTCGATGACGTGGCGATCGTGCCGACCTTCATCCTGACTCCGCTGACCTACTTGGGCGGCGTGTTCTATTCGGTGAAGCTGCTGCCGACCTGGGCCGAAGCGGCCACCCACGCCAACCCGATCTTCTACATGGTCAACGCCTTCCGTTACGGCCTGCTGGGCACCAGCGACGTGCCGCTGTGGGTGGCCTACGCGCTGATGATCGGCTTCGTGGTCGCCCTGACCGCGCTGGCGCTGTGGCTGCTGAAGCGTGGCGTGGGGATGCGCAGCTGATGCGCATCCTGATCCTCGGCGCCGGCGGGACCGGCGGTTACTTCGGTGGTCGCCTGGCCCAGGCCGGCGTGGACGTGACTTTCCTGGTGCGCCCGGCGCGTGCGGCGCAGCTGGACGCGGCAGGGCTGGTGCTCCGCAGCCCGCTGGGCGATGCGACGCTCCCGGTCAAGCACGTCACCGCCGGGGCGCTGCCTGCGCTGGCGAGCGCTGAGCCTTTCGACCTGGTGATCCTGAGCTGCAAGGCCTACGACCTGGCCAGTTCGATCGAGGCGATCGCCCCGGCGGTCGGCCCGCGCACCACGGTGCTGCCGATCCTCAACGGACTGCGCCATTACGCCGATCTCGACGCGCGCTTCGGCCGCGACGCGGTGCTGGGCGGGCTGTGCTTCATCAGCGCGACCAAGGCCGCCGATGGCGCGGTGGTGCATCTGGCGCCGGCGGCCAAGCTGACCTTCGGCGAGCGCGACGGCACCGGCAGCAGCGCGCGGGTGCTGGCGCTGGCGGCGGCCTGTGTACAGGCGGGCGTGGACCACGTCGCCACCGATGCGATCGGCCAGGAGCAGTGGATCAAGTACACCTTCCTGACCACGCTGGCGGCGGCGACCTGCCTGATGCGCGCCGATGTCGGCACGATCATGGCCACCGATGACGGCGCGGCGATCGTGCGCGGCCTGTACGCGGAGTGCGTGGCGGTTGCCGAGGCGGCCGGCGAGGCGATCCCGGCCAAGGCGCGCGAGATCGCACTCGCCGCGACCACCCAGGCCGGCTCGGCGTTGAAGGCGTCGATGCTGCGCGATCTGGAAGCCGGCCAGCAGGTCGAGGCCGAGCACATTGTCGGCGACATGCTGGTGCGCGCACGTGCAGCCGGCCAGCCGGCACCGCTGCTGGCCGTGGCTTACGCACACCTGCAGGCCTACCAGCAGCTGCGCAGCGCCTGAGCGCCATGCCGACCGCGCTGCCGGCCCGCGTGCTGGTGCTGGGCCTGGGCTACAGCGCCCGGCACCTGGCCGCGCGGCTGCACACGCACGGCGTGGCCTGCAGCGGCACCGTGCGTGATCCGGCGAGTGCGCCGGCGGATGGGCTGCTCCGCCACCGTCTGGTAGCAGGCGAACCGATCAGCGCGGGCCTGTGCGAGGCGATCCGCACGGCCGAGGCCATCGTCTGTTCCGTGCCACCGGATGCAGACGGTGACCCGGCCCTGCGCCTGCTCACCGATGCGCTGAGCGACACCCCCGCCCTGCGCTGGGTCGGCTATCTCTCCTCCACCGCGGTCTACGCCGACCGCGATGGCGGTTGGGTCAACGAGACGTCTGCCGCCGATGCAACCGATACGACCGCCCTGAAGCGCCTGCGCGCGGAACAGCAGTGGCAGGCGTTCGCGCAGGCCCGCGGCATCGCCTCGGCGGTGTTCCGGCTGCCGGGCCTGTATGGGCGCGGGCGCAATGCGTTGGTGCAATTGGCGCAAGGCAAGGCGAAGCAGGTGGTGCGGCCGGGGCTGGTCTTCAACCGGCTGCACGTGGAGGACCTGGCCAGCGGCGTGCTCGCGGCGATGCAGCGGCCTGCAGGCGCTGCACTCCATCTGCTGAGCGATGACGAACCGGCGCCGCCACAGGACGTGGTGGCCTACGCGGCGGCGCTGAGTGGGCTGCCGCTGCCCGTCGTGCAGGCGTGGGACGCACCCGAGGTGGCCGCCTCACTGCGCCGCTTCTACACCAGCAACAAGCGCATCGATGGCCGCGCCACGCGCGAGGCACTGCAGTGGCAGCCACGGTTCACCACGTACCGCGAAGGGCTGGACGATGCGTGGGCCCACGGCGACGGACGCCCTGCCCTGCGGTAGTCCATGACCGTCGGTCGTGGGTCGTTGGTCGTGGGTGCGGCGTACCAATGCGGGGTCCGACACGCGTACCGACCAACGGTCGGTACCTACCTTCTCAAGCCGCGTCAGGCAGCCGGAAGAACGTGCGCGTAGCCGCCGTCGCGTGGGCAGCCGTGACCTCCACGGCTTCGCCACGATCCCGCGCCAGCTCGTCGACGATATGCGACAGGAACATCGGCTCGTTGCGGCGGTCCTTCGGCAATGGCTTGAGCGTGCGTGGCAGCAGGTAGGGTGCGTCGGTCTCGATCATCAGGCGGTTGGCCGGGATGTGCTTGACCAGTTCGCGCAGGTGCGCGCCGCGGCGTTCATCGCACAACCAGCCGGTGATGCCGATGTACCAGTCCTGGTCCAGGTAATCGAACAGTTCCTGCCGCTCGCCGGTGAAGCAGTGCACCACCGCCGGGCCCAGCTTGCCGTCGAAGTTCTTCATCTGCGCCATGAAATCGGCGTGCGCATCGCGCTGGTGCAGGAACAGCGGCTTGCTGTTCTCGGCAGCGAGCTGCAGCTGACGCTCGAAGGCACGGTGCTGCGCCGGGCGCGGCGAGAAATCGCGGAAGTAGTCCAGCCCGCACTCGCCCACCGCCACCACCTCGGCATGCGCGTGCAGCGCGCGCATCTCCGCGTCGCACTCGTCGGTGTATTCCACCGCATGGTGCGGATGCACGCCGGCGGTCGCGTACAGGAACCCGGGATGCTGGCGGGCCAGCGCCAGCGCCATCGGCGAGTGCTCGCGGCTGGCGCCGGTGATCACCATCTGCACCACTCCGGCCTCGCGCGCACGCGCCAGCACGGCGTCGCGGTCGCGATCGAAGGAGTCGTGGGTGAGGTTGGCGCCGATATCGATCAGTTGCATGGGGGCTACAAGGACGAATGAACCCGCCCATTCTACCGTGCTGCCCCGCGATGCCCCGGCGTGCACGTCTCGCCGCCCTCGCCTGCGCCCCGTATCCTTGCCGCATGACGCCCCCGATGTTCCCGATTTCCACGCTGCTGCCGCAGCTCCTGACCACGCTGGAGCGCGGCCCACGGCTGGTGCTGGAAGCGCCGCCCGGCGCCGGCAAGACCACCCAGGTGCCGCTGGCCCTGCTGGATGCCCCGTGGCTGGAAGGCCGCAGGATCATCATGCTGGAGCCACGTCGCGTGGCTGCCCGCAGCGCCGCGCAGTTCATGGCGCGACAGCTGGGCGAGAACGTCGGTGAGACCGTCGGCTATCGCATCCGCTTCGAGAACAGGATCTCCGCGCGGACCCGGATTGAAGTGGTGACCGAAGGCATCCTGACCCGGATGCTGCAGGACGATCCGTTGCTGGAGGGCGTGGGCGCACTGCTGTTCGATGAATTCCATGAGCGCCACCTTGCCGGCGATCTGGGCCTGGCGCTGGCGCTGGATGTGCAGTCGCAGCTGCGCGAGGACCTGCGCATCGTGGTGATGTCGGCCACTTTGGATGGCGAGCGGCTGGCGCAGTTCCTCGATGCGCCCCGGTTGAGCAGCGAAGGCCGCAGCTTCCCGGTGACGATCGCGCATTTCCCCGCACGCCGCGACGAAGCGCTGGAACCGCAGGCGCGCCGTGCGGTGGAGCAGGCGTTGGCCGAGCATCCCGGCGATGTGCTGGTGTTCCTGCCCGGCCAGCGCGAGATCGCGCGCGTGCAGACCGCGCTGCAGTCCGTGCTCGATCCCGCCGTGCAGGTATTGCCGCTGCACGGCGAACTGCCGGTGGACCAGCAATCGCAGGTGCTGCAGCCCGATCCCGGCGGCCGCCGCCGCGTGGTGCTGGCCACCAACGTCGCCGAGTCGTCGGTGACCCTGCCCGGCGTGCGTGTGGTGATCGATGCGGGGCTGGCCCGCGAGCCGCGCTATGACCCCAACAGCGGCTTCGCGCGCCTGGATGTGGTCCACATCGCGCAGGCCTCGGCCGATCAGCGTGCCGGCCGCGCCGGCCGTGTCGCCGAGGGCTGGGCCTGGCGGCTGTGGCCGCAGTCGCAGCGCCTGGAGGCACAGCGTCGGCCCGAGATCGCGCAGGTGGAACTGGCCTCGCTGGCGCTGGAACTGGCCGCCTGGGGCAGTGACGACCTGCGCTTCGTGGATACACCGCCGGCCGGTGCATTGGCGGCCGCCCGTGAACTGCTGCAGCGCCTGGGCGCGCTCAGCGACAGCGGCACGCTGACCCCGCTGGGCCGGCGCATGCTGACCCTCGGCACGCATCCGCGGCTGGCCGCGATGCTGATGGCGGCCGGCACAGGTGCCGAACAGGCCCTGGCCTGCGATCTGGCCGCGCTGGTGGAAGCGCGCGATCCGCTGCGCCAGGGCGGTGATGCGCTCGCCGCGCGGTGGCGTGCGCTGGCCGCGTTCCGTCAGGGGCGCGTGCCGCACGATGCCAACCGCGGTGGCCTGGCCACCATCGATGCGGCCAGCAAGCAATGGCGGCGACGCCTGCGCTGTGATGCCGCGCCGCCTGCGTCGGTCGAGGCGCATCAGCTCGGCGACTTGCTCGCGCATGCCTTCCCTGACCGGATCGCCGCCCGCCATCCGACCGATCCGCTGCGCTATCTGCTGGCCAACGGCCGCAGCGCGCGTCTGTTCGATCCCAGCGATCTGCGCGGCGAGCCGTGGCTGGTGGCCGTGGAGCTGCGCTACGAAGCACGCGACGCGTTGCTGCTGCGCGCCGCGCCGGTGGACGAGAACCGCCTGCGCCGTGATTTCCCCGAACGCTTCACACAGCAAGACGTGGTGCGCTGGGACGGTGAAAAGCGTGCATTGGTCGCGCGACGCGAAACCCGCTTCGACCGCATCGTGCTCGACAGCCGCTCGGCCGGCCGCGTGGATCCGGCGCACGCCGCCAAGGCGCTGACCGATGCGGTTGCCGAACTCGGGGTGGATGCACTGCCGTGGACGGAGGGCCTGCGCCAGTGGCAGGCACGTGCACTGGCGGTGCGCGCGTGGATGCCGGAGCTTGACCTGCCGGATGTCTCCGATGCAGCGCTGATGGCGACGCTGCCGGCGTGGCTGACGCCGGCGTTCAACGGCAAGACACGCCTGGACGCGCTCGACGAATCCAGCTTGGGTGACGCGCTGAAATCCCCCCTGCCGTGGGCGCAACGCCAGCTGATCGATCGCCACGCCCCGGTCCGCATCACCGTGCCCTCCGGCATGGAACGTCCGATCCACTACGCGCTCGATGCCGATGGCGTCACGCCGCAGGCGCCGGTGCTGGCCGTCAAACTGCAGGAACTGTTCGGCCTGAGCGACACCCCGCGCATCGCCGATGGCCGCATCCCGCTGACGCTGCATCTGCTCTCCCCTGGCGGCCGCCCGCTGCAGGTCACCCAGGACCTGCGCAACTTCTGGGCGAACACCTACGCGGAAGTAAAGAAGGAAATGAAGGGCCGCTATCCCAAGCATCCATGGCCGGACGATCCCTGGACGGCCACGGCCACGCACCGGGCAAAGCCGCGCGGGACGTGAGTGCGCCCCGGCCGCGATGACGTATCCCCCCATTCATGGCTGTCACCTGACCGGCACCGTCGGTTCCGCTGACTGCACCGCGCCCAGCCGCTACAGTCATGACCTGGCCGTCGCTGGCGGATAACACCGCGTACACGGCCATCGCGCGACACTGGATCAGAACCGAGGCAAAGGACCCCCCATGAGCAGATTGACCGTGATTACCGACCGCGCCCTCGAGCGCGCCCTGGACATCGCCAGCACCGCTGGTGACGGCCTCAAGCATGCCGGCAGCAACCTGCGCCACTTCGGCCCGCAGGCCACCGACTGGATCAAGACCGGCGCCGCCCTCGGCGCGGTCAAGACCGGCAGCAAGGTTGCCGCCAAGGTGGTGCGCCGCAATCCGGCCGTGACCATCGCTGCCGCCGCTGTCGGCGTCGGCCTGCTGGGCTACGCGCTGTACCGCAAGCAGCAGAAGAAGAAGCTCGCCAACGGTGGCGTGGTGAACGGCCAGGCGCAGCGTATCAGCGCCCGCAACCGCCGCAACGACACCGTGGTGGATGAAACCAGCGATATCGGCAGCGACGCCTGATCCGCTGACGCATCACCGCATGCGTATCGAAACCGCCGGCCCCAACCGGCGGTTTTTTACTGTCCGATCTCCCGCCATTGGCCGGGCTGCAGATCGCCGAGCGCATGCGCGCCCATGCAGACACGCACCAGCCGCAGCGTCGGCAAGCCGACCGCCGCGGTCATCCGCCGCACCTGCCGGTTGCGGCCTTCGCGCAGCGTGATCGCCAGCCACGCGTCGGGCACGGTCTTGCGGAAGCGCACCGGCGGCGAGCGCGGCCACAGCTCAGGCGACGGTTCCAACCGTTCGACACCGGCCGGCAACGTCGGCCCATCGTTGAGCAGCACGCCACGGCGCAGCGCCTGGACCTGTTCATCGGTCACCGTGCCTTCCACCTGCACCCAATAGGTCTTGTCGGCCTTGTGCCGCGGATCGGTCAACTGATGTGCCAGGCCGCCATCGTCGGTAAGCAGCAGCAGGCCTTCGCTGTCGTAATCCAACCGCCCGGCGGCGTACACCGCCGGCGGCAGGCCGAAGCCGGCCAGCGTCGCGCGCGGCGGCTGGCTGCGGTCGGTGAACTGGCACAGCACGTTGAACGGTTTGTTGAAGGCGATCAGCATCGGGGCAACAGCGGCGGTGGGATGGCCCATTGTCCCATCCCCGTGCCGCCGCCGCGATCCGCGCGGCGTTGGCCGATGAATCTCGCGCGGTGTCTTACTTGCCCGGCTTCACGAAGCGCAGCGTCATGCGGTCGCTTTCGCCGATCGCCTGGTACTTGGCCTCGTCGGCTGCGTCATGCTGGTTGGTCGGCGGCAGCGTCCACACGCCGTTCGGGTAATCCTTGGTGTCGCGCGGGTTGGTGTTGATCTCGCTGCTGCCGGCCAGTTCGAAGCCGGCGGCCTTGGCCATCGCGATCACCTGCTGCTGGCCCACGTAACCGGTCTTGTCGTCGGCCGGCACATCGGCCTTGGCACGATGCTCCACCACGCCGAGCACGCCGCCCGGCTTGAGCACCGAGAAGAAGCCCTTGAACATGCCTTCGGCCTGGCCGCTGCTGCGCCAGTTGTGCACGTTGCGGAAGGTCAGCACCACATCGGCCGAGTTGGCCGGGCCGAACACCGGCGCCTTCGGGTCATAGGCGACCACACGGCTCTTGCCGAACACGGCGGCGTCGCCGGCGAATTTCTTTTCCAGACCGTCGCGGCTGCGCTGCTGGTAGTCGCGGCCACGCCCTTCCGGCACGGCCATCGGGTCGACCACGGCAGCCACGTACTGGCCCTTGTCGTGCAGCAGCGGTGCGAGGATTTCCGAGTACCAGCCGTTGCCCGGGGTGATCTCGATGACGGTCTGGCCCGGTGCGACACCGAAGAACGACAACGTCTGCGCTGGATGGCGGTAGGCATCGCGCTTGACGTTGGCCGGATCGCGGCGGCTGTCCTGCACGGCCTTCTGCACGGCCGGGGTGATCGCGACCTGCGCGTTCGGGCCGGCGGGCTTGATCGCCATCGCGGGCGCGGCAAGCATCAGGGTGGACACGGTGAACAGGCAGGCACAGGTCAACGAACGGGCTTTCATCGGCGGGGCTTCCGGTAGCGGGATGCGGCGAGCCTAGCAGCCAAGCGTGCACAGGTGTTCACAAAACGTTAGTGCGGCGCAGCATTCCGGAACACTGTTTTGTGCCTGCTGCCGCAACGCTGTCACCACCCCGGCCGTATGCTGTGGAAACGATTCCCAGGGAGAACATCACCCATGACTGCTACGCGCGAACTCGGTCGTTCCGGCCTCCATGTTGCCCCCATCGCCTTTGGCGGCAATGTCTTCGGCTGGAGTGCGGACGAGAAGACCTCCTTTGCCCTGCTCGATGCCTTCGTCGATGCCGGCTTCAACCTGGTCGATACCGCCGACGTCTATTCCGCCTGGGTGCCCGGTAACCAGGGCGGCGAATCGGAAACCATCCTGGGCCGCTGGTTCAAGCACAGCGGCAAGCGCGACAAGGTGGTGCTGGCGACCAAGGTGGCCAAGTGGTCTGAACACCCCGGCCTGTCCGCCGACACCATCACCGCTGCGGTGGAAGACTCGCTGCGCCGCCTGCAGACCGACGTGATCGATCTTTACCAGGCGCACGAAGACGATGAATCCACGCCGCTGGAGTCCACGCTGGCCGCCTTCGGTCGCCTGATCGAACAGGGCAAGGTGCGCGCGATCGGTGCCTCCAACTACAGCGCCGAGCGCCTGCGCGATGCCTTGAAGGTCTCGGCCGACTACAAGCTGCCCCGCTATGAAACGCTGCAGCCGGAGTACAACCTGTACGACCGTGCCGGCTACGAAGCCGGGCTGGAAGCGGTGGTGCGCGAGGCGCAGCTGGGCGTGATCAGCTACTACTCGTTGGCCAGTGGCTTCCTCAGCGGCAAATACCGCAGTGCGGCCGATGCGGGCAAGAGCAGCGCGCGCGGCCAGAGCGTGGTGGACAAGTACGTCAATCCGCGCGGCCTGCGCATCCTTACCGCGTTGGATGATGTCGCCAGCACGCATGGCGTGAGCCCGTCGCAGGTGGCGATCGCGTGGTTGATCGCGCGCCCGGGCATCACCGCGCCGATCGTCAGCGCCACCAGTGTCGAGCAGTTGAAGGATGTGCTGGCGGCCGCGAACGTCGCGCTGTCGGCGCAGGATGTGCAGCAGCTGGATGCGGCCAGCGCCGAACAGGCCTGAGCCCACCGGCAGGGGTGACGCACAGCCGCCGCAGGGCGGCTGTGTGCGTCTGGGGCGGGCGTTCGGTTTCCGGCACGCCCGAGCTGCCTCGCTTTATCGGCTGGCCCGGCTGTCTTCGGCGACCAGCGCGTGGTGAAGGCTCACGCCGGCGCGCACGCCTTCGGCACTGGCCAGGCTGATGTTGCCGACCAGCGTTGCATCGCCCGCGGCATAGATGCCCGGCACGCTGGTCTGCTTGCCTGCATCGACCTGGACCAGCACGCCGATCGGGCTGTCCTCCAGCACGCAGCCCAGTTGTTCCACCAGCGGTGTCGCCATGTGCTGGCGCGCGGTGACGAACAGCGCGCGCAGCTCAACCCGGCGGCCATCGGCGAGCACGGCGGCGCTCAGCGCCGGTGCCTCGCCGTCGAGACCAACCACGGCCTCGTGCTCGATGCTGACCCCGCGATGCTGCAGGGCAGCCAGTTCCTCGGGGGCCAGTGCCATGCCGTGCGCGAACAGGGTGACCTCACCCCAGTCGGCAAGCAACGCGGCCATCGTGGCGGATTTCTCATGCCCGCCCAGCAGGCCGATCGCGCCGCCGCCGATCTCATAGCCATGGCAGTACGGGCAATGCACCACGCTGTGGCCCCAGCGCTCGGCCAGGCCGGGCAGTTCGGGCAGTTCATCGGCAATGCCGGTCGCCAGCAGCAGCTTGCGGGTGGCCCAGGTGTCGCCGTTCGCGGTGCCGACCACGAAGCCATCGACGGTGGGCTGGGCCGTGCTGACCGTGTCGTTGATCCAGCGCACCGTCGGGTAGTCCAGCAGCTGCGCCTTGGCGTTGCGCAGCAGCTCGGCGCCGGCGATGCCGTCCTGGCCGAGGACGCCCTGGGAATGCGCGGCGAAGCGGTTGCGCGGCAGGCCGCTGTCGATCACCAGGATCTCGCGGCGCGCACGGGCCAGGATCAGGGCAGCGGACAGGCCGGCGAAACTGCCACCGACGACAATCGCATCAAACGTCATGGGGAACTCCTGCAGCGTGGTGGGCCAGGTGGCGGGCGAATGCCTCGCCCAGCGTGGCCAGGGTGGTGTCGCGCAGGCGGGCCTCGAGCAGGGCCTGGGCCTGGCGGTAACTGTCGTCGAGGGCCTCGTTGACCACGCGCTGCACCGGGCAGCCGCGTCCGGTCTCGCGTGCGCCGGTGTGCAGCAGGGCGGGCGCGCCGATGGCCAGATACACATCGTGCAGGGTGATCTGCGCCGGCGCCCGGGCGAGTTGGGCGCCGCCCCCGTGGCCACGCACGGTGGTCACCAGGCCGCCTTTGTTCAGGGCCGACAGCAGACGCCGGATCACCACCGGATGGGTCGGCAGGCAGGTGGCGAGCTGTTCGGAGGTACGCGGACCGTCCTGGCCGACCAGATGGGCCATCACGTGCAGCGCATCGGAGAACTGGTTGCTGGATTTCATGTAACTACATTAGTTACATATTGATTGCGTGTCCAGTCCTGTTTCGTTCCATGCGCGGTCAAATTTCATCTACACGCGGCCCTCACATCATTGAATGGAACGGTAAGCGTGATTTGCGTCGCACTTCAGGGTGTCCGCCGCAGACCGATACCGCATCGCCCTTCCTTACTTTTGATCTCTCATGACGTCCTCCGCACCGGCGCGTCCACGCGCCCTGAGTCTTCAATTCAAACTGCTGGGCGCGCTGTCGCTCGGCCTGGTCATCATCGTGCTGGCGGCCTTGGCCGGGCTGGGCTCGGCCTGGCGGCACCTGTCGGCCGAGGTGCCCGTCGAGGTCGCCCGCAAGGCGCAGGCCGAGCTGCTGCAGCGCGAGTTCCGCCTGCAGGTGCAGGAGTGGAAAAACGTGCTGATCCGCGGCGCCGATGACGCCCAGCGCGAACGCCACCTGGCCGCGTTCAATGCGGAAGGACGCCGCATTGAAGCCCTGGCCGGCACGCTGGCGACCAGCCGCGATGAACAGACACGCACGCTGGCCAACCGGTTCCTGGCCGAGCACCGCGCATTGGAGGCCCGCTACCGCGGCGCGCTGGAGGCGTTCGCGGCCAGTGGCTATGACACCCAGGCCGGCGACGCGCTGGTGCTCGGGGCCGACCGTGCCGTGGGCACCACCTTGGATGCACTGACTGCGCGGGCCAGCGAGCGCGCGGCGTACGAGACCAACGCCACCTCCGAGCGCGCACGCGAAGCGCTGGTCGCCTCGGCGATCGTCACGGCGCTGGCGGCGGTGCTGCTGCTGGTCGCGCTTACCGTGTGGCTGCGGCGCGCGGTGATCGCCCCGGTGGTCGCGGTGGAAGCGGCGGCACGCGCGGTGGCACGCGGTGATCTGGAGCATGTCGTGGTGGTGCGCAGCGGTGACGAGATCGGTCGCCTCGGCACCGCGATGCGCGCGGTGACCCAGACCCTGAAGGACGTGCTGGCCGCGCAGGCGACCATGGCACAGCGCCACGACGCCGGTGAGATCAGCTACCGCATGGACGCCACGGCATTCCCCGGCGGCTATGGGCAGATGGTGCGCGACACCAACACCTTGGTCGCCAACCACATCCAGGTGAAGCTGCGGGCGATCGAGATCATGGGCCATTACGCGGTCGGCGATCTGTCGGTGGACATGGAGCGCCTGCCCGGCGAGAAGGCGGTGATCACCCAGGCGCTGGATACGGCCAAGGCCAACCTCGGTGCGATCAATGCCGAGATCAAGCGGCTGGCCGAAGCAGCCGCCGTGGGCGATTTCAGCCAGCGCGGCGATGAAGCGCGTTATCAGCACGACTTCGGTGAGATGGTCGGCGGCCTCAACCGCCTGATGCAGACCACCGAGCAGGACCTGGGCGAGGTCTCGCGCGTGCTGCAGGCGATCGCCGGCGGTGATCTCAGCGCGCGCATGCACGGCGACTTCCATGGCGTGTTCGCGCGCATGCGCGATGACATGGCGCGCACCACCGGTCAGCTGACCACCATCGTCGGCGACATCAAGCAGGCCGCGCAGTCGATCCAGACCGCTGCCGGCGAGATCGCCGCGGGCAATAGCGATCTGTCGCGCCGTACCGAACAGCAGGCAGCCAATCTGGAAGAAACCGCCGCCTCGATGGAGGAACTGACCTCCACCGTGCGCCAGAATGCCGAGCATGCGCGCCAGGCCAACCAGCTCTCGATCAGCGCCGCCTCGGTCGCCTCGCAGGGCGGTGAAGTGGTCGGCCAGGTAGTCACCACGATGGGGGCGATCCAGGCCTCGTCGCGTCAGATCGCGGAGATCATCAGCGTCATCGACGGCATCGCGTTCCAGACCAACATTCTTGCGCTGAATGCCGCGGTGGAAGCGGCGCGTGCCGGCGAACAGGGCCGTGGGTTTGCCGTGGTCGCCAGCGAAGTGCGCACGCTGGCGCAGCGCTCGGCCGGTGCGGCCAAGGAGATCAAGGCGCTGATCGACCAGTCCGTCACCGATGTCGACAGCGGTGCAGCGCTGGTGCGCCAGGCCGGCCAGACCATGGGCGAGATCGTCGGCAGTGTGCAGCGCGTCACCGACATCATGGCCGACATCGCCGCCGCGTCGCAGGAACAGTCGGCCGGGATCGAGCAGGTCAACCAGACCGTGGTGCAGATGGATGACACCACGCAGCAGAACGCGGCCTTGGTGGAGGAAGCCTCGGCGGCGGCGCGCAGCATGGAAGCGCAGGCCGTGGCCTTGAATGCCGCGGTGGATGTGTTCGTGCTGGACGCCGGGCACAGTGCGATGCGCGGGTGGGCTCGCGCCGCGTGATCCACGCATGGTGCCGGCCGCTGGCCGGCACTACCGGACGTAGGGCGTGCCGACCATGGCCTCGGCCAGGTGATCGAGGAACGAGCTGATCCGCGCCGAGACCGCCGTGTTGCGGTAGTACACGGCGTGGATCGGCTGGCGGACCTCCACGGTGACATCCGGCAGCACCTGCACCAGCGCGCCGGCTTCGCGGTCGCGGTGGATCATGAAGTCGGACAGGCTGACGATGCCGACCCCTTCCAGCGCGAGCCGGCGCAGGGTTTCACCGCTGGAGACCGCCACCGCCGGACGGACATGCAGCAGCGCGTCGGTGGCGCCGGGCAGCGGCCAGTGATTGAGCGAATCGGGCTCGTTGAAGCCCAGCAGGGTGTGCTCGGCCAGCGCCGCCACATCACGCGGCATGCCGTGCTGCGCCAGATACGCCGGGCTGGCCATCACGCGCAGGCGGCTGTGGGCCAGCGGCCGCGCGTGCAGGGTGGAATCGGCCAACGGCCCGATCCGGATCGCCACATCGGTGCGCCGCTCCAGCAGATCGATGTAGCGCTCGCTGCTGTTGAGTTCCAGCGCCACCTCGGGATAGCGCGCGCGGTAGCTTGCCACCAGCGGGGCGATCACGTGCAGGACGAACGGCATCGCCGCGTCCACACGCAGGCGTCCGGCCGGGCGCTCGCGGCGTGCGGCGATCTGCTCTTCGGCCGCCTCCACCGAGGCGACGATCGCGCGGGCTTGGGCCAGGAAGGCATCGCCCTCTTCGGTCAGCTGCAGGCGGCGGGTGGTGCGCGTCAGCAGCGTGGTGCCGAGTTTTTCTTCCAGCCGGCCCAGCGCGCGGCTGACGCCGGACGTGGTCTGGCCCAGCTGTTCGGCGGCGGCGGTGATCGAGCCGCTGTCGATCACGGCGATGAAGGCCTGCATCTCATCGAGGGTGGTTTTCATGGCGGCGGCACGGCGGAGGAGGCCCATTATTGACCATGGGGCAACAGTGATTGGCGTGAAGACCGCTTTTTCCGCAAGAGTGCGGCGCGCAGACTGCGCAGCCTTACTCCCCACCGGTATCCGTCCATGTCCCGTGGTATCCCCTTGGCCTTGTTGGCGCTGACGCTGGGTGCGTACGCCATCGGCACGACTGAATTCGTCATCGTCGGCCTCATCCCGACCATCGCCGCCGACCTCGGCGTCACCCTGCCATCGGCAGGCCTGTTGGTATCGCTGTACGCACTGGGCGTGGCGGTCGGTGCGCCGGTGCTCACCGCGCTGACCGGCCGGGTGCCGCGCAAGACCCTGCTGGTGGCGCTGATGCTGCTATTCACCCTTGGCAACGTGATCGCCTGGATGGCACCGGGCTACGGCTCGCTGATCGTGGCGCGCGTCCTGACCGGCCTGGCGCACGGCGTGTTCTTCTCGATCGGCTCGATCATCGCCACCTCGGTGGTGCCCAAAGAGAAGGCGGCCAGCGCGATCGCGATCATGTTCACCGGCCTGACCGTGGCCCTGGTCACGGGCGTGCCGCTGGGCACCTTCATCGGCCAGCACCTGGGCTGGCGCGCCACCTTCCTGGCGGTCGCCGCGCTCGGCGTGATCGCGCTGATCGGCAGCCTGCTGTTCGTGCCGCGCAACCTGCAGCGCAGCGAGCCGGCCACGTTCGGCCAGCAGCTCTCCGTGCTGGCGCAGCCGCGCCTGCTGCTGGTGTATGCGATCACCGCGCTCGGTTACGGCGGCACCTTCCTGTCCTTCACCTACCTGGCCTCGATCCTGCAGGACGTCACCGGTTTCTCGGCCAATGCGGTCAGTGGCGTGCTGCTGGTCTATGGCGTGTCGGTGGCGATCGGCAACCTGTGGGGCGGCCGCCTGGCCGACCGCCGCGGCCCGATCCCGGCACTGAAGCTGATCTTCGCGCTGCTGGCCGCCGTGCTGTTCGTGCTCACCTTCACCGCCTACAACACCTGGCTGGTGCTGCTGACCGTGCTGGCGCTGGGTGCGGTGGCGTTCGGCAACGTGCCGGGCCTGCAGGTGTACGTGGTCAAGCAGGCACAGCGTTTCGCCCCGCAGGCCGCCGATGTGGCCTCGGGCCTGAACATTGCCGCGTTCAATGTCGGCATCGCCCTCGGTGCTTCGCTGGGTGGCCTGGTGGTCGATCACTTCGGCCTGATGCACACCCCGTGGCTGGGCGCGCTGGTGGTGATGGGCGCCTTCGGCCTGACCGCATTGAGCGGCCGCCTGGATCGCCGCGATGGGGTGGCCGACCGCGCCGAAGGCATCGCCGTGAGTGCGCATTGAGGGATTCCGGTCGCGGACCCGTGACAGCAGCCGACCCACGGTCGGTTCTACCTGACAGCCGAGCAACGATTCGTTTTCACGTCACCACAGCCGACCCACGGTCGGCTCTACGTCACTTTACGGTGCACGGCGTAGCCTGCACATCACCCCACCAAGGAGTTTCCATGAGCATTCCCGCCTTTGGCCTCGGCACCTTCCGCCTGAAGGGCCAGACCGTGATCGACTCGGTGCGCAACGCACTGGACGTCGGCTACCGCGCCATCGATACCGCGCAGATCTACGAGAACGAAGCCGAGGTCGGCCAGGCCATCGCCGAGTCCGGCGTGGCGCGCGATGAGCTGTTCCTGACCACCAAGATCTGGATCGCCAACTTCCACCACGACGCGCTGCTGGAGAGCCTGCGCGAGAGCCTGCGCAAGCTGCGCACCGACCATGTCGAGCTGACCCTGATCCATTGGCCCTCGCCGAAGGATGCCGTGCCGATGGCCGAGTATCTCGGTGCCCTGGCCGAGGCCAAGTCGCAGGGCCTGACCCGGCAGATCGGCATCTCCAACTTCACCATCGCCCAGACCCGCCAGGTGATCGAGATCCTGGGCGCCGACGCGATCGCCACCAACCAGATCGAAGTCCACCCGTACCTGCAGAACCGCGCGTTGATCGCGTTCCTGAAGGACCAGGGCATCCATGTCACCGCGTACATGAGCCTGGCCTACGGCGAAGTGCTCAAGGACCCAGTGATCCAGGCCATCGCCGAGCGCCACCAGGCCACCCCGGCCCAGGTTGCCCTGGCATGGGCATTGCAGCAGGGCTTTGCGGTGATTCCGTCCTCGACCAAGCGCGAGAACCTCGCCGGCAACCTGCTGGCGGCCGAGCTGCGCTTGAGCGATGAGGACATGGCGCAGATCGCCACGCTGGATCGCGGGCATCGCCTGGCCAATCCGGAGGGGATCGCCCCGGCCTGGGATTGATCGGCAGGGCCCGATGGTTGGTCGGGCGTGGGGGGTGCGTGCCGACCAATGGTCGGCACCTACCGGAGCAACCAGTCCCGCATCGCCGCGCTGACCTCGTCGGGCTTTTCCATCGGGGCCAGATGCCCACAGTCGGGCAGCGCCACCAGGCGCGAGTGCGGCACCAACGCATGCATCTCCTCGCTGATCGCCAGCGGGGTGATGCGGTCGTTCGCACCGCACACGATCAACAGCGGATCGCGATACCCGGCCAGCACGTCGTGGCCATCCACGCGGTCCAACGCACTCTGCCGCAGGAACACCTCCGCACCCAGCCGTGCGGTCATGTCGCGCACGCGCTGGACCAGCACATAATCGTCCAGCCGCGAGGCGTCGATGTAGCTGCGCATCAACGTATCGCCGAAGCCGTGGAATTTTCCGGGCAGGCGCACACTGGCGCGCTGGGTCTGGCGTTGCCTGGCACGCTCGGGCGAGTCGGCATGGATCGAGGTATCGATCAGGGCCAGCCGCAGCACCCGTTCCGGCGCGGTGCGCAGGATCGCCTGCGCCACGAAGCCGCCCAGCGAGAAACCAGCCAGGGCGAAACGCGCCGGTGCCTGGGCCAGCACGTCATCGACCACCGCCTGCATCGTCTCGCCGCGGGTCTGGTCGCCGACGATGCACTCGGCGATATCGGACAGGTCGGCGATCTGCGCACGCCAGAGTTCAGCGTCGTTGAGCAGGCCGGGGAGCAGCAGCAGGGGGATACGATCGGTCATGCCGTATTGTCGCCCCGCCCGCGTGCCCACGCCGTACCGCGATCGGCTCAGTGCGTTGCAGGATCGGGTGCCTGCGGCACCTGCACGTCCTGCACCGGCAGGGTCACCACCATCACCGTCGAGTCGTCCGGGTCGAGCTTGGTCTTGAAGCCCAGGCTCTGGCACATCGCCAGCATGGTGCTGTTCTCGCGCAGCACCTGGCCTTCGATGATGTTCAGCCCGAGCCACTGCGCGTACTCGATCATGATCGCCATCAGCCGCCAGCCGATACCATGGCCCTTGAGGTCGGAGCGGATCAGGATGCCGTACTCGCCACGGTCGTAGTCCGCATCGGCGTGCAGGCGCACCGCGCCGAGCATGTCGCCGCTTCGCGGGTCGATCGCCACCAGCGCGATGGAGCGCGCGTAGTCGAGCTGGGTCAGGCGCGCGATGAATTCGTGGCTGAAATGCTTCACCGACTGGAAGAAACGCAGGCGCAGGTCGTCATCGGTGACGCGGGCAAAGAAAGCGCGGAACAGCGCGTCGTCCTCGGGGCGGACCGGACGCACGAAGGCGGGGGCGCCATCGGACAGGGTAATGGTGCGCTCCCACTCCTTCGGATACGGGAACACCGCGAAACGCGGGTGGCCACGGCCCTTGTGCAGCTTGCGCGAGGGTTCGATCGCCACGCGCGCGTCCAGTGCGATCACACCATCACGGTCGGCCAGCAGTGGATTGATGTCGAGCGTGCGGATCTCGGGAATGTCGGCGGCGAGCTGGGCGAGCTTGACCAGGATCAGCGCGACCGCGCGTTCGTCGGCGGCCGGAACATCGCGGTAGGCCTTGAGGATGCGCGAGACGCGTGTGCGTCCGATCAGTTCGTGTGACAGCCGCAGGTCCAGCGGTGGCAGGGCGATGGCTTTGTCATCGATCACTTCCACCGCCGTGCCGCCGCGGCCGAACACGATCACCGGGCCGAAGGTCGGGTCATCGGCGATGCCGGCAATCAACTCGCGCGCCTTGGGCCGCACGATGGTCGGCTGCACCAGCACGCCATCGATGCGCGCATCGGGCCGCTTCTCGTGCGCACGCGCGATGATCGAGGTGGCCGCCGCATGCACCGACTGCAGGGTGCTGAGGTTCAAGCGCACGCCGTCCACATCGGACTTGTGCGGAATGTCGGCCGAGAACACCTTGATCGCGACCGTGGCGCCCTGCTCCAGCAACGGCTGGGCCAGATCCATCGCCTCGTGGGCATCGCGTGCCTGCATCACCGGCGCGGACGGAATGCCGTAGGCATTGAGCAGCTGGTGGGTGGCGATCGGGTCCAGCCACTGCTGGCCGGCCGCGAGCGCAGCCTCCACCAGCGCGCGGGCGCCGGCGGTATCGACCACGAAATCCTCGGGCAGGCTGGGCGGGGTTTCCATCAACGCGGCCTGCGCGTCGCGGTAGCGCACCAGATGCTGGAAGCCGCGCACGGCCTCGGCTTCGGTCGGGTAGGTCGGCACGCGCGCGGCATTGAGCGTGGCAGTGGCGCGGTCGTCGTTGCCCAGCCACACCGCAAACACCGGCTTGTCGCGGTGATGGCGCGGGCGCAGGCCGAGCGTGCGGGTCAGCGCCTGCGCGGCATCGGCCGAGGAGGTGAACGCGGTCGGCACGTTGACCACCAGTACCGCGTCGTTCTCGGTATCGGACATCAGCGCTTCGATCGCGGCGGCATAGCGGTCGCCGTCGGCATCGACCACGATGTCGACCGGATTGCTGCGCGACCAGCCCTGCGGCAGCACCGCATCGAGCTGGGCGACGGTGGCCGGCGACAGCTCGGCCAGACTGCCACGCAGGGCCAGCAGCTGATCCACCGCCAGCCGCCCGACCCCGCCACCGTTGCTCAGGATCGCCAGCCGGCGCCCGGGGAAGGTGCCCAGCCGGCCCAGCGTTTCGGCGGCGGTGAACAGTTCGTCCAGCGCGCTGACGCGCAGCAGGCCCGCGCGGTTGAACGCCGCCCCATACACCGCATCGGCACTGGCCAGCGCCTGAACGTGCGTGTCCGCATCCGGGTTGATGCGGATGTGGCGGCCGGATTTGACCACCACCACCGGCTTGGCGCGCGCCGCGGCACGCGCGGCCGACATGAACTTGCGCGCATCGCGGATGTGCTCGACGTAAAGCAGGATCGCGCGGGTGCGGTAATCAGTGGCGAAGTAATCGAGCAGATCGCCGAAGTCCACATCCAGGGTGTCGCCCAGCGAGACCACGGCGGAGAACCCGACCGAGCGTGCCACGCCCCACTCCACCAGGGCCGCGGCGATCGCACTGGATTCGGAGATCAGGGCCAGATCGCCGGCCTGCGGGAAGTGCGCGGCGATGCTGGCGTTCAAGCGCGCATGCGGGGCGATCACGCCCAGGCAGTGCGGGCCGAGAATGCGCAGGCCCTTGGGCCGTGCGGCCGCCTCCACCTGCGCGGCCAGCGAGCCTGGGCCCTCGCCCAGGTTGGCGGTGAGGATGATCGCCGCGCTGACGCCGCGCTCGGCGGCCGTGGCCACCACCTGCGGCACGATGCTGGCCGGGGCGGTGATCACCACCAGTTCCGGCACCCAGTCCAGGTCCTTGAGCCGCTTCACGGTGCGGATGCCGTCGATCTCGCTGTAACGCGGGTTGATCCAGGCCACCTTGCCGGGGAAACCGGTGCCGCGCAGGTTGCGCATCACCGCCCGGCCGGCGGAGCGTTCACGCGGGCTGCCGCCGATCACGGCGACCGACTGCGGGCGGAAGACGGCTTGCAGGTGGTAGGTACTCATGCGACCAGACAGTAACAGGGACGGGGGTGATTAATAATCACCCCCGTCCCTGTTATTAACGACCTCCGTCCCTGTTAAAGGAGGGTGCCGCGCAGGATCATCGCGGCGATGCTGAAGTAGATGACCAGGCCGGTGACGTCCACCAGCGTGGCCACGAACGGGGCCGAGGCGCTGGCCGGGTCGAAGCCCAGCCGCTTGAGGATGAAGGGCAGCATCGAGCCGGACAGCGAGCCGAACGTGACAATGCCGACCAGGGCCGCGCCGATGGTCAGTGCCAGCAGCTGCCAGTGCTCGCCGTAGTCGTGCAGGCCCAGCAGCTGCCAGGACACGATGCGGATGATCGCCAGCACGCCCAGGATGGCGCCCAGGGTGATGCCGGTCGGCACCTCGCGCAGCGCCACCTTCCACCAGTCGCGCAGGCGCAGTTCGCGCAGGGCCAGGCTGCGGATCAGCAGCGAGGTCGCCTGCGAGCCGGAATTGCCGCCCGAGCTCATGATCAGCGGGATGAACAGCGTCAGCACCACCGCACGTGCCAGCTCGTCTTCGTAGTGCTGCATCGCGCTGGCGGTCAGCATCTCCCCGAGGAACAGCACGCTCAGCCAGCCGGCACGCTTGCGCAGCATCTCGAAGAAGCCGATCTGCATGTACGGCTTTTCCAGTGCTTCCATGCCGCCGAACTTGTGCACGTCCTCGGTGGATTCTTCGATCAGCGCATCGAGGATGTCATCCACGGTGACGATGCCGAGCACATGGCGCTGCGCGTCCACCACCGGGATCGCGAGCAGGTCGTGGCGGCGGATCAGCTGCGCCACTTCTTCCTGGTCGAGCTGCACATCCACCGTCACCGGCGGGTTGACCTGGGCGACGTCGAGGATGGGCTCCTCGGGCAGCCCGGTGATCAGCCGGCGCATGGTGACGACCTGCACCAGCGCACGCGTGTGCGGGTCCAGAACGTAGATCGCGTAGACCGTCTCGCGGGTGCGCTCGACCTCGCGGATGTGCTGAAGGGTGCGGCCCACCGTCCAGTCCGAGGGCACGCTGACGAACTCGGTGGTCATCAGGGCGCCGGCGGTGTGGGCCGGGTAGCTCAGCAGCTGCTGGATCGCCCTGCGGGCCTCGGGGCTGAGCAGCGGAATCAGGCGCGCGCGCTCGTCCTCGTCCAGCTCGTGGACGATATCGGTGGCGCGGTCATCGGCCATCAGCCCGAGCAGGGCCGCGGCACGGGCCACCGGCATGGCCGCCACCAGATCGCCACCGCGGTTGAGCTCGGGCTGCTCGAGCATTTTCACCGCGCGCGGCAACGGCAACGCGGCCAGCGTGTCGGCGGCGCGCGACAGGCTCAGCGTGTTGAGGAATTCCACCGCATCGGCGGTGTTGAAATTATCGAGGGGTGCGCTCAAGGAGGCGGCATCGGCCACCGGGCGCAGCAGGTCTTTCTGGTTCATCGTATTCGCCTGTGGGTATCGCATTGCGCGACGCCAACGCTGGCGAACCGACCCGTGTCAGGCGGTAGCCATCGCTGGCGTCGAGCAAGGTCGACTTCTACTGTCGCTGGACATGGGTTGGGGACTCCGGAAGGGTTTACTGCCGACGGCGGACGCCAGCAGCGGCGGGCAGTCTGGACCCGGGTGTGACGCAGGTCAACCCTTGAGCGGCGCGCCGTTCGGGTAACAGTGGCCTTCGGCCCGCATCGCGGCCGCATAATGGCGCGTGGCTCCGGCCGCAGGCCCCGGCTGCCGGGGAGGCTCTCCACCCGCACGGCACACGATCCCATGAGCAGGTTCCCCCATGCATAGCGGCGCGCTCGAGCTGGCCCTGGTGCTGCTGCTGGCCGCGGTGATCGCCGTGCCGGTGTTCAAGAAGCTCGGCCTGGGCGCGGTGCTCGGCTATCTGGCCGCTGGCGTGGTGCTCGGCCCGGACGGCCTGGGCTTCGTGCAGGATGCCGACCGCATCCTCAGCGCTGCGGAAATCGGCGTGGTGATGCTGCTGTTCGTGATCGGGCTGGAGCTGTCCCCCGCCCGGCTGAAGGTGATGCGCCGCTCGGTGTTCGGCGCCGGCGCGCTGCAGGTCGCGCTGAGTGCCCTGGTGCTCGGCAGTCTGCTGATGCTCGATCACTTCCAATGGAAGAGCGCGTTGATCGTCGGCATTGCGCTGGCGCTGTCCTCCACTGCGGTCGGCTTGCAGTTGTTGTCCGAGCACAAGGCGATCAACAGCGATTACGGCCGGCTGGGCTTTGCCATCCTGCTGTTCCAGGACCTGATCGCGATCCCGCTGCTGGCGGCGATTCCGCTGCTGGGCGGCGCGCGCAACGACACCCTGCAGTGGAATGACGTGGCGATCGCCCTCGGCGCGCTGGCCGTGGTGATCCTGTGCGGGCGGCCGGTGCTGCGCCGGCTGTTCAACATCATCGCGCGCACGCGCAGCCCGGAAGTGTTCACCGCCACCGCACTGCTGGTGGTGCTGGGCACCGCCTGGTTCATGCAGGAAGCGGGGTTGAGCCCGAGCCTGGGCGCCTTCCTGGCCGGTGTGCTGCTGTCCGATTCGGAATTCCGGCACGAGCTGGAATCGCAGATCGAGCCCTTCAAGGGCCTGCTGCTCGGCCTGTTCTTCATCGCGGTCGGCATGGGGATCGACCTGGACCGCATCACCGCCGAGCCGATGACGATCGCCGCCGGCGTGGCCATCCTGCTGGTGGTGAAGTTCGGCCTGCTGTTCGGCATCGGTAAACTGGCCAAGCTGCGGACCCGCCACGCGGTGCTGTTGGGCAGCGTGTTATGGCTGGGCGGCGAGTTCGCCTTCGTGGTGTTCAACGAAGCGCAACGGGTGCACCTGCTCGGCGATGCCAATCATGATCGGCTGGTGGCGATCGTCGGCCTCTCGATGGCGATCACGCCGCTGCTGATGATCGGCCTGATCCGGCTGCTCGGCCGCGATGACGGCCCCAAGGCCGCGCCCACGCCTGCCGACAAGGTCGACATCGGCGATGTGCAGCCGCAGGTGATGATCGCCGGCATGGGCCGCTTCGGCCAGGTGGTGGCGCGCCTGCTGACCGCGCAGAAGATCCCGTTCGTGGCGCTGGAATCGAACCCGGATACCGTTTCGGACCTGCGCCGGTTCGGCAACAAGCTCTATTACGGCGACCCGACCCGGCCGGAAATGCTGCGTGCCGCCGGCGGCGAGCACATCCGCGTGTATGTGGTCACCCTGGATGATCCGGACGCCAACATGCGCGCCACGCGGCTGATCCGGCGCATGTATCCGGACGCGGTGGTGCTGGTGCGCGCGCGCAACCGCCAGCATGCGTGGCGGCTGATGGACATGTCCGCCGAGCCGTTCCGCGAGGTGTTCGGCACCAGCCTGGAGCTGAGCGAACGGATGCTGATCGCGCTGGGGATGTCGGTGGAGACCGCACGCAACCATGTGCAGCGCTTTCGCGAGCATGACGAAAAACTGCTGCGCGATCAGTACCTGGTCTATGACGACGAAGCGGCGGTGATCCAGACCTCGCGCGATGCGCGTGCGGACCTGATGCATCTGTTCGAGGCGGATGCGGAGAGTGATGGGAAGGGGGCGGACGGCGATCCGCCGCGTTGATGAACCTGCGGATGCACCGCCTGGTGCATCGAGGATGCGCGGCCGGCCAGCGGCCGGCACGATCAGCTGCGGGGTCAGCCGTTGTCGCGCAGGAACCGGGCCATCGAGGACACGCCCGGCACCAGCGGTTCGAACTCGCCCGCGACGTCGATGAAGCCGCGCATCACCGCGATCTCGCGCGGGCTGCGGTTGAGCGCATCGCGCACATCCGGGTCGGCGCCGGCACGCAGCAAGCGCTGCACCAGCAGCGGCAGCCCGTGCAAAGCGGCCAGATGCAGCGGACCGAAGCCGCGCGGATCGCGCACGTCCAGCGAAACCTCTTCGTCAAGCAGGCGCTCCACCGCCGCGAGCACGATCTGCTCGTCGCAGGCGGTCCCCGGTTCGGCGCGTGCGCCGAGCAGCAGCAGCAATGGCGTGACCGAGCCGGCCGCGGCCTGGTCCGGTTCGGCACCGGCCAGCAGCAGCGTGTCGAGCAGGGCAAGCAGCCGTGAGCGGTCGCGCGCACTGAAGCCATACAGCGCGGCGCAGTGCAGCGGGCCCAGTTGCTGGGCATCGCCGGCGTGTACGTTGGCACCGGCGGTGAGCAGGCGCGAAACGATATCCGGCAGGCCCAGCGCCGAGGCCAGCATCAGTACGGTGACGCCGCCCGGCAGGCGGTATTCCAGTTCGGCCCCGGCATCGAGCAGGGCCGAGACGATATCGATCTGACGCATGCTGACCGCCGCCGACAGCGGCGTCGCACCACTGGCCGCGGCGTGCTGCGGATTCGCGCCGCGGGTGAGCAGCAGATCCACCACGGCCAGGTGACCGCCACCGGCGGCGCGCAGCAGCGCGGTGCAGCCCTGGGCGTCGACCACATCGACCCCGAAGCCGAGATCGATCAGGCGGCGCACGGCATCGGCATCACCGGCCATCGCGGCGGCCGGCAGGTCGCCGTCGCGCAGCGCGCGGCGCGGCAACGGCCAGACGCGCCAGTCCAGCCAGTCGGCGAGATCGCGGCGGCCGATCGACAGCGCCACGCCCAGGGGCGTCTGGCCGTCGGCGGCGCGGGCTTCGGGTGAGGCGCCCTGCTGCACCAGCAGCTTGATCGAGCCTTCGCGCGCGAGCGCGGTGGCCAGATGCAGGGCGGTCATGCCATGGCTGTCGCGTGCTTCGCGATCCACGCCCAGCGTCAGCAGGGCCTGCTGCAGGCGCAGCCAGCCCAGGCGCACGGCCAGCGACAGCGGTGGATCGCCGGCCGGCGACGGCGTGAACGGATCGGCGCCGCGTTCCACGAGTTCCAGGGCGAGCTGCTCCAGCCCGCGCGAGGCGTGGTCGTGCTGCGCGCAGGCGCTCAGCAGCCGTGCGAGACCACCGCGACCGGCCGGGGACAGGCCGCGGCGCAGCAGCACCTGCAGGGCCGGCACCGCATCGATGCCACGCGCCAGCAGCGCGAACATCGGGGTATCCCCGCAGGCATCGAGCACTTCCGGGGCCGCGCCGTGCGCGAGCAGCCAATCCAGCGCCTGCGGATCCAGCGCCAGTTCGGCATCGTGCAGCAGCGCACCGAGTTCCTCCGGCGCGCACAGGCGGGCCAGCGCGGCCATGCCGTCGACATTGCCGAAACTCAGCGCTTCACGCAGCAGCTCCAGTGGCGGGCGGTCCGGCAGCGATGGCGAGGCCGCATCGCTGTCGCCGGACATCACCAGGCCATCGCTGACCGCGGACGGCAGCGGATAGGACGGATCCAGCAGCGAGACGATCGCCCAACGCCCGGCGCCCGCGGCGATGTCCACCGCACGGCGGCCCTGCGGGTCGGCCACGTCGGCGGCGATGCCCAGGTCGCGCAGGCGGCGCACCAGCAGCGGCGACACGTTGTCGGCCATGCAGGCCAACAGCACGGCGTTGCGGCCTTCGCCATCCACCGCATTGAGGTCGGGGTGGTGCGGCAGCAGGTGTTCGACCACACCGGCACGGCCGCCACGGGCGGCCTCCAGCCATGGCGTGCGCGCCAGTGCATCGCGCGCTTCCAGGTTGGCGCCGGCAGCAAGCAGCACATCGATGATGTCGACATGACCGGCCAGCGCGGCTTCGTGCAGCGCACTGCGGCGCTGGCGGTCGCGCGCGTCGGCGCGGGCCTTGTGCTTGAGCAGCAGCTGCACACCGGCCGGATCGTCTTCTTCGGTACCGGCGGCGGCCAGCAGCACGGGCGTGCCCTCGGCCGGCTCGGTCTTGGCCCCGCGCTCGAGCAGGAACTTGGCCAGCCGCCAGTTGCCGACCTGGCAGGCCACGGCCAGTGGCGACCAGCCGTCGTCGTTGAGCGCATCCACTTCGGCGGCGGCATCGCGCAGCAGCGCGGCGACACCGGGATCGGAACTGCGCGCCGCGTGATGCAGCGGCGTGTTGCCCTCGCTGTCCACCGCGCGCGGGTCGGCGCCGTTGGCAAGCAGGGTCATCACCGCCTCGGGGCGACCGTGCCAACTGTCGCGGGTAGCGGCCAGCAGCGGAGTCATGCCACGGTGCGGGGCATTGACGCCCACGCCGCGCGCGATCAGTTCGCGCAGCAGGCGCAGGTCGGGCAGCACCGCGGCCAGCACGGCCAGGCTGCGCTGGTCGCGCCAGGCCGGATCGGGCAGGCCGTGCGGGTCGGCACCCGCCTGCAGCAGCTGCAGGGCGCGGTCGACCCGGCCGCTGCGCGCAGCGTCGTACAGCGCCGGCTGTTGTTCGTGCAGGCCGATCGATTCCAGCGGCTTTGGCTCTGCGTGGTGATCGGCGAATGGGTCATCGCGGTCGGCGCGTGCCTCGACCGGCAGGGGAACGCCCAGTGTGGTGGCCGGCGCGATCGTCTGCAGCAGCAGGTGCGCCAACGGCGACAGCACGACCACCGCCCCGGCGATCGGCCAGTGCAGCGCGTCCGAAACCAGGCCCGGCCACGCCGGCAGCACCACCAGTGCGCACACCAGCACCACCAGCGCAGCCACGGCCAGGCCACGCCAGGCGGTCAGGTCGCGCCCGGCCAGCGTCTGCCAATGACGGGCAAGGCTGCCGTCGCTGCGTTCCACGTCATTCCACAACGGCCAGGTCCGCCACACCCCCAGCAGCGCGGCGCTGACCGCCACACTGAGGCCGAGCACGGCGGCCAGGCTGCCGCTGTCGTGCAGCGCACTCAGCGGCCAGGCCACCAGCAGGGTCAGCAGCAGCGGGCCCAGGCCCCACAGCGCCAGCAGGGCCGGTGCATCGTGGCGGGCCACCTGCGGCAGCGGCTGCAGCGCGCGGGTACGGCGCCACCACGACACCGCCAGCGCGAACGCCGGCTGCGCCAGCGCGGCGCACACGGCGCCGGGCACACCGCCGACGGCCGCGGCCAGGGCCAGCAGCACACCAAGGGCGGCGGCGGAGGCAACAGCGCGGGGGCGTTGGGATTCAATCATTGCGTCGCGGGAACCGGACCGGCGCCAACGGGGGCGGCGGCAGTTGCAGGTGGAATCCACGCTCGGTCAGGTTCTGGCGCACTTGTGCGGCATCGACCTGGGCAAGGCGACGGTCGGGAGTCAGGGCCACTTCGAGAACGAACTGGAACGGCGCCAGCGAGGCCTTCACCGCGTCCGGAATGACCGAGAAGTCATCACGAACGGCGAGATAGACGAAGCTGTCCTGCTTGCGTTGGCTTTTATAGACGTAGGCTTGCATGCCGCAGGGCGTTGCCCAGGGTAGTGAATGGCAATGATTGTGGAGGAAAGCCGGCACAGGTGAAAGCTGCGTGCACTCTCCGCCGTCGGTTTTCCGTCGCGCGACAGCATCAGGTTCATCAATGTGGTGATGTCGTTCAGCTGCGCGCCGCTGCAGTCTGCCGTCGCCGCCGTGATGAATGCGTCGCTGCGGCGATGCGGCGGGTGCCCACGTTCGCCGCCGCGTGGACCACCGCCCCGGCAGGGGCAGTGATCCGGGAGCTCACTTCACCTTGGCGTAAGTGCCCTTCAGCGCCACGCCGGCCAGGATGGCGCCCGCGTAGCACTCGTAGTTGGTGCTGCTCTTGAATTCGTTCTTCTTGTAGTAGCTGACGATGTCGACCACCGCATTGGCGCCGCGCGACCTGGCCCCATCCTGCAGCGCGCGCAGCGCCGACAGCGCCACCCAGCGGCAGGCATCGGCATCGCTCTTGTTGGCGGCGTTGGTCTTCTTGTTGGTCACGTCCTCGCCCAGGCGCTCGACGACGCTGGGCTTTTCGCCGGCCAGGTAGAACTTCACGCTGCCGTCGATCCCGACGTTGCGGGCTTCGGCGGAATTGACCAGCTCATGCAGCGACTGCTCCACGCGGGTTTCGCGGGCCTGGGCGGTACTGGCCAGGGCGAGCAGCGCGGTGGCGGCGATCAGGGCAAAACGACGCATTCAACGTTCTCCTTGTTGGTGGGACGCGAGGGTCCATGGAACGACCGGCCCGCAGGGCTGGCCGAAAACAGCGGTCAGCCCTGCCAGCGGCGGAAGATCAACGAGGTGTTGATGCCGCCGAAGGCGAAGTTGTTGCTCATGACGTAGTCGGTCTGCAGGACACGGCCGTCACCCTGGATGTAATCCAGCGCGCCGCAGCGGGGGTCGACCTGGTGCAGGTTCAGGGTCGGGGCGAACCAGCCCTCGCGCATCATCTCGATGCTCAGCCAGGCCTCGAACGCGCCGCAGGCACCGAGCATGTGGCCTACATAGCTTTTGAGCGAGCTGATCGGCATGCCGGGGCCGAACACCTGGTGGGTGGCCTGGGTTTCGGCGATGTCGCCGTGCTCGGTGGCGGTGCCATGCGCGTTGACGTAGCCGATCCGGTCGGCAGCCAGGTCGGCATCCTCCAGCGCCAGCCGCATCGCCTGGGCCATGGTGCCGGCGCTGGGCTGGGTGACGTGCTGGCCGTCGCTGTTGGTGCCGTAGCCGACCACTTCGGCCAGGATCGTGGCGCCGCGCGCCTGCGCATGCTCCAGTTCTTCCAGGATCAGCGTGCAGGCGCCCTCGCCCAGCACCAGGCCGTCGCGGTGCGCATCGAACGGACTGGGCGTGGTCTGCGGGGCGTCGTTGCGCACGCTGGTGGCGAACAGGGTGTCGAACACCGCAGCGGCGGTGGCGTCGAGCTGCTCGGCACCGCCGGTGACCATCACGGTCTGTTTGCCGCTGCGGATCGCTTCATAGCCCGAGCCCACGCCCTGGCTGCCCGAGGTGCAGGCACTGGAGGTGGTGTAGACCCGCCCGGACAAGCCGAAGAACACGCCGATGTTCACCGGTGAGGTGTGGCTCATCATTTTCAGGTAGGTGGTGGCGCTGATGCCTTCGGTGGTGTGCTCATGGAGCATCCGGCCGAACTCGGCGGTGGCCTCGTGGCTGCCCGAGGACGACCCGTAGGCTACGCCGGCCATGCCACTGCGCAACACCGGATGGCCGAGCAGGCCGGCCGCCTCCAGCGCCAGTTCGGTGGCACGCACCGACATCACCGCGACCTTGCCCATGCTGCGGGTGGTCTTGCGGTTGTAGTTGGACGGCAGCTCGACATCTTCGGCCGGTGCGGCCAGGCGGGTGTTGAGGCCATCGAAGACCTCCCACTCGGGGATGTAGCGCACCGCATTGGTCCTGGCCTGCAGGCGCGCACGGATGCTCGCCCAGTCCTGCCCGAGCGGGCTGATGGCAGCCGCGCCGGTGACCACCACGCGACGATCGGGGCGGGCCATCAGACCATCCCTCCGTTGACCGAGATCACCTGGCGGGTGATGTAGCCGGCCGATTCGGAGAGCAGGAACGAGACCGCGGCGGCGACCTCCTCCGGCTGGCCCAGGCGGTTGGCGGGAATCAGCTTGAGCGCGTGCTCGACCACTTCTTCGTTGACCATCTCAGTCTCGATCAGACCGGGGGCCACGCAGTTGACCGTGATCGCGCGGCTGGCCAGTTCCAGCGCCAGCGCCTTGGTGGCGCCGATGATGCCGGCCTTGGCCGCGCTGTAGTTGGTCTGGCCGCGGTTGCCGACCAGGCCGGAGACCGAGGACAAGGTGACGATGCGGCCGGGCTTGCGCCGGCGCACCAGCGGCATCACCAGCGGATGCAGCACGTTGTAGAAGCTGTCCAGGTTGGTGTGGATGACCGCATCCCAATCCTCGGCCGGCATCGCCGGGAAGGCGCCATCGCGGGCGATGCCGGCATTGCAGACAACCCCGTAATACGTGCCGTGCGCGGCGATGTCCGCTTCCAGCGCGGTACGCGCGGCATCGCGGTCGCTCACGTCGAACATGAGCACCCGGGCCTGCCGGCCCAGCGCCTGGATCTCGGCCACCACGGCCTGCGCTTCCTCGATGCGGCTGCGGCAATGCACCACCACATCGAAGCCGTCGCGCGCGCAACGCAGCGCCACGGCACGGCCGATGCCACGGCTGGCGCCGGTCACCAGCACGGTCAGATTCCCTGTCATGCCTTTCCACTCTCCAGATAGGCCATCGCGTCCGTGGGTTCAAACACGGAGACGTTGGCAACCGCCATTTCGATATCGCCCGCCAGGATCCGGCAAGCAAACATGCCCAGGCCATTCTCGCCCAACAGCTCGCAGTTCGCCTCCACCCGCAGGCAGCTGCCAGCGGCGAAGAACGGCTGGTGGGCGGTGTAGCGGCGGGTGCCGAGCAGGAAGCCGATCGACGGCGCGCGGCCGGCGTGGCGTGCGCGGCACCCGGCCCAGGCGGCGATCGCCTGCGCCATGTACTCCACCCCGACCCAGGCCGGCACGCCGTCAGGTGTGCAGAACAGCCCCTGCGCGGGCACGTCCACCTCAACGGCGATGGACTCGTCCTGCCAGGCCACCACGCGGTGGATCAGGCGCATGCTGTCGCGGTGCGGGAGCACCGCATCGATGTCATCGGGCAGCGGCATGCTCATCCTCGCGCCAGTGCCAGCACGGCGTTGCTGCCGCCGAAGGCGAACGAATGGCTGAGCACGTGCTGCAGCGGTTGCGCAGCGCACGTGCCCGGTGCCACCAGGGCCAGCGCCGGCAAGGCGTCATCGGCCTGCCCGTCCCACCAGTGGGTGGGCAGCTGCTGGTCGGGGTTGTCGGCCAGGGTCATCCAGCACAGCGCCGCCTCGATCGCGCCGGAGGCGCCGAGCGTGTGCCCGGTCAGCGGCTTGGTCGAGCTGGCCGGCACCTGCGTACCCAGCACCGCGGCGACCGCCTGGCTTTCCATCGCATCGTTGTGACCGGTGGCGGTGCCGTGCAGGTTCACGTAGTCGATCTGCGCCGGATCCAGCCCAGCCCGGTCCAGCGCCTGCTGCATGGCATCGATCGCGCCCCGTCCCTGCGGGTCAGGCGCGGACATGTGGTGGGCATCGGACGATTCGCCCCAGCCGGACAGGCGCACCGGGCCCGGCTCGCGGGTCATCAGGAACAGCGCGGCGCCTTCGCCGATGTTGATGCCGCTGCGATTTACCGAGAAGGGATTGCAGCGCACCGCCGAGACCGACTCCAGCGCGCTGAACCCGGCCACGGTGAAGCGGCACACCGAGTCCGCCCCACCGGCGACCACCGCATCGACCACGCCGGCGCGCAGCAGGCGCGCGGCGGACATCAACGCCTTGGCGCTGGACGAGCAGGCGGTGGAGATCGTCCAGGACGGGCCTGTGCTGCCGATCCGCTCACGCACGAAGCGCGCGGCGGTGCCCATTTCCTGCTGGGCGTAATGGAAATCCGCCGGCCACACGCCATCGCGATGATAGGTGCGCAGTGCGTGCTCCGACTCGCCGATGCCCGAGGTGCTGGTACCGATGATCACCGCCACGCGCTCGGTACCAAAACGGGCGACGGCGGCATCGACGGCCTCGCGGATCTGGCCAAGCGCAGCGTCCAGCAGGCCGTTGTTGCGGCCGCGCAGGGCCACCGGCAGGTCGGCCAGGTCCGGCAGCGGCGCCTGCACCTCGCCCAGCGCCAGTGTGCGGCCGGGCAGGAGGGTGTCGTTGTCGTGCAGCCCGCCCGGATGCGCCGCGAACAGGCCCTCGCGCACCTGGGCGCGGTCGGCCCCCAGTGCGCAGATCACGCCCAGCTCGTTGAGATAGACCGCGCTGCTGCTCACTCTTGGCCCTGCCCCATGTCCATTGATTCGATCACCAGTTCGTAGCCCTCGGCCAGGTTGCGCAGCCGCAGGCGACCATCGGGCAATGTCTCGCGCACCAGCCAGGGGGTGCCTCCCTGGACCAGACTGCGCACGCCGTCGGTTTCCTGCAGGCTCCAGCCGTCCGGCAGCGCTGCACGGATCGCCGTGGCCGGCCACAACGCGAACTGCAGGTCGTCGAGCACGCGCTCGCCGCGTACCTGCGGCGGCAGCCACGGCGCCCGGGTCTGCTCCAGATGCTGCCCGTCCCAGACCATGCGCACGCCGGTCTGGCCCATCGCCTGCACCGCCAGCCGCACTTGTTCGGCATCCACCTCCAACAGGGCATCCAGCTCGCGCTCATGACTACCGAAGCGGAACTGCAGGCGCTGCTGCAGCTGCACCGGCTGCGGCAATGCCGAGGGCGCCAGCTGCAGCGTGGGCAGCTGTACCAGCGGCGTGGGCATGCGGGTGCTGGCGCATGCGGCCAGCAGCAGGCCCACCAACAGGGTCAGGATCAGGCGCTGCACAGTTCCTCCAGCACGCGCAGGCGCCGGCCGCTGGCGTCGGCAACGTACGGATTGTTGGTATCCCAGGCATAGCCGGCCAGGATCGAGGAGATCATGCGGCGCACCTCCGGCTGCGGATCGGGATGGTAGATGATCTTCTGGAAGCCACCGGCGTACCAGGCCTCGACGAAGCGCCGGAAGGTTTTCACCCCGGCGCGCAGCGGCACCGAGAAGTCCTGTTCCCAGTCCACCGTCTCACCGGCGTGCTCGCGGGCCAGGCAATCGCTGGCCAGCTGGGCCGATTTGAACGCGATGGTCACCCCCGAGGAAAACACCGGATCGAGGAACTCGCCGGCGTTGCCGAGCAGGGCATAGCCTTCGCCCCACAACGAGGAGACATTGGCCGAGTACCCGGTGATGGTGCGCACCGGCAGCACCGCCCATTCGGCGTTCCCGAGCAGGCGGGCCAGGTTCGGATCCTCACCGACGATGGCCTGCAGCTTCTCCAGATCGTTGCCCGGGTAGCGCGCGAAGAAGCTCGGCTCGGCCACCACGCCCAGCGAACAGCAACCGTTGGAGAACGGAATCGTCCAGTACCACACGTCCACGTGCTCGGGATGGGTGGTGATCAGGATCTTGTTGCGGTCAAAGCCCGCGCCAGCCGGAATGTGGTCGCGCACATGGCAGAAGATCGCACCGCGCACCGGGAAGTTCGACGGCGACTCCAGGTCCAGCAGGCGCGGCAGCAACCGGGCGAAGCCGCTGGCGTCGAGAATGAAACCGGCCTCGATGATGTACTCACTGCCATCGGGCCGGCGCACCTGCACCTGCGCCGGACGCCCGGGCTGCACGGACAGCACCTCATCACCGAAGCGCAGCGTAGCGCCCATGCGCTCAGCACCGCGCGCCAGCACGTCATCGAAGTCGGCGCGCTGCACCTGGTAGGTGGTGCCCCAGCCCGGCGAGAACTTGTCGCGGAAATCAAACTCGGTGGTCGCTTCGCCACGCACGAACGCCGCACCGTTCTTGTACTGGAAGCCGGCCTGCACCACATCCTGCAGCAGCCCGGCCGCCTCGATGTATTCCATGCTCTGCGGCAGCAGGCTCTCGCCGATGGAGAACCGCGGGAACGCCTGGCGCTCCAGGATCAGCACCTGGCGCCCCTGGCGGCGCAGCATCGCCGCCGCCACGGAGCCGGCCGGGCCGGCGCCGATGACGAGGATTTCAGTACGTTCCACCTGCGGGTTCATCGATACATCCTTGATCAGATCATGAGAGGGAAAACGCGGTCGCTCAGTGCGGTGCGTCGTGCGGTGGCGGGCGGAACAGCGGCGAGATCAGCCAGACCAGGCCGATGCCGAACAACAGGGTCAACCCGAAGGCGCGCAGCGCCGGCGTGGCCGACAGCCCGAGCAGGCCGAACGACAACCAGGTGCTTGCAGCGCCCACGCAGACCGCGAGCCAGGCACTGGCATCGCCGCGGTGTTCGATCAGGAAGATGCCGTAGTCGATACCCATGCCGAGCAGCAGCATCAGCGCCAGGACGTTGAACAGTTGCAGTGGCTGGCCGAACAGCCCCAGCAGCGCCAGTGTCAGTGCGCCGGCGATCAGGGTCGGGGCGAGCACGCGCCAGGCCTGGCCGCGGTAGCGCCAGAACAGCACCGCAAACACCAGCGCGATCCCGATCAACAGCAGCCCGCTCATCAGCTTGCGGTAATGCTTGAGCAGCTGCGAGAAATCGGCGGTCCGGTCCACCCAGCGCACACCATCGATGCCCTTGGCCTGTGCTTCCAGCAGCGCCAGCGCATCGGCACGCGAGAGATCATCGACCATCACCACCGACGCCACGCCCTGCCCGACCGTGCCCAGCCACAGATGCCGGAACGGCATCGCCGCGGGCGAGGCAAGGAAGGCCTCGGCCTGCAGGTCGTGCGCAGCATAGGCCGGGCGCAGCAGTGGCTCACCCACCGCCGCACCGACCCGTGCCAGCACCTGCGGCTCGACCTTGGCAGTCAGGGCCGCATCGGCATGTTGGCGCTGCTGCGAGGGCAGCCAGTCGCTGATCGCACGATAGCCACCGATCTGCTTGTCCGCTTCCAGCACGCGCAGGCGATCGATCAATGCCTCTTCGCGCTCCAGCACCTGTTCGGCGGTATCGCCCTGGACCAGATAGAACTGCGCCGGGCTGGGCATGCCCAGCATCTGACTGATGCGGATCTGCTGGGCGATCAGGTCCGGCGGCGATGACTGCAGGCTGCGCAGGTCATCATTGGTCTGCAGGCGGGCGATGCCGATCGCCGAGAGCACCGTCACCACGCCCAGGAAAAGCGCGGCACTGCGTCCATGCAGGCGCGGCCAACGCTCCAGCGTGGCGCCCAGCCACCGCGAAAACCCGGTGCGGCGGATCTCGCCGCCATCCAGCCATGGGAACCAGAAGATCACGGTCAGGAACGCCGCGGCCAGGCCGACCACCGAGAACAGCGCCATCTGGCGCAGCCCCGGGAACGGCGCCAGGCCCAGCGCGAGATAGGCCAGTGCACTGGTCAACAGCGCCAGCCACAGGCCAGGCAGCAGGTGCCGCAGCAGCTTCCAGCGGCGGTCCGCTGGTTCGGCCTGGCGCGAGGCGAACCAGTGGATGCCGTAATCCTCGGCCACGCCCACCAGCGAGGCACCAAACACCAACGTCAGCACATGCACCTTGCCGAACACCAGCACCGTCACCGCCAGCGCGACGCCACAGCCGATCAGCAGCGAGGCGGCCACCAGCAGGATCGGGCGCAGCGAACGGAACGCCAGCCATACCAGCAGCAATACCGCGGCCAGCGACCCCCAACCGATCGTATTGATCTCCCAGTTGGCCTGCACGGCCGCCGCTTCAGCATGCAGCGGCACACCGGCACGCAGCACTTCCAGACCCGGCGCCTGCGTCGTGGCGGCCGCGGCGGCGGTGTCCAGCAGCAGGTCGATATGGCGCTCGCCATCGAGCTGGAACGCCGAACCGACCGTGTCGTACTGCACGATCGACCAGTGCTTCCCATCGGCTTCCAGCAGCCCGTCATCGCCCATCTGCAGGCCCGAACCCAGCGCGCGCTCCTGCCACCACTGCGGCCACAGCGAGAGCGGATCCTGGCGCCACTCGGTCAGGCGCGGCGCGCCCATCGGGCCGTACAGCGCCGCCAGTGCCGACTCGGCCAGGCCGTCGGTGGGTTCGCTCTGCAGCCGCTCGCGCTGTGCACTGGTCAGCAGGCGGTCGCGATACGGTGCGTAAAACGCCCGTGCCTGATCGAACCAGCCCTCGATCGAGCCGCTTTCCTGGAGCAGGGGGGCAGCGCCCCGCTCCACCTTGATGGCATCGCGGAACGCGGCCTCGGCTGCCTTGGTTTGTGCCGCATCGGTGCTGCCCAGCAGCACCACGATCTGGCGCGCATTGGCATCGGCGATGCGGCGGGTGACATCGGACAGCAGGCGGTCATGCGCGTCCTGCGGCAACAGCGCGAGGATGTCGGTATCGATCCGCGATTCGCTCTTCCACAACTGCCATTGCTGGACGCCCAGGCCGATCAGCACCAGCAGCCAGGCAATGGCCAGCCAGCGCCAGAGGCGCTGCAGGCGGCCGTTGGACGTCAGCACGTCATTCAAACTTGCGGCCCTCGTCGGCGCTCAACGCCGCCGGCGTATCGCTCATGCCGGCAAAATGGATGCGGGTGACATCCTGGTTGGCCTCGTTGATCTGCACCTCGCGCACGTAGCGGTCACCGCTCAGGGTGAGCTGCGCGAACACCTTGCCGAGCATCGCCGAGCGCGGCGTCAGCTGCATGCGCCAGGCATTGCCGGGCAACACTTCCACCTTGACCGTGAACTGCGCCGACAGCGCCTGCGCATCGCCGCTCATCAGCGCGAACATGATCGCGTTGACCGAGCGCATCGCCGGCTGCTGGCGGCCATCCAGTTCGACCCGGCTGCTGCCATCGCTTTGCCGGCTGAGGATGCGGTCACGGGTGACCACCACCTCGGAGGGGAAAGGCTTGAGTGTGGTCCAGACCACCCCATGGTCCTGGGCCAGCACGAAGCGGCCCTGCGAGCGCAACGGGTTCTTGAACCCGGCGACCTGTTTCTCCTGGGTGAACTCGCCGCGCAGCACGTCGACCTTGGCCACGCGCTGCTTGACTGCCTCCACATCGGTGGCGGCGAACACCGGGGCGACCATGGCCAGCATCACCAGTGCACACAGCGTGCGCAGGAAACGGTTCATTGCGGTTGCACTCCCAGACGCTCCCACAGCACCGGCGGGCACAGGTAGAGCATTTCATTGGTGGCCGCGTCGACCGCGACCTGGATGGTATGGGCGCGGGTCAGCGTGGTACCGCTGTCCGCATCCACGATTTCGTAGGCGATCTTCAGGCGGTTTTCCCACTCGGTGATCGTGGCGCGCACGCGCAGTGCCTGGCCGTACAGCAGCGGGCGGATGTACTTCACCCGCGCATCGACCACCGGCCACAGGTAGCCGGAATCGCGCATCTGCGGGTAGTCGTAGTCATGGCGCTGCAGCAGGGCGCAACGCGCGATCTCGAAGTACTTGAAGTAGTTGCCGTGCCAGACCACCTGCATCGCATCGCAGTCATGGAAGGCCGGCGACAGCGCCACCTCGAAGCTCAGATCATTCGTGGACATACAGCTCCCAGCGCTGTGCGCGGATATCGTCCAGCAGGGCGCGCAGCTCGCCATCCAGCGCGCGGTCTTCCTCGATCAGGGCGATGCGCTCGGACAGGTCCTGGTACATCGCAGCCAGATCGCCGTGCAGCGTGGCCTTCATGCCGACGCGCTCACGCAGCGCCACGCCTTGGCGGGCGGTGATCAGCAGCGCCGCCACGACCTGCTCGGTCAGCTCGATCACACGCAGGCAGTCGCGCGCGGCGATGGTGCCCATGCTGACCTTGTCCTGGTTGTGGCATTCGGTGGAACGCGAGAACACCGAGGCCGGCATGGTCTGCTTGAGCGCTTCGGCGGTCCACGCCGAGACACTGATCTGCAGCGCCTTCAGGCCATGGTTGATCGCCGCACGCTCGCCGGTGGCGGCCGACAGATTGGCCGGCAGGCCGTGGTTGAAGCGTGCATCCACCACCAGCGCCATCTGCCGGTCGAGCAGGTCGGCCAGATTGGCGATGGTGTTCTTCAGCGCGTCCATCGCGAAAGCGATGTGTCCCCCGTAGAAGTGGCCACCATGCAGGATGCGCTCACCGTCGACATCGATCAGCGGGTTATCGTTGGCACTGTTGAGTTCGGTTTCGATCAGCTGGCGGAAGAACGGCAGTGCGTCCTGCACCACGCCGATCACATGCGGGGCGCAGCGCAGGGAGTAACGGTCCTGCAGGCGCTGTTCGTTGCGCGGCGGCCGGTCACTGTGCAGGTCCTGGCGCAGGCGCGCAGCGATCCGGCTCTGCCCCGGGTGCGGCTTGGCAGCGAACAGCATTTCATCGAAATGATGGGCGTTGCCGTCACTGGCCAGCACGTTGAAGGCGGTCAGGCGCGTGGCAAGCCTGGTCAGGTAGTCGGCGCGGTCGTACGCCAGGCAGGCCAGCGCCGTCATCACGGCCGTGCCGTTCATGATCGCCAGGCCCTCCTTGGGGCGCAGCCGAAGCGGAGTCATGCCGATGTCGGACAGCACGTCGGCCGCCGGGCGGCGCGCGCCCTGGTACATCACCTCGCGCTCGCCGCACAGCACCGCGGCCACGTAGGACAGCGGGGTGAGATCGCCACTGGCGCCGACCGAGCCTTCGGCCGGAATCAGCGGCAGCACGTCATGCCGCAGCAGCGTGGCCAGTCCCTGCAGCAGCGGGTGGCTGACCCCGGACATGCCGCGCACCAGCGAAGCCAGGCGAGCGGCGATCACTGCACGGGTTTCCTGGGGGTCCAGGAAACGGCCCAGGCCACAGCCGTGGTAGGTGAACAGGTGGTGCGGCAGTTCGGCCACCAGCGCCGGCGGAATGTTCACCGTGCACGAATCACCGTAGCCGGTGGTCACCCCGTAGATGACGCCATCTTCGCGCAGCAGGCGATCGAGGAAGTCCGCGCCGCGCTGGATGCGCGCGGTGAACGCGGCATCGTCGGTGACCACGGCCTGGGCCTGGCGCTGCGACAGCGCGACCACGTCTTCGATGGTCAGCGGCGCATCGCCGAAGCGGACGGAGGGTGCCTGATCGGCCTTACTTGCCATGAGATGCCTGATCCCAGAAGGGGAAGAAATTGAACCAGTCCAAGGGTGCCTGGGTGACCTGAACTTCCAGCCACCGGGCGAAATGTTCAGCCTGCGCGGTCAGCGCGGCGTCACGCGAACCGCGCGGCAACACGATGCGGTCGGTGAAGTGTTCAAAGCGCACCTGGTAGCCACGGCCGTGATGCAGGCAGGCCATGGTGTAGACCGGGCAGGCCAGCGCCGCGGCCAGTACATAGGCGCCGATCGGGAACTGCGCGGTGTGGCCGAGGAACGGGGCGGGCACGGTGCGCCCGCCACGCAGCGGCACGCGGTCGCCGACGATGGCCACGAATCCACCCGCTTCGACCCGGCGCTGCAGCTCGACTGCGGTGGCCGGGCCCATGTCGGTGACCTGCAGCAGCTCCACCGAGGCCAGCGGATCGAGCCGCTGCATCAGGCGGTTGAAGCGTTGCGCGTGCGCGGTGTGGACCAGCACGGTGATGTGGAAGCCCGGTACCCGCTCGGCCAATACCTGGCACAGCTCCAGACAGCCGATGTGCGCGGTGAGGATGAGCCCGCCTTCGCGGCGCGCGATCTTGTCCAGCACCAGGTCGCGCTGCAGATAGATGTGCTCGGGCGGATAGCGGCCGCCCAGGCCGAGCAGCTTGTCGAGCATGGTGTCGGCAAACAGCGCGAAGTGCTTCAGGCTCTGCCAGCGCCCAGGTGCCGAGGCGAACACGCCGGTATGGGCCTGCAGCCGCTCCAGGTACTGCAGCGACGATTCGCGCGCGACCCGGTTGCTCAACCAGTGGCAGAGCACCACCGGATACACGCACAGCCGGAACGGCCAGCGGCCGAACCAGCGGTGCACCCAGCACAGGAACAGCACGCCAGCGGCCGAGGTGGACTCGCCGATGTCGGCCCAGTGCGGGGCGCTGCCCGGGGCGGGCGTGGTCATGCGCCTGGCCCCGCGATGCGCTGCCACAGCAGCCGCGGCGCGCGCCACAGCATCCCGAAGAACAGGCGCGCATGCATGCGGCTGATGCGCACGTTGTCGCGCCACACATCGAAGTGCGAGACGCCGTCGCTGGGATAGGTGACGGCGGTCGGCACACTGATCACCTTCACCCCACGCCAGAGCAGCCGCACCAGGATTTCACTGTCGAAATCCATGCGCCGGCCGATGGTTTCCTCGCCCATCAGGCGGATCACCGGGGCCAGCGGATACAGGCGGAAGCCGCACATCGAGTCGCGGATCTGCAGCGACAGCGTGTTGATCCAGACCCAGATATGCGTGGCATAGCGGCCGTACAGGCGCGCCTTGGGCACGCTGGCGTCATAACTCGGGATACCGCAGATCACCGCCGCCGGCTGCGCCTGCGACAGCGCGACGAAACGGGGGATATCAGCGGTCTCGTGCTGGCCGTCGGCATCGATCTGCAGCACGTGGCTGTAGCCCAGGCGCGCGGCTTCGGCGAAGCCGGCCAGCATCGCGCCCCCCTTGCCCTGGTTCACCGCCAGCCGCAGCAGGGTCACCTGCGGTGCGTGCTCCCTGGCCAGCGCATCAAGCACCTGCGCGCACTCACGGTGCGAGCCATCGTCGACCAGCAGGCACGGCTGCCCACTGGCCAGCACGCCCTGCACCACCGCACCGATCGCATGCGCGTGGTCGTACACCGGGATCACCACCAGCGGGGCGAAGGCCGATCTGCTCATTCCGTCACCGGGGTCATCATGCATCACCAAACACCACCCGGCCGCTGGCGTGCACGCCATGCTCGGAGACGTAGCGGAAGCTCATCGCCGATTTGGCCGCATCCCAGCCCAGGCTCAGCTGCAGGCAGTCGCCCGGGCGGGCCACGTGCTGGAACTTGACCGCGTCCATGCGCAGGAACCGCGGCGGCATCGTGAATGCGCTGCGGCCGTAGTGGATTGCCCAGTCCAGCTGGACCACGCCGGGCAGGATCTTCGCCTGCGGGAAGTGGCCATCGAACGCGACCAGGTCCGGATCCAGCACGAACTGCAGCGACGCGGTGGTGTCATCGCGCTGCTGCCACTCGGCCGTGGGCATCGATGGACGGAACACCGCGGCCAATGCCGCGGCGGTGACCTTGCCCTGCGCGTTGAACGGCAGTTCGTCGATGAAACGCCAGCGGCGCGGCCGGGTCACGGCGTCATGGCTGCGGGCCAGATGGGCGCTCAGCTGCTGCGCCTGGCGGCGGCGCTCAGCGTCATCCCACTGCGCGGCGCCCGACGCCTGCGGTACCACCACGGCGGCCAGCTGTTCGCGCGCGCCCGGCAGCACCAGCACGCGCACGTCCTGCACCGCCGGGTGCACACGCAGCTGCTGTTCGAGGGCGTCCAGCGAGACGCGGCGTTCTTCGATCTTGACGATGCGGTCGGCGCGGCCGAGCAGCCGGAAGCTGTGGCCGTCATCGGCCACCGCGCGGTCCTGGGTCAACCACCAGTCCTCGCTGTCCAGGTGCGGCGAGCGCACCGCCAGGCAACCATCGTCGATCCGCCAGGCAACGCCCGGCAGCGGATGCCACTGCGGCTGCTCGGCACTCCAGCGGCGCCAGGCCACGCCACCGGTCTCGCTGCTGCCGAACACTTCGGTCGGGGCCACCCCCATCAGGGCGCGGACCTGCAGCGCCGCCTCGCTCGGCAGCGGGCCGCCGGAGGAGAACACCGCACGCAGCTGGCCGCCCAGCGAGGACCAGTCCAGCTGTTCGGGCAACCGTTTGAGGTGGGCCGGGGTCGCCACCAGCACCGACGGCTGGCCGCCCAGTGCGCTGACCAGATCCTCATGGAAAAACCGGCGCGGCTGGATGGCGCGGCCAGCCACCAGCGGCCACAGCACGCGGAACAGCAGGCCGTAGATGTGCTGGTGCGAGACCGTGCCCTGGACCTGCGCGCCGTCCATCTGCTCGCCGAAGGCGGCCTGCAACGCATCCACCTCGCGGGTCAGCTGGCGGATGCGCTTGACGATCGCGCTCGGCGCACCGGTGCTGCCGGAGGTGAACACCACCAGCGCCGGTGCCGCTTCATCCAGCGGTTGCAGCACCACGGCGGGATCGACCTCCGGATCCGGCTGCAGCGGCGCATAGCGCGCCGGCACGTCACCCGCAAAACCGGCCACGCGCGGGCTCAATCCTTCCAGCGTGGCCGGCAGGCTGTCGCCACCGAGGAACACGCGCTTGCCGGCATGCCACGCCCCCAGCAGGGCGGCGGCGAAAGTGAGCGTGTCATCGAAATACAGCGCCCAGTCGGTGCCGGGCGCGCGTGCGAAGGCCTGCTGCCACCTCAGCACCTGCGCGCGGAACTGCGGATGCTCCACCACGGTGTCGCCGGCGATGCCGACGATGCGGCCCGGGTGCGGGACCAGCGCCAGCCGGTCCAGTGCGATCCACTCAGCCATGCGCATGCGCCGCCTTGACCCGTCGCCGGACCAGCCATTCCCCACCAAACAGAGCACCCATCATCACGTACGCCAACAATCCGTTGTAGAACGCCCAGACCTGGTTGGACGCCCACAGCGCCGTGGCCAGGGCCAGACTTCCGTTGAGAACAAAGAAGCCGCACCAGATCCAGGTGACGCGGCGGGTATAGATCACCGCGAACGGCGGCAGGTCCGGCTCGCTCAGCCGCGCCAGGCGCTCCACCGCACTGGGGCCGAAGCGCAGGCTGGTGGCGAAGATCACCAGCATCACCGCATTCACCAGCGCCGGGTACAGCTTCAGCGGCAGCGCCTCGTTGAAGGCCGTGGCGACCAGCGCGAGCACGCCGGTACCGAGCGCGGCCACCCACCACACCGCCTGGCGGGTGGTCAGCGCGCGCAGCGCGGCCAAGGTGAACAGCAGCAGCGACAACCAGCGCGGCTCGAACCGGCCCAGCGACAGGTAGACCACCAGCGGGTATGCCAGCGACAGCAACGCAAACGCCGCGACGCGTACCCGGACCATGGTCAGTCTTCAGCGATGGCCGTCAGGCGGCCGCTTGACCGGGCAACAGCCCGTGCACCACATCCACGATGTCCTGCACGGTGCGCACCTGCTTGAAGGCCTCCGGCTGCAGATTGCGGCCGAGCAGCGGCTTGAGCTGCACGATCAGATCGACCGCGTCGATGCTGTCGATGTCCAGGTCGTCGTACAGCCGCGCGGCAGGCGTGATGCGGCTCGGCTCGATCTCAAAGCTGTCCTTGAGGATCTTGACGATGCGCTCGAAAAGTTCGTTCTTGGTCATGGGTAAATCCTGACGCGCCGTTAGGACGGCTGGCGTGCGGCGACAAACTCGCTCAGGGCACGCACGCTGGAGAAATGGCGACGGGTCTCTTCCGAATCGGCTGACAGGCTGACACCGTACTTTTTCTGCAGGGCCAATCCAAGTTCCAGCGCGTCGATCGAATCCAGGCCCAGCCCCTCGACAAACAGGGGCGCGGTGGAATCGATGTCTTCGGGAGTGATGTCTTCCAGTGAAAGCGATGAAATGATCAATTCCTTGATCTCGTGCTCAAGTGCCTGCACGGGTCGGGTCTCCAGCGAAGTCGAAGTAATGGGCAAGATGATCGGTCACACGCCTGGCCGCCAAGGCATCCCCCCTGGGCGCATCGCCGGTCTCGTTCAGAAACGGGGCAATCGGGAGATCCTCCCCGACTTCCAGCTGAACGTGAAATCGCCGTGATGGCACACGATACCATTTCTGGTCCTTGGTCAGGGTCGGCGGAGTGCAGGTGATCCGCACCGGGGTGATGTCCAGCCGGCCCCGCACCGCGATGTTGGCCGCGCCGCGCTGCAGGCGCAGCGGCTGCCCGGGCACGGTGCGGGTCCCTTCCGGGAAGATCACCAGGTTGCCGCCGGCCTGGACCGCGGCGATGCAGTCGTCCACCAGCCCGGCCCCATCATCATTGGACACATAACCGGCGGCACGGACCGGGCCGCGCATGAAGGGGTTGCGGGCCACGGCCTGCTTGACCACGCAGTCGGCATTGGGCAGCTGGGCGACCAGCAGCACCACATCGATCAGGGTCGGATGGTTGGCCAGGATCAGCAGGCCGTTGCGCTGCAGGCGCTCCCCTCCGCGGATCTCGTAGGTCATCAGCCCCAGCCGGCGCATCAGGACGACATGGGTGGCGAAACCGGCCTGGACCAGGCGCCGCGCCAGCACGCGCCGGCGTACCGGGTCGCGGACCAGCAACAGGGACAGGAACAGCATCCCGCCCAGGACCAGCCCCCCGATCCCGAAGGCGGCAAAGCTCAGCCCCGTGCCCAGCACCCGCCAGGCACGGTTGATCCGGGCCGGCCAGCGCTCAGCCATGGCGCTGCCAGCTCCAGTGCTGGCCGTCGGCATCCAGGCTCAGCGAAGGCGACCCCGCCAGCAGGAAGCGCAGCGCCTCAAGGCCATGCGGCAGACCATCGGAGGGACGATCCCCGCCGCCGGCACCCCAGCCCAGCGACAGTCGGGTACCCGGACCGCCGGCCGGCCCGAGCCGCCAGCACCAGGCGAAGAAGGGGTCGGGCTCGTCGGCGAAGCCGGCATAGATCGGCGGCAGCGGCGACTCGTACACCACCAGCCGCACCTCCGGCGCACCATCGGCGAGCAGCCCGAAGGCCTCCACGCAGGCCGTTTCCACCGTGGCCCGGCCAGCCGCGAGGGCCAGATAGTTGCCCCGATGGCCGCGGGCGATCGAGTACAACGCGGCGATCGCGTTGTGCACCGACAGGCCGAAGCCGGTCGGCGACATCGGCTGGTCCGCACTCAGGGTGTTGAGCAACTCCATCGAGCGGGCCACGTCGCCGTGCCGCGAGGCAAACACCAGCGGCACCCGGCCACCCTCCTCGGGCTGCTCGCACCAGCAGGCGGTCTGGATCGCCATGCGTCCGAGCCGCTCGATGCGACGTCGCTGCATGGCGGGCACTTCGGACAACGCGGGGGTGTCTTCACCGGTCGGCAGCCAAGGGGCCCTCGCCCACGCCTGCCACTGCGCGTGGGTGGTGATGCCCGGCGCCCACGCCGCCCAATCGATTACAGAAAACTCAATCATTCCCGCCAACATGATGGATGGGTACCAGGAGAAGGCCGTCGACATCGCCTGGCACCGGTGGCGGCGCCGGGAAAGGAGCGCACGCTATCATGACACTCTCGGCACTGGCTGCATTCACATTCTGAAATGAGCAACACGATCGACAACGTAACGGCCCCGGCAGTCGCTTCCCCTTTCTCCGGACCCGCGTTGTTCCGTGTCGCGTACGTCCCGGCCGCGCAGCGCAATGCCGCGCTGGCCGACCCGCAGACGCTGGCCGTGTTCGGCTTCGGCCTTGCCCCCCTCGCGCTGGACGACCCGCGCTGGCTGCAGGTGCCGCTGGCCGAACAGGGCCCGGCGCAGATCGAGGTCTGGCGCGGCGGCACACCGGTCGAGCACGGCATCACCGATGGGGTGCGCTGGTCGCACAACGACAGCGTGCTGTTCGGGGTGCTGGAGATCGACGAGCTCGACAGCGACATCGAGTCGGCCGCGGCCGAGGCCTACGCCCGGATGAGTGCGTTCCTGGCGCGCTGCGGCTATCCGCATCTGCTGCGGACCTGGAACTACCTGGACGCGGTGACCGAGGGCGACGGCGATCAGGAACGGTATCGGCGTTTCTGCGTGGGCCGCGTGCGGGGCCTGCGCGAACTGGACGAGGCCGCGCTGCCGGCGGCGACCTGCATTGGTCGCTTCGACGGGGAGCGCCGCCTGCAGGTGTATTGGCTGGCGGCACGCGAGCCGGGCCAGCCGCTGGAGAATCCGCGCCAGGTCAGCGCGTTCCGCTACCCACGCCAGTACGGGCCGCAGTCGCCGAGTTTTTCGCGGGCGCTGCTGCCGCCGCTGGCCACCGGCCTGCCCTTGCTGCAGTCCGGGACGGCGGCCATCGTCGGCCATGTGTCCCAGCACACCGGGGCGGTGGATGAGCAGTTGCGGGAGACGCTGACGAATCTGCAGAGCCTCGTGGATACGGCGCGCGGTCAGCGGCCGTCGTTGTCACCGGTGCTGGGAGCGGGGTCGTTGCTGAAGGTGTATGTGCGACGCGCGCAGGACATGGGCGCGGTGGCGGCGCAGATGGCGGCGCTGCCGACGGCACCGCCGTTCGTGGTGCTGCATGCGGAGGTGTGTCGGGCGGAGTTGCTGGTCGAGATCGAGGGGCTGCACGGCTGAGCCAAAAGCCTTGGTTTTCCGGTCGTACCTGGGCTGGGTCGGCGTGGGTGGGGTGTCGGGACCCGCTGCAAGTACGTCCATGTAAGCTCATGTGTTGCCATCCATGGCAACACATGGTCCCGCCACCCCACCCACACCGCCCCTTCGACAGTTGGCTGGTGCGCATGGGTAACATCAAAAGCAGACGGCGCCCGATCGGTTGCCTGACACTTTTTCTTGATGAATAAGGCGATCTCTCGCTGTGGCTCTGGCTCTGGCTCTGGTAGAGCCGACCGCTGGTCGGCTGCTGTTGAATTGGCTGCCCTTGACCCTTCTTTTACGGTTGGCTTCTTCCAACCGACGACGCAGACTCTGCCGGGCGAGGGCGGTCAGACCCTGCCGGGACCGTTGGAGCGGCATGGATGCCGCTCACGAGCCCCCATGGATGGGTTTACGGCACGTCCGGGCAGGATCTGACCGCCCTCGTCCACGCGCAGCAGGGAAGCGCCAGCCGCTTAGTGATACCCCACATCCGCCCGCACCTTGCCGCGGAACACCCGGTACGACCATGCCGTGTAGCCCAGGATCACCGGCAGCAGGATCACCAGCCCGACCAGACTGAAGCTCAGCGACGAGGCCGGTGCGGCCGCCTGCCACAACGTCATGCTCGGCGGCAGCAGGTAGGGCCACATGCCCAGCACCAGGCCGATGAAGCCGAGCACGAACAGGGCCAGCGTCAACAGGAACGGCGGCAGGTCGCGCTTGGGATGCATCGCGCTGCGCCACAGCGCCGTGGCGACCGCCAAGGTCAGCAACGGCACCGGCGAGAGCCACCAGAAGTTGCCATCGCTGAACCAGCGCGCCATCAGGCGCGAATCCAGGAACGGCAGCCACGCGCTGACCAGGCCCATGAACACGATCACGGCGACCACCAGCGGGCGGGTCAAGGTGCGCGCGAAGGTCTGCTCGCGGCCCTCGGTCTTGAGGATCAGCCAGGTGCTGCCCAGCAGCGCGTAACCGAACACCACGGCAGCGCCGGTCAGCATCGAGAACGGGCTGAACCAGCTGAAGGCGCCGCCCACGTAACGGCCATCCACGACCTGAAGGCCCTGCACGAGCGCGCCGAGGATCACGCCCTGCGCGAACGCGGCCAGCAGCGAACCCAGGCCGAACGCCACACTCCACAGCTTGCGCGAGCGGTGTGCCTTGAAGCGGAATTCGAACGCCACACCGCGGAACACCAGCGCCACCACCAGCAACAGGACCGGCAGGTACAGCGCCGACAGCAGCGCGGCGTAGGCCTTCGGGAAGGCCGCCATCAGCCCTGCCCCGCCCAGCACCAGCCAGGTTTCGTTGCCGTCCCAGATGGGCGCGGCGGTGTTCATCATGATGTCGAGCTGTTCTTCATCCTCGGCCATGGGCGCGAGGATGCCGATGCCGAGCACGAAGCCATCGAGCACCACGTACATCAGCACACCAAAGCCGATCACCGCGAACCACGCGACCGGCAACCAGGTCGTCATCTCCATCTCAGCGCTCCTCCAGCGGTTCATCGGCACCGGACAGCGGCCGCGCCGGGGTATGGCTGCCGGCATCCAGCTTCGGTGCCGGCTCATGCGGCTTGGGACCGGTGCGGATGATCTTCACCAGGTACCAGATGCCCCAGCCAAACACGAACGCATAGCCGACGATGTACACGCCCAGCGACAACGCCGTCATCCACGCACTCTGTGGGCCGACTGCATCGGCCGTGCGCAGCACGCCATAGACCACCCACGGTTGCCGGCCCATCTCGGTCACAAACCAGCCGGAAATCAGCGCGATGAAGCCGCTGGGCAGCATCCAGTTCCAGCCGCGGATCAACCAGCGCGACTGCAGCAGTTTGCCGCGCCACCACTGGAACGCCGAGACCCAGGCCAGCAGCAGCATCAGCGTGCCCAGCCCGACCATCACCCGGAATGCGAAGAACACCGGGACCACCGGCGGCCGATCGCTGGCAGGCACCGAGGTGAGCGGATCGAAGGTGCCATCCAGCGAGTGGGTGAGGATCAGGCTGCCCAGGCGCGGGATCGCGATTTCATAGTCATTGCGCTCGGCCTTTTCATTGGGTACCGCGAACACCACCAGCGGCACGCCCTTGCCCTCGCCTTCGGAATGCCAGTGCGCTTCCATCGCCGCGATCTTCATCGGCTGGTGCTTCAACGTGTTCAGGCCATGCATGTCGCCGACGAAAATCTGCACCGGCACCGTCAGCGCGGCAAAGCCCACCGCGGCCAGCAGCATCTTGCGTCCGGCTTCACGGTGCACGTCCTTGCGCAGATACCACGCCCCCACGCCGCCGATCACGAAGCAGGTGGTGATGAACGAGCCCAGGGCCATGTGCGCCAGGCGGTACGGGAAGGAGGGATTGAAGACGATCTGCCACCAGTTCTGCGGGTGCACGATGCCATCGACCATCGCGTAGCCGGCCGGCGTCTGCAGCCAACTGTTGGAGGACAGGATCCAGAACGTTGAGACCAGCGTGCCCAGCGCCACCATGCAGGTGGAGAAGAAATGCAGCCGCGGCGAGACCTTGCCCCAACCGAACATCATCACGCCCAGGAAGCTGGCTTCCAGGAAGAACGCGGTGAGCACTTCATAGGTCAGCAGCGGCCCGATCACGGTACCGGCGACCTCGCTCAGCCGCGGCCAGTTGGTGCCGAACTGGAAGGCCATGACGATGCCGCTGACCACGCCCATGCCGAAGGACACGGCGAAAATCTTCTGCCAGAAGAAATACAGCTCGCGCCAGACCGGATTGCCGGTGCGCAGCCAGCGCGATTCGACAAAGGCCAGCCAGCTGGCCGTGCCGATCGTGAAGGCCGGGAACAGCACGTGGAAACTGATGACGAACCCGAACTGGATCCGGGACAACAACAACGCGTCCAAGAGACGCCTCCGACTGGCTTCTGAAATCCGCACCAGTCTGGGCCTGTATCCGTGAAAGGCACATGCGACCCGGTGACGCGCTGCTTCACTTTGTCGCAGGCGGCGTCGTTAGCGCCCGCCGCCTGCCAGGTGCTCAGCGCTTGAACTGGCTCTCGTGCACCCAGCCATCATGGGTGAGGATCAAGGTGGCCTTGGCGGCCACGCGGTCCTGGGTGTGCTTGGCCAATTCAGGATAGGCAGTGCCCAGGGCCTCCGAACGCGTCCAGTCAGCGCCGTCCTTGACCGTATAGGTGTACTCCACGTGCGAGAGCTTGACCCCCATCAGCTCACCCGGCTCGGTGAAGTTGGTGACGTCCTGCACCCGGTACGTCCCGCTGCAGAACGCGGCGCGCTGGATCAGGGTTTTCGGGGCCTGGGTGTCCAGGAAGGTCTGGCCGAGCGTCGTGGCCCGGTACTCGGTGGCGGGGCGGGTGCCGCTGCCGAAGCCCGGTTTCATCTCGGTCGGCTGTGCGGCCAGCAGGCCGGCCTGGACCAGCGCGTCGGCACGGGCCTTGTTCTGCGGGAACAGGTCCTGGTCGGGCAGGGTGAAGGGGACCTCGTTGGCCGGCAGCGGGACACAGAGCCCGTTCTGCCCATCCAGGTAAGCCTGGATGGCACGGGTGAAGTTGGCTTTGCTTGCCTCGCGGGGATTGCTGCACGCCCCTAGCGCCAACACGGCGCCGGCCAGCACGGTCACGCGGGTGATCGTCTTGAACATCGAATCGCTCCTTGAATTGGATGTCCCCCTTGGATCCCCGGGGGTCACGGCCACCGTAGAGAGCCGGTTGCGGGCTGTCGACGCGGCGACACGCTGCACGCAGCCAAGCAAGACAGCACAAGGCCGGGTTCCCGACGCCGCGTGTCGGGATCACCTCACCCCGCGCACGGGGCAGCGTCCGGGGCGGACGACTTTGCCGATCCCGGCCACGGCACGCTGCCATGACCTGTGGCCCCTTCCCGCAGTCCTTGCGGCTGCTACGCTTGCCGGGTTTTCCTCATTGGTGCCGCCCGCAATGCCCAGAACGCTGCCTTTGTCCCTGCTGCTGCTCGCCGCCCTTGGCGGCGCTGCCCATGCGGCGCCGACGCCGATCACCATCGAGCAGGCCATGGCCGACCCGGACTGGATCGGTCCGCCGGTCGAGAGCGCCTGGTGGTCGTGGAACAGCCAGCAGGTGGAGTACCAGCTCAAGCGCACTGGCAGCCCGGTGCGCGACACCTTCCGCCAGCCGGTCGCCGGTGGCGTGGCGGCGCAGGTTGGCGATGACCAGCGCGGCACCCTGGATGTGGACAGCCCGGTCTACGACAGCGCGCGCCAGCGCTCGGCGTTCGTGCGCAATGGCGATGTGTTCGTGCGCGACCTGCGCAGTGGCGCGCTGACCCAGCTCACCCGCAGCACCGAGAAGTCCGGCGCGGTCAATTTCGCCCGCGACGGCGGCGTGATCTGGCGCACCGGCCAGAACTGGTTCCATTGGACGGCCGCCGCCGGCGTGCAGCAGGTCGCCAGCCTGAAGGCCGAAAAGAACCCGGACGACGCACCCAAGGCCGACACCCTGCGCGAGCAGCAGCTGCGCACCCTGGCCACGCTGCGCAACGATCGCGCCCAGCGCGAGGCGCTCAAGGCACAGGAAGCCAGCTGGCGCCGTGCCGACGGCACCCGTGCACCGGGTCCGGTGTATCTGGGCGCCGATGTGGAGATCGTCGACAGCGTGCTCTCGCCCGATGCGCGCACCCTGATCGTGGTCACCAAGCCGAAGAGCTTCGATGAAGGCCGCGGCGGCAAGATGCCCAAGTACGTGACCGAATCGGGTTACGAAGAGTTCGAGGACACCCGCACCCGCGTGGGCCGCAATGATCCGGAGCCGAATGCGCTGTGGCTGGTCGATGCCGTCGCCGGCACGGTCAAGCCGCTGTCGCTGGACGGCCTGCCGGGCATCGCCGCCGATCCGCTGGCCGCGCTGCGCAAGGCCGCCGGCAAGGACGCGCTGAAAGGCAATCGCCCGGTGGAAGTACTCGGCGGCCCCGGCGCGCCCGGCATCCGCTGGAGCGCCGATGGCCAGCAGGCCGCGATCATGCTGCGCGCCAACGACAACAAGGACCGCTGGATCACCAGCGTGACCCCGACCAGCGGCAAGCTGGAGACGCGCCATCGCCTGACCGACAGCGCCTGGATCAACTGGAGCTTCAACGATTTCGGCTGGTCCAACGACAACCGCACGCTGTGGCTGCTGTCCGAAGAATCCGGCTACTCGCACCTGTACACCCAGCAGGGCACGGCCAAGCCGCAGGCGCTGACCGGCGGCAAGTGGGAAACCTCGATGCCGGTGCCCAGCGCCGACGGCGGCGGCTTCTACTTCCTGTGCAACCAGCAGTCGCCGGGCGACTACGAAGTCTGCGCGGTCGACACCGCCAGCAAGCAGGTGCGTGAGCTGACCGCGCTCAACGGCGTGGAAGACTTCTCGCTCTCCCCGGACGGCCAGCAGCTGCTGGTGCGTTACTCCGGCGCTTATCTGCCGACCCAGCTGGCCGTGGTGCCCGCCGCCGGTGGCCAGGCCAAGGTGCTGACCGACACCCGCACGGCCGAGTTCAAGGCGCGCGAGTGGATCCAGCCCAAGCTGGTACAGGTGCCGTCCAAGCACGGCGCCGGCGTGGTCTGGGCCAAGTACTACGGTCCGGAGACCTTCGAGCCGGGCAAGCAGTACCCGATCGCCATGTTCGTGCACGGCGCCGGCTACCTGCAGAACGTGCACCAGCAGTACCCGGCCTACTTCCGCGAGCAGATGTTCCACAACCTGCTGGTGCAGAAGGGCTACGTAGTGCTGGACATGGATTACCGCGGCAGCGCCGGCTACGGCCGTGACTGGCGCACGGCGATCTACCGCAACATGGGCCACCCGGAACTGGAGGATTACAAGGACGGCCTGGACTGGCTGGTCGCCACCAAGCAGGGCGACCGTGACCACGCCGGCATCTACGGCGGTTCCTACGGCGGCTTCATGACCTTCATGGCGCTGTTCCGCTCGCCGGGCACGTTCAAGGCCGGCGCCGCGCTGCGTCCGGTGGTTGATTGGCACCAGTACAACCACGGCTACACCGCCAACATCCTCAACACCCCGGACATCGACCCGGAGGCGTACCGCAAGTCCTCGCCGATCGAGTACGCCGAAGGCCTGCAGGACCACCTGCTGATCGCGCACGGGATGATGGACGACAACGTGTTCTTCCAGGACTCGGTCAACCTCACCCAGAAGCTGATCGAGCTGCACAAGGACAACTGGACGATCGCGCCGTACCCGCTGGAACGCCACGGCTATGTGCGTGCCGATTCCTGGCTGGACCAGTACAAGCGCATCCTCAAGCTGTTCGAAGAGAACCTGAAGTAAGCCAGCGATGACGTCGGTTTCTACTGACGGGCAGCACGCCGCGGCGACGATCGATATCGTCGCCGCGGTCGTTTTCGACCCCAATCGCCGCGTGCTGGTGGTGCGTAAACAGGGCTCGGAGACCTTCATCCAGCCCGGCGGCAAACCCGAACCCGGCGAAGCCCCGTTGGTCGCCCTGGCACGTGAACTGTACGAAGAACTCGGGGTCACGCTGGAGCCTGGCAGTGCCGTGTCGCTGGGCCGGTTCGAGGCCTGGGCGGTGCACGAAGCCGGGCACCGCGTGCGGGCCCATGCTTACCTGGTAACGGTCACCGGTACGCCCCACGCCCAAGCGGAAATCGCCGAACTGGCCTGGGTGCCGTTGCGCCCGCCGCATGGATTGCGCTTGGCACCGTTGAGCGCAGACCATATCCTGCCCGCGGCCGCGAACGCGGTGGCTGCGACCTAGACGTTGCGGCCTGCCCAACCAGGACACCGGATGTCAGCATCGCTTCCTCCGCAATTGCCTTCCACCCAGCCCTCCCCCAGCGAGGATGGCGCACCTGCCTTTCTCGCACCATTGCTCAAGTCGGTGCTGCTGGTCTGCCTGGTCTCGGCCGCGCTGTGGGCGGTGCTGGCGCTGATCGCCATTCCGCTGTCGGGCTCGGAGGCACTGCAGGCACTGCTGGCCGATGAGGACCTGCACTGGCTGCCCGCCTCGCTGCGCTGGCTGCTCACCCACCCCGTGCTGGCCAACGTATTGCTGTGCGTGTCGAGCCTGCTGGGCATTGCCGCATGCTGGGGCATGCTGCGGCGTTGGCGCTGGGCGTGGGTACTGTTCATCGTGCTGCTGGCGGTCACCGCCGTGCTCAACGTGATCGCGGCGTGGTTGCTGGATGACGCATTCGGCCACCTGCTCGCGCAGATACCCGATGACACGATGTCGATCGAACTGCTCAAGCTGCGCAGTGAGCTGCGCGTGCAGCGCGTGATCTGCAGCGGCGTGGCCGGCATGACCGCGCTGGCCTTCGCGGTGCTGCAGGGCTGGCTGATCGTGCGCCTGTGCGCGGCCGATGTGCGTGCGCTGTTCCGCCGCTGAGACGTTTCCCGCAGCGCCACCGTGCGCTGCATGACCTGCAAGGATGATCGTGTGACTGTCTCCCTCCCCCTCCTGCGCCGCTACGGCTGGCGCGCGACCCTGTTCACCCTGCTCACGGCGGTGAGCCTGCCGGCGGTCGCCGCCACGCAGGCCATGGTGTGCGGCACGTTCGCCTCCGAGGACAGCGGCACCACGTTGACCCTGCACAGTGCGAACGAGGGCGTCCGGCAGATTCCCGGGCAGGCACCCGAGCCGTACCTGCTCAGCCGGCTGGGCGACGAGCTGAAGCTGGCCGACCTGGACAACGGTGGCGTCGGCTCGCTGACCGTGGCCGACAGCGGCCGGCGGCTCAGCGACCGCTTCAACACGTACCGCCTGCAGAAGGCGGCCCGCTGCCGACCAGCGGCGGTGTTTCCGGCCGGGTCGTGCCGGGCCGAGATCGGCACCTGCCTGCACGACATGCTGTTTGCCAGCAACGACCGCCTGCGGCAGTGGTGCAGTGAGGAGGTGCCGGCGGCCTGCAAGCGTCTGCTGGCCAATTTCCAGTCCGAAGCGCGCGAGGCCAGAACGCTGGCAGCGACCCGGGACGATGCCCCGGAGCCGCCCGAGCCGGACGTCTGCAAGCCCCAGTCCGCCGAGTACAACCAGGCGGGCTGTCTGGAGGCCGCGCGCGACGCCATGGGGCAAGCCCTGGCCAAGGCCCTGCTGGGTGGGCTCAGCGCAGCCAAGGCGTCACCGCTGCCGGCCGCGCAGCTCGATGAGATCACCACCCTGTGCCGGACGCAGACCGGCGGCACGTTCTGTGCCAACGCCGCCGAGGCGTTGTGGGACGCTGGCCGCCTGATCCCGGCACGCGATGCCCTGCAGCGGGCCTGCACGCTCGGCAAGGATCCGCGCGCCTGTGAGCGTGCGGCGCCGCTGGCCGGGCTGGATGCCAAGGCCCTGACCCCGGTAGCCGCCACCGCCCTGCCCTGCGGCAGCTACGTGGCCGGCCAGGGCCTGATGGACCATCTGCCGTTCGGCGATGGCGGCATGATCGACAGCGGCTTCGGCGGCAAGCTGCGCGCACGGCTGGTCGATGGCGACATCCGTGTGCGCCACGACCAGGGCGACGATTTCGTGTTCAAGCGCCTGGTCAACGGCAACCTGATCGGCATGGACAGCTGGAACCGCTACAGCTATTACGAGCGCACCGGCGAGGCGCAGCAGTGCAGTGCGCCAGTGGTCTTCGTCGAGACCCCGCTGCCCCAGGATTGCCCGACCCTGGGCCGCGAGGGCGGTGCGCAGGCGTGCTGTGCGGCCGGCAAACTGCAGGGCTGCAATGCCGCCGGTCACCATCTGGCGCTGCGCAATCGCTGGGCCGAGGCGGCGCCGTTCTACATGACGCTGTGCACCGCCGGCGTACGCGAAGGCTGCGAGAACCTGGCCACCGTCTACGAGCACACCGGTGACGAGGCGCTGCCCGAGCAGATGGCCGCGCTCTGCGCGAAGGACGGCAACGGCACCCACGTGGCCTGCGATGTGCACGCGACCCGCAACTGGGGCCTGATGCAGGTCAGCGCCGGGCTGGAGCAGATCGCCCAGCGCATGGCCGCCGAGGCCGACGACGATGCCGAGGCGCCGGCCGAGGCCCCTGCCACGACAAAGAACAGCAAGAACACCAACCGCAAGGGCGGCTACTGAGCGCACGTGAGCACACGCAGGCCGTGCACCGGCCTGCGGTAAAGTAGCGCCATGAACGACTTCGACCGCGTCCGCGCGTATCTGACCGACCTGCAGGACCGCATCTGTGCGGCGATCGAAACGGCCGACGGCCAGGCCCGCTTTGCCGAGGATCTCTGGCAGCGCGCGGAGGGCGGCGGTGGCCGCACCCGCATCCTGCGCGACGGCGCCGTGTTCGAGCAGGCCGGGATCGGGTTCTCCGATGTGGCTGGCACGCGCCTGCCGCCATCGGCCTCGGCGAACCGGCCGGAGCTGGCCGGGGCTTCCTGGCGCGCCACCGGCGTCTCGCTGGTGTTCCATCCGGCCAATCCCTACCTGCCAACCACGCACGCCAACGTGCGCTACTTCCGCGCCGAGCGCGATGGCGTGGCAGTGGCATCCTGGTTCGGCGGTGGCTTCGACCTTACCCCGTTCTATCCGATCGACGAGGATGTGCGGCACTGGCACCAGGTCGCGCACGATCTGTGCGCACCGTTCGGCGAAGAGCGCTATGCCGCGCACAAGCGCTGGTGCGATGAGTATTTCTTCCTGCGCCACCGCAACGAGACGCGTGGCGTGGGCGGGCTGTTCTTCGACGACCTGCATGGCGATTTCGAGCGTGATTTCGCGTATCTGCGCGCAGTCGGCGATGGTTTCCTGGACGCCTATCTGCCGCTGGTCGAGCGCCGCAAGGACACGCCGTACGGCGAGCGCGAGCGCGAATTCCAGCTGTACCGGCGCGGCCGCTATGTCGAATTCAATCTGGTCTACGACCGCGGCACCCTGTTCGGGCTGCAGAGTGGCGGGCGCAGCGAAAGCATCCTGATGAGCCTGCCGCCGCGCGTGCGCTGGGAGTACGGCTTCCAGCCCGACGCCGGCAGTGATGAGGCGCGTTTGGCCGATTACCTCGTCCCACGCGACTGGCTCTAACGGTTATTTCTTCGGCACGATCGTGATGTGCCCGTTGATCTCCAGCACCGCCAACGCGACGTCGTCGATGGACAGGCAGCCCTGCTGCCGCATCGCCGCGTCCAGATCGGCCGGGGTGACCAGTTCACGCTTGAGCACCGAATCGAGCACCTTGCCATCGCGCGCGATCAGGATCGGCTCGCCTTCGACCAGCGTTTCCACGCGCCGGCTGCGCGTGCTGAGCCAGCCCACGCCGTAGTTGATCGAGATCAGGGTCGCCGCCAGCAGCAGGCCGCCGCCCAGGGAGGTGTCTTCGCCGAGCAGCGCGTTCTGCACCGCGTTGCCGAGCAGCACGATCAGCAACACATCGAACGGGGTGATCTGGCCCAGCGCCCGCTTGCCGGACAGCCGGACCATGCCCAGTACTACCGCGTACACCACCACCGCGCGCAGGATGAATTCCCACCACGGCATGGCCAATGCAAACAGGTCGCTCATTGCCTCTCCCCGGATAGGTCCGGTCAGCATGGGCCGGCACCCGGCGCGAGGCAATGGCCGCGCGACGGCGAAGGGGGCTTTTCGGCGCCACAAATAAAAAGCCCCGCCAACCAGGGGGAGGTTAGCGGGGCCGGGGAACGGGCGCTTGGGGAGGAGCCCCCGTTCCGAGATCTGCTCCAGGGGATGGGAGAGATCCACAACAGGCATTGCGCCTGTCGAGGTCTATCAAAACACTCCGAACATTGATAGTTCGTGAAGGGGCCCAATTAATCCGGGCCTCTTCCCAGAAACATTCATCCAACAGTCAGATTATCGTGTCGCACTGAACCAATTCAGCCTTTTTACTGTGATTCAGGCCTCAATGTGCCTCGTCCCAGTTATCCCCGACGCCAGCGTCAACCACCAAGGGCACACGCAGTTCGGCCGCTGAAGACATCAACTCCACGACTTTCAAACGCAAGGTATCGAGGAAACTGCTTTCGGTTTCAAAGACCAGTTCATCGTGCACCTGCAGAATCATCTTGGCCTGGTCGCCATGGTCCTGGAGCCAGCTGTCCACCTTCACCATGGCGCGCTTGATGATGTCTGCTGCGGTGCCCTGCATGGGGGCGTTGATCGCGGCGCGTTCAGCACCGGCACGCAGGCCCTGGTTGCGGGCGTTGATGTCGTTCAGGTACAGGCGGCGGCCGAACAAGGTCTCCACGTAGCCCTGGTCACGGGCCTGCTGGCGCATCCGCTCCATGAAATCACGCACGCCCGGGTAGCGGCTGAAGTACAGCGCCACGTAATCCTGCGCCTGGCCGCGGTCGATGCCCAGGTTGCGGGCCAGCCCGAACGCGCTCATGCCGTACATCAGGCCGAAGTTGATCGCTTTGGCGGCGCGGCGCTCGTTGGAGGTGACCTCGTCCAGGGGGCGGCTGAAGACTTCGGCCGCGGTCGCCCGGTGCACGTCCACGCCCTGCTCGAAGGCCCGCACCAGGCCCGGATCCTCGGAGAGGTGCGCCATGATCCGCAGCTCGATCTGCGAGTAATCGCAGGCCAGGATCTTGCGGCCCGGCGGGGCGACGAAGGCGCGGCGGATGCGGCGGCCGTCCTCGGTACGGATCGGGATGTTCTGCAGGTTCGGATCGGACGAGGACAGCCGGCCGGTCGCGGCACCGGACTGGTGGTAGCTGGTGTGTACCCGCCCGGTGCCCTGGTTGATCATCTCCGGCAGCTTGTCGGTGTAGGTGCTGCGCAGCTTGGCCAGCCCGCGGTATTCCAGGATCACCCGCGGCAGTTCGTGCTGCTCGGCGATCGCCTCCAGCGCCTCTTCATTGGTGCTGGGCTGGCCCTTGGGGGTCTTCACCAGCGCCGGCAGCTGGAGCTCGTCGAACAGCACGGCCTGCAGCTGCTTGGGCGAATCCAGGTTGAAGGTGCGCCCGGCCAACTCGGTGGCCTTCTGCTGGGCGGCCAGCATGCGCGCGCCCAGATCCTGGCTCTGCCGGCGCAGTTCGGCCATGTCGATATGCACGCCATTGGCTTCGATCCGGGTCAGGACCGGCACCAGCGGCATTTCGATGTCGCGGTAGACGCTGTCCAGAGAGGGCGTGGCCTGCAGCTGCGGCTGCAGCGCGTGGTGCAGGCGCAGGGTCACGTCGGCATCTTCGGCGGCGTAGCGGCAGGCTTCGTCCAGCCCGACCTGCGAGAACGAGATCTGCTTGGCACCCTTGCCGGCCACCTCCTCGAACTTGATCGTGGTGTAACCCAGGTAGCGCATCGCCAGCGAGTCCATGTCATGGCGCGTGGCGGTGGAATTGAGCACGAAGCTCTCCAGCATGGTGTCGTCGTGGTACCCCTGCAGGTTCACGCCATGGCGGCGCAGCACGTGCAGGTCGTACTTGCCGTGCTGGCCCAGTTTTTTCTTGGTGGGGTCTTCCAGGGCAGGGCGCAGCGCCGCCAGCACCTGCTCGCGCGGCAGCTGGGCCGGCGCGCCCGGGTAATCGTGGCCGACCGGAATATAGGCGGCCCGGCCCGGCTCGACCGCCAGGCTGATACCGACCAGGTTGGCGCGCATGGCGTCCAGTGCGTCGGTTTCGGTGTCGAAGGAAATCAGTTCGGCCTCGCCCAAGCGCCGTACCCAGGCATCGAGCTGTTCGGTGGTCAGCACCATCTCGTACTCGCCCGGAGCGGAGAGCGCCGGATCGACCGGCACCACCGCCTCATCGGCCGTGGCGCGGGCGTAGCCGGCCGCGGTGCCACGCAGGCTGACCGGGGCATCGCTGGCAGCGGCCGGGGCCGGCACGGGGCCACCCAGCTCCTTGAGGGCCTGGGTGAAGCCGTAACGCAGGTACAACTCGCTCAGCGACGGCACGTCCGGCTCACGCAGCGGCAGCGTCTGCGGCGTTACCTCCAGCGGTACGTCGGTGCGGATCGTGACCAGCTCGCGGTTGAGCGGCAGGCGCTCCAGCGCCGCGCGCAGGTTCTCGCCGATCTTGCCCTTCATGGTCGGGGCCGCGGCGATCACGCCATCCAGGTGCTGGTATTCGGCCAGCCACTTGGCGGCGGTCTTGGGGCCGCACTTCTCCACGCCGGGCACGTTGTCCACGGCGTCACCCATCAGTGCCAGCAGGTCGACGATCTGGTCGGCACGCACGCCGAACTTCTCCATCACCGCCGCGTCCGAATCCATGCGGCTGCCGGTCATCGTGTTGACCAGTTCGATACCCGGGCGGACCAGCTGGGCGAAGTCCTTATCGCCGGTGGAGATGGTGACCTGCAGGCCATCGCGGTGGCCCTGCAGGGCCAGCGTGCCGATCACATCATCGGCTTCCACGCCGGGGATGCGCAGGATGCTCAGGCCCAGCGCTTCGACGATGCGGCACATCGGCTCGATCTGCGGGCGCAGGTCGTCAGGCATCGGCGGGCGGTTGGCCTTGTAGTCGGCATACAGGTCGTCACGGAAGGTCTTGCCGGGCGCATCGACCACGAAGGCGACGTACTCGGGGCGCTCCTTCAGGGTGGCGCGCAGCATGTTGACCACACCGAACAACGCACCGGTGGGTTCACCGTGTGCGTTGGTCAGCGGCGGAAGCGCGTGGAACGCGCGATACAGGTAACTGGACCCGTCAATCAGGACTAATCGGCTCATGGGACGATTCTACGCGCCCGGCCCTGACCGTCGTCGGCACCGGCCTCACGATCCATCGGGCATAATCAGGCCCTCTTCGCCCAAGGACTCCCGGCCCATGAAGATTCTGTTGCTCGCAGGCGTGCTCGCGCTGGCTGGCTGTGCCACCGGTGGTGGCGGCAGGCCCCCGGTCGATGTCACCGGTGCCGACGTGGTCAAGACGGTCCAGGACAACGGCGACACCATCGAGGAATACCGGGTCGGCGGCCAGCTGCGGATGGTCAAGGTGACCCCGTCGCGCGGTGCCCCGTTCTACATGTACGACCAGAACGGCGATGGCCGGATGGACAGCGACAAGGACGGCGTCTCGCCGGTCTACTGGAAGCTCTACAGCTGGTGATTGCGGGCGTTGACCGCTCTGCCGCCCCGTGACTGCACGGGGCCGGTTGGGCGATGGACCCCATCCCTGCTCGCCCCCGCTCGATGACCACACCCGAACGCCGCCACGATCCGAATCCGGCTGCACTGCGCGCCGGCCTCACCGCAGAGCAGCGCCAGGCGGTGGAAACGCTGGAGCATTTCGGCTGGCAGCTGCGCTTCGTGCGCCGCCCCCTGTTCCGCGATCCGATTCCGGTATTGTTCGACCGGACGGGCGAGCGTTACGTGGTGCTGCAGCCCGATGGCACACTGGATGAGTCGCAGACGTTGAAGCTGCGCGATTGATCCGACGCCCACGCTGCGCGACGGATGGGTAGTGCCGGCCGCTGGGCGGCTGCGCTTGCAGCGGGACCCCGAGGCGGCGGCCAGCGGTGGGCACTACCGCTTTCCCATTACCGGATGACCAGCACCGGTACCGTGCTGCGCGCGAGCACTTCGGCGGTCTGGCTGCCCAGCAGCACGCGGGTAACGCCACGGCGACCATGCGAGGTCATCACGATAAGATCGCTGCCGCGTTCGGTAGCGGTATCGATGATGCCGTCGGCGGCATAGCGGTCGAGCACGTGCACGGTGGTGGCCCGCAGCCCCTGCGCCTGCGCGGCGGCCTGGGCCGGCTGCAGCACCTTCTGCGCGGTTTCTTCGCGGTCGGCCTTGTACTCGGGCGTGTTCATGTAGCCCACGCTCCAGCCCATGGCGTCGTACATGCCGACCGCCCACGGCTCGGAGACGGTCACGATATCGACCTCGGCATTGAGGTCCTTGGCCAGCTCCAGGCCCTTGGCCAGGCCTTTTTCGGCCAGCTCCGAACCATCGGTGGCAATCAGGATGCGCTTGTACATGGCAGAGCTCCTTGGGTGGGCAATGGGAACATCACCATTGCACACCCGATGTGGACGCGGTGCCTTGAGCTGGATCAATCGCCGTGGGCGCGCGCAGGCACCGCCCGCGCCGGGTTGCCGACCACGGTCGCACCGGCGGGTACATCGCGGGTCACAACGCTGCCCGCACCCACCACCGCGTCATCACCAATGGTGACGCCGGGCAGCACGATCGCGCCGCCGCCGATCCAGACATTGCGCCCGATCCGCACCGGCCTGGCCGACTCCAGGCCTTCCGCCCGCGCCTGCGGATCGCGCGGATGGTCGGCGGCATAGATCTGGACCGCCGGACCGATCTGGGTGCCATCGCCGATGCTGACCTCGGCGACATCCAGGATCACGCAGTTGTAGTTGAGGAACACGCCGTGCCCCAAGCGGATGTTGTAGCCGTAATCGCAGTGGAACGGCGGCCGGATCACCGCGCCCTCGCCGACCACGCCCAACTGCTCGCGCAACAGCGCGCGGCGCACGGCCGGGCTCTCGGCCAGGGCGGCGTTGTAACGGACCATCCAGACCTTGGCGGCGGCCATGTCGGCCTGCAGCGCCGGGTCGCCCGGGCGGTACGGCTTCCCGGACAGCATCTTTTCCTTTTCGCTCTGACCCATGCGGCCTCCTTCAGACAGAGGCTGATGATGCCGGTTGGCCGTCCGCCTGTCAGCGCGCCTTGCAGCGCGAGCCCAGCAATGCGACCACGGCGAAGACGAGGCCGCTCAGCCAGAACCACAGCGTCGTCTGGCCGATGCACACCACACTGGGCTGCGGCTGGCAGCGCAGGCGCAGCAGATCGAAGTCGCCACCGTCGGCCAGGCAGGTCTGCGCGTTGTGGACCAGGGCCAGCACCGGCTCGGCCCAGCCTGCCGACCATGTCAGCAGGACCAGTGCAGCAAGCAGATACGGAATTCCCTTGTTCACGAGTGCGCTCCCAGCGGACAGGGGCAGACTCTGGGCGCCGGCCCGGGGAGCGACAAGCGGTACGCGACGAACTGGGTGAAATCCGGGATGAGTCGGGGGCGATGGGGGATGAAGCGAGGCGCTCTGGCCGACCGCAACGCGGATAGCGCAGGCATACGCGTCCTGTGCTGCAGCGCAGGACGGAGACGGACACCGCCCATGCCAGTCGATGGCGGCCGCAGCTGGTACACCGGGCTGGCCCACGATGCGACGGTGTCTGCCGACCTGAATGTGCGGGCGCAGCAGCGCCGTGGCCTGCGCTATGCAGCAGGCCACGCGCCGGCGTGCTGATCAGGCGGTACGCACCACGCGCGCGCCTTGGCACAGCGGGTAGCTCGCCAGAAGATCGGCGATGCGCGCGTGCAGGGTGTCGAACGAGGCGCCATACAGATACAGCGCCGTCTCGGTGGGGCCCTGCCACCAGCTGCAGATCTCGCCGTGGCCGTCGATGCGTTCGACGATCTGTTCGAACACATAGTTCGAATCACATTGTTCGTAGACCTCATCGGGCAGATCGGTGCCGTTGAGATACAACGCCAAGCCTTCGGTGACGCCGAACGGCTGATCGGGGGCGCCTTCGCGCTGGATCAGTGAGCCCTTCGGCGCGCCCAGCTGCTCCAGCAGTTCGATCACGCCGGGCAGCGACGCCGGATCGTTCAACGCGACCTCGATATCGCCGTAGTCCACTTCACCGTCTTCCGTCAGCGCGGTGCCACCGCCGGTGATCTCGCCTAGCTCGGCACTGCCCAGCAGCGCATCCAGCGGATCTTCGAACAGCTCGTGGCGATGCTCGGGCTGGAGCTTGGCATTCAATTTGACGGTGAGGTGCAGCGGCGAATCGGTCATGGCGGGGCCTGTTCGAAAAGGATGGTGCCATTGTAGTGCCGGCCGCTGGCCGGCTCCCGACAGCGCTGCAGCAAGCAGCTGCCGGCCAACGGCCGGCAGTATCCGATGACGGTGCTGCTTCAGAGCACCGTCAGATTGGCATACGCCATCACCAGCCACTTGCTGCCGGCCTCGATGAATTCGACCTGCACGCGGGCGTGCTGGCCGCTGCCTTCGTAGTCGGTGACCATGCCCTCGCCGAACTTGGGATGGTTGACCATCGCGCCCAGCTTGAGCGGCGGTGCTTCCAGCGCCGCATGGCCCATCACCCGGTTGGCACCGAGCGAGGTGCCGCGCGAGACCTGCACCTTGGGGCGCACTTCGTTGACCAGCTCACGCGGGATCTCGCGCAGGAAGCGCGAGGGCACGTTGTAGTTGTCCTGGCCATGGATGCGGCGCGATTCGGCGTAGCAGAGCACCAGCTTCTGGCGCGCGCGGGTGATGCCCACGTAAGCCAGGCGCCGCTCTTCTTCCAGCCGGCCGCTTTCTTCCAGCGAGCGCGCGCTCGGGAACAGGCCGTCTTCCATGCCCGCCAGGAACACCAGGGGGAACTCCAACCCCTTGGCGGCGTGCAGCGTCATCAACTGCACGCCCTCCTCGCCGGCCTGGGCTTGGCCTTCGCCGGCCTCCAGCGAGGCGTAGGCGAGGAAGGCGACCAGCTCGCTCATGTCCTGGGTTTCTTCGACATCATCCTCGCGACGCACGAAGCGCGAGGCCACCGAGACCAATTCGTCCAGGTTGTCCGCGCGCGATTCCGAATCCAGCGCGTTGCGGCTTTCCTTGGACCAGTGCTCGCGCAGGCCCGAGCGCATCAGCACGTGGTCGATGCGTTCGGCCAGGGTCATCGTGTCCGCTTCGGCCTGGAGCTGATTGACCAGCACCAGGAAGCCGGCCAGCGCATTGCGTGCGCGTGCGGCCAGCGCATTGCCCTGGGTGGTGAGCATGGTGGCTTCCCACAGCGAGATCGCGTGGGCACGCGCCAACCGGCGCACTTCATCCAGGGTGCGGTCACCGATGCCGCGCGTCGGCGTGTTGACCGCGCGTTCGAAGGCAGCGTCATCGTTGCGGTTGGTCATCAACCGCAGGTACGCCAGCGCGTCCTTGATTTCGGCGCGCTCGAAGAAGCGCATGCCGCCATACACGCGGTACGGCACCTGCTCGGACAGCAGCGCTTCTTCGAACGCACGCGACTGTGCATTGCTGCGGTAGAGCACGGCGACGTCGCCGTAGCTGCCACCATCGCGCACCCACTGGCGCGCGCGCTCGACCACGTAACGCGCTTCGTCCATTTCGTTGTAGGCCGCGTACAGATCGATCGGATCACCGTCGCCGCTGTCGGTCCACAACTCCTTGCCGATGCGGTCCGGGTTGTGCGCGATCACCGCATTGGCCGCGCCGAGGATGTTGGCGGTGGAGCGGTAGTTCTGCTCCAGGCGCACGGTCTGCGCACCCGGGAAATCCTTCAGAAAGCGCTGGACGTTCTCGACCTTGGCGCCGCGCCAGCCGTAGATGGCCTGGTCGTCGTCGCCGACCACGAACACGTGGCCGGTCTCGCCGGCCAGCACGCGTACGAAGGCGTACTGGATGGCGTTGGTGTCCTGGAACTCATCCACCAGGATCTCGCGGAAACGCGAGCGGTAGTGGGCCAGCAGCGCCGGGTTGTCGCGCAGCAGCTCATGCGCGCGCAGAAGCAGCTCGGCGAAATCGACCAGGCCGGCACGATCGCAGCGCTCCTGGTAGGCCGCATAGGCCTGGCGCATGGTTTCCAGCCACGCGTCATGCGGCTCTGGCTGGATGTGCTGCGGGCGGCGACCCTCGTCCTTCTGCTCGTTGATCCACCAGGCGATCTGCTTCGGCGGGAACTTGCCGTCGTCGATCTCCAGCTGCTGGACCACGCGCTTGACCAGCCGCAGCTGGTCGTCCGAATCCATCACCTGGAAGCTGTCGGGCAGCTTGGCGTCCTGGAAGTGCAGGCGCAGCAGGCGATGGGCCAGACCGTGGAAGGTGCCGATCCAGGCGCCGCGGCTACCCTGCGACAGCTGCAGGTCGATGCGGTGACGCATCTCGCCGGCGGCCTTGTTGGTGAAGGTCACCGCAAAAATGCCATGGGTCGGCACGCCGCAGACTTCGTTGAGCCAGGCGATGCGGTGGATAAGCACGCGGGTCTTGCCGGAACCGGCACCGGCAAGCACCAGATGGTGGCCGGGCGGGGCGGACACAGCTTCGCGCTGGGCGGGGTTCAACCCGTCGAGCAAGTGGGAAACATCCATGTCCCCATTTTACCCTCGGGCGGGTCGCTCCGGGCCGTTACCCGGCGCCCGGATCGAACGGGTTCAGCCGCGCGCGGCCTGTTCGGCCTGCGCGCGCAGCTCCGGGATCGCGAGGCTCTCCCACAGCGTGCCGATGCGCAGGCTGCCGACCACCCGGATCGCGGGCTGCGGCTGGCCATGGCCATCGATCAGACCGCCCTCCTCCACCGTGGTATCCAGGCCCAAGCCGTGCGGGCCCGGGCGGGCATGCCCGTCCGCCAGCAGCTGCTGGATCAGCGGATTGCGCATGGACAGCGCGCGCGTCTCCACCCCGGTGGCATTGATCACCGCGCCCACGGTCAGCGGCGGCAGGCCACCGTTCGGACTGCGGCCGTGCAGCTGCAGCCCGCTTTCCTGCACCAGCAGCGTGTCCAGCCGGGCGCGGTGGCGCTGCAGCTGGCCGCTGCGCTCCAGTTCGGCCACCTGGGCGTGCACCGATTCGGCGATACGATGACGGTGCACGTCCCAATAGCGCACCACGTGGCGCAGGAAACGGCGCTGGTCGGCCTCGTTCAAGCTCAACCACAGCGCCTGCCCCATGGGCCGGATCCGGTCCATCACGCTCTGCCAGGGGATGCCCTGCGCCACTGCCGTGCGGGCCTGCCCACGCAGTTCGCGGACGCGCTGGCGCAGCGGCATCGCCAACAGCGGCTGCGGATCGAACGTGACAGCTGCGCCGTGCGCGTGCGGCAAGGGCAGCAGCGCGTGGCGCGACAGCACGAAAATGCGCCCACGGTGACCGGCGGCGGCCAGGGCCACCACGCTGTCGGCCATGCTCAGGCCGGAGCCGATGATGGCCAGATCGTCATCGCCGGCCAGCACCCGCACACCATCGTAATCCCAGGCCTCCACCGCCTGCGCGGGCGGCAGTGCCTCGGCACCGGGCACCGGCAACGGGCGCATGCTGTTGCCACACGCCAGCACCACGCGCTGGGCGTTCCACGTCACCTCATCGTCGAGCCGCAGCTGCACGCCCTGTGCAGTGGGCGCCAACGCGAACACCGGCTGTTCGACCACCTCCAGCACCGCCACGCTGCGCTCGCGCGCCTGCTCCAGGCGCTCGCGCAGGTACGCGGCGTAGTGGCGGCGCGGCACGAACTGGTCGGCCAGCAGCTCGCGCGGTACCCCGGCAATCGCTTGGTTGTCGATCAGGTAATCGAGGAAATCCGCGGGCTGATCCGGCAGCCCGCTCATCTTGCCGGCCGGTACGTTGAGCAGATGTTCGGGCCACGGCGTGGCGTAGGCGATGCCTTCAGCCAGCACCGAGGCCGGCTCGAACAGCACGATGCGTGACGGCCGCTGTGCGTGGCGCAGGGCCTGCAGTGCGACGAGGACGCCGGCAGCGCCGCCGCCGACGATGGCCAGATCACACTGGCGGTGGGTATCGGACGCAGTCATGCACCGATTGTAGGCGATGCACGTGGACCGGCCGTCCACGTGCGTCACAGCGGGCTACATCAAGGCATCGGCCAGCCGTGCGATGCCTTCGCGGCTGCGCTTCCATGCCGGCCGTTGGCGCCATGTCGCCAGATCCAGCGGGCGCGACTGTTCGAGATAGTCTGCTTCGATCTGCGCCAACTGCCGCACCATGCCGGCGTCGTAGCAGAGCATGCCGATCTCCGCATTGAGCGCGAACGAGCGGATGTCCAGGTTGATCGAGCCGACCAGCGCGATGTCTTCATCGACGGTCAGGTGCTTGGCGTGTAGGAAGTTCGGCTCGTACAGCGCGATGCGCACGCCGCTACGCAGCAGCTCGTCGTAGTAGGCCTCCTGCGCCCACGAGGTCAGCCGCTGGTTGGTGCTGGCCGACAGGATCAGCTGCACCTGCACGCCGGACAGCGCGGCGATGCGCAGCGCGCTCAGGGTCGCTTCGTCGGGCACGAAGTACGGCGTGACCAGCACGATCCGCCGGCGCGCCAGATGGATCAGCGCGTTGACCGCATCGCGCGCGTTGCTGAAGGGGTACGCCGGGCCACTGGGCAGCAGCTGGGTCGGCACATCGGCCGAGCACACCGGCACCGCGGTCAGCACATCCAGGCGCTGCCCGGTTTCCATGTACCAGTCGCTGGCGAACACCGCCTCCAGATGGGCAACCACCGGCCCGCGCACGCGCGCGACCAGTTCCTTGTTCGGGAAGCCGGCGACGAACTGCGCGCGCGCCAGGTTCTGCGAGCCGATGTAGCCGACCCGGTTGTCGATCACCGCGATCTTGCGGTGGTTGCGCAGGTCCATGCGGCCACTACGGCGCCAGCGCAGGCCACCGGGCAGCATCGCGCGCACGTCCACGCCGATGGCCTGCAGCCGGTGGCGATAGTGGCGCAGCCCGCGCTTGGCGCCGACCGCATCCAGCAGCAACCGGCAGTGCACGCCACGCGCCGCGGCGCGCTGCAGCGCCTGCACGATGGCCTCGCCGACGGCATCGTCAAACATCAGGTAGTACAGCAGGTGCACGCGATCGCGCGCCTGGTCGATGTCTTCGATCAGCGCCTGCAGCGAGGCGTCATAGTCGTTGAGCAGATCCACCGCATTACCGTGGATGGGCATGAAATCGCCCTGGCGCTCGATCAGCGGCACGATCTCGGCGGTGGCGGTATCCGGCGCGGGCGTCCAGCGCAGTGGCGGCTGCAAGGCCTGTTCCTCGCGGATCACCTGCGAGGCCTCGGCCTGGCGCTGCACGCGCTGACGCGACAGCCAGGGGTGGCCGAACAGCAGATACAGCGGCAGCCCGAGCAGCGGCACGAAGCCGACCAGCAGCAGCCAGCTGCGTGCGGCACCGGGCGTGGTGCGGCTGGGAATCCAGAACAGCGCGGCCAGCCGGATCAGCCAATCCAGCATCAACAACCACGAACCCAGCAGCCACTCGAACAGCATCGCGTCGCCCGTCGGGAGGGAACCCCATTCTGCCATGGGCTGCTGTGCGGCCGGGGTGACCGGCGTAGCGGTCAACGACGGTCATCGCCGCGCGGGCTGAAACGGAAAAACCCGCCACGAGGGCGGGTTTTTCGTCGGGAAGCTCAAGGATCCTTGCGGATTACTTGATCTTGCCTTCCTTGTACAGGACGTGCTTGCGCACGACCGGATCGTACTTCAGGAATTCCATCTTCCCGGGGGTGTTCTTCTTGTTCTTGTCCGTCGTGTAGAAGTGGCCAGTGTTGGCCGTCGAAATCAGACGGATCTTATCGCGCTTGCCTGCCATGATCGTTTACTCCTCAGACCTTTTCGCCGCGCGAACGCAGCTCAGCCAGAACGGAGTCGATGCCGTTCTTGTCGATGGTGCGCAGGGCATGCGCGGAAACACGAAGCTTGACCCAGCGGTTCTCGCTGGCAACCCAGAAGCGGCGCTCGTGCAGGTTGGGCAGGAAACGACGACGGGTCTTGTTGTTGGCGTGCGAGACGTTGTTACCCGTCTGCACTCGCTTGCCGGAAACTTGGCATACGCGGGACATTGCGCACCTCGATAAAAGTAGTTGTCAGCCCATAGCCCGGGCGACGGCGGCCTCGGCGGTTTCCCGCCACACGTCATGAGAATCAAAGGGTTACGCTGTCGAGGGCGGACCGGATGACGTGTTCCCGGCCACCGATCCAAAAGTTTTTGGACACAGCGAGCCGCGCATTATGCCCGCTTGGCCCTGCTGGCGCAACCGAGGCCGGGAGGAGCTCCCGGCCACGTCGTTCATGCCAGCACGGCGCGGCGCGGCCGCCCGGCGGCTGGGATGCTGGCCGCGATCGGCTCACCCGAGGCCGGCACTGCCCGCTCCCGGCCCCAGGCGCGGATGTTCTCGATCTGCTCCGGTGCGGTGCGCGACAACGGCACGACGTTCTGGAAACTGCGCCGGAACAGCTCATCGGTAACCACGGCATCGCCTTTCAGGTACGCCTCTTTCACCACTTCACGAACCGCCGATTCCAGGTCCGAGCCGGCAAAGCCCTCGGACAGCTCGACCAGTTCATCCAACAATCCCGGCGCCAGTTCGCGCTGCTGCAGCCCACGCCGCGCATAGATGCCGATGATGTCGCGGCGCTCAGGGGGCGTCGGCAGGTCGACAAAGAACAGTTCGTCGAACCGGCCCCGACGCAGCAGTTCCGGCGGCAGCTTGGAGACATCATTGGCGGTGGCCACCACGAACACGCGGGTGCGGGCCTCCTGCAGCCAATACAGGAACTGGCCGACCAGCCGGGTCGAAGTACCGCCATCGCCGCCCCCGGTGGCGCCGGCCAGGCCCTTCTCGATCTCGTCGATCCACAGCACGCAGGGCGCCACGTGATCGGCAGTGGCCAAGGCCTCCTTCAAGCGGCCTTCGCTCTGGCCCAGGTACTGGCCATGGATGGTGGACAGGTCCAGCCGGTACAGCGGCAGCTGCCAATCCTGGGCGATGGCCTTGGCCGACAGCGATTTACCGCAGCCCGGCACGCCGACCAGCAGCACGCCACGCGGCGGCCGGATGCCGCGCTCGCGCAGGTCGGCGGTCAGCAGCGGCCGCTCACGGGCCAGCCAGCTCTTGAGGCCGCCAAGGCCACCCACACTGAGGTCGCCGCCGCGCACGGGCACCCGCTCGATACCGGAAATGTCGGCGAAGATCCGGTCCTTGGCATGCATCAACTCGACCAGATCATTCTTGTCGATACGGCCATTGACCAGCAACGTAGCGATGATGTTCTCCGCCTCCAGCCGCGAGATGCCGGCCAGGATCGCCGCCGCCTGGCGGATGTCGGCGTCGTCCCAGTCGATCTGGAACTGGCTGCGGTAAGGATCGATCTGCTCATGGATGATCGCCGCCATCTCGTCTTCGGTCGGCGGCGACAGCACCAGCGACATCCCCAGGCGCTGCAGCTGGCCGAACACCGGCTTGCTGGTGACCACGACCAGCGAACCACCATGATCGGCCGCGAGCATCGCCACATCGATCAGTTGCCGGGCCGACGGCGTGTCGTCCTCCAGGTCGGACACCTCGGTCAATACGAAACTGAGGTTCTGCCGCTGCGCCATCTGCTGGCTGGCGAAGTCGACCGCACCGATGACCGAGCGGTCTTCGTTGACGATCCGCCCCGTCGCCAGTTCGCGCGTTCCCTGCGACAGGGTGTGCACGTAGAACGGCGCACTCAGCGCGCCGGCCACGTCACGCAGGATGTCCAGCACCCGCGCACGTTCAGTGCTGCGGATGGAGATGAAGGGCACGCGCGCTTTCAGGTAACGGGCCAGCGTGGCGTGGAACTCGCGGGTATCGCTCATGGGGTCAGATCATCAAGGTTCGCCGGCGCCCCGGCAGGGCGGGAACATCGGCAGGTGCAGCAGAAGGGAGGGGCGGCGGCGCGGAGGCATCCAGCGCGGCCGGCCGGTAGTGGCACAGGCTGTTGTAGCGCACCGCGCGCAGGGTGCGGTCGCAGCGTTGGGCGCGGGCGTTGGCTTCCAGGTCGGCCTGCATCCTGGCGGTGATGCGCACCAGCTCCCCGCGCAGGAAGGCGCGCAGCGATTCGGGCAGCGTCGCCAGCGAAGCCAGTTGATGCAGCACGCTGAAATGCCGACGCGCATCCAGCAGCGCGCGGACCAGGGTCACCTCGTCAGCGCGGTCGCCGAGATCGCGCTGCAGGCGAGCGCTGCACTGCTTCAGGCGCAGGTCGAGCAGCGTGGTGATCCGGTCGGTGAATAACTGCGCCACGCCAGGCGTCCAGTCCAGCCGCCCTGCCGCCATGGCCGCGAGCGCCTCGGCTTCGCGGCCACCTTCGCTGAAGGCATCCAGGACCTGGCTCCATTCGGCGTAGGTCCGGGGAACCGGCAGGGTCATCCGTGCGAGGCGCGCTTGCGGCGTACGAAACCGGTCATCGGCAACAGGTCCCAGCCGGGCAGGGCACCGGCGAGCGCATCCGGCGCGGCAACGGCGACCGGCGGGGGGGCCGGGGTCGCCACCGCTGCATCGTTCAACGGCGGTGGAACGGCGTCATGGACCGGCAGCGGTGGCGGCACGGCGGAAGCATCGAGCAGGGAACGGGTCATGGTCGGGCCTCAGGCGGTGGCGGCAAGGATGCGGCGGGTGTTGTCATGGCCGCCAAGAGTGAACTGTTCGGGCGTGATCGACTCCAGCAGCGCGGTCAACTCGGCGGCCTGCGCGTCGCGCCCGGCCAGGTCCCGCCGCACTTCCACGACTTCGGCCATGCAGGCCTTGAGCGCGTTCTGCAGTTGCTCGCGCTGCCGCGTGAAGTCGGCGCGGACCGTCTCGCGGGTCTTTTCCAGATTCTTGTAGGCCATGCCGACCCACAGCAGCATCAGCGCGGCGATCACCATGCCGATGACGTTGCCCAAGGTCATCACCAGCAGCAGGACACCCAGCACCAGCACCGCCCAGTGCTGGAAGCGCAGCTTCACACCGGCCAATGCCTGCGCGAGCCCGGTGTCGACGTGCTCGTTGAGCGAGGTCTCCAACGCAGCCTGGTTGCTGCCATCGCGGGTGCTGCCCTGCCAGGCATCCAGTGTGACCTCCACCTCGGTCGGGATCGCCTGGCGGATGCTGGCGGTGAGGTCGTGGTGCGCTTCCAGAATCCAGCTGCGCGACTGCGCGGTGGCAAACCGCTGGGTGGCGCGCGAGGCCTGCGAGGTTTCCGGATGCATCGCGGCGTTGGTGAGCAGCTGGGTGAAACTGATGCGGTGTTCCAGCGCCGGGTCCTGCAGCTGGAAGCGGCGATCGGCCGCAGGGCGGTCGCCGTTCTCATCGATGATCAGCTTGCACAGGGCCTCACCGCGGCGCAGCGGGAGCTCGTCGGCATCGAAATGCGAGACCAGCTTGGTCAGCAGCGCATCCACGTCGGCGGCCAGTCCGGCCGTGGCGCGTACGTCACCGCTGAACACGCTCTGGAAGTGCCGGGTGACGGCCGCGTGGGTCGCCGTGGCGTTGAGCGAGTCCTGCAGGGCCGGCCAGGTCGGGCTGAAGCGCTGCAGGTGCGGATAGCGGGCGCTGTCGTCGCCATTGGGCGTCTTGGAGCGCAGCGCGTCGATCCACTGGCTGCGCTGGGCCTCCACGAAGCCGGCGCGCTGGGCCAGTTCCTCGATCCATTCATTGGTGCGGGCCACGCAGATGCGGGCGGTATCCACGCCGAACACACCGCCGGCGATCGCATCGATCAGCACCACGGTCTGGCGGTCGAGTTCCACCGGATTCTGCATGCCCAGGTAGCGGTCCATCCACTGCTGGGCGGCCGACAGACGGCCGGCGCGGCGGCTGACGAGGGAGAACAGCAGGCTGGTTTTCTCGTCATCGCGACGGATCGCCTCGGCCAGCGCACGCTGCGCCAGATCCTGCTGGTCGTTGAGCCACGCCGCCAGCGCCACCAGTGCCGGGGCCAGCCAGTAACCGGGTGCAGCGAGCATGAGGTTCTCGCTGGCGGCACGGATGGTGTCCTGCCGGACCAGGCTGATATCGGCCGCCTGCAGGATGCCGGTGGTCTGGCGGCGCACTTCGGCGTAGTGGCCGAAACGGTTCTCCAGCTCCTGGCGGATCTTCACCTGGCGGGTTTCGGCCAGCGACAGCTCCTTGGCTTTCAGGTCCGCCGCCACGAAATCCATGAACGCCTTTTCCAAACGGGCCAGTTCGCTGCGGGTGGCGCCCACATCGCTCTGGATCGCGTGGGCCCGGGTATGCAGGGCGTCCAGGTCCTGCCCCAGCGAGCGCAGGCTGCTGTTGATCGCGGACAGGTCCGCCATGTGGATGATGCGTTGTGTGCTCATGTCGTTCCTTCGATGACGGCGGTCTGGCCGGAGTCGCTGACGGTGACCATCCGCTTCGCGTACACCTCGATGAAGGCGTAGGACGGATGCAGGGCCAGCGTGCGTGCCCGTTCGAGCGTTAGCGGCAGCGTGTGGCCGATCTTGAAGTGCTCGATGATCTGCCCGGTCAGGTCCAGCGTATGGACCTCATACGGGTGCCCCAGCATGCAGCGGCTGACGATGCCGAGCAGACGGTCCTCCAGGGCGATCTCACCGAGCTCCGCCTCGACCAGCTGCTTCAGCGCAGCCACTGCTTCGCGATCGTGCACGTGGCCGCCCACATCGACCCGGGTCATGGCGTGTACGTACGCAGGCGAGCGCTTCTGCCGGAGCCGGCTGTCGAGCGAGGCCGCGCTCAGTGTGGTGGTACGTGCCTGTGAGCGCGTGGCGACAGACAGGCCAGCGGTGGCGGCCTCCTTGCCGAACAACAGATTGCGAGCCATTCCCTGCTTCCTGCGACACCGCGAGCGCGGCCGTTCCGTGGCGGAAAGTAGCAGAGATGCGGTGCTGTTCCAATGCGATGGGGCCGTCACTGGCGGCTGCGTTAGGCTGGGTGCCCGAGAAGGACAGCCCTGCATGAGGATCCCCGCCATGACCCGGCGTTCCGTGTTCCCGACGCGCCACCCATGAAGCTGCTCGCCCTGACCTACGGCACCGAAGGCGACACGCGCCCGTTGGTGATGCTCTGCCATGGCCTGATCACCGCGGGCCATGACGTGCTGTTGCTGGCCGAGCGCGGCACGCTGGATACCGCGCGCGAGCTGGGCGTGCCGCATGCCGCGCTGGAGGGGGACATCCATGACGAGGTGGTGGCCCTGGTCTCGCGTGGCAACGCCCGGCTGGCCGCCTCGCGGGGGCTGGCGCGGATGGCGCAACGTCATGTGCCCGGCTGGATGCGCCAGGCCGATGCCGCTGCCGCCGGGTGCGATGCGGTGCTGACCGGCGGGCTGGCCGCCTTCGTCGGCCTGACCGTGGCCGAGCACCGCGGGTTGCCGGTGATCGGCACCGGGATGATCCCGCTGACCCCGACCGCCAGCTTCCCCTCCCCGTTCCTGCCGCGGCTGCGCCTGCCCGGCGTGCTCAACCGGCTCAGCTACACCTTGGTCAACCAGGCGGTATGGCGCACCTTCCGCCGCCCGGTCAACGCCGCGCGAGCGGCACTGGGCATGCCGCGGCGCGCCTCACCCTGGCGGGATCTGCCGATGCTGTACGGCATTTCGCCCAGTTTGCTTCCCCCGCCGCCCGACTGGCCTGACAACCACCGGATCTGCGGCCAGTGGCGCGCGCCCGAGCGTGGCTGGCAACCGCCGCCGGATCTGCAGGCCTTTCTGGATGACGGCCCCGCCCCGGTCTACCTCGGCTTCGGCAGCATGACCGGCTTCGATCGCGACCACGTGCTGCCCGCGCTGCTGGCGGCGTTGGCGCCGCGCCGGGTCCTGCTGTTCCCGGGCTGGGCCGGGCTGCCCAGCGCCCCGTTGCCACCCAGCGTATTCGTGATCGGGCCGACCCCGCATGAGGCGTTGTTCCCACGCTGCGCGCTGATCATCCATCACGGTGGCAGCGGCACCACGCATTCGGCCTGCCGGGCCGGTGTGCCCTCGCTGGTGATGCCGTTCGCCGCCGACCAGTTTTTCTGGGCAGACCGGCTGCGCGAGCTGGGCGTGGCACCGCCGGCGTTGTCGCCGAAGCGCCTGGACGCCGGGACACTGCAGCGGGCGATCGCCTTTGCAGAGCATGCAGATACCCGCGCCCGCGCCGGCGCGCTGGGTCAGGCGATGACGGCCGAGAACGGCGTCCGCGCCGGCGTCGCTGCCATCGAGGCGTGGTTGTCACCTCGATAGCAGTGGCAGCAGGCGGCACGGACGCTTCCGTGCCGCCGGCCGGGTGCTACCGGACGACCAGTGTCGCCTCGTCCTTGCGATGCAGCCACCGATACAGCACCGGCAGCACCAGCAAGGTCAGCAGCGTGGACGAGACGATGCCGCCGATCACCACGGTCGCCAGCGGACGCTGCACCTCCGAACCGGCACCGACGTTGAACGCCATCGGCACGAAACCGAGCGAGGCCACCAGCGCGGTCATCAGTACCGGGCGCAGACGGCCCAGCGCGCCCTCGCGCACCGCCTGCGGCAAGGGCATCCCCTGCTCGCGCAGGCTGCGCACGAAACTGATCATCACCAGGCCGTTGAGCACCGCCACACCGGACAGCGCGATGAAGCCCACACCGGCCGAGATCGACAACGGAATGCCCCGCAGGGCCAGCGCGAGCACGCCGCCGGTGAGCGCCAGCGGCACGCCACTGAACACGATGGCCGCATCCTTGACCGAGCCGAACGCCCAGAACAGCAGCGCGAAGATGATCGCCAGCGTCACCGGCACCACGATCGACAGGCGCTGGCTGGCCGAGATCAGCTGCTCGAAACTGCCGCCGTACTCGATCCAGTAGCCGTTGGGCACCTGCACATCGCGCCCGATCGCCTGCTGCAGGTCACCCACGAAACCGCCGAGATCGCGGTCGCGTACGTTGGCGGTGACCACGATCCGGCGCTTGCCGTTCTCGCGGTTGATCTGGTTCGGCCCTTCACTGTTGCTCAGCGTCGCCAGCTCACGCAGCGGCACGGTGCGTGCACTGCCGCTGGTCCAGCTGCCGGTGCGGCTGGACTCGTCGGCGTCATCGGCCAGGGCCGTCTCCAGCGACACGGGCAGGTCCGCCAGCGCGGCCGGGTCCTGGCGCAGCGCTTCGGGCAGGCGCACCACGATGTCGAAACGACGGTCGCCTTCGAACAACTGCCCTGCCACCTGGCCGCCCACCGCGGTGGCCACGGTCGACTGCACCTGGCCCGGGTTCAAGCCATACCCGGCCAACGCGGTACGGTTCGGGGTGACGGTCAGCAACGGCAGGCCGCTGGTTTCCTCCACCCGTACGTCGGCCGCACCCGGCACGCTGCCGGCCACCGCCGCGATACGCTTGCCGACCGACAGCAGCGTGTCCAGATCATCGCCGAACAGCATCACCGCCACGTCGGCACGCACGCCGGAGATCAGCTCGTTGGTGCGCATCTGGATCGGCTGGGTGAACTCGTAGTTGTTGCCGGGCAACTGCTCGACCGCTTCTTCCAGCTCGGCCAGCAGCGCCGCACGCGATTTGCGTGGATCCGGCCAGGCCTTGCGCGGCTTCATCATGATGAAGGTATCGGCGACCGAGGGCGGCATCGGATCGGAGGCGACTTCCGGCGTGCCGATCTTGGAGAACACCTTGTCGACCTCGGCGAACTGCACCAGCCGGTTCTCGATCTGCTTCTGCATCTCGATGGACTGGGTCAGGCTGGTCCCGGGGATGCGCATGGCGTGCATGGCGACATCGCCTTCGTCCAGGTTCGGCACGAACTCGCTGCCCAGCCGCGTGGCCAGCAGGCCACAGCCGACCACCAGCACCAGCGCGCCGGCGACCATCCAGCGGCCGCGCCGCAGCGCGAAGGCGAGCATCGGCGCATAACGTCGGCGCACCCAGGCCATCAGGCGGTTTTCCTTCTCCTGCACGCGGCCGCCGAGGAACAGCGCGATCGCAGCGGGGACGAAGGTCAACGCGAGCACCATCGCACCGGTCAGCGCCAGCACGACGGTGATGGCCATCGGGTGGAACATTTTTCCTTCCACGCCGGTGAGCGCGAAGATCGGCAGGTACACCGCAGTGATGATGCCCAGCCCGAACAGGCTGGGGCGGATCACTTCGGCCGTCGCACTGGCGGTTTCGGCGAAGCGTTCTTCGCGGGTCATGTCGCGGCCGAGCGCATGCTGGCGTTCGCCGAAGCGGCGCAGGCAGTTCTCGATGATGATCACCGCACCGTCGACGATCAGGCCGAAGTCCAGCGCGCCCAGGCTCATCAGGTTGGCCGACACACCCCCACGGGCCATGCCGGTCAGCGTGAACAGCATCGCCAGTGGAATCACCGCGGCGGTGATCAGCGCCGCGCGGAAATTGCCGAGCAGCAGGAACAGCACCACGATCACCAGCAGCGCGCCTTCGATCAGGTTCTTGGCCACCGTCTCGATGGTGCGGTCGACCAGCGCGGTGCGGTCGTAGCTGGCGGTGACCGTGACGCCCTCCGGCAGGCTGGCCTGTGCCTGCTGCAGGCGCGCCGCCGCGGCCTGGGCGACATCGCGGCTGTTGGCGCCGATCAGCATCACCACCGTGCCCATCACCACTTCATGGCCGTTCTGCGTGGCCGCGCCACTGCGCAGCTCCGGCCCGTCCTGGACCTGGGCCACATCGTGCACGTGGATCGGCACGCCTTCGCGGCGGGCCAGCACGATGTTGCCGATCTCCTCCAGATTGGCGACCTGCCCGGGGATACGCACCAGGAACTGCTGGCCGTTGCGTTCGATGTAGCCGGCACCGACGTTCTGGTTGTTGGTTTCCACCGCCTGCGCGACATCTTCCAACGTGAAGCCCAGCGCGCGCAGGCGTGCCGGATCCGGGGTGATATGCACCTGGCGCTGGAAGCCACCGATGGTGTTGACTTCGGTCACGCCGGGCACGTTGCGCAGCTGCGGGCGGATCACCCAGTCCTGCAGCGTGCGCAGGTCGGTGGCGGTGTACGCCGTGCCATCGGCCTTGCGCGCCTTGGGATCGGCGTCGATGGTGTACATGAAGATCTCGCCGAGGCCGGTGGAGATCGGGCCCAGCTGCGGATCCAGCCCCTCCGGGATCTGCGATTTGACCTGCTGCAGGCGCTCGGCGACCTGCTGCCGGGCGAAGTAGATGTCGGTGCCGTCCTTGAACACCACGGTCACCTGCGAGAGCCCGTAGCGTGAGAGCGAGCGGGCCTGCTCCATCTCGGGCAGGCCGGCCATCACCGTTTCCACCGGATAGGTGATGCGCTGCTCGGTCTCCAGCGGCGAGTAGCCGGGCGCGGCGGTGTTGATCTGGACCTGGACGTTGGTGATGTCCGGGGTGGCGTCGATCGGCAGCTTGGTGAAACTCCAGCTGCCGATGACGATCAGCACCAGGGTCAGGGCCATCATCAACCAGCGATGGGCGATGGCGGCGCGGATGATGCGCTCAAGCATGACGGCGGCCTCCGGCGGCGGGGCGTGGCAGGGCGTCAATGTTCATGCGATGCCCCTGCCTTGCCGATGTCGGCCTTGACCACGTAGCTCTGCTCGACCACCACCTCTTCGCCGAGGGTCAAGCCATCGAGCACTTCCACCTTGCCTGCATCGCGCGCACCGAGTTTGACCGCACGCGCGGTGTAGGTCTCGCCTTCGCGCACGAACACCACCTCCTTGCCGTCCATCGTCTGCAGCGCGCTCAGCGGCACTACCTGCGCCGCCGGCTTGGTGGCGACCACGATGCGGGCCTTCACCGCGGCACCGGGCCGCCATTGGCCATCATCGTTGCGCAGCGTGGCACGGGCGACCGTGCTCTGGCTGGCGGTGGCGGTACCGGGCAGCACGCGCTCCAGCGTGGTGGCCTGGCTGACGCCGTCGGTCATGCGCGACACGGTGACCGGCACGCCGGCGGTGATGTGCTGGGTGTCGTTGCCGAAGATATGCAGGTCCACCCACAACGTGGACAGATCACCGATCTCGAACAAGGGCGTGCCCTCACCGGCCACCCCACCGACCTGTGCCTGGCGCGCGAGCACCACGCCACCGATCGGTGCCGTCACGGTGTAGGTCGTCAGGCTCAGGTTGCTCTCGATGCTGGCCAGCACCTGGCCGGCGCGCACGCGGTCGCCGACATTGGCGCGCAGCGAGCGGATCGGGCCGGGGAAGCGCGCCATCACCTGCGCGACGCGGCCATCGACCGGGGTCAGCAGGCCCTGCACGTCGTGCTCGTCGGCAATGGTGCCGGCCACCACAGGTGCCACACGGATACCAGCCTGCTCGGCCATGGCCGCGGCGATGGTGGTGCTTTCCGGTGCGTCGTGATCGTCATGATCATCGTCATGCCCAGCCTCTCCATGGCCGGCGTCCGTCGCGGCCGCCTTGGCCGGCGCCGCAGCGGGGTCGCTGCTGCCGCAGCCGGTGAGCGCCATCAGCGCGATCAACAGGCTGCCGGCCAGCACGGTACGGGTCAGGGAAGCGGTCATCGGCGGTCCTCCGTGGACACGGTGTCGGTAGCGGCGACCATGCTCTGGCCGGTCAGTCGCTGGATTTCGATCAGGGCGGTCTGTGCGGCGATGGCCGCTTCGAGCTGGCGCTGGCGTGCTTCGATCCGCATCGCCTGCAGCTGGGCCCACTCCATGTAGCTGATCGCGCCGGCACGCCAGGCCTTCTCGGCGGCGTTCTCGGCACGCTTGAGCTGGGGCAGTACGTCGCGCTCCATGCGGGTGACTTCCAGCCGCGAGGTCAGGTAGCGGCCATGCGCTTCAGCGAGCGTGGCGTACAGCTGCAGCGCGCGCGCGTCGCGCTCCACGCTGTTGAGCGCCAGTTCGGCCTCGGCCGCGCGGATCTCCGGGTCGGCACGGCGCACACTGCCCAGCGGCACACTGAAGCCGGCCACCAGGGAGGTATCGTGGGTGTCGCGGCTGTTGCGCACGCCCACCTGCCAGCTGACATCGGGCCGTGCCTGGGTGCGGGCCAGCTGCACCTGCGCTTCGCGGATGCGGCGCTCACCGGCCAGCACCGCCAGTTCCGGGGTGCGCTGCAGCTCGTCGGCGAGCACGGTGAAGTCCTGCAACACGGGCAGCTGCATCGGATCGCCGGTGACCACGTCGAAGCCGGGCTCGCGCTGGCGCCACAACGCCGACAGCGCCGCACGCGCGGACTGATCCACCTGCCGGGCGCGATCGCGGTCCAGTTCGGCCTGCGCCAGCATCGCCTGCGCCGTCATCAGCACCGATTCCGGCGAAGCACCGGCCTGCAGCCGCAGCCGCGCGGCGGCGACGGCGCGCCTGCGCTGCTCGATATCGGTCTCGGCGATGCGCAGCTGCTGACGCGCATCGGTCACCGCCAGGTAGCGGCGGGCGACTTCGGCCATCAGGTCCAGCCGCGCGGTTTCCCGCTGCGGGGCCAGGCTGTCCAGATTGGCCTGGGCCACGGCGCGGCGGGCGTCCAGTTTGCCGCCGCGCTCCAGCACGCCGGCCAAAGTGACGGTAACTTCCGCGGCATCGAAGCCGCGGGTGTCGCCGGTGCCGAGGGCGTTCTCCAGCTCCACGCCCACGGTCAAGGGCGGCGACAGGCCGGCCGCGTCACGGCGGGCTTCCCACACCGGCCGCTGGGCCTGCGCCAGGCGCAGATCGGGGTGGTACTGGGCGACGCGCGCGATGGCGTCGTCGAGGGTCAACGGTGCAGCAGGTGTCGTGCCCTGTGCGTACACGCACGGCACGAACGCAATGGCAGCCAGGGCTGCCAGACGCATCCACATGGGAGTCTCCAGAAAGCGATCAGAGGGCAAACGGCGGCGCGTGGCCGCAGGGCATCAGATCGCTATCGGAGGGCGCAGCAGGTTCTCGGGCGGCTGGGTGCGCAGCTGCGCGACCAACCCGGCAGGCACGCCGTGGCTGGGCGCGGTGGGCAGGCTCCAGGCCATCGCGGCCATCGGCAGCACGCCGCCATGGCCATGGCAGTGGCCGCAATGCACCAGCGCATGCAGCCAGTCTTCGTTGCCGTCGTCGTCGCTGGAGGCAACGCCAGCCGTGTCATCGCCGGTGCCGTGCAGCTCGCTGCTGTCGGCGTGCACGGTCAGGTGGATATCGGCCAGGGCCGAGGCCAGCGAGCTGCCGAACACGCCCACACCCACCACCACCAGCATCAGCAGGCGGAGCAGCAGGGACGGACGCGGGCGGGCACGACGGAACATGGCCCGCAGGGTAGCCGGGCGTGAAGCCGTTACACAATCGCAGCCCGGCACGTTGGTTCACGTTGGCCCTGGCCGGCACGATGGCCGGCCCCGGCGCGGCTCAGCTGGCCGCGGCCTTGCGCTGGGCGATGAAGGCCTGGATCTGCGCCTCCAGCACCGGCAGCGGCACCGAGCCCTGGCTGAGTACGGCGTCGTGGAAGGCCTTGACGTCGAAACGGTCGCCCAGTTCCTGCTCGGCCTGCGCGCGCAGGCGCACGATTGCGATCTCGCCGAGCTTGTAGCTCAGCGCCTGGCCCGGCCAGGAGATGTAGCGGTCCACTTCGGTGGTCACTTCATGCTCGCTCAGCGCGGTGTGGTCGCGCAGGTAGGACAGCGCCTGCTCGCGGGTCCAACCCTTGTGGTGCACGCCGGTGTCGATCACCAGGCGCGCGGCCCGCCACATTTCGTAGGTCAGGCGGCCGAAATCCTCGTACGGGGTTTCGTAGATGCCCATTTCCACGCCGAGCTTCTCGCAGTACAGGCCCCAGCCTTCGCCATAGGCGGAGATGTAGTTGTTGCGGCGGAAGGCCGGCTGCTCGCCCTGCTCGGCCGCCAGTGCGCCCTGCAGTGCATGGCCCGGATCGGACTCATGCAGGGTCAGCGCCGGCAGGTTGTACAGCGGCCGCGCCGGCAGGTTGTAGGTGTTGAGCCAGTAAGTGCCCATGCCGCCACGGCCGGCGGTCCAGAACGGAGCGATATCCGGCGGCACCGGGACGATGGTGAAGCGCGCGCGCGGCAGGGTCATGTACTTGCCGATCACGCCGTCCACGCGCTTGGAGATCCAGGCCGCGCGGTGCAGCAGCTCGTCCGGGGTCTTGGCGTAGAACTGCGGATCGGTGCGCAGGAAGGTCAGGAACTCGGCGAAGCTGCCCTTGAACTCGACCTGCTTGATGATGCCGTCCATCTCGGCCTGGATGCGCGCGACTTCCTTCAGGCCGATCTCGTGGATCTGCTGCGGGGTCAGGTCCAGCGTGGTGTATTCGTGGATCTGCTGCTTGTAATACGCCTTGCCGCCGGGCATCGCCTCGGCCGCCAGGGTGGTGCGCGCCTGCGGCACATACTCACTGACGAAGAAGGTGCGCAGCTTGGCGAAGGCCGGCACCACGCTGCCACCGATGGCCTGGCGGGCCTGTTCCTGCAGCTGCGCCTGCTCGGCGGCCGGGATGCTGGCCGGCAGTTTCTTGAACGGCGCGTACAGCGGCGACTGGGTCGGGTCCTTCAGTTCGGACACGGTGGCGATCGAGACCTCGCGGCCATCGAGCACCGCACGCGGCACGCTGAAACCGCGCTTGAGGCCGGCGCGCATGTTCTCGGTCTGCTGGTCGAAATAGCGCGGCACATCATTCAGGCGCGCGATGTAGTTGCGGTAGTCCTGCGCGGTCTTCATCTCGCGCCGGGCCATGAAGGACAGGTTGGACCAGAACGAGGAGTCCGCGTTGAACGGCATTTCGTAGGCGCGCAGGCGCACGTCGGCGGCCAGGTTGAACACCTGGTCGCGGTAGATCGCGTAGTTGATCCGGTTCTCGGCCGAGAGCGCCTGGGTATCCACCTTGTCCAGCTGGGCGAGGACGTCGTCCCAGACCTTCAGCCGGCCCTGCTGCGCGGCCGCGCCGACATCGGGCATGCGGGTGGCATTGGCCGGGCCGTCGCCGTCTTCGCTGGCTTCACCGCCGCCGGCTTCGCGCCAGGCCCATTCCTTCTCGTAGATGGCGCGGAACTGCGCATCGGCGGGGCTTTCGGCAGCCAGGCTGGCCGGGGCGGCAGCCGCGGAGGCCGGAGGTGCAGCCAGGGCAGCGCCGGCAGGAAGGGCCAGGGCGAGCAGCAACGCAGCAACGAGCGGTGATTTCACGGTCAGGGGTTCCGAGGGACGGCAAACCCCGATGATGGCACCCGGCGAAGGGGCCGCGCATGGATCAAAGGTCCTGCCCGCGTCGCGGGCAGCGCCGAAGGCGGGGTAGCCACCGACCGTTGGTCGGTAGGCACGCCCTCAATGCGCCGCCTTGTCCCGCTTCCAGCCGCGGTGCGCGATATCCAGCTTCAGGCTGTACAGCGCGGTGAACGCCGGGAACAGGTTCTGCAGCACGCCCACCGAGTCCTGCTTGGCCGAGAACAGGAAGTAGCTCAGCGTCATCAGGCTGCCGACCACGCTCATGTACCAGAACAGGCGCGGGATCACCGGCTTGCCGGCGCGGCGCGAGGCGACGAACTGGACCAGCCAGCGGCCCCCGAACATCAGCGCGCCGGTGTAGCCGATCAGTTTCCAGCCAGTGACGTGCAGGCCGGTCCAGTACAGCCAGGTCAGCGGCTGGTCGAGCCAGTGCAGTTCCATCAGCGTTCTTCCACGGCGGTGCGCTTGCTGCGCGTGATCAGCCAGGCCACGCCGCGCAGGTCGCGGATGCCGACCAGCGCGCGGCCAAGGTTGTTGTACTTGGACACGCCCGCGGTGCGGTGCCGGTGGTTGACCGGCACGCTGGTGGTTTTCCAGCCGGCGCGCTGCATCAGCGCGGGCAGGTAGCGGTGCATGTGGTCGAAGTACGGCAGTTCCAGGAACGCGGCGCGCTCGAACAGCTTGATGCCGCAGCCGGTATCGGGGGTATCGTCGCGCAGCATGCGCGCGCGGATCGCGTTGGCCCACTTGCTGGCCCAGCGCTTGCTGCCCGAATCCTGGCGATTCACACGCCACCCGGCGAACAGCTTGACCTCGGTGGCGGCCGCGGCCCGTGCAGCGAGCAGCTTGGGGATGTCGGCCGGGTCGTTCTGGCCATCACCGTCCAGGGTGGCGATCCACGGCGCGCGGGCGTGCTTGACGCCGTTGCGTACCGCAGTGCTCTGCCCGCTCTGGGTAACGTGGTGCAGCACCCGCAGTTCGGGCGTGGTGGCCTTCAGGGCCTGCAGCACCGCCAGGGTATCGTCGCGCGAGTGGTCGTCGATGTAGACGATTTCGAAATCGACCTGCCCGCGCAGCGCGGTGGTGATCTCGTTGATCAGGGGCGTGACGTTGTCGCGTTCATTGAAGACCGGGACGACGACCGACAACTGGGGTTGGCTCATGGTCGGGCTCTGCGAATGGCCAGGATCGAAAAAGAGCGCGCATTTTCCGCACCCGAGGTTATCCGAAGATGAATCGGCGCGTGTGTGTCAGGCGTGATCGCCGAAATACTCGCGGCACCAGGCCACCACCGGCGGCAGACCGCGCTCGATCGGCATGGCCGGCTCGTAGCCGAAAGCGTCATGCGCACGCGTGGTGTCGGCCATCGTGCGGACCATGTCGCCGGGCTGCATCGGCTTGTAGACCTTCTGCGCCGGGCGTCCGGCAGCCGCCTCGATGATGCCGATGAAGTGCTCCAGCTCGATCGGGGTGTGGTTGCCGAGGTTGAACACCCGGTGCGGCACCGTGTCGCTGGACGGATGCGCCAGCGCGCCGAGGATGCCATCCACGATGTCGGAGACATGTGTGAAGTCGCGCTGCATTTTTCCGTCGTTGAACACATCGATCGGGCGGCCGGCCAGGACCGCGCGCGAGAACAGCAGCGGTGCCATGTCCGGGCGGCCCCACGGGCCGTACACGGTGAAGAAGCGCAGGCCGGTGGCGTGCAGGCCGTACAGCTGGGCGTAGGTGTAGGCCATCAGCTCGTTGGCGGCCTTGGTCGCCGCGTACAGCGAGCGCGGCTTGTCGATGCGCTGGTCTTCGGAGAACGGCGGGGTGGCCGAATCGCCGTACACCGAGCTGCTGGAGGCATACACCAGATGGGCCACGCCGCGATGGCGGCACAGCTCCAGCATGTTGACGAAGCCGGTCAGGTTGCTGTCGACGTAGGCATGCGGGTTTTCCAGCGAGTAACGCACGCCGGCCTGGGCGGCCAGGTGGATGACCCGGGTCGGCTGGACCTCGTCGAACAGCGCGGCCAGGCCGTCGCGGTCGGTCAGGTCGAGCACGCGGATATCGGCGTCCGGGCACAGCGCGGCCACGCGATCTCGCTTGATCTGCGGAGCGTAGTAGTCGTTGTAGTTGTCCAGGCCGACGACGCGCTCGCCGCGCTCACGCAGGGCCTTGCAGGTATTGGCACCGATGAAACCGGCGGCACCGGTCACGAGAATCGTCATGGGATCTGTCCATCATGCAGCCACGTATCAATGCAGTGCGTTGCCGGGACGCCCGCGTGGCGATCCGCGCGTCCCGGTGGCCGGCCTCACCAGAGGCTGAGCGGCGCTTCCTTGGCCAACGTGGCCTTGCGTTCCTTGCTGAAATCCCACCACGGCCGCGGCGCCTCGCCCTGCATGAAACGCAGCACCGACAGGAATACATCGATCACGCAGGGGTCGTGCATCACCCCGGTGCGCAGGCACAGCTGCGCGTACATGTCATACGCATCGCGACCGCGCAGGTGCGCTGGCACGCGGATGCCGATCAGACGAAGATCTTTCTCACAGGCCGGCCCGACATTCGGCAGGTCGGTCAGACGCAACAGATGGTTGCGGTCGACCTTGGTGGGGTTCATTGGTTGGGGAAGATCCTCTGACGCCTGCGGGGGACTCAGCCCTTCTGTGCGCGAAGTCGGTCGAGCACGCCATCCAGCGTGTCCAGGTCGGTGTAGTGAATGATCAGCTTGCCCTTGCCGCCACGGCCGTGGGCGATCGCCACACGGGCCCCCAGCGACTCGGACAACTCGGTTTCCAGCGAGGCGATATCGGCCTGCGGCGCGGCGGCCGTGGGCTTCTTGCGCAGCGCGCCGGGCACCTTGCCGGCCGCGAACTGCTGCGCGCGGTGCTCCACTTCGCGCACCGACCAGCCCTGGTCGGCCGCTTCCTGGGCCAGCTTGCTGGCCAGTTCCGGCGCCAGGGTGAGCAGCGCACGCGCATGGCCCATTTCCAGCCGGCGGGTTTCCAGCAGCAGGCGGATCGCGATCGGCAGCTCGAGCAGGCGCAGCAGGTTGGATACCGCCGCGCGCGAGCGGCCGACAGCCTGGGCGGCCTCGGCATGGGTCAGGGCGAATTCGCTGATCAGCCGCTGCAGGGCTTCGGCTTCTTCAAGCGGATTGAGGTCTTCGCGCTGGATGTTCTCGATCAGCGCCATCGCGATGACGGTGCGGTCTTCCAGCTCGCGCACCACCACCGGCACTTCGTCCAGGCCGGCCAGCTGCGAGGCGCGCCAGCGGCGTTCGCCGGCCACGATCTCGAAGCTGTCCGGGCCGAGCTGGCGGACCAGGATCGGCTGGATCACGCCCTGCGCCTTGATCGACTCGGCCAGCTCGGCGAGCTTGGTTTCGTCCATGTCGCGGCGCGGCTGGTACTTGCCCGGCTGCAGATGACCGACCGGCAGCTTGCGCAGGAGCTCACCCGGCTGCGGTTCGACCACGGCCGCTGCCTGCACCTGTGTCACCGCCCCCTTGGGCCCCAACAGCGCGTCGAGGCCACGGCCGAGGCCGCGTTTCTTGCCGAGGGCAGGCTTGGTGCTCATCAGGCGGTCTCCATGGCCTTGTCGGCCTTCTTGCGTTGGTTGTTGCGACGGATGATCTCGCCGGCCAGGCCGAGATAGGCAACGCCACCGCGCGAGGCACGGTCGTACCCGACGATGCTCTGGCCATGGCTAGGCGCCTCGGCCAGGCGCACGTTGCGCGGCACGATGGTGCGGAACACCTGCTCGCCGAAGTGCTCGGTCAGCTCGGCCGACACGGCATTGGCCAGGTTGTTGCGCACATCGAACATGGTCCGCAGCACACCCTCGATCTCCAGCGCCGGATTGAGGTTGGCGCGCAGCGCTTCAATGGTTTCCACCAGCGCGCTCAGGCCTTCCAGCGCGTAGTACTCGCACTGCATCGGCACGATCACCGAATCGGCGGCGGCCAGCGCGTTGAGCGTCAGCAGCGACAGCGCCGGTGGGCAGTCGATCAGGATGTAGTCGTATTCGTCGCGGATCGGGGCCAGCGCGCGCTTGAGGCGCTGCTCGCGCTCGCTCTGGTCCATCAGCTGGATCTCGGCGGCGGTCAGGTCGATGTTGCCCGGGAGCAGGTCGAAGCCTTCCGGCGTCTTGACCCGGACCTCGGCCGCGGTGCTTTCGCCCAGCAGCAGATCACAGGTGGACGCAGCGACTTCGCGCTTGTCCACACCGCTGCCCATGGTCGCATTGCCTTGGGAATCGAGGTCGACAAGAAGCACGCGCTTGGGTGCAGCAGCCAGGGAGGCGGCCAGATTGACGGCGGTCGTGGTCTTGCCGACGCCACCTTTCTGGTTGGCGATGGCGATGATGCGGGCCATGCGGGTGAGCCTCATCGGCAGGGAGTGGGACTGGTCATTATGCGTATATGGGGCGTGTCATGCACTGTGAGATGCGCGGCAGGCACGCGCCGCAATGCTGCGGTCACGCCCACGGGCACGCCGATGGCGCCGCGTGGGGCCACCGCGGGAAGGGGCAGGACGACCGTGGGGCGGGCGCTGCGGGCAGCGAAGTCACCGGCTCACGGGCCGGTGACCACCACCAGATGGCGTTCGCCGGTCAATCCAGGAACGCTCAAGGGCAGCACCTGCTCCACCGACCAGCCGGCCGGCAGCTGCGCGATCTCGTCGTGCGGGTACACGCCTTTCATCGCCAGCAGGCGGCCGCCCGGGCGCAGCAGATGTCCACCGACCCGGATGATCCCGGCCAGGGTGTCCATCGCGCGGGCGGTCAGGTGGTCATAGGCGGCCGGTTCGGCCAGTGCCTCGGCCCGCGACTCGGCCACGCGGGCATTGCCCAGGCCCAGCTGGCGCACGGCCTCGCGCATGAAGCGCGCTTTCTTGCCATTGCTTTCGACCAGGGTCACCTGCAGCTGCGGGCGTGCGATGGCCAGCGGAATGCCCGGCAGCCCGGGGCCGGTACCCAGATCGGCCAGGGTGCCGGTCTCCAGGTACGGCTGCATCGCCAGCGAATCGAGCAGATGGCGGGTGACCATCTCCAGCGGGTCGCGGATCGCGGTGAGGTTGTAGGTGCGGTTCCAGCGGTCGAGCAGGGTCAGGTAGGTCAGCAGCGGCGGTGCCAGCGCGGCGTCCAGCTGCATGGCGGCCAGGCCGCGCTCAAGCGCGTCGGCCACGCCAGCGGGGAGGGTGTGTTCTGTCATGGCACCATTATCGCAGGTCGGTAGCGCCGACCGTGGGTCGGCCCCCTCTCACATCGCATGCCAGGCCAGCGCCGCCCGGAAGTCATCGGCGGCCTGCCACTCATGCAGGTGCCAGCGCTCGGCCGGCCCCAGTTCCGGGTCGCACCAGGCCAGGTGCAGGCCGCCATCGGTGCCCGGCGCGAGCTGCAGCCGGTGCAGGCCGAAGGAGATGCCCTGCCCCTGCGCCTTGAGCAGCGCCTCCTTGGCGCACCACACCCGGAAGAACCAGTGGTTGCGGGCGCCTTCGTCCAGTGATTCCAGCCAGGCGATCTCGGCGGGGTGGAAGAAGCGCTGCACGATCTCCAGCATCCGTGGGCGCGGGCGCAGGGGTTCCAGGTCCACGCCCAGCCGCACCCGTTCGCCCATCGCGACCAGCAGCAGGCCGTGGCTGTGACTCCAGCCGGTGCCGACATGGGCCAACGGGCCGTGCAGCGCCGGGCGGCCGCGCGGGTCGCGCTGCAGCGGCAGGTCCTGCGGCGTCCCGCCCAGCTGCTCGGCCAGCAGCACCCGGGCCTGGGGCTCGCCCCGGGTGCCCGGCACATGCGGCAGGCGCCAGACCGTGACCGGGCCGAAGCGCCAGGGGCCGTCCAGGGTGGCCGGCAGGCTCATGCCACGGCCCCGCCATCGCGACTGCACGACGACTTCACGGGGTGTGCCGTCAACTGCACAGGTCGCAACCGCACAGAGGGAGTCAACGCTATGGGCATCATCATCTGGTTGATCGTCGGCGGCATCGTGGGCTGGCTTGCCAGCATCATCATGAAGCGGGACGCGCAGCAAGGCATCATCCTCAACATCGTGGTCGGCATCGTCGGCGCATTGCTGGCCGGTTGGCTGTTCGGCGGTGGCATCAATGAAGCGATCACCATCCGCACGTTCCTGTTCTCGTTGATCGGCGCAGTCATCCTGCTCGCGATCGTGAATCTGTTTACGCGTCGAAGCGTCCGCTAACGCGCGCACGCATCCCGTTGGATCGACAAGGCCCGGCACTGCCGGGCCTTGTTGTTTCCGCGGTCAGCCCAGCTGCACCCAGGCCGGGGCATGGTCGCTGGGGCGCTCCCAGGTGCGTGGCTCGCGATCGATGCCCGAGGCCAGCGCGCGCGCCTTGAGCGCATCGGAGACCAGGGTCAGGTCGATGCGCAGGCCCAGGTTGCGGCGGAACCCGGCGGCCCGGTAATCCCACCAGCTGAACACACCTTCTTCCTCGCTGTGGAGGCGGAAAGCATCGTGCAGGCCCAGCTGCAGCAACTTGTTCAGGGCGCCGCGCTCGGCAGTGGAGGTCAGAATGTGGTTCTCGTTCCAGACCAGCGGGTCGTGCACGTCGCGCGCATCGGGGGCGATGTTGAAGTCGCCCATCACCACCAGCTCCGGGTGCCTGGCCAGCTCGGCCTCGACCCAGGCATGCACGGCCTCGAGCCAGCGCAGCTTGTAGGCGTACTTGTCGGTGCCCACGTCCTGGCCGTTGACCACGTACAGGTTGATGATGCGCACACCGTTGACGGTACCGGCGATGGCGCGCTTCTGCTCATCCTCGAAACCGGGGATGCCGATCTGCACGTCCTGCGCCGGTTCGCGCGAGAGCAGCGCGACGCCGTTGTAGGTCTTCTGCCCGGCAAACACGCTGCGGTAGCCCAGCCCGGCCAGCACCGCATCGGGGAACTTGTGGTCCTCCATCTTGGTTTCCTGGATGCCGACCACGTCCGGCGCGAACGCGGTGAGCCATTGTTCCAGGTGCGGCAGGCGCACGTTGAGCGAGTTGACGTTCCAGGAGGCGATTTTCATGCGGGCATTCTACCTGCGGGGCGCGCGTCCGTTGGCAGCCGCTAACGCACCATCGCCTTCAACATCCCGGCGATCTTCGAATATGGCGGTTTGAGCAGATCGCTGGCGGCCCAGCGCGACTGCCACAGGATCGGCAGCTGCTTGCTCATCGCATCGAAGCCGGCGCGCGCGTGATAGGCGCCCATGCCACTCGGGCCGACCCCGCCGAACGGCAGGCCATTGACCGCGAAATGCAGCAGGGTGTCGTTGACGGTGACGCCGCCGGCCACGACCTGCGCCAGCACCTGTTCCACCTGCACACGTTCGTGGCTGAAGACGTACAGCGCCAGTGGCCGGTCGCGTGACTGCACGGCCGCGATGGCGGCATCCAGGTCCGGATAGGCGCAGACCGGCAGGATCGGGCCGAAGATCTCCTCGCGCATCAAGGCCAGATCCGGCGGCGGATCCAGCACGATGGTGGGCACGATCAGCCGCTCGCGCTGGGCACGTTCGGGATCGACCGTGGCCAGTTCGATCACCGGCACGCCCCGCGCGCGGGCTTCCTCGAGATAGCCACGCAGCCGCTGGTACTGGCCGTCGTGGATGATCCGGGTGTAATCGGCGGCGTCGCTGAAATCGCCGTAGCGCGCCTGCACCTGGGTCTGCAGCTGCTGCACCAGCTCGCGCTGGCGATGGCCGTCGATCAGCACGTAGTCCGGGGCGATGCAGGTCTGCCCGGCATTGAAGAATTTGCCGGTGGCCAGGCGCGCGGCGGCCTTCTCCAGCGGGTAATCGCTGCAGACGATGGCCGGGGATTTGCCGCCGAGTTCCAGGGTCAGCGGGGTCAGGTGTTCGGCGGCCGCGGCCATGACCTTGCGGCCGATGGCGGTGGAGCCGGTGAACACCAGGTGGTCCACCGGCGCGCCGGCCAGGGCGCTGGCCAGGTCCCCATCGCCCTGCACGACGGCCACACGGTCCGGAGGGAACACCTCCGCCAGCAGCGACTGCAGGAAGGCGCTGGTACGCGGCGTGTGCTCGGACGGCTTGAGGATGACGTGGTTGCCGGCGGCAATCGCGGTCGCCAGTGGAATCAGGGCCAGGTTGACCGGGTAGTTCCAGGGGGAGATCACCCCGACCACGCCCAGGGGAACCGGCCGGGTCTGCGCGCGTGCCGGCCAGAACCGCCAGCCGACGCCGACCCGGCGCGGGCGCATCCAGCCGCGCAGGTGGCTGCACAGGTGATCGATGTCGCCCAGTACGGTCATGCCGTCGGCGATCAGTGATTCGTGGGTGGAGCGGTGGCCGAAATCGGCCGAGATCGCCGCGGCCATCTCCGGCAGGCGGGCCTTGAGGGCCGCGCGCAGGCGTTGCAGGTCGTCGCGACGCTGTTGCAGCGTGGGGCGGTTGGCCTGCCACGCGGCGCGCAGGCGCTGCAGGATCGCAGGAAGCGCGGCGGGATCGGTGTGGGCGTCACTCATGGGCCGACTATAGCGGCAGGGAGGGTGAGGACGGGTAGTGCCGGCCGGTGGCGGCAACCTCGCACGCTTCTCCGTAGGTTCATCGGCAAGCCGGCCAACGGCCGGCTCTACAGCGGACACAAAAGGGGCCGCGATCTGCATCGCGGCCCCTTCGTCCTGCCGTGCGGTTCACCGTTACTTGGTGATGTCCACATCCTTGGTTTCATGCAGGAACAGGCCGCCGACCACGACCGTCATCAACGCGATGATGATCGGGTACCACAGGCCGTAGTAGAGGTTGCCGGTGCCGGCCACCAGCGCGAAGGAGATCGCCGGCAGGAAGCCACCGAACCAGCCGTTGCCGATGTGGTACGGCAGCGACATCGAGGTGTAGCGGATGCGGGTCGGGAAGAGCTCGACCAGGTAGGCGGCAATCGGGCCGTAGACCATGGTCACGTACAGCACCAGCAGCCACAGCATGAAGATCGTGCCGGGGATGTTGATGCGTGCGCCATCCGCCTTGGCCGGGTAGCCGGCGGCGGTCAGTGCGCCCTTCAGCTCGCCACCGAAGGCATCGCCCTTGGCCTTGAGTTCATCCTTGGTCAGGCCGGCGGCCTCGTAGGAGGTCACCGCGGTATTGCCCACGTTGACCGTGGCCAGCGTACCGGCCGGGGCCGGCTTCACGTCATAGGGCACACCGGCCTTGGTCAGGGCCGCGGTGGCCACGTCGCAGGAGCTGGTGAACTTGCGCAGGCCGACCGGATCGAACTGGAACGAGCAGGTGTTCGGGTCGGCATTGACCAGCGCCGGCGAGTTGGTGCGCGCTTCTTCGATGGCCGGGTTGGCGAAGTGGGTCAGGCCCTTGAAGATCGGGATGTAGGTGATGGCGGCCAGCAAACAGCCGGCGAGGATGATCTTCTTGCGGCCGATGCGGTCCGACAGCCAGCCGAAGAAGATGAAGAACGGCACGCCCAGCGCCAGTGCCGCGGCGATCAGCAGGTAGGAGGTGGTGGCATCGACCTTGAGCATGCTGCTCAGGAAGAACAGCGCATAGAACTGGCCGCCGTACCACACCACGGCCTGACCGGCTGCGGCACCGAGCAGGACCAGCAGCATCAGCTTGAGGTTGCCGTCCTTGAGGCTGTCACGGAACGGGGTCTTGGAGCCCTTGCCTTCGGCCTTCATCTGCTGGAACAGCGGGGACTCGCTCAGCTGCAGGCGGATCCACACCGAGATGCCCAGCAGCACGATCGAGACCAGGAACGGAATGCGCCAGCCCCAGGCTTCGAAGGCTTCATTGCCCAGGAAGTAGCGGCAGGCCAGGATGATCAGCAGCGACATGAACAGGCCCAGCGTCGCGGTGCACTGGATGAAACTGGTGTACAGGCCACGCTTGTCGGCCGGCGCGTGCTCGGCGACGTAGGTCGCGGCACCACCGTATTCGCCACCCATCGCCAGGCCCTGGGCCAGACGCAGGATGATCAGGATCACCGGGGCGGCGAAACCGATCGAGGCGTAGTTGGGCAGCACGCAGACCAGGAA